>Ga0134100_1001102_pt1 | contig 26986 bp, 22 predicted proteins | sample 11_taG_2_FD_94444 | JGI IMG/M metagenome (GOLD analysis project Ga0134100, IMG submission 94444) | Switchgrass degrading microbial communities from high solid loading bioreactors in New Hampshire, USA - 11_42_5_180_A3 metaG | ecosystem: Engineered > Bioreactor > Semi-continuous > Anaerobic >...
CCACTCGGACCGGCGTGTCCATGAGGAGGGCCGTGCGCTCGACCCGCTCGGTCCGGCCCTGCCACAGGATCAGAAGGAGCACCGCAGCAGCCGCAAGCAGGGCCGCCAGCGACCGGGCCACCGTTGAGCCCCCCACGAGCGGCCACCACTTGCGGCGCACGGCAGATCCCCCCATGAGCTGACTACACCGCCTGCACGACCGGCACGGGATGCGTGGCGACGATGCACTTCGTCGGGCACTTCTCCGCGCAGATGCCGCATCCGTCGCAGCCGCTGGGATCGATGTAGGCGACGTTGTTCACCAGCGAGATGGTCTTCTGCGGGCACTGGCGCACGCAGAGGCCGCAGGCGATGCACCCGGCGCCGCAGACCTTGCGCACCTGCGGTCCCTTGTCCAGGTTCCGGCAGGAGACGATGGTGGCCTGCGAGACCGGCACCAGCGCCATGATGCCCTTGGGGCACTCCTGCGTGCAGATGCCGCAGCCGGTGCACTTCTCCCGGTCCACAACGGGCAGGCCGGCCGCCTCATCCATGGTCAGGGCGCCGAACGGGCAGACCTTCACGCAGGTGCCCAGGCCGACGCAGCCGTAGGAGCAGGCCTTCGGGCCGCCGCCGGGCATGATGGCCGCGGCGCGGCAGTCGTCGATGCCCTGGTACAGATAGGATCGCCGGGCCTTGGCATCGCTACCCACGCAGTGGACGTGGACCACCAGCCGCTCGCCCGCCTCCGCTTCCAGCCCCAGCACCTCCGCCACCGCGGCCGCCGTGGAGGGGCCACCCGCCGCGCAGGCGTCGGGCTTCGCCTCGCCGCGCACCAGGGCCGCGGCCAGGCCGTCGCACCCCGGGAAACCACAGGCGCCGCAGTTGGCGCCGGGAAGCCGCTCCCGCACCGCCGTCACCCGCTCGTCGGGCGGGACGGCGATCTTCATGGCGACAAAGGCCAGGCCGGCGCCCAGTACCAGTCCCGCACCTCCGAGCACAAGCACTGCTGTCAGCATGCTGCAAACACCTCGCTTAGAAGAGGATCCCGCGGAACAGGCCCTGGAATCCCATGAACGCCAGCGCCATCAGGCCGGCCGCGACAAAGGCGATGGGCATGCCCCGCATGGCGGGCGGGATGTGCGTGCCCTCCACCCGCTCCCGCACGCCGGCGAAGAGCAGGGTGGCCAGGGTCCAGCCGATGCCGCAGGCAAAGCCGTTCACCACCGAGGCGATGAAGCTGTAGCCCGAGGTGATGTTCAGCAGGGCAGCGCCCAGCACCGCGCAGTTGGTGGTGAGCAGCGGCAGGTAGATGCCCAGGGCAGCGTAGAGCGTGGGGCTCACCCGCTGGATCACCATCTCCACCGACTGCACCAGGGCAGCAATGACCAGGATGAAGGCGACCGTCTGCAGGTAGCCCAGGCCCAGGGGCTCCAGCAGCAGGTGCTGCAAGGGCCAGGTGATGGCCGAGGCCAGGGTCATGACGAAGACGACGGCGGCGCCCATGCCGTAGACCGTCTCCAGCTTGCTGGAAACCCCGAAGAAGGGGCAAAGGCCGAGGAAGCGGGAGAAAATGTAGTTGTTGATCAGGATGCCGCCTACCAGAATGGCCAGGAATTCCATTTAGTCAGCCGCCCCCTCTCCCGGAACCGTGCAGTGCTCCACGGACCGCTGCGCCTGCTTCTTCTGGCGGTTCTGCAGCAGGGTCAGGCCGGCCATCATGAAGCCGATCACGAAGAAGGCGCCCGCGGGCAGGAGCATCACCACGACCTCCAGCGGCAGGCCGCCGCCCAGCAGGGCGTGACCGAACAGCTTCAGGTTGCCTGTACCCAGCAGCTCCCGCACGCCGCCGATGGCCATGAGGGAGACCATGAAGCCGATGCCCACGCCGATCGCGTCGGCCACCGAGTGCAGCGGCCCGTTCTTGGAGGCGAAGGCCTCCGCCCGGCCAAGGATGATGCAGTTCACCACGATCAGTGGGATGAAGATGCCAAGGATGGCATGCATCTCGGGCACGTACGCCTTCATCACCATGTCGACCACGGTGACGAACGTGGCCACGATAACGATGTAGACGGGGATGCGCACGCGGTCGGGAATCAGCTTCCGCAGAAGGCTGATCAAGAGCTCGGAGCAGGCGAGGACGAAGATGACGGCCAGGCCCATCCAGAAGCCGTTCTCCATGGCGGTCGTCACCGCGAGGGAGGGACAGAGGCCCAGCAGAAGGCGGAACGGTGGCGCCTGGCGGATGCCCTCGGTGAGCACCCCCATGAACGAGACGTTGGACGTTGACTTGCTCACGGCCCTCACCTCACAATCTGCCGGGCGGCATCAAGCGCCGCGTTCACGCCGCTCAGCACGGCCCGGGAGGAAATGGTGGCGCCGGTGACGGCCTGGATCTGATTCCCGACCGGTGCCTGGTTCTTCACCAGCTCGATGTTCGGGCCCAGCCCCAGGAACTGGTCCAGGAACTTGCGCTCGGCCGCCTTGGAGCCCAGGCCCGGCGTCTCGCCGGAGGCGTCGAGGATCTTCAGCTGCCCGAGGGTGCCGTCAGGCTTCACGCCGACCAGCATGGAGATCGCACCGCCGTAACCGTCGGGGGCCGCCTGCACCACGACGCCCACCAGGTGCCCGGCGGCGTCCAGCCCGCGCCAGGCCGCCTGCACGGGCTCGCCCGCGCCGGCCAGCTCCTCCGCGGCGACGGCTTCAAATGTTGCGGCCTCGGGCAGGACCTCGGCGAGGCCCTCCTGAATCGCCTTCTCCTCCATTGCGGCGATGATCGGCGCCGTCGTGCCGTTCACCGCGGCCAGCGCGCCGCCGGCCACCACGCAGACCACCAGCAGGGTCAGCACCATCCGGAGTGCTTCACGCACGACCCTTCACCCCCCCGAAGGGCGCCGGGACCAGGAACCGGTCGATCAGCGGCGACACCACGTTCATGAGCAGGATGGCGAAGAGCACGCCCTCCGGGTAGCCGCCGTAGAGGCGGATCAGGGCGGTAATCAGGCCGCAGCCGACGGCGAAGATCCAGCGGCCCTTCGCCGTGATGGGCCCGGTAACGTAGTCGGTGGCCATGAAGAAGGCACCGAGGATGGCACCGCCCGCCAGCAGGTGGTAGAGCGGATCGCCGGTGAAGAGCCCGCCCTGGCCCCCGAAGACCCAGGTAAACAGCGCCAGCGTGCCCAGGAAGCCAACAGGGATCCGCCAGTCGATGACCCGCTTCACCAGCAGATAAGCGGCGCCGACCAGGAGCAGGACCTTCGAGGTCTCCCCGAGCGAGCCGCCCACCGTGCCCACGAGCAGGGCGGTGTAGGAGGGCAGGTCGCCCGCCATCACCTCGGGGCTGAACGGATTGGGCAGCACCGCCAGGGGCGTGGCGGTGGTCACCGCGTCGAACGGGCTCGTCCAGGTGGTCATCGCGGCCGGGAAGGCGGCCAGCAGGAAGGCCCGGGCCGCCAGGGCCGGGTTGACGAAGTTGTGCCCGAGGCCGCCGAAGGCCATCTTCACCACGGCGATGGCGAAGACGGCGCCCACCACGGGCAGCCAGAAGGGCGAGGCGGGCGGCAGGGTCAGGGCCAGGAGCAAACCCGTCACGAGGGCCGAACCGTCGGCCAGGGTGGAGGGCTTGCCCGTGAGCCGCTCACAGCCCCACTCGGTGAGGGCGGCGGCGGCCATACTCAGGGCGATGATGACGGCGGCCCGCCAGCCGAAGAAGACGACCGCTCCCACTGCGGCGGGCACCAGGGAGATGAGGACGTCCCGCATGATGCGGCCGGTGGAGACGCCGGCCCAGATATGAGGGCTTGAGGCAACCAGCAGCTCGCCGCTTTCCGTCTTGCTCATACGCTATCCCCTCCCCTGCCGGGCGCGGCGCCCGAGTTCAGCCTTGGCCAGCCGGAAGGACTGCACCAACGGTCGGCGGGCCGGACAGACGTAGTTGCAGCTGCCGCATTCCATACAGGCCCGCACGTAGAGCCGGTCGGCCGCCTCCCAGTCGGAGGCCAGCGCGGCGGCACAGATCTGCGCCGGCAGAAGGCCCATGGGGCAGGCCGCCACGCAGCGCCCGCAGCGGATGCAGGGGCCGGCGGGCGTGTCGTCCAGATCCTCCGGGCCCAGCAGGATCACAGAGCCGGTGGTCTTGGTCACCGGCACGTCCAGGTCGGGCTGGGCGACGCCCATCATGGGACCTCCCGCGATCACCCGGGCCAGGGAGCCGGTAAGGCCACCGGCCGCCTGCACCAGGTCCACGAATGAGGTGCCCAGCGGAACGCGCCAGTTGCCGGGCTTCGCCACCCGGCCGCTGACGGTGACGATCCGGTCGATGAGGGGACGGCCCTCCGCCAGGGCGGTGGCGGCCGCCGCGGCGGTGGCCACGTTCTGCACCACGACGCCCACGTCCAGCGGGATGCCGCCCACCGGCACGGCCCGCCGGAGCAGGGCCCAGACCAGCATCTTCTCGGCGCCTTGGGGGTACCGCACCGGCAGCACCTCCACCGAGATGGCCGGGTCGCCCGCGACCAGCTGTGACAGCCTGGCGGCGGCGTCGGGCTTGTTGGCCTCGATGCCGATGATGCCGCGCCGGGCGCCGCTGGCCCGCATGAACAGTCGGAGGCCGAGCACGACCCGCTCAGGCTCTTCCAGCATCAGCCGGTGGTCCGACGTAATGGCCGGTTCGCATTCGGCGCCGTTCAGGATGACCACGTCGGGCTCGGACCCGGGCTTGGGGCTCAGCTTGACGGCGGCCGGGAAGCCGGCGCCTCCCATGCCCACCAGCCCCGCCTGCCGCACCCGCTCGCGGATGAAGGCAGGGTCGAGCGATTCGGGATCCAGGTTCCAGCCGAGCCCCTCCGGCAGCCCCTCCCAGGGCGTGTCCTCCGGTGCCGCCTCGATGACGACGCACTGCTCCATCCGGCCGCTGGGGGTCATGCGGGGGTCGACGGCAGTCACCTTGCCGCTGACACTGGCGTGCACCGGGGCCGACACGGCCGCCTCGGAATCGCCCACGGGCTGGCCGAGGGCAACCTCATCCCCCTTCTTCACCAGGGGCGCACACGGCGCGCCGATGTGCTGCCGGAGCGGCAGCACGACCCGCACCGGGCGAGGCAGCGGCTGCGTGGCGCACGACGCAGTGCTCTTGTGGGCGTCGGGGTGAACTCCCCCGCGAAAGCGGGCCCACAAACTCATGAGCTACGCCTCCCTCTTTTCACTGGGTGTTCACTGGTTCGTTTCAGCTGCGATCGATGCTCAGGTCAGGCGCGTTCGCCGGTCCACCCAGCCTCCCGGCAGGAGCACGCTTCGACAGACGAAACGACGCTGGCACGCCGCTTCCGCTCCAGCAGGGCCACCGCGGCGTAGGCCGCTGCGGCGCCCAGCAGGCCCCCACCCAGAGCAGGCAGCGGAGCCCCGTGGAAGCCGGCGTGCCCGGCGAAGAGCCCCGCCATGAAGCCGGCCAGCGGGAGTACGTAGGCCAGCATCACCGCCCGCCCGGGTGAGGGCAGCGGGGCGTCGACCACGATCGTCTGCCCGGGCGTGAGCGGGGTGGCAGACTCCACCAGCAGGTACCGCCCGCTGCCCGTGGAGTGTGCCGCACACGGGTGCGAGCACGCCGAGCACGGATTCACCGCGACCTGCACCCTGGCGACCCCGTCTTTCCAGCTCAGGACAGTACCGTGCAGCTCCATGGCATCACCCCACTTCCGCACGTTTCTGAAACGCTGGCACGAACCTTGTAAAGCTTACACGTCCTTATTGTCGGCCTTCAGAGCGATGGTGGTCAACGCGACCTCTCCCCCATCCTGTGGATGGATAGAAGGACTGTGCGCATGGGCGTTCGGTACTATAAGCGGGCTGCGGAATAGACCCTAGAGCCGCCTCGCCTTGCCACCAAGTGAGAAGGGAGCGCTCCCCCCACAGGAGGATCGCTCCCTGCGCTTACGTCGGAATATCCTGGACAGGCCCCCATTCTTAAGAACCCGGATCATCTACAGGCGCGAGGCCGCCCCTGCACGATCAGGACAGCAGCTGCAGGGCTGCGTGAAGCGCAGCCAGCGTGGCCAGCAGCACCGGCGGGGTGATCACCAGCGCGGTGCGCAGGTACCCACCCCACGTCACCCGCAGCCCCCGCGCCTCCAGCGTGTGCAGCCACATCAGCGTCGCCAGCGAGCCGATGGGCGTGAGCTTGGGCCCGATATCCGCGCCGATGACGGTGGCCATCACCATGCCCTCGCCGATCGCGCCGGTCGCGCCCGCGGCGGCCACCGCCAGGGTGCCGATGAGGACGCCAGGCAGGTTGTTCACGCCGGCCGAGAGCAGGGCGACCAGCACGCCGGTGCCCATGATGGTGGCACCGAGCCCGTGGGCCGCGAGGCCGTTCAGGGCGCCCGCCACCAGGCCGGTCAGCCCCGCCTTGCCCACGGCGAAGACCACCAGGTACATGCCGAGGGCGAAGGCGACCACGTGCCACGGGGCCTGGCGGATGGCCTTCCAGGGCTCCACCACCCGGTTGCGGAGCGACGCCAGCAGGAGAAGGATGGCGCCGGCCGACATGATGATCGAGGTGGGCACGTGCAGCAGCGTGCGGTTGAAGAGGAAGGCCAGGATCATGCCGCAGACCACCGCCACCCCGACCCGGAACAGGAAGGGGTCGCGGACCGCATCAGCCGGAGCGGCGAGCGCCGAGGCATCCACCTGGCGGGGGATCCGCCGCCGGTAATACCAGAGCAGCACCGCCGTGGTGACGGCGAGGCAGGCCGCGCTGGGCAGCAGCATCACCAGCGCGAAGCGGGCGAAGTCGAGGCCGAAGTAGCGGGACACGATCATGTTGGTCAGGTTGGAGACCGCGAGCGGAATCGACATGGCGTCGGCCATGAAGCCGCAGGCCATGGCGAAGGGCAGGAACGCCTCGCGGCGGAAGCCCAGCGCCTCCACCATCTCCAGCACGATGGGGGTGACGATGAGCACGGTGGCGTCGTTGGTGAAGAAGGCCGAGACGGCGGTGGCGAGGAGGATCACCGCCACGAACAGGCCGCGCCCGCTCTCGCCCGCGTGCCGGGCCATGTGCAGGGCGGCCCAGCGGAAGAAGCCGGCCTGCTCCAGCAGGGCCGAGATTACCATGATCGCCACCAGGGCCAGGGTGGCATCCCAGACGATGCCGACGACGGACTCCACGTCCGCCAGGGTGATGGAACCGGCCAGCAATGCGAGCAGCGCCCCCAGGAGCGCCGAAACACCAGTGTTCAGGTTCCGGGGGCGCCGGATCACCAAGTATAAGGTTCCCGCGAAGATGGCCGCGGGGGTAAGAATCGTCTCCATGGTTGATCGCTTCGTCTCCGTTATGTCCGAGAATAGGAGCAGGCCGCGCACACGCGGCCGGTGCAGACCCTTCGGGGCAACAGCATCACAGCAGCCGCGCCACCGCCTCGTGCAGCGCGGCGCGGTACTTGAAGAGGCCCCGGCCCGTCGCCCGCATCGCGTCGGCGATGGGCCCGCAGAGCTCCGCCAGCGACCCCCACCGCACGGCCGCGATCTCCCGGGGGTCATGGGTGGAAGGCACGCCTTCCGCCTCCGCCAGCACCACGTGGGTGGTCCAGGGCTGCTCCCTGTCGCCCCAGGTAAAGACGACGTGCACCCGCAGGAGATACCGGGTCACCCGGACGGAGAGCCCCGTCTCCTCCCACGCCTCCCGCGCGGCCCCGTCGGCCAGTTCCTCGCCGGGGTTTACGCCTCCGCCCGGCGCGCGCCAGACGCCCGGCGGGTAGTGGTGCTTGCGGATCAGGGCCACCTGCCCCGCCGGGTTGAAGATGAACAGCGTGACGTCGTGAAGGCGCTGCTGGCCCCGGGTGGAGGCGACGACCATCGCCATCTCCTCGGGGCCAATGGCGCAGCGCCAGGTCAGGACCGCCGGCGTGCCCAGCGCGGCCTCCGCGCGGGCCAGCACCTCACCGGTCATATGAGCCAAGGCTAGTTCGCCACCTTACTTCCGCTACATGGCCGCCATGCCCATCAGCACGAGCGCGAGGAACAGGCGTGCGCAGACCATCAGGACCCGGGAAGCAACAGCCGCTCCCCGAGCCAGGTGATCGCCCCCGGCACACGGCCGAAATCGGTTGCATGTAAGCTTCAATCACCTGCCCGCCGAATCCTGCCCCCTCCGCCACGGCATGCTATGACGGGGGGTGGATTCCATGACAGAGGATGCGGTGGAGAAGCGCCGGCGGGCGGCGCGGGAGACCAGCGCGCTGGGCCCGGGCACGGTGGGCTACACCAGCAGCGGCGCGGCGTACCGCGGCATGGAGGTGGCGGCCGGCACCGGCGCTCCCTCGCCGGCCGATCCGGGCTTCCCGGTGACCGCCGTCGGGCTGCACCCGGGAGCGGGCCAGGGCGTCCAGGGCACCACGGCGCCGCAGGCGGATCGCCGATCCAGCGGGGCCGCGCGCACCTCCGGGCCGGACGCGCCCGAGCCGGGCGGGGAGCGGGGCTGACGAGGCGCGCAGAGATCCGGCCCGGCGGGACGGCCGGCAGGTCAAGCCGGCGAGCCGGGCCGGGCGGGCGCAACGGCTGCGGGTGAGGCCGGCGGAGCGATTACAGGTCCGCCGGCCAGAAGCCCGCCCGCAGCGCCTCGGCGTACCGGTCGGGGTCGAAGCAGAAGTCCCGCTCCCGGGCCGCGGCCACCGTGGCGTCCACGTCGTAGGCCACCCGCCGGAGCTCGAACCGGCTGCGGGCGGTGTCGAGCACCGCGTACGCCGCCCGGCCGTCGCCGTCCAGCGAGAAGCCGACGGCGCCAGGATTGGCCAGCCAGCGCCCCTCGAAGCGGAAGGCGTAGGCCTGGTGCACGTGGCCGGATATGATCCAGTCGGCCCGCTCGTCCCGGAGCAGCGGCCGGATTTCGTCCGCACCCATGGTGGGCACGACGCCGGTGGCCGCATCCTGCGGCGAGGCGTGCACGAAGAGCACGGACACGCCGTCCGCCTCCAGGCGGTGGTCGAAGGGGAGCCCGGCCAGGAAGTCCAGGTCGGCGGCCGAGAGGCGGGCCAGGGGCCAGGCGAGGGGCGGCGGAGGCGAGTCGGGCATCCGGAACCCCTCGGGCAGCGGCAGCGGGCGGGAGGGCTTGCGCCCCGCGGCCATGAGCAGCATCACGTCGGTGTTGCCGTGGATGCAGGGAATCCCCAGCTCCCGGATGCGGGCGATGCACTCGGCCGGCTGCGGCCCCTTGAAGGCCAGGTCGCCCAGGCAGACGATCTGGTCCACCGCGTCCCGGGCGATGTCGGCCAGCACGGCTTCCAGGGCGGCCAGGTTGCCGTGGACGTCCGAGATGATGGCGATGCGCACCGCAAGCACCTCGCTTTCGAACTCTTCCTCCATCTTAAGCCTGTGGTCAGGCGCCGGCAAGCCCGAATTGGCGAGGGTCCCAGGCGGGAAATCGGCAAGTGCAGGGCGAACAGGATGATGCCAGAGACACGCATGGGGAGGCGGACCACCACGGAACGGGATGAAAAGACAGCGACCGCCGGCACCGGCAGTGCGGCCGCACGCGACATCTACAAGTGGCTGGTTCTCATCGTGGCCGGCACCAGTTCCTTCATGTCGGCCCTGGACGGCAGCATCATCAACATCATCATCCCCCAGATCCAGGCGCAGTACCAGGCCACCATGGGCGACGTGAGCTGGGTCTCCACTGCCTACCTGGTGACCATCTCCTCGCTCCTGCTCTCCGTCGGGCGGATCGGCGACATGTGGGGGTACAAGTGGGTCTTCGGCTCGGGGTTCATCATCTTCGGCCTGGGCTCGCTCCTCTGTGGCCTGGCGCCCACCCTGCCGGCGCTCATCGGCGGCCGGCTGGTGCAGGGGGTGGGCGCCGCCACCATGATGGCGCTCTCGCCGGGCCTGGTCAGCACCACCTTCCCCGCCCGGGAGAGGGGCCGGGCCCTGGGCATGCAGGCGACGCTCACCTTCACCGGCCTCACCCTGGGGCCCAGCCTGGGCGGCTTCATCTCGGGCCAGTGGGGCTGGCACTGGGTCTTCCTGATCAACCTGCCGGTGGCCGCCATCGGGGCGACGCTGGCCTTCACGCGCCTCCGGCCCACGGAGCGCCGCAGCGGACAGGTCTTCGACATCGCCGGGGCGCTGCTGTTCGCGGCGGGGCTGGCCTCGCTTCTGCTGGGGCTGAGCCAGTCCGAGACCTGGGGCTGGGCCGACGCCCGCATCCGGTGGCTCCTCACCGGCGGCATCCTCCTTCTCCTGCTGTTCGTCTGGCAGGAGTGGCGGACCGCGCACCCGATGCTGCCGCTCTGGATGTTCCGGGAGGCGGCCTTCAGCAGCGGCATCGCCGCGTCCTTCCTGCAGTTCTCCGCCTCCAACGTCCTCACGTTCCTGCTGCCCTTCTACCTGCAGCAGTTTCGCGGGCTCACTCCCGGCGCCGCCGGGACAGTGATGACGGCGCAGCCCATCGCCATGGTCTGCGTGGCCGAACTGGCCGGCTGGATCTCCGACCGCATCGGCACCCGCATCCCGGCCACGCTGGGCATGTCCACCATCGCCGTCGGGCTCTGGCTGGTGGCCGCCTCCCACGCCACGACCCCGGTGGCGCAGGTGGCGGCCTACCTCGCCGTGATCGGCCTCGGCGCCGGCCTCTTCAGCCCGCCCAACAACAGCTCGATCCTGGGAGCGGCGCCGCGGGACCGGCAGGGGGTCGCCGGGGCGCTGCAGGCCGCGGCCCGCAACGTGGGCATGATGACCGGCATCACCATCGCCAGCACCCTTTTCGGTCACCTGAGCCAGCGCATGGATTTTCTCCCCGCCTTCCGGTCCACCCTGGTGGTGTCGGTGGGCCTGGCGGTGGCCGGCGCCCTCCTCTCGCTGGTGCGGCCCACCGTGGCGAAGGGGAACGGTGAATAGCTGGCTGACGGGAGGTGCACCGCATGACCCTCGAGTCCTTCCACCCGGCGGTGCGGGCGTGGTTCGAAGAGCGCTTCGGCCGGCCCAGCCCGCCCCAGGCGCAGGGCTGGCCCGCCATCGCCCGGGGCGAGAACGTGCTTATCCTCGCCCCCACCGGGTCGGGCAAGACCCTGGCCGCCTTCCTGAAGTGCCTGGACATCCTCTACCGAGAGGGCATCCGCCGGGAGCCCGGGATCCGGGTGCTGTACATATCTCCCCTCAAGGCCCTCAACAACGACGTCTACCGCAACCTCGAGGTGCCGCTGGCGGAGATTGAGGCGAAGGCGCGGGAGCTGGGCCTTTCGCTCCCCCATCTCACCCACGCCGTCCGCACCGGCGACACACCGCAGCGGGAGCGGGCCGAGATGCGGCGCCACCCGCCCGACATCCTCATCACCACCCCCGAGTCGCTCTACCTGCTGCTCACCTCCCGCTCCCGCGACATCCTGCGCACGGTCCGGTACGTGATCGTCGACGAGATCCACGCCCTCTGCACCACCAAGCGCGGCGCGCACCTCTCCCTCTCGCTGGAGCGGCTGGAGGCCCTCCTTCCCCGCCCGCCGGTGCGCATCGGCCTCTCGGCCACCCTGCGGCCGCTGGAGGAGGTGGCCCACTTCCTGGGCGGAACCGGGCGGCCCGTCACCATCGTGGACGCCGGGGTGCGCCGGAACCTGGACCTCAGGGTGGAGGTGCCGGTGGACGACATGCGGGCCCTGCCGGAGGGCTCCCTCTGGCCGGCGATCCACCGGCGGGTGCTGGAACTGGTGGAGGCCCACCGGGCGGCCATCGTGTTCGTCAACAGCCGCGGGCTCGCCGAGCGGCTCGCCGGCCAGCTGAACGCGCTCGCGGGGCGGGAGGTGGCCCGGGTCCACCACGGCTCCATGAGCCGGGAGGCGCGGGAACAGGTGGAGGCGGAGCTGAAGGCGGGGCGGCTGCCCTGCCTGGTGGCCACCTCCTCGCTGGAACTGGGCATCGACGTGGGCGCCGTGGACCTGGTGATCCAGATCGAGTCGCCCGGAACGGTGAGCCGCGGCCTGCAGCGGGTGGGGCGGGCCGGCCACGCCCTGGGAGCGGTGTCGAAGGGGCGGCTGCTGCCCAAGTACCGGGGCGACCTGCTGGAGACGGCCGGCATCGTGCGGGAGATGCGGAAGGGTGAGATCGAGGAGATCCGGGTGCCCACCGGCGCCCTGGACGTGCTGGCGCAGCAGGTCGTGGCCATGGCCGCCATGGACGAGTGGCGGGTGGACGATCTGCTGGCCCTCGTGCGCCGCGCCTGGGGCTACCGGGACCTCACGGAGCGGCAGCTCCGCAGCGTGCTGGACATGCTCGCCGGCCGCTACCCCTCCGAGGAGTTCCGCGAGCTCCGTCCCCGCATCGTGTGGGACCGGGAGGCCGGGGTCATCCGGGGGCGGGAGGGCGCCCGCGCCCTTGCGGTGCTCTCGGGCGGCACCATCCCCGACCGGGGGTACTACGAGGTCTACCTGGAAGGCCGCAACGTGAAGCTGGGCGAGCTGGACGAGGAGTTCGTCTACGAGTCGCGGGTGGGCGACGTCTTCCTGCTGGGCACGGGCACGTGGCAGATCCGGGCCATCGAGCACGACCGGGTCGTGGCCGTGCCGGCCCCTGGCCGGATGCCCCGGATGCCCTTCTGGAAGGGCGAGGGCTTCGGCCGCCCCCTGGAACTCGGCCGGAAGCTCGGCGCCTTCACCGGCGAGGTGGCCGACCGGCTGGCAGACCCCGGCCTGCCTCAGTGGCTGCAATCCGAGTGCTGCCTGGATGAACGGGCGGCGCAGAACCTGGTGCAGTACGTGCGGGACCAAGTCGCCCATACCGGCGCCGTGCCCACCGACCGCCGGCTGGTGCTGGAGCGGTTCCCCGACGAGCTGGGCGACCAGCGGCTGGCGCTCCTCTCCCCCTTTGGCGGCCGGGTGAATACCGCCTGGGGGATGGTGCTGCGGGCCCGCATCCGGCAGCTGCTCCACCTGGAGGCGGAGGTGACCACCAGCGACGACGTCATCCACATTCGCCTGCCCGGCGCCGACCGGCCGCTGGACCCGGAGGCCCTGGTGCGCATCGACCCGGACGAGGCCGTGGAACTCCTGCTGCAGGAGGTGGGCTCCACTCCGCTCTTCGGCGCGTACTTCCGCATGAACGCGGGGCGGGCGCTGGTGCTGCCCCGCCCCCGGCCGGGCAAGCGCCGCCCCTTCTGGCTGCAGCGGCTGAAGGCGGCCGACCTGCTGCAGGTGGCCCGCCGCTACCCTGACTTTCCCCTGGTGCTGGAGACCTACCGCGAGGTGCTCCGGGACGTGCTGGACCTGGAGGGGCTGCGCCAGGTGCTCACGGATCTGGCCAGCGGGACCATCGAGCTGGCGGTGGTGGAAACCGACTCCCCCTCCCCCATGGCCAGCCAGATCCTGCTCCAGTTCGTGGCCGAGTACATGTACGAGGGCGAGGCCCCCAAGGCGGAGCGGCACGGGACCCTGCTGGCCCTGCACCGGGAGCTGCTGGACGAGCTCCTCGGCACCGGCGCCCTGCGGGAACTGCTGGACCCCCGGGCCATTGCGGCGGTCGCCGCCCGTCTGCGGGGGCAGGCCGAGGGCTGGCACCCGCGGGGCCCCGACGAGGTGGAGGACCTGCTCCGCCGGGCTGGAGACATGAGCCAGGCGGAGCTGGAAGCGGCAGGCGCCCGGCCGGAATGGCTGGCGCAGCTGGAGGCGGAGCGGCGGGCGCTGCGGCTGCACGCCGCCAGCCGTGACCGCGGCGGGGCCTCCCCCGCCGGCGATGCCGGTGCGGTCCACTGGGTCCATGCCGACGACGCACCCCTCTATCGCCGGCCGGAAGCCGACGTGGCGGCGGTGGTCCGGCGGTACGCCCGGGCGCACGGTCCGTTCCGGCCCGAAGAGGTGGCCCGGCGCTACGGCCTGCCGCCGGCGGAGGTCGCAGCGGCGGCCGAGGGGCTGGCCGCCGCCGGTACACTGGTCGCCGGCGAATTCACCCGGGGCGCCGGGGGCCGGGAATACTGCGACCGGGAGGTACTGCGCCAGATTCGGCGGCAGACGCTCACCCTGCTCCGGGCCGAGGTGGAGCCGGTGGACGGTGCCGCCTACGCCCGGTTCCTGATGAGCTGGCAGGGGGTTCAGGCAGGCAGCCCGATGCCGGGTGCACCGGGGGATTCGCCAGCCGCCGGTACGCCCCCGGCCGGAGCACCGGCAGAGGGGCCCTGGTCGGGCGCGCTCCTCAGGACGCTCCGCCGCCTGCAGGGGATCCCGCTGCCCGCCGAACTGTGGGAGCAGGAGATCCTTCCCTGCCGGGTGCCCGGCTACCAGCCGCTCTGGCTGGACCAGTTACTGGCGGCAGGCGAGCTGCACTGGGTGGGTGCGCCCGGGAGGCGCCTCGCCTTCTACCTGCCCGATCAGGTGGGCCTGTTTGCCGGCCGGCTGGAGGCCGCGCCCTCCGAAGGACTCGCCCCCACGCAGGCGCAGGTACTGGAGGCCTGCCGGGCCACCGGAGCAGCGTTCCTGGGAGCCATCGCCCGGCGGGCCGGCCTGAGCCCGAACGAGGCGCTGGAAGCGCTCTGGGAGCTGGCCTGGATGGGCCTCGTGACCAACGACACCTTCGCGCCGGTGCGGGAGGTGTTCCGGTCCCCTTCCCGGTCTGCCCGGCACCGCGGGCGGGCGGCGCCCGTGCTGCGGGGAGGCACCGGCCGCTGGTGGCCGACCGCAGCGCTGGTGGAAGCGGCGCCGGCGGTCCTTCCCGGCGGTGAGGGGACGCCCGGAGGCGCCGCGGATCGGGCCGAGGCTTACGCCCGCCTCCTCCTGGACCGGTACGGCGTGGTCAGCCGGGAGGTCGCGGCGGCCGACGGCGGCCCGGCCCCGTGGGGCGAGGTGCTGGAGCGCCTCCGGCGGATGGAGTGGCGGGGTGAAGTCCGCCAGGGCTACTTCGTCGCCGGGCTGAGCGGCCTGCAGTTCGCCCGGGCCGACGCGGTGGAGCGCCTCCGCCGGGCCCGGGATCTGACCGGCGGCCCGCCCGTGCTGCTGAACGCCACCGACCCCGCCAACCCCTACGGCGCCATCCTGCCGTGGCCGGAGGGGGAGCGCCTGGCCCGTCTCCCCTCCACCTATCTCGTGCTGCTGGACGGCCTGCCCGTCCTGGGCGTGGAAAGCCACGGCCGGCGGCTCGTCCCCCTCGCGCCCCTGCCGGAGGAGCGGCTCGGCGCGGTGCTGGCCGCCCTCCCCGGCCTGCTGCGGAGGCCCGCGGCGCGGGCTGTGCGCCGTATCGAGGTCCACCAGTGGGGGGACGCACCGGTGCAGCAGAGCCCGGCCGCCGAACCTCTGCGGGCCCTGGGCTTCGAGCCGTCGCCCCGCGGTCTGGTCTACTACGGTCCGCCCCGCAGGGGCGGCTGAGGCCCCGTCGGGGCAGGAGCGGGGTGTTCGATGCCGAAAGGGGAACTGCACCGCACACCAGAGGCCGACAAGGAGTGGTATCGAACTTGCGACTGGCCACAAGGGTTCTGCTGTTCCTCAATAAGTTCTTCCGCCCGCCCGTACACCCGTTCAACCTGGCCAACCAGGGCACGATGCGCTACGCCGACTGGCAGTTCGAGCGGGGGCACCTCACGCTGGAACACTACCGCCCCTTCGCATCACCCGAGGAGATCATGAAGGGGAAGACGGTGCTGGACATCGGCTCCGGCGCGGGCGGCAAGACCCTCTACTACGCCACGCTGGGCGTGAAGAAGATCTACGGCGTGGACGTCGTCCCCCACTACGAGGAAGAGGCCCGGGCGATGGCGACGGAGAAGAACCTGGCTGACCGGGCGGAATTCCTCACGGCGGACGCCACGCAACTGCCCTTCGCCGACGACTTCTTCGATGTGATCATCGCCAACGACGTGATGGAACATGTGGCCGAGCCCGAGGCGGTGCTGCGGGAGGCCTTCCGCGTGCTGAAGCCCGGTGGGAGGTTCTTCACCAACTTCCCACCGTATTACCACCCTTACGGCGCCCACCTCTCCGACGTCATCGGCATCCCCTGGGTCCACGCGCTCTTCAGCGAGCCCGTGCTGATCGAGGCCTACCGCGAGCTGGTCAGGGGGCTGCCCGACGCCGACATGCGGCTGCGCCTGCGGCTGGGGGACCCCGAGCGCAACTCGACGCGGCTGACCTACATCAACCACATGACCATCAAGCGGTTCCGCCGCATCGTGGCGGAGTCGCCGTTCCACGTCGCCCACTGGCGGCTGGTACCGCTTCGCTCCTTCCTCCGGCCCCTGGCGGTGCTGGCCCCTGAGTTCTTCATGAAGGCGGTGGTCTGCATCCTGGAAAAGCCGGCGCGCGCGTGAAACCGACGGTTGACGCCGGGGCGGTGATGTAGTTACAATGGGCTACATCGGATCGGGCATGTAGCACCAATCGGCTACAGGCACCGGGGCTACCATCCTTGATGACCCGATCGCACGTGCGACCCCGGATATGCGGCAGCCTCCGAGCCCCCGAGAACCGAGGGCCTGGAGGCTGTTGCGCATACTAGCCTAAGGGAGGTGTGAGGGTGAGCTTCTTGTTGGAAACCAGCCTGATCCTGGTCTCCGTGCTGGCGGCCGGCCGCCTGAGCCAGCGGCTCGGACAGCCCGCCGTGCTGGGCCAGTTGCTCGTGGGGGTGCTCCTCGGCCCGGCCCTGCTGGGCTGGCTCCATCCGGGGCCGCTCGTCAGCGAGCTGGCCGAGATCGGCGTGGTACTCCTGATGTTCATCGCCGGTCTCGAGACGCAGTTTGAGGAGATCAAGCGGAACGCGTTCGCCGCTACGCTGGTGGCCACCCTGGGCGTGGCCCTCCCCTTCGTCGCCGGCTGGGGGCTGGCCAACTTGTGGGGTTACGGATTCGCAGTAGCGATGTTCACCGGTGTGCTGCTGGTGGCCACCAGCGTCTCCATCTCGGCGCAGACGATGAAGGAGCTCGGTCACCTCCAGTCCCGCCCCGGCGTCACGGTTCTGGCCGCCGCAGTACTGGACGATGTGCTGGGCATCATCGTCCTTTCGGTGGTTCTGGGCAGCCTGGGCGTGTCGGGCAGCACCGAGCCCCTGCCGGTCCTCCTGGGGAAGATGGCAGTCTTCTTCGCCCTGGCCGCGCTGGTGGGCTACAAGCTCCTGCCCCTGCTCCTCCGGCCCGTCGCCCGCCTGGAGAGCAGCCTGCCCCTGCTCACGGTCGCCATCAGCGTTGCGCTGGCCTTCGCCTGGGCGGCCGAGTTCGCCGGGCTGGCGGGCATCATCGGCTCGTACCTGTGCGGGCTGATGCTGAGCCTCACCGAACTCAGGGAGAAGATCATGCACGAGGTGGAGCACACCGCGTACGCCTTCTTCGTGCCGTTCTTCTTCGCCAACGTCGGTCTCTCGGCCACGTTCTCCGGCATGACCGCCTCCTTTTTGGGTTTCATCCTGATCCTCGTGCTGGTCGCGGCGCTGACGAAGATCGTCGGCTGCGGCGCCGGCGCGCTGCTCGCCCGGTTCTCGCTCCGCGAGGCGACGCAGGTGGGTATCGGCATGATGGCCCGCGGCGAGGTCGGCCTGATCGTCGCCACCATCGGCCTGAACGCCGGACTCCTCCCCCCTGACCTCTACACGGCCATGGTGTTCGTGAGCCTGGGCACGACCCTGCTCACCCCGCCGCTGCTGAAGGCCGCCTTCCGGGCGGAACCGGCGGGGGTGGAGGTCCAGCCGGCCGCGACGGACTAGACGCCGGCTGCAGGTGCACACAAGGGGCTGCCCCGAGCCTCCCGCAAAGGGGTCTCGGGGCAGCCCTGGCTTTTGTGCGATGGCTCGGCCTCACTGTCCCCGGCCGCCCTGGTAGCCCGCCACCGCGCGTGCGACCACGTCCTTCAGACGCCAAGCCGTGATGGCGTGGTGTGAGGCATGCCACACGGCCCGGCCGTCCCAGATCAGCAAGGCCTGGGGCGACTGGTGGGCCACCCCCACCCGACCCGCCAGGGCGAGCGAAAGGGGCCGCTCCTGGATGACCCGCACCCACGCATGCCCCACCCGGGCCGCCTCCGGGCTGGCGAGGAACGCCTGCCACTCCCGGTGCGCCTGAGCCGAGATCGGGCAGGTGGTGGAGTGTTTGAAGACCAGCACGGGCCGGCGCCGGGATTCGCCCAGCACCCATTCCACATCGGCCGGGGTGCGAATCTGCCTGACCTCGGCCATGCGCCTACCTCCTAACTGTGTCTCAGGCTCTCTCCCAGTCTATGGCCCTCCGGGATGGCTGGCCTGCGCCTCCACCGGGCGCACGGGCTCATCCACCGACCAGACCGAGACCTCCTGGCTGCCCACCGCCTGGACCGTGGTGTCTGCCCAGACGGCCTGCAGGCGCTCGTAGTCGGCCACCGTGATCAGCGGGTCCGAGCCGCTCTCGTAGTCGCGCATGGCCTGCTCCACCGCCACCACCCGGTAACGCTTCTGCCCGTCGACCGTATACGGGTGCACCCAGGTGGGGATGAACGAGACCCGCTCGATGCGGGTGACCCCGCCCTCCTTCGCCACATCGATGAGCAGCATCAGGCCGGCCTCCCGGTGGAGCCCCTCCTGGTTGGAGATGAAGTTGCCAAGGCTGTAGATTACGGCCCGGGGCAGGTCACGCCCGAACTCGTCCTGCACCTGGCGGACCTCGATGGGCTGGATCACGTGGGGGTGGCAGCCCAGCACGATGTCCGCGCCCGCCGAGAGGGCCAGGTCGACGAAGTAGCGCTGCTCGTCGTTGGGCTCCCGGGCGTACTCCTCGCCGAAGTGGAGGGCCACGGCCACCAGGTCGACGCCCTCCATCTGGCGCGCCCGCCGGATGTCGCTCGGCAGCCGCTCCGCGTCCAGCATGTTGACCGACCACGGCTCGGGCAGAGGGATGCCGTTGGTGTACCCGGTGTAGGCCAGCACCGCCACGTTGATCCCGGGCGCCGCCTCGACCACCAGGATCTGCTCTCGCTCCTCGGCCGAGCGGAACGAACCGGTATGGGCAACGCCGTACTGATCGAGGGCCTCGTTGGTCTTCCGCACGCCGAACTGGTCGTAATCCAGCGAATGGTTGTTGGCGTGGGTGAGCACGTCAAAACCGACCGCCTTCGCATCGCGGGCAAACTCGGGCGGCGTGTTGAAGCTGGGGTAGCCCGACCAGGGGTAATCCGGCCCAGTCAGGGTAGTTTCCAAGTTTGCAATTGCGAGGTCGGCGCCTTCTATCCACGGCCGAACCGGCTCGAACAGCGGCCGGAAATCCCAGCCGCCGTCGGGCAGTGCCGAGGAGTAGACCAGCGGCAGGTGCATGAGGAGGTCGCCCACGGCCAGGATCCGGGCGGTCGTTCGGGGCGGCTCCGTCTCTTCCGGGGGCGGCGCATCCGGTTGGCCGGGTTCTGGCCCGGCCGGCTCACTCCCGCCCGGCGCGGGAAGCGCCGCCCCGGGCGGCGGCTCCGAAGCCGTGTCGGGCCCCTCCGGGGCGGCGTTGCTGCAAGCCGTGAGAAGCACGAGCATGAGGGCGAGGAAGGCCCGGAAGAAAGGGCGAACGCGCGTCACGAAGATCCCCACTTCCTTGTTACCGTTCATTCATTTCTTATTGTGACGCTGCCGCCCTCGCACCGGTTCCCGGTCCTAACCGGCGTGCCACGCCTTCCGGCACTCGGCCAGCAGGTCCAGGATCTCCTGCGACAGGGCGACGACCCGTTTCACCTCCCGGGCCGCCTCCTCCCGCTTCCCCTCGTTCCAGAGTTCGACGGCGTGCCGCACCGCGTCGTGCAGCTCCCGATGGGGCCGCTCCAGGTCGTTGAACGCCCGGATCGACCGGCCGGCTGCGCGGTTCGCATCGTACCAGCGGCCCAGACGACAGGCATGGTGGTCGCCCACGTCTTCGGGGGAGATCTGCTCCCGCCCCAGCAGCATCCCATGCAGCCGCTGGACCCAGAGCACGTGATCCCCCCGGGTGACCGTCAGCAGGTCTTCATCCGACAGGCCGATCTTGCACTGCTCGGTCAGCGAGCGGAGGGTGCGGAGGGCCCCCTGCAGGTCGGCGACCATCACGGCCAGCTCCGACGTGGCCTGCTGCACCTTGCCCATGGTGCCGGCGATCTGGTTGACGCTCGTGGCGGCCTGCTGTACCGCGCGCGACTGGTCCTCGGCCGCCTTCGCGATGTCCGTCATGGGGGCGGTGCTGTCGGCCACCGACTTGCGGATCGTCTCGAGGGCCAGCTGACCCTGCTCGGCGAGGCCGATGTTCTCGCTGATCTGGCGCGCCAGCTGCTCGGTGGCCTCGAACACGGCGTTGGCCCCCTGCCGCAGGGTGGCGATCTGCTCCTGCACCTCGCGCACGGCCTTGTGCGACCGCTCGGCCAGGCGGCGCACCTCCTGTGCCACGACGGCGAAGCCGCGGCCCTGCTCGCCCGCGCGGGCGGCCTCGATGGCGGCGTTCAGCGCCAGCAGGTTAGTTTGCCCCGAGATGTCCTCGATCAGCTCCAGCACCTGGTGGATGGGCTCCACCGTGCCCAGCAGCCGGTTCACGTTCTCCTGCAGGCGGGCCATGTTGGCGGAGATGGCGGTCATGCCGTCCAGGGCCCCGTGCACGTGGGTCACGGCCGTTTCGGCCTGCTTCATGGTCTGGTTCGCCGTGCTCACCGCCGCATCCGACGAGGCGGCCACCTCTTCCACGGATGCCGCCAGTTCTTCCGCCAGTGCAGCCACCTGGTTGATCTCGTCGGCCTGCGCCCGGGTGGCCTCCACCAGGTCATCGGCGGCCAGCAGCGGCCGCGCCCCCTGCTCGATGGCGCTGGCCGAGGCGATCGCCAGGGAGGCCAGCATGCGCTCCTGCTCGGTGATCATCTGCAGCATGCCTTCGCGGACGGGCTCAGGCACGGCGGCCGCCATCGCCCGCGCCTGGACCAGGTCGCCCCGGGCGAGACACTCGAACGTGCGGTTCAATGCCTCCCAGTCCGGTTCTTCGGCCGTGTCCGGCACCACCGGAACCTCGGCAGGCTCTGCTGCGGTCGGCTGTGGCGTCTCTTGCTCACTCAGGTTCGGGGGATTCTCCACAACTGTGCGCTTCCGGAACCACACCGGCGTCACCCCATTTCCTATCCGTTTTGCCTGATAACCTATAGGTTATACGACAATTGCGTTGCCTCAAATTCAATGTATTGCGATTTAGGCCCTGGTCAAGGCGTTCGAACTGTTCATTAAGAGGCGGGGGCCGCCCGCATGGCCCGGCAGGCACGGGAAAATCGCCCGGGCGCGCAGCAGCGGGACGGGTCGCCGTCCCGCTGCACGGTTGCGCTCTCGGTTAGCCCGCCTCCCTGGCCTCGTACTGCTCCCTCAGTTTGGCCACCACGTTCGGATCGGCCAGGGTGGTGGTGTCGCCCAGGGCACGGCCCTCGGCGATGTCCCGCAGGAGCCGGCGCATGATCTTGCCGGAACGGGTCTTGGGCAGGTCGGCCACGAAGTAGATCTCCTCCGGCCTGGCCAGCGCGCCGATCTTGCTTACCACGTGCTGCTTCAGCTCGTCGACCAGGTCGGGGCTGCCGCGCCGACCCTCCTTCAGGGTGACGAAGGCGGCGATCGCCTGGCCCTTCACGACGTGGCTGCGGCCGATGACGGCGGCTTCGGCCACCATCGGGTGGTCCACCAGGGCCGACTCGACCTCCATGGTGCCGATGCGGTGGCCCGACACGTTGATCACGTCGTCCACCCGGCCGATGACCCAGAAGTAGCCGTCCTCGTCCCACTTGGCGCCGTCGCCGGTGAAGTACGTGGCCTTGCCGAACTTCTCGAAGTAGGTGGCTGCGTACCGGGCCGGGTCGCCCCAGAGGGTGCGCAGCATCGACGGCCACGGCGACTTCACCACCAGGTAGCCGCCGGAGCCATAGGGCACCTCCTCACCCTTCTCGTTCACAATGGCCATCTCGATGCCCGGGAAGGGCCGCGTGGCCGAGCCGGGCTTCGTCTCCACGACGCCCGGCAGCGGCGTGCACATGATCGCCCCGGTCTCCGTCTGCCACCAGGTGTCGACGATCGGGCATCGCTCGCCACCGATGTACTTGTGGTACCACATCCACGCCTCGGGGTTGATGGGCTCGCCCACCGTGCCCAGCAGGCGCAGCGAGGAGAGGTCGTACTTGCCCGGCCAGCCCTCGCCCCAGCGCATGAAGGAGCGGATGGCCGTCGGCGCCGTGTAGAAGATGTTCACCCGGTACTTCTCAACGATCTCCCAGAAGCGGCCCCGGTCGGGATAGTCGGGGGCGCCCTCGTACATGAGGGTGGTGGCGCCCTCGGCCAGCGGACCGTAGATCACGTAGGAGTGCCCGGTGATCCACCCGATGTCGGCCGTGCACCAGTAGACGTCGCTCTCCTTCAGGTCAAAGACGTACTTGGTGGTGGCCGCCACCTGCGTGAGGTAGCCGCCCGTGGTGTGAAGCACACCCTTGGGCTTGCCGGTGGAGCCGGAGGTGTAGAGGATGAAGAGCGGATCCTCGGCATCCATCTCCTCCACCGGACAGCTCGAGGGGGCGTTGCGCATCAGGGTGTGGTACCAGTTGTCGCGCCCCGGGTGCCACCCGTGTTCCACCAGCGACTCGTGGCCGATCCGCTTGACCACGATCACCCGCTCCACCGACGGGCAATCGACGATGGCCTCGTTCACGATCTGCTTCATGCGGATGATATTGCCGCGCCGCCAGCCGCCGTCGGCCGTGACCACGACCTTGGAGCGGCTGTCGTTGATGCGGTCGCGCAGCGACTCCGCGGAGAAGCCGCCGAAGACCACCGAGTGGATCGCGCCGATGCGGGCGCACGCCAGCATCGCCACCGCGGCCTCCGGGATCATCGGCAGGTAGATGGTCACCCGATCGCCCTTGCCGACGCCCATCTGCCGGAGCACGTTGGCGAAGCGACAGACCTCCCGGTGCAGGTCAAGGTAGGTGAGCACGCGCTCCTCCCCCGGCTCGCCTTCCCAGATGAGGGCCGCCTTCGTGCGGATGTGGCTCTCCAGGTGACGGTCGAGACAGTTGTACGCGACGTTGAGCTTTCCCCCCACGAACCACTGGGCGAACGGCGGGTTCCACTCCAGCACCTTCTCCCACCGCCGGAACCAGTGCAGGCGCTCCGCCATCGACGCCCAGAAACCCTCCCGGTCCCGCGCTGCGTGCTCGTAGAGGCTGTGGTCCGCCACGTTGGCCGCCGAGGCGAACTCGGGCGGCGGCGGGAACCGCCTGTTCTCCTGAAGCAGCGCCTCGAACTGCTTCGCATCCATCGCTCCAAACCCTCCCCCTGAAATCCGGTAGCAGTCGTGTTTCATTCGTCGGACTATACGTATTTTCCTCTAAGTTCTTACAATCACATGGGTGCCGGGTGTGAAACCAACCCGCTTTCCAGATCGTCCCAGTATTGAGCGCAGCTGCAGCCGCCAAAGGGGGAACCCACATGCGTCGCCTGGTTACCTGCTTCCTGGCCGCCGCCATGCTCTGCGCGGGCTGCACCCCGACCGCACGGGAGGCGACCGTGAGCTCTCCGCCCCCACAGACGCAGAGCATGCGGAGTCTGGCGTCAACGATCACTGCGCCGGATCCGTCCGACCCTGTCTCGGTTCAGGAGCGCCGCACCGAGAACGCTCCGGCGGACGCCCGGCCGGCAGAGGGGTCCGCCCCGGCCCCGGCCCAACCCCCGTCAACCCTGGCGGACGTCTCGCTGCCCCGCCTCCCCCTCTGGGGCCGGCCCGGACTGCACCTGGCCAAGGCGGATGCCGGCGCCGGTCCGGCTTACGCCTACGCTCCCGTCGAGATGCTGGGAACCACGCTCCAGCCGGTGCGCCTGCGCCAGGGAACGGCCTATTTCCGGGTGGAGGACGACGCGGTCTACCTGCACGGTGTGGAGACGCCCCGGGGCGGGTTCAGCGCCCTGCCCGAGCCGCAGTTCGTGTACCACCTGCCCGTGCGGGCGGGCGACACCTGGACGATCCACTTCCCCGGCCTCATGGGCGATCGCTTCACGTACACTGTGGAGGCGATCGAGCCGGTGGAAACGCCCACCGGCGAGCAGCCGGCGGTGCGCGTGGCGGTCGCGGCGGAGGACGGATCAGGCGCCGTGGAATGGTGGGTGCCGGGCTACGGGTTGGTGAGCTACGCGGACGCGTACGTGTCCTGGCGTGCGGAACGAGAACTGAACCGTGAACCGGAGTGGCCCGCCGCCGTCGGCCGGCCGGCCCCCGGATGGCAGGCCCTCCTCTGGGACGACGGCGACCAGTACTGGATCACCACGAGCGACGGAAAGCAAGAGCTGTTCCGTGTGGCCGACTCCTACTGGCGCAGCTACTACGGCTGGGCGCAGGCCGGGGAGTACGACCTTCTCACGCACTACCTCTACCCCGGCTCCTGGGGGGTGGGCCGCTTCTCCGCCTTCCGCTACAGCGAGCAAGCCGGGCAGTTCCAGCAGCTGAACTGGATCTCCTCAGCGGGAACCACTCCCCAGGTCGTCGGGGACGGCGGTTGGGGAACGACCGGCACGTTCACCCTGTGGGACTTCACCGGCTACCCGACCCGGGTCTACGTCTATCGTTTCGACGGCGAGGCCATGCGTTCTGACCCCGGCGAAGAGCGGATGGTCCGCGCCCAGTCTCCGGAGGCGTTCGTGCGGCGCTTCTTCAACCCGCCGCCTCTGAATGAGGCGGACGCACGGGCGATGTTCCGTGACCCCGGGCTGTATGAAGAGGCGCGGCAAATCATCAGGGAGCTCGGCATCCTCGTCACCGTCGGCGTGGGTGCGATCGCCCCCGTTGACGGCAATCCGAACGCGTTCATCGTGGGCGACGGAGACCAGCTGGTGCTGGTCGAGGTGGAAATGGGCGAGGCCGACTTCCTGTTCACCCGGTTCGAGTTGCTGGCCGGCGGGGAGTGAACCGGAGGCGGCCAAAGCGTACCGCCCCGAAAATCCACGGAGCCTGTACCCCTGCTTCGAGGTACAGGCTCCTTCACGTCGTGGCCCATCTTATCCCTGCGTCAGCATGTTCACGATTTCGATCGGCGTGGCATCAGTGGGGATTACGAAGGTCCCTGCCTTCAGCTGCGTCTCCACGCCCAGCTCCGTCACCACCGAGAGGAACTCCTGCTCGTCTCCGATCAGGCCGTTCTCCTTCAGCAGGGCGGCGATGTCCTGAGAGGTGGAGCCCATCTCGATGGTCACGGTGACGTTGACCGGCTTGTCGGTGGGCTCGTCCTCGGGGAGCTCGGGGCTTTCGGGGACCCCGGGGACGTCGGACGGCTCCTCCCCCTCCGGCGGCTTCTGGGTGCCGGGTTCCTGCGCGTCAGGCCCCTTCTGCTCCGTTCCCCCCACCACGGCGGGGTTCTGCTCCGGGCCAGGCTCCGGCGGCGCCTGCCGGCCCCCGAAGAAGGGCAGGAGCGCGGCCGCCACCAGCAGCCCCGCGCCGAAGCCCACCGCCAGTCCGCGGTAGAAGCGCCGGTCTCCGCCAGGCAGGTACCACGGCCGGTGCTCCGGGATCTTGATCACTTCTTCATCGTACTGCAGCGGACTGGTGAGAATATCCCATGCCTCCTGGACGGTGGACTCGGGCGGGATGCGTGCGGTCTTGTCCAGCCGCGCACGCTGCGCCGGCCCACCCCACACGCCCAGCACGACAAGCACCAAGCCGAGACCCAACAGGAACCAGATCACCAGAAAGCCCCCCTGTCCGATTCGCTTCTTGACCGTTTGGATGTAATTGCAACGGGCAGGACATCTCAACTGCCAGATGGAATTGAGTCGGGAGATTCACGAGGGAGGGTTCAGTTCTTGGAGGGTTTCCCGTTCACCTACGAACAGCAGGTCGTGTTCCGCGACATCGACATGTTGGGGCATGTCAACAACGCGGTCTACGCCACCTACTTTGAGACCGCCCGCGTGGAGTACCTCCACGCCATCACGGCAGACCTACCCGATCGCTACTCCTTCATCCTGGCCGAGATCACCATCACCTACAAGTCGCCGGCCTACCTGCGGGAGCGGCTGATCATCGGCGTGCGCACAGCCCACATCGGCAACTCGAGCCTGGTGATGGAGGGCCAGATCGTCGAGAAGGAGAGCCGGCGCCTTGTCGCCACCAGCCGGGCCGTCCTGGTGCACTACGACTTGCGGGAGCAGCGGCCTGTACCCATCCCCCAGGAACTGCGGGCGCGCATCGCCCGCTTTGAAGGGCGGGAGTTCTGACCATGCCACTGCGAAGACCCCGGCGGCGGCTCGCCGCGCTCCTCATCGCAGGGCTCCTGCTCGCCGGCTGCACCTCCCAGAAAGCAGGCCCCGCTCCAGTAGACGGTCCGGGGCGTCTGGAGGATTCGACGGGGCCGGTGCCCGTCCCTGCGATGGTAGCGGAAATCCCAGCGGATCCCCCCACGGTCACCCTCGAGCCTGGCCAGGTGCAACAGGGCGATTTCGCCGTGCTCCGGGTCGATCAGCCGCTGCCGGGCGAGCCGGCGCTTTACGTGGAGGGCCTCTCCGAGCAGCCGAGGCTGTTCCTGCTCGACCGGCAGCCCACCGCGTTCATCGGCTTTCCCGCCAATGCCCGGCCTGGCCGCTATCCCGTCCGCCTCACCTGGGACGGGGGCCAGTGGGAGGGCAGCCTCGAGGTAGTCTACAAGGAGTTCACCGTCGACCGGTTGGAGGTGACGGAGGAGCAGGAGCAGGTGTACTACGACCCCCGCCAGGCCGAGGAGTGGGAGCGGCTCTACCGCCTCCGTTCCACCAGCCGGCCCGAACCGCTCTGGCGCGACGTGTTCCGGCCCCCCCTCGAGGGCGATCTCGTGGTCACCACGTACTTCGGCGAGATCCGCATCGTGAACGGCGTGGAGACCGGTCGGCACAGCGGCATGGACTTCGCCGCCCCGACGGGCACGCCCATCCTGGCGCCGGCCCGGGGCAAGGTCATCCTGGCCGAGGAGTTCATCGTCTCCGGCCGTACGATCGTGATTGACCACGGCCTCAACCTCTTCACCGCCTATTACCACTGCGAGGAGCTGCTGGTGAAGGCCGGCGACTGGGTGGAGGCGGGGCAGACCATCGGCCTCGTGGGCTCCAC
>Ga0134100_1001103_pt1 | contig 26986 bp, 17 predicted proteins | sample 11_taG_2_FD_94444 | JGI IMG/M metagenome (GOLD analysis project Ga0134100, IMG submission 94444) | Switchgrass degrading microbial communities from high solid loading bioreactors in New Hampshire, USA - 11_42_5_180_A3 metaG | ecosystem: Engineered > Bioreactor > Semi-continuous > Anaerobic >...
AAAAATATGCCGGTACAAATAATATTCGCCGGAAAAGCCCACCCTGCCGATTATCCCGCTCACCAGATCATTAAGAATATTCATGATATTGCAAAAAGCGAAGGCTTTAAAGGCAAAATATTCCTGGTGGAGAATTATAACATGACGGTAGCCCGCCATCTTGTTCAGGGTGTTGACGTCTGGATGAACAATCCTCGCCGCCCTATGGAGGCCAGTGGTACCAGCGGCCAGAAAGCATGTATAAACGGCGTGCTGAACTTCAGTATCCTGGATGGCTGGTGGTGTGAAGGGTATAACGGAATGAACGGCTGGATAATAGGCGATGAAACTCCTTTTGATAATGAGCAGCAGCAGGACGATTACGACAGCAAATCTCTTTATGAGACTCTTGAGCGTGAAATAATACCTCTTTTCTTTAACCGGGAAAACGGTATACCTGTCGGCTGGATTAAACGGATGAAGGAATCCATCAAATCCTTGGCACCACAGTTCAGCACCCATCGCATGATTAAGGATTACACAGAGAACATGTACATTCCCGCTATCATCAGAAATATCAGAATCCGTGAAACCCAGTACGACTTTATCCATACTCTTGCCGACTGGAAGCAATATGTTGAGAGGAACTGGCCTCAAGTGAACATAATCGCCAATCAAGATATCCATGGTCTTGTAGATCACAATATGCTTTCGGGGCAGGAGCTTAATTTAAACGTAACAGTACATCTCGGCACTTTAAAACCCGAGGATGTCCGGGTCGAAGCATATTATGGGCCTCTGGAAAACGACAGAATAGTTAACGCTTCTGCGGTTGAAATGAGAGTGGTTCGTCAGACAGATGCTTCAACCTACTTATATGAAACAACCATTTGCATACTGGACGGCGGTGAATATGGATATACATTCAGGGTACTTCCGCATCATCCCAACCTGATGAATAAGTTTGATCTGCCTCTCATAAAATGGGCTGATTCATAACATAACTACGGAACTATTCTATGGGAAATATATTAGAATAGTTTATGTCAGATTGCTGTTATCGGTTTTTGCATTAATTGACACGATAAATGTGGTATGTTATAACGAGAATGAGATGGTAAAAAGGGATTACTATCTCATTCGAGTTTCAACGATTCGGGAACCGTTCGAAATCTTTGATTTCGGTAACGGGTGAGATCGTTTTTGTTTACACTAAGCCAATTTGCTGCAATAACTCTTTCATCAGGATGTTTAGAAATGAAAAACAGGTTGCGTTTTACTATAAAGAAAATAAAATTTGCCCCTGCCTCAAAGATGACGTGTAGGGGTTTCTCTCTAAGTCGGGAGCATATGGACGGTTTCTGTTTTAAGTATCCAAAAACCCGGTGGAAATCTTTGATTTCGCTAACGGGCAAGTTGGTTGCTATGCTTTTAGTTATTGCGCTTCTGACCGTTTGGTTTGAATTATCGCTCAAGAGCCCCGCATTTGCTGATGATGAATCTAATAAACCCAAAACTGATGCGGTTTCAGCCATGCTTTTCGATGCCCGCAGAGGTCAGATACTTTTTTCCAAGACTTCTGACGAAAAATCCTATACGCCTTTGGCAAGCCGAATTATGACTACCCTGATCATTCTTGAAAAAGTTGATTTGGAGGCCATGATAATAGCCAGTAAAGAAGCGGCCAATGCAGAGGGGGCAACGCTTAAGCTCACAGTAGGAGAAAAATACAGTACAAGAAATCTTCTCACAGCGCTTATGATTACGGGTTCTCCGGATGCTGCCATTACGCTGGCCGAATATGTTGGAGGAAGCGAGCATGGTTTTGTTGACATTATGAATGAATATGCCGCCAACCTTGGCTTGTCAAATACCAAATTTACAAATGTCGTGGGAAGGTATGACGAAAAACAATATACCACCATCGAAGACATGCTGATACTAATGAAATATGCCCTGGCCAACAGCAGCTTCAACAGGCTATTCGGCACCCAGGCCAAGCCATGGTATGATGAGCATAAAACCATGGTGCTTACAAACACCAACAATATGTTCTGGAGTTATCCGGGCACTGACGGCGGTGCTACCGCAGGTTATGATGCTGATTTTCAAAGTATTGTGACCACCGCCACCAAGAATAATATGCGTCTGGTTTGCGTTTTATTGGATGTGCCCACAAAAAGCATGTATAACGACTCCATAGATATTTTGAACTATGGTTTTGATAATTATCTCTACGGAACCCTCGTAACGGCAGGCAGCAGTCAGCAGGCTATTACTGTGGAAGGACAATCATTAAATCTTATTGTCACATCCGATGTTTATTATGTTCATCCAAAAGGTGAAGACTATATTAAAGACATCGCTATTAATGTTGATCAGTCAAAACTAAAATTGCCTATTACTAAAAATACTGCAGTAGGTATGCTGACATTTACCCTGGAAGATGATACGGTTATAAATGTCGAACTATACCCTGACAGGGAAATTCTCCCCCAGAAAACAAAAAGCCAGCTAATAAAAGAAAGGTTCATGGAAAGCATTGAACTGGTATATGTTATAATCGGTCTGATTATTATTGAACTGGTAATAGGAGCCTACAAGCTTTTTAACTTTATAAAAAAGAAGTATATTGGTTTCAAGGCAAAAAAAACCTATAGACAAATGGGAGCACGAAGCAGAAAGTATTAAGGGACTGTCTTGAAATAATGAGCCTGTCATTCTCATGCCATACATTAGCCTCAGGAACTTTAAAATGACAGGCTGTTGCGAGACCAGCCCCTTCTTTTTATTTATTTTTCTCTAATCATGATTCATGCTTAAATAAGCTTGTATGAATTCGTCAATTTCACCATCCATAACCTTTTGAACGTTGGCTTCTTCATATCCGGTCCGGTGGTCTTTTACCATGGTATAAGGACAAAAAACATACGATCTTATCTGACTTCCCCAGGCAATTTCCTTTTGTTCGCCCTGTAATTGACTTCGCTTTTCTGCCTGCTCTCTTTCTTTCAGTTCCAACAGCTTCGCTTTAAGCATTTTCATAGCCGTTTCACGGTTCTGGAGCTGTGATCTTTCGTTCTGGCAGGCCACCACTATCCCTGTTGGAATATGGGTAAGACGCACCGCTGTAGATGTCTTGTTGACATGCTGCCCTCCGGCGCCGGATGAGCGGTACACATCCATTTTTATATCATCCGGATTGATTTCAACAGTTACCGAATCATCCAATTCAGGCATCACTTCCATCGATGCAAATGAAGTGTGTCTCCTGCCCGATGCGTCAAACGGTGATATCCTGACCAGGCGGTGGACGCCTTTTTCTGATCTTAAATAACCATACGCATAATCACCCGTGATATGTGCTGTCACACTTTTAATACCGGCTTCTTCGCCATCCAACATATCTAATACCCGAACCGAAAAACCGTTTCTTTCAGCCCAGCGGGTATACATCCTGAAAAGCATCTGGACCCAATCCATTGCCTCGGTGCCTCCGGCTCCCGCGTGCAGAGTGATTATGGCGTTATTGGCATCATATTCTCCCTTCATAAGGGTCTCAAGTCTTAGCTTTTCATATCTTGATTTAATATCCTCAAAGCCGGTGTTTACTTCTTCAAGAACTGTTTCATCTTTTTCATCCAGCCCAAGCTCAACAAGCGTTATTATGTCCTCGCAATCCTTAAGCAGCTGCTGGTAATTCTCCAGTTTATCCTGAAGACTCTTCGTGCGTTGTAAAATTCTTTGAGAGTATTCTGTATCATTCCAGAATTCGGGCTCCGATGCCCTGAGTTCTAATTCTTCCAGCTCTTTTTTTATTGCGGGCAGGTCAAAGTGAATCCCCCAATTCTCTGATATCTTTTTCGAGGCTTTTAAGCTCCAGGCCTTTTTGTTCAAGCTCTAACAGGCTCATATCAATCATCCCTTTCCTAAATAAAGTCTGCTTGTTTCAAGCTTTTCTTATTATACTTACAATCATGACATTTTACAAGCTTGCCCGTCTGTACCATTTGCTTGTTAAACTGTTATGGCCGTCATATAATATTGTCATGGAAAATGAAGTGAATTGCCTTAAATGTCAATATTATTATGTCACCTGGGATAAAAACTACCCGAAAGGCTGTCGGTATTTTGGTTTTAAAGGGCAGGCAATGCCTTCCCGAATGGTAAAAACGGCCAGCGGTGAAGAATGTAAAGGATTTTTGCCGAAAAAACCAAATAGCAGACGATAGGTATATAAGTATAGGATTATTGATACGTTCGGAAAAAATAAGGGGCTGTCTCAAAAATGAAATATGTCATTTAAATGCCCATATACCGGCTTCAAAATCTTTCAAAATGACAACCTGTTTTGAGACAACCCAATAATTTTATCGGCGATTTTCAGCTTATCAGCAGACTCCATGTTGGTCGCATCTTCCACAGCCTCTTCCGTCAAAAATCCCCGGGCAGAAGCATATGATAAGAACGATAATGATTATTAACCACCATATATTGTCGCCTCCGAATACGCCGCCTCCACCACAGCAGCAATCTTGTTTACAACAGTCACCCATAATAACACCCCATCCTGATTCAGCCTTCTTCATCTTATGCAAAAGACCGTCTGGGTGACACTTTCTACCCGTTAAATCTTTTTAACATATCTTCATATAGATTTTTATATTCTTTTGCAGAATTTTGCCATGAAAAGTCCTGATTCATACATCTTCTGACAAGGTTTTCCCATTCGTCCCTGTTGCGGTATATTTCAATGGCACGGGCTACAGCATCCTTCATCTCGTGAGCATTATAATTTGCAAAGGTAAATCCGGTACCTTCTTTAGTAAATACATTATAGGGTTTTACCGTGTCCTTAAGCCCTCCCGTTTCCCTTACGACTGGAATCGTCCCATAACGCATAGCAAACAGTTGAGATAAGCCGCAGGGCTCAAATAAAGAAGGCATCAAAATCATATCGCTTGCCGCATATAAACGCTGAGCCAGCACACCGTCATATTTGATATTGGCTGAAACCTTGCCGGGGAATTGGCTTTGGGCATATAAAAAGAAGTCTTCATATTTCTTTTCTCCGGTACCCAGTACAACAAACTGAATACCCAAATCCATAAGCTCCCAAAGTATATATTTGACTAAATCCAATCCTTTTTGCTCAACTAAACGGGATATTAAAGATACCAGCGGCACGTCAGCCTTTATTTCCAACCCAAGTTCCTGTTGAATTTTTTGTTTGTTTACGTATTTACCGCTTAGATCATTCTGGTCATAATTTGCGTAAAGTCGTCTGTCAATCTTTGGATCATTAATGGCATAATCTATGCCGTTAATTATTCCGTAAAGGTCATTTGAACGTTTTTTTATAAGATCCTGAAGATTCTCCCCGAAAAAGGCAAATTTTATTTCCTCAGCATAGGTATGACTGACTGTACTGATCGTTGATGAAAAAGAAATACCTGCCTTAAGGAAGTTTACATTATCATAAAACTCTACCCCGTCAATATTGAAATATTTCCAGTCCAGGTCTAGCAGGTCACTAAGAATACTCTTTGGGAAAATCCCCTGGTATTTAAGATTATGTATAGTGAATAAAGTGTGGATGTTCTTATAAAACCCGCCTTTTCTGTCTCTGTAGTGCGCATCAAGAAGAAGACTGACCATACCGGTCTGCCAGTCATTAAGATGTATGATGTCCGGTTTAAACCCTATAACAGGTAAAACTTCCAATATAGCCTTACAGAAGAAACTGAACCTCTCCCCGTCATCATATAAGCCATATAATCCATTCCTGAAAAAGTAATACTCGTTGTCAATAAAATAATAAGTTACACCGTCGTATTCCAGTCTGAATATCCCGCAATATTGTTTTCTCCAGGAAAGAGCGACCTGACAGCTTCCAATAAACTCCATCTTGGAAACATAATTTGTATCTATTTGACCATACTTAGGCAGCACTACTCTTATATCAACATCCAAGGCTTTTAGTGCCTTGGGAAGGGAACCTGCTACATCTGCCAAACCGCCTGTTTTTACGAAAGGCTCCACTTCAGATGAAGCATACAATACTTTAATTTTTCCCATGGCATTAATCCTCCCCAGAGAACTGTTAAATTAAAATATATTGATCTTTAGTCAATAGTATACCACTTTATTTCTTAGAATCATCAGCAGCCTTTTACGAATAATGTAATAAATAATATTTAAAACTATTTCTAAACTAAAACGGGAGGGTTGTTGTATGGATAAAAAAAATAAACAGGACGATATTCATAGCAAAAGCCGTGCTTATGCCACCAATGCAGCATCAGAAATCAAAGAAACCATAACTGAAGGGCAGATTCCTTATGCATCTGATTTAGCCGTTGAGGAAGCACGGGATTGGGTAAATAACGGAAGCCTGCTATAAAAGGGGGCTAATGCCCCCATGAATTCAATCAAACTTTCAATTAACAAATGTATAGTTCATGCCGGAGTTATTATCCCAGTTTTCTGCCGAATCCTTGAAGGCTATATTGACATTTTTCCCCTGTTCCAAGGGAATAATGCCCCTAAAAACATCCCCTTCCTTTTTTAATTGTATGGTAGACACACCTTCCCAGTTCTGATTGCTTCCATATCCATACACGCCATGAACTTCCTGTGCTCCGCATTTTGCAAGCAGACCGGAATAACATATCTCTGCCTGCGTTTCTGATAGTTTTTCAAAGGAAACTCCCGATTTGGAATATGATTGTATACCGTATTTCGAGACATCGCTATTTGTCAAATTCTCGGAGTATTCTTCTTTAAAAGTCTTGCTGCTGTTTTTCTTCAAATTGGCCTGTTTTGTATTTTTGGTATTATTCATCATCATATTGTCGAAAATACTCATATATAAAAACCTCCTTTCGACTATTTATTATTTGATTTTTTGCTCTTTTTATTACATGGCAAAATCAAATAAATGAGTTAAAAATGCGGTAAAATCTAAAGGAGGTAAATCAAAACATGTCAATTTTTCCCATTAAATATATTTGATTTATATTGGATTTATTTTAATAAAAATACCTAAAGCAACAGGTACAAAGTCTGATCCTTGCACCCGCTCTACAATGTCATCCTGAGCGTCAGCGAAGGACACCGGCTTATCTCCATGAGAAACCTTGCGTCCACCCTAAGTTATGGCTCACTGACGGATGAACGCTTCGATAAGCTTTACTGCGTTTTCAACATCTTTGATGTCAACGATTTCAGCAGAGTTATGGACATTTCTGGTGGGAATTGCTACTCCTCCCGATGGAATTCCTCCTGCGGTGGTATGAATGCTTCCTGCATCGGTACCGCCCTGGGACAAAATTTCAAACTGGTGAGGAATATTATTCTCTAGCGCACATTTTATTAAGCGGTCTTTAACCTCAGGATGCGCAATGACGCTCCTGTCCTTGATCTTTATCGCAGGCCCGTCTCCCAATTTTACAGTCATTGGTTTACATTCAGGCGTATCTCCTGTATCTGTAACGTCAACGGCTAAAGCCATATCGGGCATTATGCCGTAAGCCGCCGGTCCGGCTCCTCTTAATCCGACCTCTTCCTGCGTTGTAAAGACATAATATATCTCATTTTCTGTCTCAGGCTGATTCAAAGCTGCTTGTACAAGAACAGCGCATCCTATTCTGTTATCCATAACTTTTGATATGATCCTTCCGTTCTGCAATATGGTTCCTTCCTCAAATACTGCCATATCTCCTACGTTTACAAGTTTTTCGGCATCTTCTTTCGATTTGGCCGCTATATCAATATACATTTTTTCAATTTTAAGATTTTTTATATCATCAATATTTTCTTCATACCAGATAACGCCCACAGTCCCGTTTTCAAAGATTACACGTTTGCCCAGAATAACGAATGGATCAAGGCCTCCTACATTGCTGAATCTTAAAAAACCGTTTTTATCAATATATGAAATGATAATCCCTATTTCGTCCATATGGGCAGCCAGCATAATCTTCTTTCCGCTGCCTTTTTTGATACAGATAAGGTTTCCAAGATTATCTGTTTTAATCTCATCGACCTTATCTTTCAGCATATCTCTTATAAGATCAGCCACCATTTTCTCATTTCCCGATGGGCCAAAGGCATGTGTAAGTTTATTTATAATATCAAACATATTCTTTTCCTCCTTGCTCGCGATAAAGGTTAATTGATGACGGAAGTGTCTCCAGCACTTTTTTCGACAGCTTTATCATGTTTTCAAAATCATTAATGTCCATGACGGATACAGGCGAGTGTATATATCTGCAGGGAAGTGCTATAACCGCAACTTTTGCCCCTGTGCCGCCGGTCTGAATTTTCCCGGCATTTGTACCGCCTGTAATTGTCTGTTTAAATTGATATGGTATACCGTTCAATTCGGCGGTTTTTGTTATATGCCTGAGTAAATCCCTGTCAACTATTACAGTCCTGTCCATAACAGTCAGCGCAGGGCCGTTTCCACAAACAGTACTCATGCCGTATTCTTTGGTATCAGGAATATCGTAGCATGTAGTACCTTCCAGAACCAACGCAATATCGGGCTTTACCTGGAATGTTGATGTTCTTGCGCCCTTAAGGCCGATTTCTTCCTGTACCGTAAAACAGCCGTATATATCACATTCATATTTATGTTTTAACAGCTCGATTAGCACCGCGCATCCCACTCTGTTGTCCAGAGCCTTAGCCATCAGCTTTTTATCCCCAAATTCTACCGGGTCATATGCAAACGCAGCCAAATCACCGATTTCTATCTTTGACGCAGCCTGATCCTTGTCCTTCGCCCCGATATCGATTGTAAGCTGTTTTTTATCAACGGTGCCCTTTCTTTCTTTAGAGCTTTGAAGATGCAGGGGTTTAAAGCCGATAACTCCCGGAACCTTGTTCTCCCCTATTCTCACACGTTTTCCAACCAATACCCTGTCTTCGATTCCGCCAATGGTGCGAAATTTCAATAAACCATCCGAGTTTATGAGAGTTATCAAAAGCCCGACCTCATCCATATGAGCGTCCAGCATCACTTTTGGACCGTTTCCGGTGCCTTTTTTATAGGTAATCAGGTTCCCTGTATTATCAACGTAATAATCATCAACATAATCCTTTATTTTAGAGATTATATAATCCCTTACCGGTTTCTCCTCACCCGATACACCATCCAGGGCAGTAAGATTTTTTAAATTTTCCAGTGCCTCTTTCATTCCTTCGACCTCCCTGCGATATAGCGTGCCGCCAGCCTGCCTGTAGAAACAACATCACTGACAGAAACCATTTCTACGGTTGTATGCATGTACTTGCATGGTATCGATAGAAGTATCACCGGGATCCCCTCTCTGGCTACAGCATGTACGGCTGCTTCTGTCCCTGTATCTCCGACCTCCGGGTCTATTTGATAAGGTATGTTTTCTTCCTTGGCAAGCTTTATGCATTCTTTGGTATGCTTTCGGCTTATTATAGGGCCTATTGCCACCGCTGCCCCTTTATCCAACGGAAATGCTTCATCGTTTGGCGCATCAGGCATATCACCGTGGCAAACGTCTATTACAATGCCCAGATCGGCTTTTATATTATATGTGGCGCAAATAGCGCCGATAAGGCCAAGCTCCTCCTGAACCGTAGCCACCACATAGACATTATCATCATGCTTAAGCTTCTGAAGCTCTTTTAATATTTCAACAAGGGCAGCAACACCGCTTCTGTTGTCCATACTTTTCCCGGCTATTCTGTTATTCAAAAGCTCCTGAGCAGGACTGTTGAATGAAACCATATCACCGATGCTGACAAGTTCTCTTGCTTTTTCCCCGTCATAACCTATATCAATTCTCATATCCTCCATTTTGATTTCTTTATCCTTATCCTCGGGAGGAATAAGATGCGGCGGTTTAACACCGATTACGCCGAAAAGATCTTCCTTTCCGTGAACAGTTACTTCCATGGCTCCTATAGCCTTAGCGTCAACACCGCCGGCTGCTGTGAAACGCAAAAAGCCGCTATCTTCAATGCCTGTTACTATAAGCCCGATTTCATCATAGTGCGCCGTTACAAGAATATTTCCGGGATTATCCGATTGTCCTTTCTTAAAACCTATTACATTATAAAACGCATCTATGCTGACATCATCGCAATACTGACGAAACAGCTCAGCTATCTTCCCGGCTGCCATATTTTCTCTTCCGGTAACAGCTCTGATATCGCTGAGCTTTTTCAGAAGTTCTCCGCACTCCATTTAAACACCTCGCAATTATCTTTAAGTCATAAAGTAATATTATACCATAAGTCAAAACATAGCAATTATCGCCTTGAACGGTCAAAATTTTTCTTGATCATTAAAATAAGTAGTTTTATTAAGCTATTATATGGTAAAATAGCTCTGTTAGTTTTCTCAAAAGGAGAACTTTTATTAATAATCAAGTTCTTCATAGCTAAGCAACAAGGTTCCCGCAGCCCGTCGGCAATCTTTGATTGCATAATGGCTAGAGTTTTTGAAGGGATTTTATTATGTTATTCAGCAGCCTGATATTTCTATTTCTGTTTCTGCCGTTAGTATTGGCTGGTTATTACATATTGCCGGGCATCAGATATAAGAATATTTTCCTTTTACTTGTAAGCATATTTTTTTATGCCTGGGGCGAACCTGCATATATCCTGTTGCTTCCTGCATCTATCATTATCAATTATGCTTTCGGGCTTTTGATACACAGAGGCCAAACCGGAAATAAATTCTGGTTTATTGTTTCAATAGCGTTTAATGTCGGACTTATCATGCTCTTTAAATACCTCCCGTTTTTTATAACAAACATAAATAATGTTTTTTCTTTACATATACCGGTACCCAAAATGGCTCTGCCTATGGGAATCTCATTTTATACCTTTAAGGTTATAACTTATCTTGCTGATGTTTACAGGGGTACGGTACCACCGCAGAAAAGTTTTATTGATCTTTCCCTTTATATCTCACTTTTCCCTCAGCTGACAGCAGGGCCGATAGTAAAATACTCAGCTGTCTTTAAACAATTGGAGAACAGGGATCATACACTTAATAATCTGGCTTGGGGAATTGCAAAATTCATTTTGGGTCTGGGCAAAAAAGTGATTTTATCAAATAATCTGGCTTTAATAGCGGATAGCATATTTAATTTCAAAAGCGGCACATTCGGGGTCTTATCAGCCTGGATCGGGCTTATCAGCTACAGCCTGCAAATATATTTTGACTTTTCAGGCTATTCCGACATGGCAATAGGCCTTTGCAGAATGTTCGGCTTTGAAGTTGACGAGAATTTCAATTATCCCTATATCTCCAAATCCGCAGGCGAGTTTTGGCGCAGATGGCATATTTCCCTGGGCAGTTTTTTCAGAGATTATGTATACATACCTCTGGGCGGAAACAGATGCAAATCGCAATTTGCAAATTATCGCAACCTTTTTGTTGTGTGGTTCTTAACCGGTCTATGGCATGGAGCCAGTTGGAATTTTATAATATGGGGACTTTACTTTGGATTCCTGATTGCTTTGGAGCGTGCGTCCCTTTTGGATCTGCTTTCTAAGCTGCCACCGTTTTTACAGCACTGCTATTTAATTATCGGAGTAATGATAGGATGGGTCTTTTTCCGTACGGATAATATTTCACACGCAGTTTTATATCTTAAGAAGCTCTTTGGAATTGGCAGCACCATTGACCTTACGAATCCAATGCTTCTGCTTCATGATAATTATCTTCTTCTGATTGTTGCAATACTGGCATGTACACCACTGTTCAAAAATATAGCATTATCATTGTCAAACAAGCGTTTTTTCCCATATGCGGCAGGAGTATGGCTTATCCTGATATATTTTATATCAATCTTGTATTTGGGCAACACAAGTTATAACCCGTTTATATATTTCAGGTTTTAGGTGGTAAGATGAAACAGGATGAGATTATTTTAAGAAAGACCAGTTCGTTTATTGTTATCCCGTATATTGTAATAACGGTATTCTTTTTCATTACCTTTTTTATATATCCCAAGCAAACAAAAAGCGAAACCGAGAACCGTTATCTGGCGCCTTTCCCAGAGATAAAAATAAGAAGTCTTAAAGACCTTCCTTCAGGGTTGGAGAATTATTATAATGATCACTTTCCTTTTCGTGAAAGCTTTATGGAATTATTCAGCCGTACAGAACTGGCTCTGGGTAAAATAAAAGTCAGAGATTTATATATAACGGGAGATTATATTCTGCCTATAGAGTATCTCTATACAGAAAATGATATAAAATTAAGTGCTGAAAAAGCTAACGAAATTTTGACTTTTGCTGAGGCTTGCGGGAAAAAATCTGCCTATGTGGCTCTTCCTTACAAAACCTATATTTATAACTATATGCTTCCGTCTTATCTTCAAAGTGATTACAGCGAGCAAAATTATATTAATTTTACAAAAATGCTTAAACCAAGCATAAAAAGCTGTGAAGCATTCCGGGCCTATAAAAATGATAGTATTGAAGATACCAAAACCTACTTTTTCAAATCAGACTTCCACTGGAACGCAAAAGGCGCAGGTGAGGCCTTTCTTTACATTCTGGACTGGCTTTTCAGCGAAAACCTTATAACTGAGCCGAAACCGGCAAATTTATCGTTAGAATACACATATCTTGATGATAATTATATCGGGGATCTTAACAGAAGATATTCTTTCATTTTCCCCACCAAAGAATCCATACCTGTATTTAGAGGAAATGGAAATACAGTTCGTTATTATACTTCCTACGACAGTAATGACTATTCCACCGACAAGGCTTCCATCCAGGGCGAGGCCTTGCCTGAAGGCCAAACATATGACAGTGTCTACACAAAAAATCTCGGCTATTACAAAATGGTAAACGACAATTCCCTGCTGGACACGAAAGTGCTGGTTATAAAAGATTCAATGCAGAATCCCATGACCGATATGTTTGCCTATGTGTTCAATACCAGTGAGATCGTGGACATCAGAGCCTTGAAAGATATCAGTCTTTATACTGTTATCGAAAACTCGGATGCCGACCTGGTATTGTTAATGTACCATCAGAATAATGTAACCGGTGAGATGTTTGATTTTAAATAACAATTTCAATAAGAAACCTTTCACCCGCCTTATTTATATCTACAAATACAGGGGCGGACTATTGCCACCCCTGTTTTAATTAATGGTTACTTAAACTCTATATAAATATTATAAAATTACAGAATCGAGCTGCATCGAGCACATAAGGTAGGATGCTCGTGATCGTTACCCACCGTTTCGGAATAAACCCAGCAGCGTTCACATTTCTGACCGTCGGCAAGCTTAACTTCAACCTCAACTTCGTCATTGCCGCCTTCTACCAGTTCCACTTGTGAAGTAATAAACACGGTAGGAAGTAAATCACTGTTCTCTTTAAGAAGTTTGAAAGTTTCCCCGCCGGTTTTCAGGATAACCTTAGCCTGTAGAGACTGGCCAATAAGCTTCTTATTTCTGGCTTCTTCCAGTGCCTTAAGAACACTGTCGCGCACTTCAAGGATTTTGTCCCATTTCTGCCCCAGGGCTTCGTCCTTATATTCTTCTTTAACTTCAGGCCAATCGTTCAACATAACACTCTCGGGATTATCCTTTTCAGTGTGAGGCAAATACTGCCATATTTCATCTGCAGTAAAGGCCAAAACCGGCGCCAGAAGTCTTGTGAGGGTATCCAGTATAATATACATGGCTGTCTGCCCTGCGCGCCGCGCTTTGCTGTCCGGTTTGGAAGCGTACATTCTGTCCTTCGTAACATCCAGATAGAAGCTACTCATGTCAACTACGCAGAAATTATGGATAGCATGGAGCATAACATGGAACTCGTATTCGGAATAAGCTTTCTCAATCTTCTCAACAAGCTGATTAAGCTTCATAAGAGCCCATTTGTCCAGTTCTTCCATTTCGCTGTATGGAACACTGTCCTTATTAGGATCAAAATCATAAATATTGCCCAGGATAAATCTGGCGGTATTACGAATCTTTCTGTAACTTTCGGTAAGCTGCTTTAAAATATCGTTTGAAATACGAATATCCACTTTATAATCGCTGGAAGAAACCCAAAGCCTCAAGATATCTGCTCCGTATTGCTTACAGATATCCATAGGATCAATGCCGTTGCCCAGGGATTTACTCATCTTTCTGCCCTGACCGTCAACAACATATCCATGAGTAAGAACCTGACGATAGGGTGCTCTTCCACGTACTGCCGTGGCCGTTAAAAGGGACGACTGGAACCAGCCTCTGTGCTGATCGCTGCCTTCCAGATACATATCTACTGGCCAGCCTAAATCCGGATTTGCCTCGGCTACCGCAATATGGCTGGAGCCTGAATCGAACCAAACGTCCATGATATCCGTTTCTTTCTTAAAATCGCTGCATCCGCATTCGCATTTGAAACCTTCAGGCAGGATTTCTTTGGGTTCGTATTTGAACCAGGCATTTGAACCCTCTTTTGCAAAAAGGGTTTTTATTGCATTTATTGTTTCATCATTTATTATTTCTTTTCCACAGTTCTTACAGTAGAAAATCGGTATGGGCAAGCCCCAGAGGCGCTGACGGGAGATACACCAGTCACCGCGATCTTCCACCATTTTGGAAATCCTCTCTTCACCCCATGCGGGTATCCATCTTACTTCTTTGATTGCATCCAGGGCCTGTTTTCTTATTTTATCAATCGAGATAAACCATTGCTCGGTAGCCCTATAGATTATTGGCTCTTTACAACGCCAGCAATGAGGATACGAGTGAGTGATCTCCTCTTCGGCAAACAGCATGTTTGTTTCTTTAAGTGTCTTAAGAATAGCTTTGTTTGCAGCTTTATAGAACAGACCTTCAAAAGGTCCTGCCTCTTTTGTCATGTATCCTTTATCGTCTACCGGTACAACTATACCTATTTCAGGATATTTCTTGCAGACATCAAAGTCCTCAGCACCATGACCTGGAGCAGTATGGACGCAACCGGAACCGGCATCCAGAGTAACATGATCTCCGACTATAACAAGGGAATCGCGGTCCAGGAAAGGATGAGCACAAACAACATATTCCAGATCGCTGCCCATAATTTCTCCCAGAACTTTGTAATCGCTTATACCCCCGGCTTTCATAACATTTTCAGCCAGTTCCTTGGCAACGATATATCGCTCGTTACCAGCCTCTATAACTACGTATACAAATTCGGGATTTAATGATATAGCAAGATTACCCGGCAAAGTCCAGGTAGTGGTTGTCCATATTACAACATACAGATTTTCAAGAGTGTCTACAATTCCTTTCAGCTTGCCCTTGTCATCCTTTACAGGGAACTTAACATAAATTGAGGTTCCATGATCATCCTGATACTCTACCTCGGCTTCTGCCAGAGCGGTTTCACATGACGCGCACCAGTAAACCGGGCGCATTCCCTTATAGATGCAGCCCAGCTTTGCCATCTGACCGAATACCTCAATCTGTTTTGCCTCAAACTCAGGCTTCAGAGTAATATACGGATTATCCCAATCCCCTATTACACCAAGGCGTTTAAAGGATTCCCGCTGGATATCCAGGTATTTCATAGCAATTTCTTCACAAGCCTGGCGGAACACCACCGGCCCTACCTCATGGCGTTTGAGTCCCTTTTCCTTAATTGCCTTAAGCTCTGTCGGAAGTCCATGAGTATCCCATCCCGGAATATATGGCGTGTAATATCCCTTCATATCATAGTAACGCATGATAATATCTTTCAGCACTTTGTTCAGTGCGGTTCCCAGGTGAATATCACCATTTGCATATGGCGGGCCGTCATGGAGTACGAACTTTTTACCCTTATTTCTGTTTCTTTCAAGGCGCTTTTTATAAACTTCCTTCTCCTGCCATGACTTTAACATTTGCGGCTCTTTTTCGGGCAGCCCCCCTCGCATGGGAAAATCAGTTTTTGGCAAATTCAGTGTTTTTCCGTAATCCACTGACATTTTATCAATCCTCTCTCTTCGTTAAGTTGTACATAAGTTATTATAAAGTGTATAAACCACTATTATTGCGATAATAATAAAGCTTTTCATCCATATGGGACGAAAAGCTCGTATCCGCGGTACCACCCAAATTACAGTTAACATTTTGGTCCTGTAACTGTCGCTCACAGGGTAACGGCCCTTCACCGGCTCACCTTAATAGGGCGGACTGACCACCTGTTCAGGCTGCTGCTCACGGGAGATATTCAGATTCTTTTTCCTGCGGGCTTTCACCAAGGGTTTTCTGTAAAACTAGACCCTTTTTCCCTGCTCTCTTTAAGGAAAAATACAGAATCCTACTGGTCCGATCATCGCATTTTCTTCATTTGCTGTTCAATAAATTATATTCTCAAAAGGCAGCATATGTCAAGGCTTGTATCACTTGAACCATGAAACCGGAGGACGCTCCTTCCGGCATACCTCAGTTTTATGACCTTTATCTTTTATATAAACAACAAAAGCACTTTCGCAAGTGCTTTTGTCCTTTCTATAAAGATTATATTTAATATTTTTTATACCCTGTCTTTTAATTCCATCAGTTTACTCTTAAGGTCATTCTCCATCGTTTTTAGTTCCATCTCAACCTGGGCTCTCTTTTCGCGGCCTTCCTGCTGAATTTTCAAGGTTTCTTCAAGAGTTACGATAAGATCTTCATTAACCTTCTTCAATGTCTCGATATCCACAATGCCCCGCTCATTCTCCTTGGCGATCTCAATCGAACTGGTCTTTAGCATCTCTGAGTTACGTGCCAAAAGATTATTGGTGGCATTTGTAACATCCCTTTGAAGCTTCAATGCCGATTGCTGTCTTAGCATCGTTATGGCGATTGCCATCTGGTTTTTCCAAAGCGGAATAGTATTCATTATCGAGCTTTGGATCTTCTCCACCAGGGTCTGGTCGTTATTCTGGATGAGACGAATCTGCGGCGCGCTTTGAATTGCAATCATGCGGCTCAGCTTCAGATCATGGATCTTCTTCTCGAATCTTGATATAAGCTCGGCCATATCTTTTACCTTTTGCGCGTCCATAGCGTCTCCGGTTCTTTGAGCCTTCTCCTTTAGCTCCGGCATTACTTTGTCATTAAGATCCTTCAGTTTGAGTGTACCCGCCATAATATAAATATCAAGCTGCTTTAAGTATTCCAGGTTCTTCTCATACATTGTATCCAATGTTGTTATATCGCGTATAAGCTGAAGCTTTGCTCTGTCCAGCTGATCAATTATTTTTTCTATCTGTACACTTATTTTATCGTAGCGGGAAATAAATTTCTGCGTTTCTCTCTTTAACCCCCCAAAAAATTTCGAAAAGCCCTTTTGATTCGGGTCTAATGAATCAATGTTGACATCCTGAACTTTAACTAAAAGATCTGTTAATGCTTCTCCAACCTCACCGCTGTCCTTTGACCTTATCTGGTCCAACATGGCATCAGAAAACTTGGATATTTCACTTTGTGCTATATTGCCATACTGAATAACACTTTGAGAATCAGATATGTCTATCTGCGCAGCAAGATCCAATACCTGCTGCCTTTCTTCCGGTGTCATCTCATTCCACTTGTTAACGTCATAATTATCAACTGTTGCATTATTATTCTGATTCGGTGCTGGTTGTATTTGAGCCTCCATCATATACATTACCAAACCTTTCCTTTTTTATAAACAGATTATATACTATTCCTTGTCTGATTTAAACTATTTTTATCATTTTTTGTGGATGATGTACTGTAGTTATTTGAAAGGGTCTCAAACACCTTAATTTCTGTATCCAAGTCAAGAACATCATTGGCAAGCATTTTTTCCTTCTGCTGAAGGAAAGTAGCACGGATACTTTTTAAAGATTTTTCTGTCCTCTCAAGGGTCTCAACTGCATCAGCCGGCATCGGCCTTGTGGTTGCAAGCTCTACATATTTTACTATTATCTTATGGGTAGGCTCCAAATAGTATGTTATAAACTGCTTTACTACACGGATATCCTGTGGGTCCTTTTTAAGCATGTCAAACATTGATTCCGCAATACGGCATAAATCCTCAACTTCCTTGATTACTTCCAGTTGAGAAAGTTTTTTTACGGCCTGCCTCATGCCTCCGGTAAGCTTAAGGCCTTTTTTAATGGTGTCATCAATGTCAGAACGTGTCATGCCATCTACAATAACAGTAGTGTCCCGCTCTTTTTTTGAAAAAAACAAGATCACTATCAGCCAGCCTAAAACGCCGGCAATAAGAGCCAGAGTCAAATCCCGCAACAAAAATAACAATATGGCAAAAACAGCTGCTCCTGATATAATGGATATTATTCTACTTGTTGCAGATAATTTCAATTATTTTCACCACCATTTATATTTGCATACATATTTTTATTCTACTCTATTTTCAGTCTTGTTTCAATCTTGGACAAAGCCGCTGTATGGTCTGACATTTGCCCGTTTGGTAACTGGATCGATGTTTGCTGTATCCACTATCATTCTATTCTCTATCGATGCTATTTTGCCTTCAATTTTGGCGGGGAAGCGTCCTTCCAGCACAATAAACCTTTTTCTGTACTCATTTTTCCACCCGAATCCGGGCATTTTTTCCAACAGTGTTTTTACATCTAAAGCCTTCACTTCGCTGTCGTCAAGAAATTCGGGCAAGACCGTATTTTTTATTGAGCAGGCATAATCAAGCGCAATAAGTGAATCAAGTTCCAGCTTGTTAATTTTATCAAGCTGTAAAGCATAATCCCTCAGTAATTCGAAAAGCGCTGCTGCTGCAATAGGCTGATACAATCTTCCGCGGCTCTTTAAAAATCCGGCAAAGCCTTTATAAAGTTCAAACGGTTCAGAAAAATAGTTCTCAAGATATTTAAGCGTAAAAGAGAATCTTCCGGAATTTAAGGTACGGTCCAAAGCTTCCTCAATATCCTTTATTTCCAGCATTTCCACCGATGAAATATATTTATTTTCAATAACTTCGTAGGGCGGATAATCCCTGAATTTATAACCATGTAAATCTGCTTCCCTCCGTATCATGGTCCCGTGAAGGAGCTTAAGGAAACCTAACTGCAGGTGATGAGCTCCTATTTGATAAATTGTGTTGAATGATTCTTTGAATGAATCCATATCTTCATAAGGCAAGCCTGCGATAAGATCCACATGAATATGGAGGTTTCCTTTATCCATAAGAGTTTTCAGATTTTCAACGGCTTTTTGCACGTTCATTACTCTGGAAACTTCTTTAAGTGTTTTTGGATTTACAGACTGTATCCCCGCTTCAAGCTGAACAAGTCCGGCAGGCATGGAGATCAGGCTGTCCATTTGCCTTTTGGTAAGGATATCGGGATTGATTTCGAAATGAAAGGTTATCTTTTCACCTTCAAACTCCCGTATAAAGTCCCATATTTTAAGAGAATGCTCCTCATTCACATTAAAGGATCTGTCAACAAACTTAATCACCCTGGCTTTGGCATTTACAAGCTTTCTGATATCTTCCCTGATCACATCAACTGGATAGTACTCCAGGCTTGTGCTTTCAGACGACAGGCAATAGGAGCAACGAAAAGGACATCCCCTTGATGATTCAATATAGGAAATCCTGTCTTTAATCCGTTCAAGATATTCGGCAGTATAGGGTGATGTATACCCTCGCTTCTTGCATGAACCCGGCTTTTCAAGTATTTTTTCGGCTTCATTGAGATTATGCTCTGCAATAGCTTTTAATAACAACGGAAACTTTTCTTCGCCCTCACCCTTCACTACATAATCAGCTCCAACAGAACAGAACTCATTTTCAGAGCCTTCATAGCTGACTTCCGGGCCGCCTACTATTATTGTGCATCCAGGCTTCGCTTTTTTAAGGTCACCAATCAGCTTGACTACCAATTCGCGATTCCAAATATAACATGAAAAGGCAGCCACATCGGGGGATTCTTCCAGGATCGATGCCCAGATCCGCTGCATTGAATCATTTATGGAGTATTGCTTAACCGTTGTCGGAATATTATGTTTAAGGCAAGCCGCGTTCAAATACCATACAGCCAGATTTTCATGCTCGTATTTTGCATTTATTGCAATCAGTATAGTTTTCATATTCTCCTCGTTGATTTTATTAAAGTAATAACGTTATCATCGCAGCTAACATCAGTTATCGGAAACATCAGCTATTGTGCGGTTTTTAACTCTAGCAAAAATTTCATCTTCTATTGCTATGAGCAAATCAATAAGTCTTGCCTGTTAACCTGAGCGAAGCAAAGTATAACACTCCCCTTGTCATTCTTAGTTTAAACAAAGAATCTTTTACGTGGACACATAAGATCCCTCACTTAACTTTAGTTACGTTCAGGATGACATTGGAATGCAGCGCGTTCAGGGTAAAATATTATTGGCATTGGATAATATTATTCATATCCTGGTTTATTTTAACTCATTTTAATAAGGGGTGCCTATTAATAAGATTAAAATTTGATTAAAACCATCAAAAGTATAGCTGTCATGCATTTGAAATACAATCGGCGACTGGTGTATAATGGAAAGGCAAATATTACAAATGAACGGAGGATGTTCTATGAGTATAACATCTAAACCTTTTGGAAATATGCCGGACGGAACCGGTATAACTCTTTACACTCTCACCAATAAAAACGGTCTCAAAGCTGAGATTATGAACTATGGCGGAACTGTTGTATCTCTGTATGTTCCCGATAAAAACGGGAATTTATCTGATGTGGTTTTAGGCTATGATAAACTGGAGGATTACCTTGATCGGTCTCCGTTTTTCGGATCTCTTATAGGTCGTTACGCAAATCGTTTGGAAGGCGCATCTTTCGAACTTAACGGCATAACATATATTCTCAATAAAAATGAAGGTAACAATCAGCTGCATGGCGGTTTAAAAGGCTATGACAAGAAGGTTTGGGATGCCAGAATCCTGCCCGGCGATGAAGGACTTGAAATGAGTTTGTTCAGCCCGGATATGGACGAAAACTATCCCGGGAACCTGAAGGTAAGAGTAATTTACAGGCTTACAGACGAAAATGCTTTAGAGATTGAATATTTTGCCGAAACTGACAAGGACACCATTGTAAACTTAACTAATCACACGTATTTTAACCTTTCAGGTCATGACTCCGGACCGATTGTGGATCATGAACTGAAAATCGATGCCGATTTCTATACTCCGATAAACTCAGAGTGCCTGCCTACAGGTGAAATCCGCAGCGTTAAAAATACTCCCTTTGACTTTACTCAATTTAAGCGTGTTGGAGACGGGCTTTCCGACTCCTACGACAATGAGCAGATGAAATTCGGCAGTGGTTATGATCACAACTATGTATTGAGAACGCCCGCAGGTAATACCCCCAGGGAGATCGCACAGCTTTATGACCCGAAGTCAGGGCGACTGATGACAGTTTTAACCACTAAACCGGGCGTACAGTTCTATTCGGGAAATCATGTTAAAGGTGCCGGAAAAGGCAAGAATGGTGCTATATATGATAAATGGCACGGATTATGTCTCGAAACGCAGTACTTCCCTAACTCAATGAGGCATCCACATTTTCCGTCTCCCGTACTTAAAGCCGGACAAACTTACCATCATATGACTGTCTATAAGTTCAGTACAAAATAATTGCAGGATTGACCAAATGAAAAATATAATCGATTATGTTAAATATGAGTTAAGCAACTTTAAAGATAAAGAATTCAAAGCCGTGGACAGCCTGGTACTGTCGCAGTTCTGCTATATAGATTTTGAACGCCTCGTACCAGGCTTTTCAAATGAATTCCCGCCGGTTCGGATAAAGGATGTATTGAAAGCTGAACATTTTAACACCATGTTAAAAGGTGTTCTGGACTTAGAAAAAAATCTGTATCTTTTATATGCCCTTGCGGCCAGCCCCAGATTCAGAGATATAAAAATGAAGTTTTATGTAAACAGGCTGGATTATAAGCAGGAAAAGCAGTTTTCGGCCGTAACATACCAAATAGACGAACATACCCATTACATCTCATATCGCGGAACCGACACCACCTTTGTTGGGTGGAAGGAAGATTTCAACATGGCATTTAAAAGCCCCATCCCCTCACAGGAGGAGGGAGTAGAGTATCTCAATACCGTAGGGAAACTGGTAAACGGCAATCTAATAATAGGTGGCCATTCAAAGGGCGGGAATATCGCAGTTTATTCAGCTATGAAATGCTTACCTGAAATTCAGGACAGGATCAAAAAGGTTTACAGTCACGATGGCCCCGGTTTTAAAGAAAGTATTTTTTCCACTCCCGAGTATGCGAGAATAAAAGACAAAATACACAAGATATTACCCCAATCCTCTATTATAGGTATGCTGCTGCAGACTCAGGAAAGTTATACGGTTATCAAAAGCAACAGGTCCGGTATTATGCAGCATGATCCCTTTTCATGGGCAATTGAGGGTGATGATTTTCACTATGTCAATAATATCTCCAACAGCTCTCTTAATATCAACAAGGCTTTGAATGAATGGCTGTCCAACCTTCCGGAAGAAAAGCGGGAGGTATTTATCGACGTGCTTTACAGCACAATAAATTCAACAAATGCCAAAACCATAGGAGATTTATCCGAAGTTCATATAAAGGATTTTGCAAAAATACTCAAAACCTTCAGAAGCATAGACCGTGAAACCAGAAAATTTGTCTCACAAACCATCAGGGATCTTATCGTACTATACGTAAGGAATATGAATCCTTTAAAAACCTGAACCTTTATGCTCCCTAATCCATCACAACTGCGCCCCTTCATTGTGAAGCGCTGCGTACACACCGCCTTTTGAAATCAGCTCCTGATGTGTACCCTGTTCCTCTATGCCGTTGGACGTCAACACAATTATATTGTCGGCATTCTTTATGGTAGAAAGCCGGTGGGCTATAATCAGGGTTGTCCTTCCTTTTGTCAGCAGTTTTAACGATTCCTGGACAAGTCTTTCACTCTCATTATCCAGAGATGATGTAGCCTCATCCAAAATCAAAATCGGAGGATTCTTAAGGAAGGCTCTGGCTATTGATATTCTCTGTTTCTGCCCTCCCGACAGCTTTACTCCCCGTTCTCCCACAAAGGTGTCATACCCGTTTTCAAGCTCCATTATAAAATCATGTGCATTGGCTAGTTTAGCGGCTTGTATAACTTCCTCCCGTGTCGCATCAGGTTTTCCGTAAAGTATGTTTTCCAGGATAGTACCTGTGAATAGATAGACATCCTGCTGAACCACTCCGATATTGCGTCGGAGAGACGCGAGAGTCACGCTTCTGATATCCTTGCCGTCTATTGTAATGGAACCCTCATTGACTTCATAAAAACGCGGTATAAGATTGCAGAAGGTTGTTTTCCCGCTTCCCGAAGGGCCTACCAGCGCCACGGTCTGACCTTTTTCTATTGTTATGTTTATATCCTTCAATACCTCTTTTTTATCATTATAGCTAAAGGCAACGTCTTTAAATTCAATTCTGCCTTCAACATTTTCAAGCTCAACGGCATCCTCGGCATCCTCGATTTCAGGTTTTGTATTCATAATCTCCAGGAACCTGTCAAACCCGGACATTCCTCTCTGAAAAGTCTCTGTAAAATTCACCAGCCGGTCTATCGGATTTAAGAATACGTTGATAAACAGAACATAGGCAATAAGATCTGAAGTGGAAATCCTGTCACGGCTTAAAAATACTCCTCCCAGAACCAGTACGCTCAAGTACAGGATACCCTGCAAAAACTGGTTGCCTGAAAAGAACTGGCCCATTATCGTATAGCTGTTTTCCTTGGTTTCCAGGAACTGCATATTGCCGTGTTCAAACTTTTCCCTTTCAACATCCTCATTGGAAAAAGATTTTACCACCCTGATCCCGGCCAGGCTGTCCTGAGTCTGGGCATTAACCAGCGCAATCTTTTCTCTGTTCTTTGCGAACACGGAACGCATCTTAAGGTTGTATCGCGCTGTAAAAACGATAATGAATATCATCAGGACCAATAATATCAGCGTCAGCTGTACATTCATGGTAAGCATGATTATAACCGCGCCTATAATTTTAACAAATGAAATAAATATATCTTCAGGTCCGTGATGGGCAAGCTCCGATATATCAAAAAGGTCATTTGTTATCCTTGACATAAGTTTTCCGGTATTGGCGTTATCATAGAAAGAGAAGGACAGCTTCTGCAGATGATTGAATAAATCACTTCGCATATCCGATTCCATGCGGGCTCCCATAATATGCCCCCAGGATGTTATATAATACTGGCAAAATAAACGGACAATATAGAGAGCCAGTAGTCCCGCTCCCGTAAGGAATATAATTTGCAGCATGTTTTGTGGCCGTAAACTGTAAACCTCATCCATAAGATACTTCACCAGTGATGGAAACAATAAGTCTATACCTGAAAGTATAAGAGCGCAGAACATATCCATAAAAAACATGTTCTTATATGGTTTGTAATATGAAATAAATTTTTTTAGTTTGTTCATAAGCTGTTGGCATCCTCCATTTAAAGTAAATAAAATTTTACTACGGAAAACGTTTGAAATCAATCTATTATAGTGTTCACCGCTCTTTTGTTCAAAGTGAAAAAGTTTTTGTTGCTCCATTTCATAAAATATTGATTAAATGTAATGAAATTCTATGAATAAGACATACTAAATCAGGATTCACACTCTAAAATCAAGAATAATAAAGGAGAAGTAACAATAATGGCTAAAAAAACAATGGATGGAAACCAGGCAGCCGCCTACGCTTCCTATGCTTTTACCGAGGTAGCTGCTATTTTCCCAATTACTCCGTCATCTCCCATGGCAGAGATGGTAGATGAATGGTCGGCTCACGGAAAAAAGAATATATTCGGTCAGGAAGTAAAAGTGGTTGAAATGCAGTCTGAGGCCGGAGCAGCCGGGGCAATGCACGGCTCTCTTGCGGCAGGCGCCCTCACAACCACTTATACTGCCTCTCAGGGATTGCTGCTTATGATCCCCAACCTCTACAAAATGAGCGGGGAATTGCTTCCCGGGGTATTGCACGTTTCAGCAAGAGCAATTGCCACCCACGCCCTTTCTATCTTCGGGGATCATCAGGATGTCATGGCATGCCGCCAGACGGGAGTGATTATGCTGGCCTCTTCCAATGTTCAGGAGGTTATGGATTTAGGGTGCATTGCCCATCTGTCGGCTATAAAAGCGAGACTTCCCTTCCTTCATTTCTTTGACGGATTCAGAACCTCCCATGAAGTTCAGAAAATCGATGTTATCGAATATGAAGACCTCGCAAAAATCGTAGACTATGAGGCCATAAGAGAGTTCAGGTACAGAGGGCTTAACCCGGACCATCCAGTAGTGCGGGGAACGGCACAGAATCCCGACATCTATTTCCAGGGTCGTGAAGTTCAAAATAAGTTTTATGATGCTGTTCCGGATATAGTCGAGGATTATATGAAACAAATTAAACAGCTAACGGGACGCTGCTATCACCTGTTTGACTATTACGGGGCTGAGGATGCCCAGGACGTGATTGTGGCCATGGGTTCCGTATGCGATACAATCAAGGAAACCATCGATTACCTGAATCAAAAGGGTGAAAAAACAGGAATCATAACCGTCCATCTTTACCGCCCCTTCTCAGAGAAACATTTCTTTGAGGCACTACCCGGCACGGTAAAGAGAATCGCTGTTTTAGACAGGACCAAGGAACCGGGTTCCCTTGGCGAACCTTTATATCTGGATGTAGTGAAAGCTTTCCAGAATAAAAGTACCAAACCTCTTATCATAGGCGGCCGTTACGGATTGGGTTCAAAAGATACGACCCCTTCCCAGATAATAGCGGTCTTCAGGAATCTTAAATCGGAGTCTCCCAAAGACAAATTTACCATTGGAATTGTGGACGATGTAACATATCTTTCCCTTAAAGAAGAGGATATTGTGGACACGACACCTGAAGGCACAATCAGCTGTAAGTTCTGGGGATTAGGTTCCGATGGTACGGTAGGAGCAAATAAAACCGCAATAAAAATTATCGGGGACAACACTGATAAGTACGTGCAGGGATACTTTTCCTACGACAGTAAAAAATCCGGCGGTTCTACCGTATCCCATCTGCGATTCGGGCCAAACCCGTTAAGAAGCCCATATCTTGTATATCATGCGGATTATATCGCCTGTCACAATAAATCATTTATCTATAATTTTGATATACTGAAGGGACTGAAAAAAGGCGGAACATTCGTGTTAAACTGCCCCTGGACAGAAGCGGAACTGGAAGAACATCTTCCTGCTTCAATCAAGCGCTATCTTGCGCAAAATGAGATCAAGTTTTATATAATTGACGCTATATCCATCGCGTCTGAAATCGGGCTTGGAAATCGCATTAATATGGTAATGCAGGCAGCCTTCTTTAAGCTGGCCAATATAATTCCTGTAGACGAGGCGGTTAACTATTTGAAGAAGTCCATTGAGCAAATGTATGGCAAAAAAGGCCAAAAAATAGTGGATATGAACAAAGCCGCAGTAGACGAGGGAATCAAAGCCTTAATCGAAGTAAAAATACCGGAGGCATGGAAAAACGCAGAGGATAAACCCAGAGAAGAAAAAGATGAGCCTGAATTCGTAAAGAATATTCAAAGAAAGATGGAAAGGCATGAAGGAGACGAGCTTCCTGTAAGCGCTTTTATAAACATGGAGGACGGCTCTTATCCATTGGGGACCACCCGTTACGAAAAGCGCGGAATAGCGGTGATGCTGCCTTTCTGGGATATTGAAAAATGCATTCAGTGCGGCCAGTGCTCATATGTCTGTCCCCATGCCACCATTCGTGTCTTCGTGTTGGATGAGGAAGAAGTCAGAAACGCGCCCGACACCTTCAAAACCAAACCGGTTTCAGGTAAAGGTTTGGAACATTTGTCATGGCGTATACAGATTTCTCCGCTGGATTGCACGGGCTGCGGGAACTGTGCCGATGTATGTCCCGCAAAGGGAAAAGCTCTGATTATGCAGCCGGCTGAAGAATTAATAGAAACTGAAAGTGAAAACTGG
>Ga0134100_1001106_pt1 | contig 26970 bp, 25 predicted proteins | sample 11_taG_2_FD_94444 | JGI IMG/M metagenome (GOLD analysis project Ga0134100, IMG submission 94444) | Switchgrass degrading microbial communities from high solid loading bioreactors in New Hampshire, USA - 11_42_5_180_A3 metaG | ecosystem: Engineered > Bioreactor > Semi-continuous > Anaerobic >...
AAATACTCTCACTACAGGTTTGCCATGTTTTTCCGCTAGGTGCTTTCCCAAAAAGAAAAACTGTTCGTATATGATCAGATCAAAATCTTTGGCTATTTTATCAGCAGCTGCATAGGCATTCTTTATTTGCTCAGCTAACCTTGAATGGTTCTCATATCCTGCAAATACTGCGCCACTTTCCTCAACGCGTTCTTTCCAATCAAAGGGCATTAGATATGTCACTGCACATCCAAGTTTTATCAATTCCTGGACCAGCCCTATCGTAGGTACGAAATGACCATAGTAAGGCAAGTTTATAAACAATATCTTCATTAGTTGCACCCCTTGAGTCTTACTCAATCTATTATTATTGTACATCAACGTAAAACTAAAACAAAACCTCTGCTAATTCTCCGAAGCCAAGTGTTATTGGTATTGATATATAGGAATGCCGTAGCATAACTTTGGCAAACGGGAAACTAATCCATCTGTACCAGCAGTGCGAGCAGCTTTCTTGATCCGCTCCAGTGCTGCATATGATTTCTATATTGAGGGATTTGTTAGCTTGTGATAATATGTACACCAAATTCAAGTATTAGGTGATGTTATAAACTCATGCAACTATGCAAAGAGGAAGCTTATCCACGATTTTTTGAGAGAGTACTTACACCGCTACTCTCTCCCCAAAAAGTGATTGGAGGTACATTATGATTCGCTTAGCAAGTGTGCAAGACGCTCACTTAGTTCATAAAGTGATGATCACTGCTTATGAAGAATATCGCTATGCTGATGTTCCCTCTGGTGCACTGAATGAAACTGTATCCTCAATCGCAGAAGCATTAAACCAAGGAGTGGAACAAGCCCTACTCTACTATCTTGACGATGTTCCTGTTGGTACAGTGCGCTTTACGGTGGAGAACAATTCCCTGTATTTTTTTCGTCTTTCCGTTGTCCCAGAAGCAAGGAACAGAGGGATTGCTAAGTCAATGCTTTCTTGGTTGGAAAATTATGCCAAAGAGCATGGGTTAACAGAGATTTGGTGCAAAGTCCGCATGACCATTCCAAGAAACGTACGATTATACGAATCGATCGGATATGTTCTTACTGAGCAAAAAATGGTGACCAATTCTGGTTTACCTATTAACGTAGGAACTATGAAGAAAATTTTGATTCAATTACACTAAGATCCATCAAACTCCCGTTACTATATGATTGAGAGCAGCAAACAAAGTGGTGAGATAATGGAGAAACAAAAACTTTATGCAAGGATTACCAATGAGTATTCCTTGAAAATCCTCAATTGGGCAATCAAAAAAACTGGTAACCGTCCGGACGGTGAAGACTTAGCCCAGGAAGTCCTATTGCAAATATTTATGGCAGTACAAAGGCAAAAGAGAATTGAAAAACTCGAGAATTTGATTTGGAAAGTAGCTCACTACGTATGGTGCAATTATGCCAGAGAACTGTCGAAGTCAAACTTTGACGCTCTTGATGAATCACTTTCCGATGCAACGGACTTTACACGCGATCTAGCTGATAACGAAGCATTAGCCCTAGAGCTTGCGCGCATGCGTAGGCAAATTGCTAACTTAAGCTACATTCAGCGTGAAGCAATGATTCTCCACTATCTCGATGGCCTACCAATCGCAGAGGTTGCCAAAAAATTAGGGACAACCGAAAGCGCCATCACCTGGCACCTGTTTGATGCTCGCAAAAGAATTAAAAAGGAGTTTGAGTGTATGAAAGACAACAATTCACATATTTATCGTCCTGGGAAACTGGCACTAGGTGGCTCTGGTTTGATGCCACCCAACCCAGATACAGAAAAAATTAACGAAAGCCTGATCAAGCAAAATATCTGCTTACTATGCTATAAAGATGGGAAAACTATCGATGAACTTGTCGAGTTTACCGGCATTCCTAAACCATATTTGGAGTTTGATCTCGACTGGCTCGTTAAGCGGGAGTTCCTTTCCATCATCGGTCGCAAATATTACACCACATTTCCAATCATATCCAAGCAACATCTTCAAAAACGAGGTGCTATATATCAGAGTACACGCAAAAAGTACATCGACCGGATTATTGCCTACCTTTGGGATAACGAGCAAATGATTAGAGCAATCAACTTCTATGGAGCAAACTTTCCAACTGAAAAGTTGATGTGGTCAATGATCATGATGTTTACCAGCTATGTGAGTCGAAATAGTGAACTTTTATTACAGTTGAAAAAGCGTGACGAACGAGAAATCCGTCCCGATGGAGGAAGGTATTATATCATGGCTGTCGACTGTTCTGATGACCAAAACGGTTTCGTGAATCACGAAGGTTGGAATGAGTTTTATGGTATATGTTCAGATAGCTGTGCCACCAATGGCGAGTATGATCACTATTATTGGCTAGGTGTATATACATTTGCTAATAAGAAATATCATCCTGAGATCATCAAGACTTACCGGGATACTCAAGCCTTGTTACACAAAATTTACTGCAGCGTGATAGAACCAGATTTTGACATTAATTCCCTTACTAGTGATGAAAAAGAAAAATTGGCTGAAGCAGTTCGTGATGGTTTAATATCGAAAATCGGTGACAGATATCAACCAAACTTTGTGATTATGACACCAGAGCAGCTTTCTCAATTACAAATGGATGTGTATGCACCGCTTCTGGCAGCAATAACACCGACAATGCAGGAACTAGCCGAGACTTTCCACGAGATGCATCGAACAGAGTTTCCTAAGTCCTGTCATGGTTATATTAACTATCACACTTATATTGACCTATGGAATTTTGGTATCTTCACTTTAATGTTCGCAGCAGGAGATGGCTTGCTTTATCTACCAAAAACACCCGAAAATGGCACACCTTTAACCCTAGTGATCATTAAATAAACATTATAATAAAACAGCCTCGCTACACTAGCGGGGCTTGTTTTTGCATGAGTGATTCTCCTATTTTCACTCCACAACCATCCATTTGCCAAACTGAACCTCTTGAGGATAGATTTTGTGCTCACCAAGTATCTTTTCCATCCAAATCATATCATACCAAGTGTTGAACTTATATCCAACTTGATGAAATCTTCCTACAAGAGTAAAACCCATGCTCAAATGAAAGTGATAGCTAGCATTGGTAAGATACTCATCGTCTTGCACAGGAACAGCTATACACGCATTCATGTTTAAAATCCCCATCTGCCTTAAGGATTGCTCCAATGTCTCATAAAGTTTTCTACCTATTCCCATTCTTTGTTTGCCCAGCTTGACATAGACAGTTGTTTCCACTGCCCAATCGTAGGCTTTCCGATCTTTAAAAGTATTAGCGTATGCATAACCAAGAATCTCACCCTTATCTACAACCTTTAGATAAGGGTATTTGGCTGAAATAGCGATAATTCTATTACGAAACTCATCTAGTGTTGGCACCTCATATTCAAATGTAATAGCAGTGTCTCGGACATAAGGTTCATAAATAGCTAGTAATTCTGCTGCATCTGCCATTGTCACCCGTTCAATCTTCATATCTATCACTCCTTAGGTGCCTATTTATCAATTATAAAAATAAAAATTAAATCCATTCAATCACTATTTAATAATTCTTCTAAAGTTGTTTATTTAAACAAACACGATTCCATACATAACTAGCGCTATTTCATCATCCAATTGGCCCATCAATGTATTTCCCTACTCCGAGCTGCTCCAACATGCTATAAAACTCATTGGTCATGATATAAATCCACGACATATTTAACGATTTTCACACTTGTGATAATCTCGCAATGATTAAATTGAATCAGTTTTATTTCGCAAGCAAACTGGCTGCGATATAATAATGTTTGCTACTCTGCTTCGCTCCTGAATAATAGCAGTCATCTACATGCCTAATTCTTTCGATGTTATAATTAGCAAACAAATCTAGAATATCTTCCCGTGTGACATAAAAGTGCGGAATGCCATTTTCTGGACCATCTTCTATTTTAATAACCGTGTTTTCATCCAGTTTTGGAAAACCAGCTTCTGTAAACGACCATGTCTCTTTCGAGCATAATGAGAGATATATTTCACCACCAACTTTTAGCACTCGCGAAATCTCACTAATAATCTTCTCAATGCCCACAGAGTCGGTATGAGAAATGACATGATATGCAAAGATCGCATCAAAAGAATTATCCGCATAAGGAAGGTTGTGCATGTCAGCTGTGACAATATCGATGGTTAAGTTCTCTCTTTCTGCCCAAGCTCTTAAATGTTCAATTGCTGAGTCCGACAAATCAAAAGCACTAACATCAAACCCCTGTTTAGCAAAGAAGATAGCATGCCTGCCCAATCCACAGCCAAAATCTAAGACCCTTTTGAAGTTTTTTGCCTTCCATTTGTGGACTATATAATAACTATCCTCACTTGGCTCTAACCAAATAGAACGCTTCTCTTTGTTCCAGTCCCACGCTTTTGATAGAGTCATAAAACCCACCTCCAACTTTGCACAGACTGACATCAACCTATTTGGACTTCTAAGACTATCACCCCATAGGCTTCCATAGTGATATTCCCCACAAGGTAATTTCCACTTAAGACTTCTTTTTGTTCTTTTTTAACCACTATATTGATTGGATGCGGAGCATAATTAAGCACAAACATATAACACACGTCATCTTTTGCCCTGATCGCAATCTCAACTTCTTTGGGTAACTGAACAATATCCCCGTATGGTTCAGCAAATCCTAATTTGCGTAAAAATGCTTCTGCTGTTTGAGTGCTAAAGCCAGCACCAAAATAGTAAGCTTTTCCTTTCCCAGTACTGTTACAAACAAGAGCAGGTGCCCCATGATAATAGTTCCCTGAGTATCTTGCTAATACCTGACACGATGAATCAGTGTAAGGCAGCAGAATATCATTAAACAGTGGTGCATCAAGCATAACATCGTCCCATAGAGCATATTGAGCTGCATCATATGGTCCCAGCAGAGTAAAATCTTCTACACGCATATTGAAAATTTCAGCTGCATAACCAGGCATAGGCATCATTAGGCACCGACCATACTGATCCTTATACCCTGTTCTGGCACCCATGATTAACGTACCACCATGAGCCACATATTCTTTAAGCAATTCTGCACGTTCTTTGGTCAGAATTGCTGGGTGTGGATAGACAAGCAATGTGTATTTATCTAAATCAGTAGTCGAAACTCCATCGCGTAAATAAACCAAATCCATTGGGGTATGGGTAAATTGGGCTGCAGCATACCAAGCTTCTTCACTTAAGCGATTGAGGGGGCCATACCATTGGTCATGTTCGCCATCCCACTCATTATCATAATCTTTAACTAACGCTATCTTAGCTTGATATTTAGCACCAGCTATACCCGCAATTTTCTGCACATCGTTGTAGATCTGTTTCAATTCCTGAAGCCGTCTATTAGGTAAATTACAATAATCATTTAGACCATGCCAATAGATTTCCGTGCCAACACATGCGGTTCGCCAGCGAAAATAGCTGATGAAATCAGCGCCGTGAGCAATCGATTGGAAAGTCCATAACCGCATTTGCCCTGGCTTTGGCGCAGGCTGCATCACTCTAAAAGTCCAGCCGCCCGGACCACTTTGCTGCTCCATAACCCCGAAATTTGATGATATGGATCGTGCCTTCGAGAGTGTCATACCATTACGACGGTCTTTGATTTCATCTTTACTGGGGTCTGCATCTAAGGCATAAGCAAAATTGGGATAACTATCATAAGTAATAAAGTCTAAGGCTGCATCAGTCATCTCGTGACTGTCTAAATGTCCAAATAGTCCATTAGTTGTAATGAACTGTCCCGGTCTTAAATATTTACGCAAAATATCTGCTTGCAGCTTACAGAACTTGATGGCACTATGTGACCAAAACCTTTTCTCCTCGAGCAGTAAATGAGGATTGTTTGCATTATAAAGTATATGCCGGGATAAATATACCTCATCCCATGATGAATAAGTTTGATTCCAAAACACGGTTCCCATAGCATCGTTAAAGGCATCTAAATCTCTGTATTTCTGTTTAAGATATTCTCTGAAAGCATGATGATCAGCTTCAGAGTAAAATTCATTGATCTCACAATTGAGCTCATTATCGATTTGCCAGCCAATAATCGCTGGATGATTCTTATAATGACTCGCCAGCATCTCCACAATACGCTGGACAAATTGGATATATATCGGCGAGTTATAGTTATAATGCCGGCGCATACCATGGTGAAACAGCTGTCCATTTTTGGAAGCGTTCAGTACCTCCGGATACTTATGTGTCAGCCATGCTGGTGGTGTTGCTGTTGGAGTACCAAATATTACCTTCATTCCCATTTCATGAGCTAAATCTAAAAAGGAGTCAAAGAATTCGAAAGTGAAGACTCCCTCAGTAGGTTCAAACTTACTCCAAGCAAATTCCCCAACCCGGATTATTTCCAAACCATGCTCCTGCATCCTTTTCAAGTCGCTTTCCCATAGTTCTCGCGGCCAGTGTTCGGGATAATAGCAAACTCCAAGTTTAATTTTTCCTAGTATGATGGACTTATCCATGATTAATCAACCCCCATCTTAACTGATGAAATTAATTCGTGAGTTAAGATAATTATCCTTCAATCTTTGTGGCCAAATAAAACAGGCACTCTGAACCGATATGCGCAGAGTACCATTTGATGATGTTCAAGATTACGCAGTGAGTGATTCCATTATCTCGACTGCCTTCTGCTCATTCTTATATGCAGATTCTAGTAAAGATACGATCTTAGCTCTAGTTTCTGGCAATGTAGCATCTTCGTTTTTCTTAACTTTATATGCTTCCATCCAGGCATAAAAAACATCTTTATACAGCTGAGCCAGTTCAGTTTGGCCAACCTTATCGAAGAATTTATAAGCGTACTCTTTCAGTGCACCGTATGTTCCCAGAAAATATTCAGCATTCCACGATGAAGCCATGTCTGGACTATCGTTGAAAATAGTGATTAATGCTGGATAAGCATCTAGACCTTTGGCATTCTCACACCATTCTCTGCCTTTGAGGTGGTCTACAGCTAACCTCATTGTATCACGTACTATATCTTCTTGCTTTTTATTTGAAATACCGGTTATGGTCAGAACCGAAAGAATCGGCAGTTCACGTTTTCCCAAAACATCATAAGGCATAGTTGTGGAACCTGACTTTGCTACATTAATTGGTAATGTGTCAAACAAGTTATTAGCATCGTCATAGCCAGTTATCAAGCCCCACTCTGGAACACCAATGTCCCATGATATTGCTGGAACGCCTTTGTCAATAGACGCCTTGATAATCTTAATTGCCTCAAGCTGCTTTTCTTTTTCGATATTTTCCTGCCCCCAATAACGCCCAACATATTCGCAGAGCAATCCGCCGTTTTCCACCCAGTACTTTTGACTGTCAAAGTCCCAAATACTGGTTGCTGATGGACATAAATCATTGCTGACCCACATCCTGAAGGCAAAACCGCTGGTAGCAACGATATCTTCTACATACTCCGACCATGGACTGTTCTTTACTGCGCACGCTATTGACTTAGCTAAAGAGAACAGATAGCCAGTAGCGTCTGGTATGCCTTCCCAAGAGATATTCAGATGTTTTTCCATTACTATCCCTCCAAAGGTATATATATTTTCTCGCTGAAAATGCGAGATTCTTCCACATAAGTTTCAAACGTATAGCCACATTTCCGCTTATATGAGCTGTTAGGCAGCCATTCAGTGTTTATATAATCCCATGTGCGGTGAATAGTATTAACAAAATCGAAGTGAGAAGCTCTTGGGGTTGTGAAGACCGCATATAGACCACCTGCTATAGAAAGTTCCACTGTATTGCTGAGATCACCAAAAGCATTTTCTTTCCGGACGCCTATGTAATAATCAAGCTTGTTTTCCTTTTCGTTCCAAGCACTTACTCCATAATCTTCACAACTTTTTCCGCCTGACAGCTTTTTCGACCATTTCCGGCTGTTGTATTTGTTCCAAAAATTTGGCGGATAAGTTTCATCGCTTATATAAGCTACAACGGAAAAAGGCTCTAAATATGCAAATTCTGGTGTTACTTTAAATGGTGGAGTTTCAAAACTAATAGCTTCATACAGCTTCAAACTGTTTTGTGCGCATTTATATTCGGTCGGTAAAATATGGTGTTCTGCAAGAAACGCTCTGGTAAAGTTTTCTTTTGAGTTAAAGCCATATTCAAAAGCAATTTCAGATATCGGAACTCCTTGTCGCATATTTTTGATTATTTCAGTTAATCGGCGTTTTCTTATGTAATCAGCTGGTGTTAGACCAATCGCTTCCTTGAACACTCGGATAAAATGATATTCCGAATAACCAGCCACACGGGCGCAATCAGAGAGTCTAAGTTCGTTTTTTAGATTGCTTTCAATATATTCTATTGCCCGCATGATATGGGTTTTATAGTCCATAATCTACCTCCCTGTTTCAGCATAGCATATATTGAAACAAAACCATTGATATAAATTGCGATCTTTATTCGTGACATTAAAAGCCAATCCCTTCGCTCTTATCAGGTAACAAGTTTTAAAATAAAACAAGGCACTTTACGAACCTTCAACGTAAAGTGCCCCGTGAATGGTGATCTTCTCCAAATGAGCGATGATATACTGCTGCATTTTTGTCCGTCGTTCCCATTGTCTCACACCTGCTCCCAATATAAGCAAAAAAGACAATGAACCTCTCGACCACAGTTGCGAAGTTCAGCCATATCAAATAGTGAGCATAGCATCTTTGCCTTTAGTATACGACTTGACTAGACCAAAAATCAAATTATCTTCTTCAATTCCAGGCAGATGAAGCACATCAATCACTTCCACTACCATTGCGACACTGGCATTGTTGATTAAAATCGCTGACCCTTCCATAGTGTAGTCCAACTGCTTAAACTTGTCCACCGTATCCGAATGGTCATAGCCTAGAATATTCAAGACATCTTCCTGAAACACGCTTAATGCACTTACGCCGATAATATCACCCTTGGCGATGTTTTTCCCGGTAACACTCTGAGCACCCAGCAGCATCATGATTTTGTCGTAATCAACCTGAGTCGCCCAAGCACAGATCATACCATACTTAATCCCGTTTTTCTGAAAACATACAGCGTTGGCCCCGTAATTGAAAGCTTTAAGATGATCCAATGTCTGTCATCCTTTCATATAAATTCTATCGACTATATGAAATAGTATGCTCTGTGGGGAAAAAACCAATCATTTCGAGTACACTACACAATTATTCCCACTCAATAGTTGCAGGTGGTTTCGAGGTTATATCATAAACTACACGGTTAATGTGTCTTACCTCATTTACGATCCTGTTTGAAGCCTTTTCAAGTACATCATAGGGTATCTTAGCCCAGTCAGCTGTCATAAAATCCTTGGTTGTAACCGCACGAAGGGCAACTGTGTAATCATATGTCCTTTCATCACCCATTACACCAACACTTCGCATGTTGGTAAGCACAGCAAAATATTGATCAATGCTGCGGTTCAACCCTGCTTTCTCGATTTCTTCCCTAAAAATTAGATCCACATCGCGGAGAATCTCCAACTTTTCAAAAGTAACTTCCCCAATTACTCTGATAGCTAAACCTGGTCCAGGGAAAGGTTGTCTCCATACCAGATTTTCAGGTAAGCCTAGTTCAAGCCCAACCTTACGTACCTCATCCTTAAATAAATCTCGAAGGGGTTCGATAATTTCTTCAAAATCTACATGGTCTGGAAGCCCTCCGACATTATGGTGACTCTTAATAACAGCTGCATCTCCCACTCCACTTTCAATCACATCTGGATAGATGGTACCTTGAACCAGAAAGTCAACCTTACCCAGTTTTTTCGCTTCTTCTTCAAAAACCCGAATGAATTCTTCACCAACGATTTTTCTTTTCTGTTCAGGATCGGTAACCCCTGCCAAACGTTTTAAGAAACGCTCTTGGGCATTAACCCGAATAAAGTTCATATCGAATTGATGCGTAAACACATCTTCAATTTGATCGGCTTCATTCTTACGCAGTAGACCATGATCCACCAAAATACAGGTTAGCTGTTTCCCTACAGCCTTATATACCAAGGTCGCAGCAACCGAGGAATCAACTCCACCAGATAAGGCGCATAGTACTTTTTTATTGCCCACCTTTTCTTTAATTCTTTCAACTGTGGTTTCAATAAACGAAGACATTTTCCAGTCAGCCTGACAGCCGCAGATATTGAACAGGAAATTTTTAATTATCTCTTGCCCCTTCTCTGTATGTAGAACTTCGGGATGAAACTGCACGCCATACAACTTTTTCTCCGCATTTCCCATAGCAGCAACAGCACAATTGCGAGTTTTTGCCAGTACTTCAAAACCCGCAGGCATTTCAACCACCTGGAATGTATGACTCATCCAGCAGCATGTTTCAGCTTCTATATTCGCAAACAAAGGGTTATCTGTTTCTAGCGCAATTTCCACTTTCCCATATTCTCCAGCTGAAGCTCTGTCCACTGCACCACCAAGTACAGCAGCCATTAGTTGCATCCCATAGCAAATCCCCAGAATGGGTATGTCTAAATTAAAAATTTCAGGATCACATTTGGGTGCATTTTCATCTATTACAGAAGCCGGGCCACCAGTAAAGATAATACCCTTTGGATTCTTGGAAAGAATTTTTTCAACGGACACATTATGGGGCAGTACTTCACAATAAACATTAGCTTCACGGACTCTCCGTGCAATTAACTGATTATACTGACCCCCGAAGTCAAGAACTAGTATAGTATCGTAATTCAAAAAAAGTCCTCCTCTCGCAAACCCTATTTCAATAGATAAAGTATTTCTATATTATAGTTAAAAATCTTTCAGTGTCATGTAAATTTGTCATAACAAAAAGTGCACATCAAATGTTAAATGTGCACTTTTAGCCTGCTTCTATTTTTTGCATTTAATACCCTAAATACCAGTTACCACAATGCTACCTGAAACAGTATTGAGCTTAACTTGAGTAGAACCTCCACGGTTGACTGGTCCAGAGAACTTATTGCCAGACACGGTCACTGGGAAACCTATATGTAATCTGCCAGAAACTGTACTAACCGAAAGATGAAAGCCAGCCTTATTTGGCAACAAAGCTTCAATACGTCCGGATACACTTTCAGCATTGAGAGCATTTGGGATTTGATTGATATTCTTTACATATATGTTACCTGAAACCGATTCTAGATATGACTCACCCATAAAATCCAACACATCTATATCGCCAGAAACAGTTGTAACAGTCAGAGTCTCCAGGTTCGTCGGCATGACGACAGTAATTTCCATGGCACCAGAATAGGAGTTAACTTTGCCATTTTTTAACTGGGGTTGTACAGTTACAGTCTTGCCTTGACGATTGGCTTCCAAGAAAAACTCTGCATTGGGGTCGCCCTCGTTTATACGGATATTTCCGGTAAGTCCAATCTTAATGTTATCTACATCTGCAGTTGTCACTTTAACTGATGCACTTATAGTATCAATCTTTAAATGATTAATCTCAGCACTATCTAGAGTCAGCTGATCTCTAACAACAACATTGCCAGGATTTCCTATCCAAACAAATAACAGAAGTGTTAGCATCAATACAATGCTCTTTTTCATAGATTAACCTCCTTTACAATTCCATATTCATTTATCATAGCTGTAATCCTATCTCGATATACGTAATCATCTATTTTGGGGCTCAATATCCTGCAATATAACAAAGAGCTTTGGTCTTTGTTTTGCTAGCAATGTCTCGAACCAGCTGATACAATGCAATTCCAAACTTAACCGATAAATTTAAGTTCTTTATTTCTGGATCAAACAGGGTAAAGGCAATCATTTACGATTTATGAACTGGTTAATCTTGATTACCAAACAGGAAACTAATTCTGTTCTCTAATAAATATAAATCAAAATCGGCAACATGAACCGCTTTGTTTGTTCGTGGTTCAACACTAGGATCAACGTACATATATAAATGCAAACGTCCATTCGAATGCTGTTGAGCCATGGCACGATATTCTTCAATCTCAAATAACCAGATTCTTTCTTTTGACAAATCAACAAGAGCAACCAGCTGAGCTGGTGAATTGTCAGCTAACCACCAATCCAATGCTAGTTTTCCTTTACCGCCAGCAGGTTTAGGTTCAAGACATGTTTTAACTTGAACTGTCATTGCTTGATTTTTAATTGACGTGTACGCAACTAAATCTATACCATAATCTGTGGTTAACGGTGATGATTCAATACCATGTAACAACAGTTTATATTGAACCAACAATTCCCCACATTTTCCAATTTGTTGAGTGTTGACCACTCTCTTCACCTCTATCCAAAAACACTGGTAATGATTGTTCTCTAGTAATTTCTAATAGATACCAAACCAAGTCGTAAGTCGGATGTTGTAGTTGAATGTTGTAAAAACAAGAGTGAAACAAGGCAGTACTACGCAATTTGACAATCTGATTCACACTATGTCCTAACAACCTTACCTGTTGCACTGATGAATTTGTAACATGAACCGTAGCGATGCACGTTTACTAGCCTTAGAAATGCTCATCGTTATCGAGAACGTTTACAAATTCCGTCAAACTGACATATAATTATACCAAATTTATACTTTGAGGGATGAAGATATGAAACGTTTCGTAAGAATATGCAACAGAATCCAGTATCTAGGGCTATTAGGTCTACCAGGGTTGTTGCTGAACAACAAGCTATTAAGCCTTCTATGGTTGTTCTGGCTTTTTGGCCTTGTGGGTATTTTCTATAACTTTCCAGTCTTTCTGCAATCACTAAAGCAAGTGTGGGGTATGCTGACAGTTCCTTTTCGATATGGTTTGCACTTGCCAAGTCCAGAAAACTATCACAGTAAGGTGCAATACTCTCTACCCTTCGAAGGTGACTGGACAGTAATCAATGGTGGTATTGATAAAACAACCTCTCATTCTTGGGGTATCCCAACACAACGATACGCCTATGACTTTGTGGTTTTAGATAAGCAAGGACAAAGCTTTTCTGGTGATGGTAAACAACTAACAGATTATTACTGTTATGGAAAAAAGATACTAGCTCCCGCAGATGGTGAAGTTGTCGAAGTTCAAGATCAATATCCAGACAGCTTATTGCTAGGGCATGGTAAAGTTGATTGTTCTGCCAAAGATATACGCGGAAACTATATACTTATCCGCCATGCAGAAAATGAATATGGACTTCTAGCCCATTTAAAGCCTGGCAGTATCCTGGTAAAAGTTGGTGATCAAGTAAAGCGGGGACAGTGTGTTGCACTCTGTGGTAATTCAGGAAACTCATCTGAACCACATTTACATTTTCAAATACAGGATGGGATAAGTTTTTACACTTCGGCAGGATTACCTATAGAGTTTACTGACATTACTATAAGCCCTGCTCCAAATTACTCAAGGTATGATCGTCGTCTCACCATTCCATCAACCAGCTCAAAATATATAACCCGTGGACAGCTGGTTTCTAACATGAAAGAGTAATTCGACTAGATAACCTAGTCATACCCGCTAAATCGTGTATTTGCTCGCGTATACCTCAAAATACTTAGCGTAGGTTTCACTCTTAAGTCTTTTTACACTATCAAGATATTCATGTGTGTCAAAGGATTTTGATTCTAATGCAATCATGGCTACGGCTATATTGGAACAGTGATCTGCTATGCGCTCATAATTTTTCAAAATATCGTTGAATACAAAGCTGGAACCAAGTGAGCATAGACCATTTTTTAATCTTTGCACATGATGAAGTTTAAGTTCTCCACACAGATTGTCTATTAACTCTTCCAATGGCTCAATTCTTTCCGCCAGCTGTAAATCATTCTTAAGAAAAGCATCTATTGTCATTGTTACAATTTCTGCCACAGCGCTCCCTAATATACGTAGCTCATGCTGTGCATCGTCAGAAAACACGATCTCTTTTTCATAGATCTCCTTTGCAGCTTCCGAAAGACTAACAGCATGATCTGAAATACGTTCAATGTCGCTAATGGTGTGCAGAAACTTACCTGTACTTTCGTTTTGCTCATCATTCATTTCATGTTTTGTAATCTTCAAAAGATACGTCCCTAACCTATCTTCGTATCGATCTACAATATTCTCAATAAATTGTATACGTTCGTAAGTTTCCTGTGTAAATTTTTGCATTAATCCGAGAGAGAGGAACAAGTTTTCTTTTGCTTGAATTGCCATATCATTGATTGCATCATTACATTGTTCGATAGCAAGCGCTGGGTGGAATATAAAACGTTCCTCCAGTGGTTTTAAAGGCAAGTCTTCAACCTTATCTTCACGGTCTGTGCGCACAATCCACTTGGAAAGTGCCTCTAGTTGTCTATAAAGAGGAAACAAAACAGCTACCACAGCGAAACGATAGATGCTGTTGAGAGCAGCTATACTTGTCATTGTCATGGTTTGGTTCATAAAAGAAAACCTTAAAAAAGCATTAAACCCATAGAAAAACGTTGCACATAAAACTACACCAAGAATATTGCTAGTCAGATACGCCAATGCAGTCCGCTTGCCATCTGTTGTCGCACCAACAGCAGATAATAGTACGGGAACTGAAGCTCCTATCGCAATACCCATGATAAGCGGCAGTGCCATTTCAAATTTAACTGTTCCTGTCATGGCCAAAGCTTGTAATATACCCACAGCAGCCGAAGCACTTTGGAGAATACATGTAAAGACAATGCCCACAAGAATTCCTAACAAAGGATTGGAAAACTTCGTGAGAATGCTGATGAATGCTTCACTTTCATGCAAAGGCTCTACTGCACCGCTCATAGTTGACATACCGAACATCAATATCGCAAAACCAAGCATTATATTGCCTAGATGATTTTTAAAGCGATCTTTAGAAACCATACGGAAACAAATACCTGCAAATGCGGTTATACAGGTAAGAGTGGTACTAGAAAATAGTACAAGCCACCCAGAACTGGCATTTAACTCAGATAGACATATAACCCAACCAGTTATGCTTGTACCGAATATCGCACCCAGCACAATTGGAATAGCTTGTCGGATCTTCATAATACCAGAGTTCACAAAACCAACGACCATGACCGAAGTTGCTGATGAAGATTGAATTACTGTGGTTATTCCCGCGCCGAACAAGAGACCTTTTAAAGGTTTGCCTGTGGGTTTATAGAGGATAAGTTCAAGCCTATTCCCAGCTACTTGTTTTAAACCTTCCCCCATCAATGTCATGCCAAATAAGAAAAGAGCTACTCCAGTAATCAATTCGATTAGATTCGAAACGTTCATGTAAGCACCTACCTTGTAGGATACAGATTGCATACAGTATCAAGTCACTGATATCAAGCGCAAAGCAGTATTTCTATGAAAACTTGTCCGATAATTTGTGGTAAATCTCACATATTTGTGTGTTTATACCTAATTATTACCGAGAATATTCATACAGGTAGTCATACAAGCTGAATAGAACCATAAGAAAGTCCGCTTCTTAACAGAGAGCGGACATTAACAATCGCACTACAACCTAGGATTTTATCTATCTTACTATTTTAGTATACTGTTCATCTCTGAACTTTACAAGAGTTACTTATATGATCCAAATAAAACCTATACTATCTCTCCACCCTTCTCCCTTGGCAGGAGCCTTTACAAACGCAATTGGAAACAGCGGATTGCTACATCCACTTGCTGGTCTATGTCCCGTGTTCATCAGACCGGTTATGAACCAGGTTGAGCTTAAAGCAGCGACTCCGTTTCACACATTAACAACTTACTAAGTTCCTCAATTGATTCTACAATATATGTCGCACCAGCTTTTTCAAGCTCTGTTCTGTTACCATAGCCATACAAAACCCCAATGACATCAATATTGTTTTCTTTTGCACCGATAACATCATGTTCTCTGTCACCAACCATAACCACATTTATCTGATTGGTTAGGTCATTCTTCTGCAAGGCAAATTCGATAACCTCACCTTTACTGTCTCTGGATCCATCAAGCTCACTGCCGGAAACATAATCAAAATACTGGATCAAATTGAAGTGTTCCAAGATTTTAACTGCAAAGACTGTAGGCTTGGACGTAGCGACAAACAATCTTCTACCACTCTGCTTTAGATTTCGAAGAAGATCCTCTATTCCGGGATAAACATTATTCTCAAACAAGCCCTTTTCTCTGAAATATTCTCTGTACTTTTCAACAGCTTTGATACAATCGTTTTCACTAAATCCATAGTACTCTTTGAAAGATACTCTAAGCGGGGGACCGATGAACTTAACTAAGCTATCTAGATCCTCCACCTCTATACCAAAACTTTGCAGTGCATATGCTACAGATTTTGTAATGCCAACTTTTGGATCGGTCAATGTACCATCTAAATCAAATAATATATTAGTGTATTTTTTCATTAATAGTTCCTCCTGATTTTCACATCAATAGTCACCCGACCAACATTGAAAAGTTAGGATTATACCTACGTTGAAAGCGCAAGCTAAATATGTTAAAATCAGCGCAGATATTTCGTTGCGAAAGGTGACTCGCTAGATGAAACAGTTACGTCAGTATCCCAAAGTCATGATAACCCCCAAGGCAGAACGGAGTGTCAGAAATGGACATCCATGGATATATGGTGAAGAGATTATCAAAACAGAAGGTATACCCCACAATGGCGGGTTAGTTGATGTATTTGCTGGAAATGCCTTTCTAGGTACAGGCTTTTACAATAGCAATAGCAAAATCATTGTTCGGCTTATTTCTCGCAACGCAAACGATGTCTTCGATGCACGTTTCTGGCGGCGCCGTGTGGAATATGCTATTCGTTATCGTAAAACTGTAATGCCTGGTACTGACTTTTCCTGCTGCCGATTAATTCATAGTGAAGCTGATGAATTGCCAGGGCTTACAGTCGATCGCTTCAACACAATTCTATCAGTACAGATTACTTGCCTTGGTATGGAACTCATCAAGGATACAATATATCGAGCCCTTTGGGATGTGCTCACTGAAATGGGCGAGATTGTTACCGGTATTTATGAGCGCAATGACACCGCGATGCGTCCTCTAGAGGGTCTACCAGAGTATAAAGGTTGGTATCGATCTGATGAAATTCCTGCGGCCTAATCTGCTGTAACAGAGATATGCGAAAATGGTGTGAAATACTTGGTAGATGTAGAAAACGGGCAAAAAACCGGCTTCTTTCTGGATCAAAAATACAATCGTGCTGCTGTCGCCAGAATTGCCAAAGGAAAACGAGTACTTGACTGCTTTACCCATACTGGTTCTTTTGGACTTAATGCAGCATTGGGCGGTGCAGAGCACGTGACCTGCGTAGACATCTCGCAGTCAGCAATTGATATGGCTAAAGCGAATGCCATCCGCAACGGATTGGATGGGAAAATGGATTTTCTGTGCGAAGATGTGTTTGATTTGCTAACAAGACTGGCAGATCAGAAGTCTAGAAGTTATGATTTGATCATCCTTGATCCACCAGCTTTTACCAAATCCCGCAAGACAGTACAATCCGCTGCCCGCGGATATAAGGAAATTAACCTAAAGGCCATGAAGTTACTACCTAGGGGTGGTTATTTAGCCACCTGCAGCTGTAGTCACTTCATGACTGATGAGTTGTTCCGTAAAACATTAGCCAGCGCAGCCAAAGATGCCACTGTCTCCCTTAGGCAGATTGAAGCGCGTCAGCAAGCACCAGACCATCCTATCCTGTGGAATGTTCCAGAAACCGAGTATCTCAAGTTTTATATTTTTCAGGTAGTGTGACATTAAATCAGAACATCTAAATCTAAGAAAGCCCAGAGAGCACCACAAAAGGTAAGTTCTCTGGGATTTAATTTTCAATCAGGATAGATTTCTGCAGGCATTGATGTACTCATTGACCTGCTGACGGTTTACAGAAATATTAATTCGCTCCCCATAGCATTCCAGCTCGGTATAGACCGCATCCACTAAAGTAATCAAAGTAGACCAGAGTGCATCTGGAGTCAAGCTAGAAATAAGGGTTTTCTGAAGGATATCCAATTCAGCCACAGAGAGTTTATCTACTTCACGGTATCGTTCTATATCTAACCCATACCGGCAACCAAGGAGCTTAATAAACCAGCTACGCGCCAGCTCTATTTCTGCAACCGCCCGCCAATGTTGCTTACGTTAAATGGCAACTGCGGCGTGCATTAAATTATGCCAGACAGCGTCTGCACACTCGGCAATTTGACCATCAGAAGTATTAGCTTTGATCCTCTCCCAAGAGATGCGCATTGCCTGGTCAACCGTTCCAGATTTATCAAAGAGCACTTTCCAGTTCTTCCTAAAGGCAGCCGCGCTAGTATAAGCGCCATAACCAATGTCAATCTCAAGATAGTTGTCAGTCAAGTACACATGAAGCCTTCGTTCTGGTACCTGCTTAAAGTATATGAAATTCAGACGTTTATAAAGCTGTGACGATACATAATCCATAACAGCTCTCAGATTTTCATCACTGTCAATAGCGATTACCATATCCAAATCTGACAGCTCATCAATATACCCATATGATCCTGAACCTACAGCAACAAGCGCCACTATATGTTCGTTCTGTTGAGCGAAAGAAACTATGTAATCCATAACATCTTTGCGGAAGGCTGTACTAAACAATGGCATATCTTTCCCTCCTTATTTAATGCTCATGGACTTGAATGAGTCGGTTGCAAAAAATTATAGCATTCTTCAATCATTTTATCGATCATGCGATCAATGATTTTACGCCCTTTATCTTTAGTTGCAAAAGATGGATAGCCTAAACTCCCAACATAACCTTCTGGTAAACTGCTTTCTTCATGAAACAAGTACTTCTTGAAATCCTCAAACGGTATGTCATGCTCCCGGACCAGATCCATTTTTACTTTTTCAGGAAATAATGCTACAGATGTTTTCTACCTCTTTCCAGGTCATATTAGTCATTAACATATTAATTCCCTCCTTAAAAAACAGAGTGGATGGCCGATCAGTTGTAAAACATGATCGACACAACCACTCTTCGTACTGGTGCATCCTTATGTTAATTGTATTCAGCAGTTCAGTTATTTCAATGTATCGGCGTTCTTCCCATCCCGTAATTGCTGTAGTCTCAGCCATGACGGAAGAGTAAGTTTAAATCCCTTTCTGTCCCGCAGCGCCATAATGATACTCTGCAGCACAATAAAGAGATACAACAAAAGCCCGCTGACAATTGCCTGCAAGTTCGATTGCACACCTGCCGCACGAATCAGTTCATTGATGGTCAGGAGAGTCAGTGTACCGATGGGTGCACCCAGTAAGTTTCCCACACCACCGCTGAGCATAATACCACCCATGACATTCGCAGCAATGGCTTTTATTTCATACAGAGACCCATTTCCGATGTTCCCAGCACCTGTTGTCATGAGGAAGACAAAACCAGCGATCCCAGCAGTCAACCCACAGAGCACGTAAGAAAGAAAGATTGTTTTTTTGACGTTGATCCCGAGCATCCGAGCGCTCTGACGATTGCCGCCAACTGCATAGAGATTGCGCCCAAAGCGCGACCACTTCATCATGACAGCATAGAGAATAACCAAGGCCACAACTATAAAAACACTTGGTTTGATTTCACAAGGAATGAAAACACCTAGCCTGTTTGTGGTACCAAGCCAAGGAATCTCAATTGTATATCTCCGTAAAGCAACAAATGCTGGATTTGTCACATTGAGCGGCTCTTTGTGGATAGTCGTTAACAGACCCTGCGCCAGAAACATCCCAGCCAGCGTAATAATAAACGGCTGGATTTCAAGATAAGCGATGAGAAATCCATGCATAAGCCCAAAAGCCAACCCAATTCCTAACGCTAAAAATAAGGCAGCCCAAATATTCCCTGCTCCCGATTGCAGCAGCATGGCACAGGCCATGGTGACCAAACCACAGACAGCCCCAACAGAAATATCGATGCCGCCACCAATCATGACGATACACATTCCAAGGGTAACAATAAACAGCGCTGCGTTCAGATTGAAAAAGTCGAAGAAAGTCTGGAATTGCCGGAAACTAACAGGAAAACTAATAAGAGCAATTCCATACATTACAAGAAATATAATCCCAGCAATGATAAATAAAAGCGTTGAATTTGACAGCCTTGTTTTTGAATTACTTCTATTCAGGAGTCTCATCCTACTCCTCCTTCTGCACAGAACTGTCCGCCATGGAAACAACTGCCTTGTTTAGACCTTTTGTTTGACGCATGGAACCAGATATTGTTTTCATTTTATCCAGCAACTTCGCAGCATAAGCTCTGACCACTGGCGATGCAATGACCATGAGGATAATGATAAACACAGCTTTGAAAGCCTTAATAGCTTCTGGGTTTACTTCTAACCGCAACAGGGTTCTGTTCAGTACCTCGATAGTGTACGCACCAATGATTGAGCCGGTAATGCTGAACTTGCCGCCAGCCAGCGAGTTTCCGCCCAAGGCGACAGCTAAAATCGCATCCATCATAATGAACTTAAGCAGGTTGACACTATCATGGCGCCCAGCTTTATTAACAGCTATGAAACCCGCAACTGCACTGCAGACTCCCATGATCAAAAAAGTTAGGAAGATTACCTTTTTAGGATTGATACCATTCAAACGTGCTGCATTGGGGTTAATACCCACCGCTTCCACATAAAGCCGGAGATTGGTGGTTTTTAGGATGATAGCAAATATGGCAATAAAGACCGCAGTCAGAATAATGGGTGTCTGAATTGGTATACCCGGAATGACAGTACCGATTTGGTTCGAGATGGGGTTCGCCAGGATGGGTGAGACTTTTCCATCAATGATAAACGCAATAGACCGACCCCCTAAAAACAGGATAAGTGTCGCCACCATTGGTTGAACATTGAAAAATGAGACCAAGATACCATTAAATGCGCCTAGCACTATCCCGGCAACACAACTAATTAAAAAGCCCACAAGTATGGTCCAGATTGTTACCTCACTAGCATTCAGGACATATTGAACAAAGATGGCGGAGCTAATCGCACCTAACTCGCCAATACTGATGTCTTGCCCACGAGCAGCTGCAGTAACCAAGGTCATCCCGATAGACAGAATTACCAACTCTGAAGCACCAAAAAGGATATTCGGGATATTGCCATATAAGACTCCGTTGATCATCGTGATTTTAAAATAGTCGGCGCCCTTGAACAGGTTGATGATAAGGAGCAGCACCAAAACTGATAGGGGAAGAACGAGTTGAGAAAAGCGATCGAAATGTTTTTTAATCTTTGGCATCCTATTCACCCCCCTGAGCGATCATCTGCATCACATTTTGCTCTGTCAAGTTTTCGCCATTGAGTTCACCGACAATTTCCCGATCCTTCATCACAATCATTCGCGAGCAGACGCGAAGCATTTCATCGATTTCCGAAGAGATGAAAGTCAAGCTCATCCCCTCCGCTGCGAGCTTGAGCACAAGTTTTTGAATTTCTACCTTGGTTCCGACATCAATTCCGCGAGTAGGTTCATCGAGAATCAAGTACTGAGGATGAGTTAACAACCAACGGGCCAGTATGGCTTTCTGCTGGTTGCCCCCGGAAAGTGATTTAATAGGTGTGTCGAGAGACGGTGTTTTAATATCTAACAATCGAACATACTGGTTAGCAAACTCTTCAGCCTGTTTTCGTGACAGCGGTTTAAAGAAGCCTTTCATTACCTGCAAAGCGAGGATAATATTATCACGCACTGAAAGTTCTTCAATAATCCCTTCGCTTTTGCGGTCTTCCGGCAAATAGCCAATACCCTGTTTCATGGCATCCAAAGGCATCCTGATCTTTGCGCGCTGACCATTGATCTTGACTTCTCCACCAGTTACCTTGTCTGCTGCGAAGATTGCACGCACACTCTCGCTGCGCCCAGAGCCGAGCAGCCCGGCAAACCCATTTACTTCACCCTTATGGATAGTAAAATTGAAAGGTTTTACTCCAGCGGCGCTTGCAAGACCAATGGCTTCAAACACTGGCACACTATCATCGGATTTGGATGGCTCATGTTTCTTTATAGTCGAAACATCACTTAACGCCTTCCCCATCATCTTTGCGACCAGTTCGATTTGGGGAAGATCGACTGTTGGATACTCACCAATCAACTTACCATTACGCAACACGGTAATCCGGTCACTAATTTCATATACCTGATCAAGGAAATGAGTAATGAAAACAATCCCTACGCCCCGTGCTTTTAACTCACGCATGAGTGCAAAGAGTTTTCGAGTCTCATCTTCATCAAGAGAGGAAGTCGGCTCGTCTAAGATGAGAATTCTACAGTCCATATCAACCGCCCGGGCAATCGCAATCATCTGCTGAACCGCAATGGAGCAGCTTGATAGTTCCTGGTTTGGACTTGCGGGAATACCAAGAGAATTGAGCATCTCAGCAGCTCTTTCGTTCATCTGTTTCCAATTAACAAAAACACCCCGGTTCCGGCCAATAAACATGTTTTCAGCCACGGTAAGATTGGGGCAGAGCGCTATTTCTTGGAAAACCGTCCCAATCCCCATATTTTGTGCATCTTCGGGGGATCTAAAGTAAACCGGCTTTCCATCCAAATAGATCTGGCCGGCATCCTTTTGGTAAACACCAGTCAATATTTTGATCAGGGTGGACTTGCCTGCTCCATTTTCACCCATCAGAGCATGAATTTCACCTTTACGGAGCGTGAAATCAACATTATCCAGAGCTTTGACACCGGGAAAGGATTTGCAGATTCCCTCCATCTTGAGTATAACTTCCGGCTGCAAGTAAAGCCCTCCTTACTGGTAGCTTACAAATCAAACAGCAGTGCGGTTGGCCGGAGCACAACCGGAAACCGCACTGCCGGATAGTTGACGAAAATCTAAAACCTATCTAGTAATAACACCTTTGCCTGGATCAGGGTTGATTCCAAATTTTTCGATATGTTCATCGGTGATAGTGTTTGTATCCAGAATTATTTCTTCTTGATAAACGATACCTTTGGGTATGTTGCCACTCTTGATCCACTGATCGATTTGGCTAGCCATACGAGGATTGCATTGCACGTCGGCATTCCAGTAACCAGCCTGTACGTTTCTGAGGGCAAAGCGGTTAAAGTCAAAGCCTATGATCTTGACCTTGCCATCTTTACCAAAGGTGATTCCAGCCGCTTCGAGTGCTTGCACAGCACCTTGTGCCATACCATCGTTCTGAGCATAAATTACGTTGAAATCTTTACCAGCAGCAATCGCAGCCTCAACTACTCTGCGAGCTTCTTCAAGGCTCCAAGTGTCGCCGCCAGTGCCATCCCACACGATATTGAGTTTACCTTCTTCAGCAGCTTTGAGTAACGGAGCGCTGCGCCCGATTTCTGCTGCACTTCCCATCTGCCCACGAATCAAAATTACATTGCGTGGTTCAGGAACGTTATTCAAAATCCAGTCGGTTGCCAATTGGCCTTCATAATGCATATCGGAAACAAGTGCAACCTCATAGTTCGCTGGATCTGTATCAATCAATCTGTCAAAAAGAATAACCCTGACGCCTGCTCTCTTAGCTGCCAGCAAAACATCATCCCATCCAGAAGCATGTGCAGCTGAGATGAGCAGATAGTCTACGCCATCACGAATGTAACCCATAGCTGCAGCCATTTGCTCATTGACGTCAGCAGTGTTGGTCTGTCTGGCGTCATAACCGTTTTCCTTAGAGAAGACTTTGTTCATGTCTTCCACATTGGCTTGACGGTAACCAGATTCTTCCGGTGGTAAGTTCACAATCCCCACTTTGATTAAGTCCTGTGCAGCCACAAATGCAGTTCCACAAGTCAAAACTAAAACAGCAACCAACAAGAATAATCCTACTCTAGACAACTTTCTCATCATTCAACCCCTCCTGATATTAGACTGAATCAAGGTAACCCAACCAACGTTGTTAAATCACCTTCTGAATATCGTTATCTACCCCAAATACTCTCCCCTTTCTATTTTAATGTTAAACTGCCTTAGCCAACCCGTTGACTAATAATCAGTCATTCGGTATGAACGGTTCAAGTTTAGAAATACTTACAATTAAAGGCACCGTACTAAAAGGGAGAAGATGAAGGAGTTCTGCTCAGTCATTTATCGGAAAGAGACTGTGATCACAGTTTGAGGTCTAGTGTGAAGATTGTCGGATTAGGATAATTCTAATATAGATTTTACACTTGATTAATTTTTGTGTCAACTCTAACTTAATTTAAACATTTCGCGATGTGCGCTTTTCTGAACATACATTGCAACCTTTGTTACCACCGAAAGATAGTAACTGGCATTGGGCAGCACATTATGTATCAGATATGACCTCGAAAAAGAACAATGCAGCGGTATCCCAGGTTTCACAAACATCCATTGACTGTTTTTCGGGCAAACATAAAATGGTAATCCATAAAATCATCGGTAATTAGTCGTTTAAAGGATCATATGGAACGATGATTAGTGTATTTGGAAGCCCAGGCCTTCAAATCGTTAGTCACACGTGTAACCTGGTTTTTTATACATATACTTTTCGTTTGGTTTAATATCCACATCCCAAACCTTTTCTTTCCATTCAGATTCTGGAATGTCCTTAATAACGACAGAGACACTTGATAACTTACATCCAAATACATCTGCTATAACTTCTGCTATTTTTTCAGCACATTGCTTTTTCTGAGCATCTGTTCTTCCAGGGAAACACTTGATTTCTACATGTGGCATATCAACACACTCCTAGTCTGAACTATAACATTATCTGTAACAGCTTATTAATATCTTTTTGAATCAATGGTGCCATGCTGTCATTATACTTAGATATATCTATTAATGCCAGTTCGTTCTTTATCTGTTCGCATGGTCTTTATCTTGCAATGCAGAAAATATCTCTGTTTTATCTATTGTCATATTATCTCCACAAGAATGAGATTATAGAAATGATATGATACAAATGGTATCCTTCTCAATGACAGCATATAGCATTAAACATCATTAGTACACTAAACAATTGTCTGCATATTCACTTCGAAAGTAGATACCATATCCACCTATAGAAGAATAAATATCGTAATTGTCAAATCGGATTCGGAATTGATCGAACATCAAAATATTATGTATATCACGCGTATTAACTATTCTGAAGCAGTGTTCTTTTATTTGTTCTAGGCGCAAAGCATTTTCGACCCTAACATAATGAAATTAGTAAAAATGATAATTTTCATCTTTACCTGCATCTAAAGGACGGTATTTTGAGTATACCTCAATATCATTTCCCTCTGAATCTCTAAATTCAAGAACCCAGTTGTTTCCTATACGAGTAAGCGGAAATACGATTTCTGCCTGTAATTCCTCTAATTTTTTCATTAAGGCTTTAATGTCGTCCACTTCAAAACTTGGCAAGCAATTGTGTCCAAAAACAACACGCTTATCATTTGCAGCTTGATAATTTCCGTTGATAATAAACAATGATCCATTTTCCTCAACTTTTTGATTTAGTAATTGCTCGTAAAAATTAACCGCACGCTTTAAATCCTTCACACACAGATAAAATGAGTTAAGTTTAATCTTATAACTCATTAGTAACCTCTATTAAGCCCCCTAATTGATTTGGACAAATAGTGTGTGTCTGATAGAATCAATTTGGGAGTGATTTAAGTGACCAGACAGTATACTAATGAGTTCAAGGCTCAGGTACTAAAAGAAGTCCAGGAAGTAGGTAACGCTGCACTGGTAGCGCGTCGCTATGAGTTGTCCAAGAACACCGTCTATACATGGATGCGCGCTGCTCGCAGACGCGGATCAACGGAAGCTCTTTCAAGGAACTTACAGTCCCGTACCTCTGAACTAGAAAAACGATTGGAAGAGGTCAGTAGCGAGAACGACCAGCTAAAGCGCATTGTAGCTGAAAAGGAGCTCGAGTTAGCAATACTGCGAGAACTGAGGGACAAGACAAACCCTCGGTAGCCGACAAAGTTGACGTTGCAGAGCGGTGGATCAGCAAAGGGTTTAAGACTAGTCTGGTCCTTGGCTTTGTCGGCTTATCCCGCTCTACTTACTACGCAGTCATCGACCGCAAAGATGATGTTAAAGAGGCAGCGAACGAACACTCGGTCTCCGGAAAAGCAGCCGCAGGCCGCCCTGTTCCAGGTTATTCCTACACCTTTGATGGCCGCAGAATACCAGATGAAACCATCAAGTCCTGGATTTGTACTCTTATTGAAGGTGATGGATTCCCCTATGGCTATAGGAAGCTTACCGTCTGCCTGAAAGAAGATTATTTTCTACGTATTAACCACAAGAAGGTATACCGACTTTGTGCCGAGCTAGGAGTGCTCCGGCCGCAACGTCGAATCAAGCGGCGCCACCCGAGGCGCATAGCAAAACACATGCAAGTAGATGCTCCCAATCAGCTTTGGGAAATGGACATAAAATACGGCTACATCGCCGGGACAAAGCAGTTCTTTTTCCAGTTGTCCCTGATCGATGTCATGGACAGGGAAGTCATCAGCTACCATTTAGGCTTAAGGTGCACTGCCATGGATACAGTAAGCGTCCTCAGACAAGCCATTGAAAAGAGAAATCTGGACATAGAAAGAACCACTAGATTACCGATAGTACGCACTGACAACGGACCTCAGTTCATCGCTAAGGTTTTCGCCAGGGCATGTGAGCAGCTAGGGCTAGAGCATCAACGCATTCCAGTGAAGACTCCGAACATGAATGCTCATATTGAATCCTTCCATGCTGTCCTTGAAGACGAATGCTACTCCCGGCACGAGTTTCTGAGCTTCCAGGATGCATACTGTCAAGTGAGCGAGTACATGCGTTACTACAACGAGCGCCGTCGTCATGGGAGTCTGAGAGACAAGCCTCCCAGAGAATACCACAAAGCAATCATGAGAAACGATTTGAAACCTGAAGTTATTGCTGCATAATGTCCAAAGTTAGGGGTTTGAACCG
>Ga0134100_1001112_pt1 | contig 26889 bp, 20 predicted proteins | sample 11_taG_2_FD_94444 | JGI IMG/M metagenome (GOLD analysis project Ga0134100, IMG submission 94444) | Switchgrass degrading microbial communities from high solid loading bioreactors in New Hampshire, USA - 11_42_5_180_A3 metaG | ecosystem: Engineered > Bioreactor > Semi-continuous > Anaerobic >...
AGCGGCAGGGACACACCCGGTCCCATCTCGAACCCGGTCGTTAAGCCTGCCAGCGCCGATGATACTGCCGGGGCAGCCCGGTGGGAACGTAGGCCATCGCCAGAGGGCCTTTTTTATTTCCCCCCGCCGCCGCCCCGGCGGGTATGGGCGGGCATGTCGCGACGACTGAACGTCGCGGCTTTTGTGGCTACTCTTCTGTAGCCGGGCGCTCTACTCGCGCTGAGACGCCTGCTGAGCGGCCTGAGAGGCCATATCGGCCTCGATAGCATGCCGCACGCTTTCCGCCTTCTTCCACACTTCCCGCGTTAGATAACCAAAGATCATGAAGACGGCTGTGCTCATGATCGTGACCACCGTCTGGATGGCCGTTGCCGTGCCACCGGCGCGGCTGAATACGGCGATCGCCAGCCCAACCGCCGAGGCAATCGCCACGCCGACAAACAGCGCCGTCAGGCCAAACAGGACGTTGATCTCGTTGAGTAGGTCGTTGTAGCGGTAAACAAGGTGCGCGTCGATGCGCTGTGTGCTGCGCCCGGACCCTGCCAGCCTCATGAGCGCCATGTTATTACGCTCCTGCCGGGAGAGCGCCTCGACAGTGGCGATGCGCTCCTCCAGATCATCAACCCGGTCGGCGTTGCTCACCTCGCCGCGAAGCTCGTTGAGCACCCTGCGTATTTCGTCCAGCTCTGATGCGATAGGATCGGCGATGCGGTCGGTTACCAATGATGTCTTCATCTCTGCCTGCCCTGCCTTCCGTACCTTTGAACGTGCTTTCGTATCTAGTGCAAGGGCGAATAGGAGTAAGACGGTGGAAGAAGTCGAAATAGATGGTGGCAAGTACTAGTGTACTCAGGATTGGCGAGAAGGGAAGGGGGAGTTTGGGGAATAAGAAATGAAAATATCGTGAATAAAACAGCCGCGAATGAATTTCGCGGCTCGCAAGCGCGACCCACTTATGCTGTAATTAAGGCAAGAGGAGGTGTGGTCCGTCTGGGCTGTATAACCCGCCGCGAATAAACTTCGCGGCGCCGCCCGATATGACCGCCTACCCCCAAATCAAAAAGACCGCTGCATAACGCAGCGGTCCCTCGTTGTGCCCCCGGCAGGACTCGAACCTGCAACCTCCGGTTTCGAAGACCGTCACTCTGTCCGTTGAGCTACGGGGGCGGGGTGCACGCCATCGGGTGATGACGCGCTCAATTATCGCTCGGATGCCGGGCGGTTGCCAGAAAATACCCGGCTACCCGGCGTCCATCTCCCGGCGGCCTTCCAGCGCGCCGGCCAGCGTCACGCTGTCCGCGTACTCCAGGTCGCCGCCGACGGGTAGGCCACGTGCCAGCCGCGTCAGCCGCACCTTGCCGCGCAGCCGCTGGTGGATGTACATCGCCGTTGCGTCGCCCTCCAGCCCGACGTTCGTCGCCAGGATGACCTCGCGCACCGGCGTGTTCTCCACACGGCTGATAAGCTCCTGGATGCGCAGGTTCTCCGGGCCGATGCCTTCCATCGGGTTGATGGCCCCGTGCAGCACGTGGAAGCGCCCGTTGTAATTGGCGGCCCGGTCGATGGCGATCACGTCAAGCGGCTCCTCGACCACGCAGATCAGCCCGGCGTCTCGCGAGTCGTCCGCGCAGATCTCGCAGGGGTCCGTCTCGGTGATGTTGTAGCACACCGAGCAGAAGCGCGTGTTCGCCTTAAGCTCGCGCAGCGCCTCTGACAACGCGAGGGACTGCTCCTCCGGCGCGCGCAGCAGGTAGTACGTCAGCCGGGCGGCGGTTTTCGGGCCGATGCCCGGCAGGCGCGAAAACTCGTCGATGAGCCGCGTGACGGATGCAGGAATTGCTTTGCTCATGCCTCAGCCTTGCTAGAACCCCAGACCGGGGAGATTCATGCCGCCGGTCAGCCCTTCGAGGCGCTCCGCCGCCATCGCCTGCGACTTCTCGATCGCCTGGTTGACGGCAGCGACCAGCAGGTCTTCCAGCATTTCAACGTCGTCCGGATCAACGACTTCGGGGTTGAGCTTGATGGACTGGATGCGCTGGTGCCCGGTCACGACGACCGTCACCATGCCACCGCCCGCAGTCACCTCGAGCGTCTCCTCGGCCAGCTCTTCCTGGGCCTTGAGCATTTCCTCCTGCATTTTCTGGAGCTGCTTGGCGAGGTTGCCCATCCCGCCCTGCATACCACCGCGCGGAAATCCGCCCTTTTTAGCCACGTTGTCTACTCCTCGTTGCTCTCAATACGCTTGATACTGCCGCCCAGCTCGTTGACCATAAACGAGACGAGCGGGTCGCTTGCCACAATGTCATCTATCTCACGCGAGCGCTGGTTGCCTGACTGCACCGATACGCTGGACCCTGCCCGCGCGCGAACCGTCAGCGGCAGGCCGTATACCTGCTGTAGCACGCTCTCGATGATCTGGCGGTTTTGATCATGCTCGATTTTATCACGCAGCATGTCCGAGGGCATCTGCAGGATGATGGCGTTGCCCTCGACGCCGACGATGCTGCCGGAGTTGAGCAGCGCCTCCACTACCTTGTCGACGCTGCGGCAGGTCTTCAGCACGCTGCGCCAGCGCTCTTGAACCTGCGCTGTGGTGATGCTGCCGGGCTGGGGTGGGGGCTCGCTATCCCCGGCCTGCTCATCCGGCGCGGGGGGCGCTTCCCGGCGCTCGCGCGCAGGGCGCTGGGAAGACTGCGCCGGCGCGGGCGGAGGCTCCGGCTGGGGTGCGGCGTGCAGCTTATCGACCGACTCGATGAAGGCGATCTCCAGCGGAAGCTGCGGCTGCCAGCCGGTGCGCTGGTCGTTGGCCGCCTCGTTGAAGCTGCGCAGCGTTTGCAGCAGGGCGCTCCGCGGGAACTGCTCGGCGTGCTGCTCGACAAAGACAAGCTCATCCTCGGTGATAGTCGTCGTTGCAAGCTCCGGGCCGCCGGTCTGCACGAGCATCACGAGGCGCAGGTAGTCGACCATCTGCCGGGCGAACTGGCGTGGGGCGGAGCCTTCCTCCAGCGCACGGTTGATGATATCCAGCCCCCAGCCGGTGTCGCCCATGAGGATGGCGCTGGTGAGATCGCGCACGGACTGGTCGGTTGTGGTGCCGAGGATGGCCTGCGCCAGCTCCAGCGTGAGAACCTCATCCTGCCCGGTGATTAACTGGTCGAGCAGGCTGATAGCGTCGCGCAGCGAGCCGGTGGCCTGCCGCGCGACAAGCTCCAGCGCGGCCTGCTCTGCCATGATGCCCTCGTATTCAAGGATCATCGCCAGCCGCTCGACGATCTGGTGCAGGGGGATGCGCCGGAAGTCGAAGCGCTGGCAGCGCGAGAGGATAGTCTGCGGCACCTTGTGGATCTCGGTCGTTGCCAGCACAAAGATGGCGTGCGCGGGCGGCTCCTCGATGGTCTTGAGCAGCGCATCGAAGGCCGCGCCGGAGAACCGGTGCACCTCGTCCACGATGTAGACCTTGTACTGCCCCTCGTTGGGCGCGAAGGCGATGCGGTCGCGCAGTTCGCGCACGTCGTCCACGCTGGTGTGGGAGGCCGCGTCAATCTCGATCAGGTCCAGGTAGCGCCCCTCGTTGACGGCGAGACAGTGGTCGCAGGTGTTGCAGGGGCGCGCGGCGGGGTCGGGATACTGGCAGTTGGCGGCCTTCGCGAGCAGGCGGGCCATCGTGGTCTTGCCGGTGCCGCGCGGGCCGGAAAACAGATAAGCATGGCCCAGCCGCCCGCTTGCCAGCGCGTTGCGGAGCGTGTAGGTCACGTGCTCCTGCCCGACGACATCCTCAAAGGCCATCGGTCGCCACTTGGAGTAAAGGGCTTGTGAGGCCATGCGCTGATGCTCCTAAGGTGAGATTGACAGGGTGGACGGTTTCAGGATTCTAGCAGTGGGGGCATAGAGGCGCAACCGGCGGAGGGCGTGTCGGAGCGCTTGTCAGGCTCAGAACAACGGGTCGTTTTTGCGCTTGACATGCTGGTTGAAGAAGCTCAGCGTGCGCTCGCGCAGCAGTTGAAGCTCCGCGCCGGTGAAGGTATGCGGCGCGCCGGGGTACTCGTAGTAGGTGACATCTACATCGGCCTGCTGTAGCCGCCCGGCCAGATCGCGCGACCACTCGACCGGCACCACCGTGTCAGCGTCGCCATGATGGATCTGCACGGGCATCTGCACGCGGTCGAGGTAGTGCACCGGCGAGATGGCGGCGTAAAGCTCCGGGTGCGTCTCCGGCGAGCCGTACACCTGCGCGGTGCGGTCCATCCAGTAGCGCGACCACGTCTCGGCGATGTAGGCCCAGTTAACGGCCTGGTCGGCGCTCATCGAGCCGTACAACACGACGGCGTCCACCTCCGGCGCGAGTACCATCACGTAGGTCGCCACGCCGCCGCCCATCGAGTGCCCGATCACGCCGACGCGCGTCTCGTCGAGCACGTCCAGCGTGCCCAGCGAGCCGATCAGGTTAAGCACGTCAATCGCATAGGGGATGCGCATCGGGTTGGGGCCGCCAGCCGTGCCCATGTAGCCGCGATAGTCGGGCATGATGGCGGCATAGCCATTGAGGGCGTACGTCTCGGCGAGGAGTGCGGCATCGAAGCCCCGGAAGTACTCGGCGGGCGAGGTGTAGCCGTGCAGGACGATCACGACTGGGAACGGCCCCTCGCCGAAGGGCACGTAGGCCAGCCCCGTGACCTGCATCCCGTCGCTGCGGTACTCCATGACGTACTGGTGAAAGGGTAGGCTGGAGGGCAGCTCCTGCTGCACAAGCAGGTCGCTTTCACCGTACTGGCGCGCGGCGAGCGCCTCGATGGTGTAGGCGAGCAGCGGCGGCGTGGTCGGCGTGGGGGAGGGCGTTGGGGTCGGGCCGTCGGTGGCCGTTGGCTCAGGCGACGGCGTGTGTGTCGGCGGAAGCGTTGCGCTCGCGCCCGGCGTAGGGGAGGGAGCAGGCAGGTCGGCAGCGGTCGGCGCGACGGTGGGTGAGGGATCAGCGGTACTGGTCGGAGCTGGTGCAGTGGTTGGGATGGCGGCGATCTGAGCGGGCGCGGGCGGCTGGCAGCCGCCGAGCGCAGCGGCGAGCAGCAGAACAGCAACGGCTAGGATGGAGCAGCGAGCGTGGTCTGGCATCAGGCTCCCCGGACGGGACGTTACAACAGGCTGCAAGCGTAATTATAGTGGATACCCCGAATTACGGAACCCGCCGGTAGATTATCACGTATATAGTCACAGGTGCACAGAAGAGAAAAACGGTCAAGAATGGTGTATTTGTTCTATTTGATCGTAGCGGCGGGTTCAAGTCCTATAACCTAGATAGAAGAGGCGCGGGTTGCTCCCAACCGGTGGAGTACGCTCGCGCCTTTTTCTATGCACGTCCGGTGTAGTGGAAGGTAGGAACGCTTACTTTTGGTTTCTCTCGGTAGGTTGATGATTCTGTTGGAGGACGTTGATGTTACAGCACGGATCTCAGGCCCCTCAGCAGGGGGCACACATCCCGCTCGACGAGCTTCATACAGTGTTCAATGGCCGGGTGATCACGCCTGACCATCCCGAGTACGACCAGGCGCGGGCCATCTTTTACGGTGGCTTCGATCGGCGGCCTGCGGCCATCGTGCGGCCCAGGACTGCAGCCGAGGTGGCGCGTGTCGTCAAGCTGGCACGCGACACCGGCGTGGCGCTGGCTGTTCGCGGCGGAGGGCACAGTCTGGTGGGCCACAGCGTGATCGACAAGGGCATTGTGCTCGACTTGAAGCTCATGCGCGGGCTGGAGATCGACCCTGAGAACCGCATCGCGTGGGCCGAAGGCGGGCTGACCGCAGGCGAGTACACGGCTGCTGCAGCGGAGCACGGCCTTGCAACCGGGTTCGGGGACACCGGCTCGGTCGGGATCGGCGGTATCACGCTGGGCGGCGGGATCGGCTACCTCGTGCGGAAGTACGGCCTCACGATCGACAACCTGCTCGCTGCGGAGGTCGTCACCGCGGACGGTCAGATCCTGCAGGTGGACGAGCAGAACCATCCCGACCTGTTCTGGGCGATCCGGGGCGGCGGCGGGAACTTCGGCGTGGTGACACGCTTCAAGTTCCGGCTGCACGAGGTGGACAATGTCGTCGGCGGTATGCTCATCCTGCCGGCAACGCCTGACACGATTGCCGGGTTCGTCGCCGCGGCAGACGCCGCGCCGGACGAGCTTTCGACCATCGCAAACGTGATGGTCGCGCCGCCGATGCCGTTCGTGCCGGAGGTAGCGCGCGGTAAGCTTGTCATCTTCGCGCTGATGGTGTACGCAGGGCCTGTCGAGGAGGGCGAACGTGTCTTTGCGCCGTTCCGGGCGCTCGCCGAGCCGATCGTCGACATGCTGCAGCCGATACGCTATAAGGATATGTTCCAGGAAGAAGAAGGGGAAGGTGAGTACCACCCGACTGCGGCGGGGCAGACGCTGTTCATGGATCACATCGGGCGCGAGGAGGCCGAACGCATCCTCGACCGCCTCGTGAACTCAAACGCGCCGATGCGCGTGGTGCAGATCCGCGTGCTCGGCGGGGCGATGGCCCGCGTGCCGGTCGAGGCGACAGCGTTTGCGCACCGGCAGGCGCCGATCATGGTGAACGTCGCGGCCTTCTACGCGGGCGAGGAGGACCGGGCCGAGAAGGAGGCCTGGGTTGCGGAGTTCGCGGCGGAGCTGCGGCAGCGGACCATCGGGGCCTACGTGAACTTCGTGGGCGACGAGGGCGAGGACCGGGTGCGCGAGGCGTACCCCGGCGCCACCCTGGAGCGGCTAGCCGCGATCAAGGCGCGCTACGACCCGACCAACCTGTTCCGGCACAATCACAACATTGTGCCAGCACAGGAAATGGCGTAAGGGTTGTCAGGGATAGGGGCGGGTCTCAGACCCGCCCCTACACATACCGGATCGATTTGCAGATAACACGCCGCAAATAAACTTCGCGGCTCCTCTATATCATCTATAGGGGCGTAGCATGCTATGCCCTTATAGAACTGACGAAACAGCCTTCCGTGTTCTCCGTCCATTCCGTGCCTTCCGCGATCCGTCGATCCGGTTGACACCCCGCGCGTGGCTGTGCTAAACTCTCCGCATATATTCCCATAGTCAAACGGCGATGACTGAGAGGAGTAGGCGGGCGCGGGTTACCGCGCTGGCGCCAGATAGAGAAGGATGGGCCGCAGGCTGGAAGCCCACCGCTGCCGCCACCGCCGAAGGTCGCTCAGGAGCCAGCGCGCCGAACGGTTTTCCTCGCGGAAGGCTGAGTAAGCGCGTTTCGGGTTGCGCCCGTTATCGCGCGCTGAGGGCCGGTCAGCCACAGGGCTGATCGGAACTAAGGTGGTACCGCGAAAGAGATCCTTTCGTCCTTAGAGGCGAAAGGATTTTTTTGATTCAGGAAAGGGGGTGATGCACATGTCAGAAGTCGATCCGGCAGTCAATGGCGTTGTTCGTGAAACCGTGTGTTCACCCTGCATTGTGATGTTGATAGAGAGCGAGTGAGGAAGATGTCAACCCGACCAAAAGAGATGCCGAAGGCATACGACTTTGCCGCCACTGAACAGCGGTTGTACCAGTGGTGGGAGGAGAACGGCTGGTTCAAGCCGGAGATCGCCGGGCCGGATGCCGAGCCGTACGTGATCGCCATCCCGCCGCCGAACGTGACCGGGGCGCTGCACCAGGGTCATGCGCTGTTCGTTGCGCTGGAAGACCTGATGATCCGCCATGCCCGTATGAAGGGGAAGGCCGCGCTGTGGATCCCCGGCACCGACCACGCCGGGATCGCCACGCAGCTTCAGGTCGAGAAGATGCTGCGCGACGAGGGTACAAGCCGGCAGGAGATCGGGCGCGAGGAGTTCCTGCGGCGGACGTGGCAGTGGAAAGAGCAGTATGGCGGGCGCATCACACAGCAGCTCCGGCGGCTCGGCGCAAGCTGCGACTGGGACCGCGAGCGCTTCACGCTGGATGAGGGGCTCAGCCGCGCGGTACGCGAGGCCTTCGTGCGCTGGTATGAGGAAGGCAAGATCTACCGGGGCACGTACATGATCAACTGGTCGCCGAATCTCCAGACAGCAGTCAGCGACCTGGAGGTGGAGCGCGTCGAGGTCGAGGGGAAGCTCTACTACTTCAAGTACCGGCTGGCCGATGGCAGCGGCTACATCCCCGTGGCAACGACGCGCCCGGAGACCATCCTCGGCGACACGGCGGTTGCTGTCCACCCGGAGGATGAGCGCTACCAGCAGTACATCGGCAAGACAGTGCTCGTGCCGATGCTGGACCGCGAGATCCCGGTGATTGCCGACGAGTACGTGGACCGGGAATTCGGGACGGGCGCGCTGAAGATCACGCCCGCGCATGACCCGAACGACTACGAGATCGGCAAGAAGCACAACCTGCCGATGATCAATATCATGAACAAGGATGCGACGCTCAACGAGGCAGCCGGGCCGTACGCCGGGCTGGACCGCTTCGAGGCGCGCGAGAAGCTCTGGGCGGACATGGAGCAGGCGGGTCTGACGATCAAGACCGAGCCGTACCGGCATGTGGTCCCCATCGCCCAGCGCGGTGGCGAGCTTATCGAGCCGATGATCAGCACGCAGTGGTTCGCGGACGTGAGCGAGCCGGCGAAAGCTGCGCTCGAGGCCGTGCGCAACGGGACCATCGAGATCGTGCCGGAGCGCTTCGTGAAGGTGTGGTACCACTGGCTGGAGAACATCCAGCCGTGGTGCATCAGCCGCCAGCTCTGGTGGGGGCATCGCATCCCGGCCTGGTACTGCCAGGAGTGTGGCGAGATCACCGTGGCGAGGGAGGACCCGACGCACTGCGCTCACTGCAACTCGACGCAGCTTGAGCAGGACCCGGACGTGCTCGATACCTGGTTCAGCTCCGGGCTGTGGCCTTTCAGCACGCTCGGCTGGCCCGATGAGACGCCCGACCTGGAGCGCTACTACCCGACCACGATGATGGAAACCGGGTATGACATCCTGTTTTTCTGGGTGGCGCGCATGGTGATGATGGGGCTCTCTTTCACCGGGCAGGCTCCGTTCCGCACGGTGTACCTGCACGGGCTGGTCAGGGATGAGCACGGGCAGAAGATGTCCAAGACCAAGAACAACGTGATCGACCCTATCGAGGTCATGGATGAGTACGGCACGGATGCGCTGCGCTTCACGCTGCTGACCGGCTCCTCGCCCGGTAACGACATGAACCTGTCCATCGACCGCATTGCGGCGAACCGCAACTTCGCCAACAAGATCTGGAATGCGGCGCGCTTCCTGGTGACCAACCTGAACGGTGAGGAGCCCACCGGCCAGCCGCCGACAGAGGGGCTGAGCCTGCCCGACCGCTGGATTCTCAGCCGCCTGCACCGCCTTATTGCCAACGTGAACCGGCTGTTCGACAGCTACCAGTATGGCGAGGCAGGGCGGCAAATCTACGACTTTCTGTGGGGCGAGTACGCGGACTGGTACATCGAGATCGCGAAGATCGCGCTTTATGGGGAGGACCAGCAGGCGCGCCGCCGCACGCTTCACGTGCTGACATACGTGCTCGACCAGTGCCTGCGGCTGCTGCACCCCTACGTGCCATTCGTGACGGAGGAGATCTGGCAGCACATCCCGCATGAGGGCGAGGCGCTCATCATCGCCAAATGGCCCGAGGCGGACGAGGCGTACTACGATGACGAGGCCGAGGATCAGATGGAGCTGGTGATGAACCTGATCCGCGGCATCCGCAACATCCGCGCCGAGTATAAGGTGCAGCCGAGCCGCAAGATCGCTGTGTCTATCGAGGCGGGTGAGGACGCCGCGATGCTCGACGCGCACCGCGAGATGTTTAAGCGGCTGGCGAATGTCGAGGCGAGTACGATGCAGATCGCGGCGCGGCTCGACGCGCAGCCCGAGCAGGCTGTTTCGGTAACGGTGGATGGCGTGACTGCCTTCCTGCCGCTGGCCGGGATGGTGGACCTCGAAGCCGAGCGGGAGCGGCTGCGGCGCGAGCTTGAGGATATCGAGGCGCAGATCCGGCGTTCCGAGCAGCTTCTGCAGAATGACGGCTTCCGGCAGAACGCCCCGCCGCACGTGGTTCAGCGGGAGCAGGACAAGCTGGAAGACCTGAACGCATCGCGCCGGGCGCTGGAGGAACGTCTCGCCGCGCTGGCCTGAGTGCGATACAATAAATACGGCACACAACGACAAGGGGATCGGCGGGCGCTGATCCCCTTTGGCTTGTGGAAACCTTGCGGTTGGCACACCGCGAGTCGGTGATGCAAAACCGGACGCAAGGTGCTACAGTCAGTGATAAGGCCGGATTGGCGCTGCCAGACGGCTGGACTATAATGCAGGTGGCTTGGTTGATTACAGGCAGGTAGTGAGTTGGATTACTCAGACCCGTTCAGACAGCACCCAGAGACAGCGGATGACCGGTTCCTCCCCGTTGAGGGAGAGGGGTTTCGATCCGGCATGAATGCCCCGGCTGAGGAAAGCGGCAAAACCAGGATCGGGAGCATCCTGTATGAAATCCTGGAGACTGTGCTGCTGGCGGTTGTCATCTGGCTTGTCGTGAACTTCGCCACGGCCCGCTACGTGGTGGAAGGCGAGAGCATGGAGCCGAACCTCCATACCGGGCAGTTCCTAATTGTGAGCCGGTTGAGCTACATGGAGATCGGCGATGCGATCAAGCTGGGCAGCCCTGAGCGAGGCGACATTGTTGTCTTCGACTTCCCCGGCAACCCGAGCGATGACTACGTCAAGCGCATCATCGGGCTGCCGGGCGAAACCATCGAAATCAACCAGGAGGGGCAGGTCTTTGTCAACGGTGTGATGCTCGAGGAGCCATACCTTTCCGCCGAGCAGACCGTGCCCTATCGGGGGCGGTCCGGCACGTGGACCGTGCCCGAAGGCAGCTACTTTGTACTGGGCGATAACCGGAACAGTTCGAGCGACTCGCGAAGCTGGGGCCCGCTTGAGGAGCAGTACCTCGTCGGCAAGGCCTGGGTTTCATACTGGCCGCCGCGCTACTGGCGGGTCATCCCGCATTATGAGTATGTGTCAGCCGAGTAAGTGGGCATGAGCCGCAGCCTGTCGGCACAGGGGGGAACCGTGGCCGCCAACGACTATCAATGCGATACCTGTCACATCGGGACGCTCAACACCCGGCGCACCACCGTCACATACTGGGTGGGGAAACATCTGGTCATTATGCCCAACGTGCCCGTGTGGGTCTGTGATGTGTGCGGCGACTTCGAGTACGAGATGGAGACTATCGCCCGGCTGGAAATGCTGCTCGGCATCAAGCCCTCCTTCTCGGATGGGGGTAGCCCGCTCAACACGGTCTATGGGCCTGATGATCTGACTTCTCTTATTCTGACAAGACGACGGAGTGTGTAACGTAATATGAATCTGTGGCATGAACTGCCGCCCGGCGCCGATCCGCCGGACGTGGTGTATACGATTGTTGAAATCCCGCGTGGGAGCCGCAACAAGTACGAGTATCACAAGCAGGCTGGCATCATCGTGCTGGACCGCGTCCTGTACTCGTCGCTGTACTACCCGGGCGACTATGGTCTGATTCCGCGGACGTTCTACGACGACGGCGACCCGCTTGACATCCTGGTGATGATCAACGAGCCGACGTTCCCCGGTGCGGTGATCGAGACGCGGCCCATCGGGCTGTTCCGGATGCTGGACCGCGGCGCGCCGGACGACAAGATCCTGGCTGTGCCGCACAAAGACCCGCTCTACCGGGATTTTCACGACCTGAAGGACGTGGCGAAGCACTTTCTGGACGAAGTTGCGCACTTCTTCTCGGTTTATAAGGACCTTGAAGGTGCGCGGGTTGAGGTTATTGGCTGGGAAGGCGCGGAGGCGGCCAAGGAGCGCATCCGGCATGCCATCACGCTGTACCAGTCAACTTTCCAACCCCCGAAGCTGTAGCCTCGCCGGCGGCTTTGCCGGACTGCGGTGCATCGCGCCGCCCCCATTTGGATAGAAGATGGACAACCAGAGCGACACCGCCCAAGACCTGCACATCCTTGCTATTGCAGAGACCGCCGAGGCGGCACGAGAACTGGCGGCGCGGCTGCAAGCCCTCACGGGCTGCGCGGTCAGCGCCGCCGATGCGCTCTCGCCGCTCCAGCCGTGCGACGCCATCGTCGTGGACGTGTCCCAACTGCGGCTTGCGCCCTTCTCCGGTTTGCAGGCGCAGCGCAGGCAGGGCAACACCGCCCCGGCGATCCTGTGCGCGCCGCGCCTGACCGGGGAGATGGCCGCCGAAGTGTTCGACCTGGACGTGCGGCGGTTCATCCGCAAGCCGGTGACTGACGAGGAACTGCGTACAGAGCTGGAGCCATTCCTGCAGGGCATCCGGCACGAGCGGGAGCGAGCTGCCCGCGAGCGCGGGCTGGAGGCTGCGCAGAAGGCGCTCCAGCGGCGCGTTGAGCAGCTTGAAGCGCTGACCCGCATCGGGCGGGCCATTGCAGGCTCGCCGGATGAGAGCACGGCGCTGGCGCGGACCGTCGAGGCGGCGACGTACCTGCTGCGTGCGGATGAGAGCCTGCTCTACCTGTACCCCGGAGAGGGCCGGGGGCTGGAGTTGAAGGCGTGGCACGGCATCGCCGAGGAGGACATCGGCGTGCTGTGGCACCCGTCCGAGGACTCGATCATGGCGGAGGTGCTGGAGACCGGGACTCCGGTGCTGCGGCAGGACTCGGGCGTAGACTCCAAAGTCACAACCGGGCTGTTTGTGCAGGCGGCGCTCGCCGCTCCGCTCGTCGTCCATCGCGGCGTAGCGGGTGTCCTGCTCGTTCAGCGCCGGGAGGGGCGGCTGTTCGACGGCGCGGACATCGCCGCAGTGCTCAGCCTGGCGAGCTATACCGGCATCACGCTGGAGCGCCTGCGAGAGAGGGCCGAGCTTGAAGCCCGGGTAGAGGAAGCGCTCGCCGCCTCGCGCCTGGTGTGTGCGCATGTCGATACACTCGCCGGACCTATCGGCGGCGTTGAGTCGAACGTGCTGGCCCTGCTGGACGGTGAGTTCGGCCCGCTTGACGAGGCCCAGCAGAACGCGGCACACCGCATCCGCCTTGCCGCCGAGCGTCTGCAGGAGATCAGCCACCTGATCCAGGATGTGATGACCAAATTCGAGCCGTCCTCCCCGCCCGATGGATAAATGGGCCGCACCCTCTTGTTGAGCAAGCTGATCACCGCCCTGCTCGTAGTCGGGACGCTGCTGGCCGGCTGTGGAGCGCCATCTGGCGGGCAGCCTGCCGACTCGGCGCGCCCTGCGTCGGATGATGAGGCGGCAGAACCCCCCGCACCAACGCTGGAGGAAGCCTACCGCATAACGGAGCCTGACGCGCGCCGCGATGCGGTGCTGGCGGCTGTTGCCGCGTTCCTGCGCGACCCGGCCCAGCGCGGCATGGACGATGACGCCCTGTCCGCACGGCTGACGGAGGCGGCCCATGCTTCCGGGACGCTGCACGTGGCGGATGCCGGATGGGTGCGAGTTGTGGAGGACGTGGCGCTCGTGGCGCTGCCGGATGGGCTGGGCCTCCACCTCATCACGCTGGACGAGGATGCGTACCCGGTCGAGTTGAGCCGGTGGACGGTCGGGTTGAACCGCCTCACGGTGACGCCGGGGCGGGGCGAGCTTGTCGCCGCGTACACGACGCTCGGTGCGGATGGAGTCGAGCGGGTGCATGTTGCGCTCGCGGTAGAGAGGAACGACGACTGGCGGCTGGCGTGGCTCAGCGACGAGGAGCCTGACTGGTGGTTCAACGCGCGGGGTGGGGCGGTAACGGTCGCGCCCGACCTGTCGCGCCTGACCGTTGTGGGGGAGGCGGAGCACACCACCGACGTGTTCTACGAGGTGGGCAACGCCCCGCGCCGCACCTTCCGCGTGGAGTGGGTGCGCGAGCTGAGCAGCTACCGGCTGGCGGCGACGGAGGAGAGCTACCAGAGTCGCCGGGCCTGGCTGTGGGCGCTCGCCGTTCCCTCGCCCTACGCCACGCTCGTGGAGTTCATCGAGCGGCTGCAGGTCGCGGACCAGAGCGGCGCGGCGCAGCTCGTGGAGTCGGAGAGCGTGCTCGGGGCGGCCTTCTACGGCGGGCTGATGCGGCCCGATCGGCGCTATCAGGTGGTGCGCTACGAGGGCAGCACCATCATCTTCCGCGACCTGGAGGGGACGTTCACCGCGACCTTCGTGCCGCCATCAGAGCCGGGCGAGCCCTGGCTGCTGGCCGAACTGTCGCAAGAGCCGACGTCTCCTGATAACCTCTCTTCAGAAGACGGTGAAGAATGATTGGCGGGTGGAACCCTTGAAAACCGTACAGCGACTCTGCCGGGTGATCGACCTCGGATGTATGGAGTACCACGCTGCGTGGGACGTACAGCGCCGACTCGCCGCCCTGCGTGCCGAGAACCGCATTGTCGATACCCTGCTGCTTGTAGAACATCCGCACACGTACACACTGGGCCGCTCCGGCAAGATTGAGCACCTGCTGATGGGCGAGGCGGAGCGCGCCGAGAAGGGCGTGCAGGTTGTCGAGGTGGACCGGGGCGGAGATATTACCTATCACGGGCCGGGCCAGCTTGTTGCCTACCCGATCCTGTACCTGGGCCGGGCGGACGCACACGGGCATCTGCCAACCGCCGACTATGTGGGCTACCTGCGGCGGCTGGAGGAGGTGCTCATCCACACGGTTGCCGCGTTTGGTATCGAGGCGCGGCGCGAGGAGGGCTACACGGGCGTGTGGGTGGACCGCCCCGGCGGGCCGGAGAAGATCGCCGCGATTGGCGTGCGTGTCAGCGCGGGCGGGGTCAGCACGCACGGTGTTGCGCTTAACGTTGCGCCGGACCTCGCCTATTTCCGGGGCATCATCCCCTGCGGCATTGCCGATCGCCCGGTCACGTCGATGCAGGCGCTGCTTGGGAGCGCCCCGCCGATGAGCGACGTGCAGGCGGCGTTTACTGCGGCCTTCGCGGAGGTGTTTGGCTATCGGCTTGCACCGGCGGCGCTTGGTGACCTGCTGCCAGATAGCGAAAAGGCCCCGGTTAAGGGGGCCTTTGACTTGTTGGAACAGCCCTGACTTACAGGCGCATCTCCGAGGAGTGGCCGGGGAACACCCGCCCGCCAGTGATGTGGCTGGTGGCGTAGTTCACGGCGATTGCCGCCTGACCGAAGCCGGTGGCGATCAGGTTCAGCGGCTCCACGCCCTCGATCTTGCAGACGTCACCGGCGGCGTACACGCCGGGGATGTTCGTCTCCTGCCGGGCATTGACGACAATATAGCGCTTGTCGAACTCAAGCCCCCACTGCTTCATCGTGCCGAGGTCGGCTTTGAAGCCGAGGTTGAGCAGCACGGCATCAACCTCGATGTACATCTCCTCACCGGTGCGGTTGTCGAAGATCGTCGCCCCGGTGATGTGATCGTCGCCGTGCACCTCTTTCAGCTCATACCAGAGCTTGACGTCGACGGAGGACTGCATCAGCTCGGTGACGCTGCTGGGGTGCGCGCGGAAGCCGTCGCGGCGGTGGATGAGCGTCACGGATGAGGCATAGTCCTTCAGGTTGAGCGCCCAGTCCACGGCGGAGTCGCCGCCGCCGACGACGAGCAGCTTCTTGCGATAGAAGGGGCGCTTCTCCTGCACGAAGTAGTACACGCCGTTTCCCTCGAAGCGGTTTACGCTTTCAATCGGCAGGCGGTTGGGGTGGAACGCACCGATACCGGCGCAGATCACAAGCGTCTTGCTACGGTGTATGCCCCGGTTGGTGACGATCTCAAGCGTGCCATCCTCGCAGCGATTGAGGCCCTCTGCTTTTTCCTCAAAGACGAAGGTGGGGTTCCACGTCTCGGTCTGCTTTACGAGATTCTCAACGAGGTCTTTTGCCAGCACCTTCGGGTAGCCGGGGACATCGTAGATGTTCTTCTCCGGGTACAGGACGGCAAGCTGACCGCCGGGCTCTGGCAGGGCCTCGATGATCTTGGTCTTCATCTCGCGCATTCCGGCGTAAAAGGCGGCGAACAGCCCGGTAGGGCCGGCGCCAAGTATGGTGATATCGTAGAGCTCATCATCCGGCATTGTGAAACGTTTCCTCTCTGCTAAGAAGTGTTCTGTCAGCGGCTAAACTCCGGCTGCTGGGCCGGATAAATGTGCGCCAGCCGGGAACGGGTATCCCGAGCGAGTACGGCTAGAGCACATCTTCAGTCACAAGCTCCACGCCAAGGGCCTCGAGGACGAAGTGGATGGGGTTGACGACGCTGACGGTGGAGGAACCCGAGAAGAGGAGACCAATGGCCCGGCGTTTATAGTCCATCACCAGCGAGCCGGAGTCCCCCCGGTCGCTGAGTGCGGTGGTCATGATCTGGTTTGTAAAGCGCGCGACGCGTTGGCCATACTGCACGTCAACCGTCACGCCGATCTGCAAAATCTGGGCACGGGTCAGCCCGGTGGTACGCCCGCTCTTGATGACCCGCTTCTGAAGCTCCGGCAGCGCCAGGCCGGAGGGCGGCGCTTCCACGTCGATGATGGTGGCGTCGAGCGGGACGCCCTCGACCGGGCGGGCGATTGCCGCGTCAACCGTGTTGGTGGGCGGGAGTGGCAGGAATGGCGGCTGGGCGGGCGCACCGCCATTGCGCGCGCCGCCGAACAGGCGGGAGATGGCCCGCAGCAGGCCCGCCAGCCCGCGCGCCTCCTCCGGCTCATCGGGCAATGTCATCTCGTCGAGAAAGCGCAGCGGGACGAAGTCAGCCAGGTGCGCGACCTGGTCGAAGAGCGTGCCGCCATCTGACGGGCCAGGCTGGAGGATCGGGTCGCCGATCTGCGCCTGGTTGAGCCGCGCCATGACGTGGTTGTTGCCGAGCAGGTAGAGCTGCCCTTCCTTGAGCACAAACGCGCCGAGCGTGCCTGCGCTGCCCGCCGGGTGGCCGATAGACAGGCCGGGCCGGAGCGGACGCTGCCGGATGCGGCGGTTGACATTATGGGCGACGATGCGCCCCGTCTCGACGACATCCGTCGGCACGCCGTCCACCTCAGGCGGCACGAGGTCCTCGGGCGAGAGCGTGTCGACGGGCTGTTTGCGCGTCACCGAAACGACCACGCTTGGCTCGTCGGTCAGTTCTTGCCCGGCGATCTTGTAGCCGACCCCAACACCGACCACATTGCGGCGCAACATCATCAGCGGGGCAACCTTGGCGCGGATCTCCAGAACTTTGCGCAGGGTGTCGGGCAGGTTCGCGTCAAACAACGGGGACGAGTCTCCTACTGGGTGAAAGGTGTCCGGGAGCGGGCATCGGCGCTACTGGCGAGCCTCCCACTGGCGAACCGTCTCCTGTAGAAAGGCGCGGATCTGCTCGTCGTCCACGTCGCTGATTCCCTCGTAGGTGCGCCCGTCGACCTCGATGCGGATGCCGCCATCGATTGCGGGGCGGATGTGGATCGAGCGGTGCGCCAGTTCCGGTGTTTGCGAAAGCCGGTATTGGAGCAGTTCTTCGATCTGCTCGGCGATGGGCGGCTGCTCCACGGGCTGCTCATCCTCCGCCTGCGCACGCCGGAACAGCCCACCACGCCGGGGTGCTGCAGGCTCGGGAGGCGGCGGGGGAGGGGGCGGCGCAGCCGGGTGGGCCGGGGGTTGTGGTGCGGAAGCGGCGGGCCGCTCAGGCGTTGGGACCTGAGCCCACTCCTCCGGCACGCGAATCTTGCCCAGCTTGGCGAAGTCGGCTAGGGCCTGTGCGTTGCCCATAAAGCGGCGGCCTACCTGCGGGTCGACGATCTCGTTCAGCGAGCGATAGCGCCTGCCGTCAATCTCGACAATAAGCGAACCATCGGCAAGGTCGCGCAGAATGCGCATCACCTCGATGGCCTCGCCCTCAAACACCGGTTGTGCGGCAGAGGCAGGAGGCGCGGAAACAGAGGTGAGCACCGGTTTTGCGGCTGGTGGCTCAGCGGACAACTCGGCACGGCTGGCAGGCTCGCCGATCGGCTGGCCCGCACTTTCTTCAGGCTCGTCGTCCTTCGTCGATATCCACCAGTACCACAGGGCCGCAACCGACAGCCCGGCGAGAATCAGGGCGATAAAAGGGAGCAGGCTTATCAATAGATTCTGGGGCATATGTTTCGGCTCCGGTCAAGTTTGACAGTGCGGGCAGTAATGCGTGCCGCGCTGTGCGATCCACAGCTTGAGCACCGGGGTGCCGCAGCGCGGGCACGGCTCGTCCTCACGCCCGTAGACCTTGAAGAAGTTCTGGTACGAGCCGGCAGAGCCGTCCGGCTTGCGGTACCAGCTAATACTGGAGCCCTCCCGCGCGATGCCCTCGTTCAGCACGCTGCGCACCGCATGGTAGAGACGTTCTTGCTCCTCTGCTGTAAGTGTATCCGCCTTGCGCTGAGGGGCAATTCCGGCCAGCCAAAGCGCCTCGTCGGCGTAGATGTTGCCCACCCCGGCGATGAAAGACTGGTCGAGCAGCAGGGCCTTGATGTTGCGGGTCCGGTTGCCCAGCCGCGCGCGGAAGGCTTCCAGCGTGAAATCGCCGTCAAGCGGCTCCGGGCCGAGCTTCCCAACCACCCCTTCGACATCGGAAACGAGGTACAGCCGCCCGAACTTGCGGACGTCCGAGAAGCGCAGTTCGTACCCGTTGTCCAGCCCGAATACGACACGCAGGAAGCGGTCGGCGTCGTACACCTCACCCTCACGGGCGACGTACAGGCGGCCTGTCATCTTGAGATGGATGATCAGGTAGTCGTCGGTCAGTTCAAAGATAACGTACTTACCGCGCCGCCACAGCGCCTCGACCGTTTGCCCGGACAGGCGCGCGGCGAAGGCATCCGGCGTCATGTCGCCAAGCTGGGGCGCCCACTCGACCCGCATGTTGAGGAAGGTGCGGCCCACCATGTCATCGCGCAGGCCCCGCACCACCATTTCGACTTCAGGAAGCTCAGGCATGGTTTCTCATCATTCCGGTGTTCTGTCCTGCACTGGCGCGCCGGGTAAAGTATGGCGCAGCAGCCCCGGCTTCGCCACTAGAAGCAGGTTGCAGAAAGGCTACAAAAGGCATGAAGTATGTGTCCATAGATGGCACAGGTGGCGTGGATACTTGAAGAAAACAACGTTGTTGTATCTGGCTTGCGTGTAGGAAGGTGAGGGATGGAACCCCCACCAGCGACCCGAGGGGGTGGTGAGCGCCGCCGCGACTAAACGTCGCGGCTCCTATCAGATTAATTGTGGGCTGGTGGTGCCGGAGTCTTAAAATATCCCTCTCGCGCCCTCGATGGCCCGTGGGGCAGGGGGAAACGTGCTATACTTATCGCCAGACCCGCTGATGTTGCAGACCAAACCGAAGTAGTAGAGGGCCAACGCATTATGGCGTCTTTCGCGCATTTGCACGTCCACACGGAGTATTCCCTGCTCGACGGTATGAGCCGCATCAAGGACCTGGTTCAGCACACGGTTGAGCTGGGCATGGACTCACTCGCTATTACGGATCACGGCGCGATGTACGGCGTGATCGAGTTTTACCGGGCGTGCAAGGCGGCGGGTGTGAAGCCGATCATCGGGATGGAGGCGTACCAGGCGCCGCGCAGCATGGACGACCGCGATCCCAAGGATGACAAGAACTACTACCATCTGCTGCTGCTTGCACAGAACCAGATCGGCTATCAAAACCTGCTCAAGATCGCCACCGCCGCCCAGCTTGATGGCTTTTACTACAAGCCGCGCATCGATCGTGACTTCCTTGCTGAGCATTCAGAAGGGCTTATCGTGACGAGCGGCTGTTTGGCGGCGGAGATCCCGCAGATGCTGCTCAGCGGACGGGAGAAGGAAGCGAAGGAGCTTCTTGGCTGGTACTGGGATGTGTTCGGCCCCGACCGCTTCTACATCGAACTGCAGGAGCACGACATCCCTGAACTGCTGGAGTTGAATAAGGCGCTTGTGCAGCTTGCGCCGTACGCCAACATCCCGCTCCTCGCCACGAACGATGTTCACTACGTGCGGCGGGAAGATGCCGATCCGCACGACGTGCTGCTGTGCATCGGCACGGGCAGCCGCCTCTCCGACCAGAACCGGCTGCGCTTCAGCGACGACAGCTACTACCTGCGCTCCCCCGAGGAGATGATGCGCATCTTCGCCGAGGTGCCTGAGGCGATCACCAACACGCTCAAGGTCGCGGAGATGTGCGACGTCAATCTCGATGACCGTTCGTACAAGCTGCCCAAGTTCGACGTGCCGGAGGGCTATGACGCCGAAAGCTACCTGCGCCATCTGTGTGAGCAGGGGCTCAAGTGGCGCTACGGCGACCGCGCCGACAGCCCGGAGGTGCGCCAGCGCCTTGAACACGAACTGCGCATCATCCACTCGATGGGGTTCGATGATTATTTCCTGATCGTGTGGGATCTGTGCGAGTTTGCCCGCCAGCAGGACATCTGGTGGAACGTGCGAGGGTCGGGTGCAGGTTCGGTCGTCGCGTACACGCTCGGCATCACAGCGATTGACCCGCTTGAGAACAGCCTGCTCTTCGAGCGCTTCCTGAACCCCGGGCGTGTCAACATGCCCGACATTGACATGGACTTCCCGGACGACCGCCGCGCAGAGATGATCGAATACTGCGTGCGGAAGTACGGCGAGGAAAAGGTTGCGCAGATCATCACGTTTGGGACGCTTGGCGCGCGTGCGGCGATCCGTGACGTGGGACGCACGCTGGATATCCCGCTCAGTGAGGTGGACCAGCTTGCACGGATGATCCCGGCAGTGCCCGGCAAGCCGGTGACCATCGACCAGGCGCTTGAGGAAATCCCCGATCTCAAGGCGGCCTACGAGGACCCCGAACGCCCGCACATCAAGAAGCTGCTGGACACCGCCCGCAAGCTGGAGGGCATCTCCCGCCATGCCAGTACGCACGCGGCAGGCGTGCTGATCTCCGACAGGCCGCTTGTGGAGTACACGCCGCTCAACCGGCCAACTAATAACGCGGTGCTCGGCGCTATGTCCCAGTGGCCGATGGAGATCGTCGATTCGATCGGCCTGCTCAAGGTCGACTTCCTCGGGCTGCGCACACTGACCGTCATGCGCAAGGCGTGTGAGCTGATCGAGCGCTATCACGGCATCCGCTACGACCTCAGCAATATCCCGTATCGCCACCGGCCCGACGACCCGGAGTACAACGCCGCTCTTGATAAGGCGTTTGAGCTGCTAACGCGCGGTGAGACGAGCGGCGTGTTCCAGGTGGAAGGCGCGGGGCTGACGCGCACGCTGATGGATATGCGCCCCAGCCGCTTCGAGCACATCGTCGCCGCCATCTCGCTGTTCCGGCCCGGTCCGCTGGAGTATATCCCGACGTACATCCGGCGTATGCACGGCGAAGAGGAGGTGGCCTACCACCACGAAAAGCTCGAACCCATCCTGAGTGAGACGTACGGCATTATCGTCTACCAGGAACAGATCATGCAGATCGCGTCGGAGCTTTTCGGGTATGACCTGGGCGACGCCGACCTGATGCGCCGGGCGGTGGCCAAAAAGAAGAAGGCGGAACTCGACAAGCACAAGGAACGCTTCCTTACCGAAGGGCCGAAGAACGGCATACCCGCCGACGTGGCGGAGCAGATCTTCAGCGACATCGAGTTCTTCGCGCGGTACGGCTTCAACAAGTCGCACGCTGCCGACTACGCGGTGCTCACGATGCAGACCGCGTTTCTCAAGGCGCACTTCCCGCACGAGTACATGACGGCCCTGCTGACGATCGAGCGGGCGGACACCGACAAGGTCGGTAGCTATATCATGGACTGCCGCCGCCTGGGCATCGACGTGCTGCCGCCGGACATCAACGCGAGCGATCACGACTTCACCATCGAGGAAGGGGCGGACGGACGGCGGGCGATCCGTTACGGGCTCAGCGCGATTAAGAACGTCGGTGAGGGGGCGGTGGAGGCCATCCTCGAAGCGCGGGGTGACAGGCCATTTAAAGACCTCGCGGACTTCTGCAAGCGCACCGACCTGCGCCTGGTGGGCAAGCGGGCGCTCGAGTCCCTGATCAAGGTTGGCGCGCTTGACACCTTCGCCGAGCGGCTGCGGCTGCTTGAGTCCGTCGATCGGATGATGGGCTATAGCAGCAACGTCCACAAGGCCGCCGACATCGGGCAGATGAGCCTGTTCGGGGCGGCGACAGGCGTCGAACTGGACCTGGACGCAAGCGGGCTGCTCGTCGATCGCGTTGAGAACGAGATCAGCAACCGCGAGAAGCTCCAGTGGGAGCGCGACCTCGTCGGGGTGTACGTCTCGGAGCACCCGCTGCAGAGCGTCATGGGGCAGATCAGACAGGTCGTTACGGCGTACAGCAACCAGATCAGCGAGGCGGACCATGGACGCCAGGTGCGGATGGCAGGGCTTGTGAAGAGCGTCCGCCCGTACATGACCAAGAACGGCAAGCAGATGGCCTTTGCCGAGATTGAGGACCTGTACGGCACCATCGGGGTGATCGTGTGGCCCAGCACGTGGGACGAGACGAAAGAACTGTGGGTGCAGGACCGCATTCTGCAGGTGTGGGGCACGATCGACGCCGAGCGCGGCGAGCCCCAGCTTAAGTGCGAAGGCGCGTCGACAAAACTCGAAGTATGGGAGGCGGTTGACGGCTACGATAACGGGTACAACAACTGGGCACCGCCCCCGTACTATGATGACGAGTGGTCAAACGGGGCAGAGCCTGCCTACGTGCCGGAGCCGGAGATCATCGAGGTTGACATCGAGGACGAGTACGACATGGAGATCGAGTTCGAGGATGAGCCCGATCCGGAACCCGCGCCGGAGCCGGAGCTCGATCCGGAACCGCTCTATGCGCCCCCGGTGGCAGCCCCGATGCCTTCGCCGCCCGCAGCCGCGCCCACCGAGGCCCTCCCCGACGGGCCGGTGCACCTGCGGATCTTCGTGCGGCGAAGCGCCGACGTGAACCGCGACCGGCGCAAGCTGGAACAACTGCACGGCACGCTGATCGAGAGGCCGGGGCGCGATACATTCTCGTTTGTGCTGGTCGATGACCGGCAGTCGATCGAGGTGAGCTTCCCTAAGGACACGACGCGTTTCTGCCCTGAGATAGAGGCCAAGCTGCGTCAGAAGATCGGCAGGGCAGACGCCATCCAGGTTGTGCCGCGATAGAATAGATACAGTTTGTCTCACTAGTTCACCACAAGAGAGGCATCCGTATGGCTAACATTCGACGCATTGCAGTTATGACCAGCGGCGGCGACTCGCCCGGCATTAACGCCGCGATCCGAGCGGTGGTGCGGACGGGCATCAGCTATGGCCTGGACGTGTTCGGTATCCGCCACGCGTACCAGGGGCTTGTGAACGGCGATATCGAGCGGCTGGACTCGCGCGATGTAGGCGGGATTATCGGGCGCGGGGGTACCATCCTCCAGACCGCGCGGATGCCGGAGTTCAAAGAGGAGAGCTATCAGCGGCAGGCGATCCGGCGGTTGAACGAGCACGGCATTGATGGGCTGGTGGTGATCGGCGGCGACGGCAGCCTGACCGGGGCGCTGGCGCTGCATCGTCGGGGCGTGCGTGTGGTTGGCATCCCGGCGAGCATTGACAATGACATCTGGGGCACGGCGAGCTCCATCGGTGTGGACACGGCAGTAAACACGATCATCGAGGCGATTGACCGCCTGCGCGATACCGCCTCATCGCACGAGCGGGTCTTCCTCGTGGAAGTCATGGGCCGCAACTGCGGCTATCTCGCGATGAACGCCGGCATCATCACCGGCGCCGAAGTCGTCCTCATCCCCGAGAAGGAAACGACGATGGAGGAGCTGGGGCGCAGCGTCGAAGAGGCCTACATGAAGGGCAAGTCCCACGCGATGGTGATCGTTTCGGAGGGCGCGAACCTGGACATCGGCGAGATTGCCGACTACCTGAACCAGCACGACATCGGCTTTGAGGTGCGGACGACGATTCTGGGGCATGTCCAGCGCGGCGGGCGCCCGGTGGCCTTTGACCGGATGCTCGCGACCCGCTTCGGTGTGGCAGCGGTCGAAGTGCTCATGCGCGGCGAGTCCGGTTTGATGGTGGCGCTGGAGGGCAGCGAGATCGTCACACGCAAGCTCGAAGAGGTGATAGGCAAGAAGCGCCCGATCAACCCGCACCACATCCAGCTTGCCGAACTGCTCTCCCGCTGACTGGATGCGTGTAAGCAAGCTATCGCAACGGCGCCATTCACGGTAAAATAGAGCCGGTTCGAGCGTTCGACGCCCAGCCCGTCACTTGGCGGGCATTTTCGTGACACACCGATTACCCGTTAGACATGGGGAGGCTCGCATGAAAATCGGAATCCTGACAGGCGGCGGCGACGTCCCCGGCCTGAACCCCTGCATCAAAGCCCTGGTTGACCGGGCCATCGACGCCGGCCATGAGGCCATTGGTATCCGGCGCGGTTGGGCCGGCCTCCTCTATTACCATCCTGATGAGCCGGTAGACAGCCCCATCAACCAGAACCTGATCATGCCGCTCGACAAGATGGCGGTCCGCACGGTCGCCCGTACCGGCGGTACCTTCCTGCACACGTCCCGGACGAACCCCAGCAACGTCAAGCCGGAGGATGTTCCCGAATTCCTGCGCGGGCAGCAGTGGGAAACGCGGCAGGGCGGCGAGCGGGTCGACCTGACGGCGCATGTGCTGAAGGTCATCGAGGCGCTGGAGCTTGACGTTGTCATCGCCATTGGCGGCGACGATACGCTAAGTTATGCCGAGCGGCTGCATCGCGAAGGCGTGCGCGTAATGGGCGTGCCCAAGACGATGGACAATGATGTCTTTGGCACCGATTACTGCATTGGGTTCAGCACGGCGGTGACGCGCAGCGTGAACTTCATTAACAACCTGCGCACGAGCACCGGCTCGCATGAGCGCATCGCGGTTATTGAACTGTTTGGTCGCAACTCGGGCGAAACCTCGCTGATCGCAGCTTACCTGGCAGGTGTCGACCGTGCGATTATTTCTGAGGTGCCGTTCGATGTCGAGAAGCTGGCAGCCTACCTGATGGAGGACAAGCGGCGGAACCCCAGCAACTACTCGATGATGACCATCTCGGAAGGCGCGCGCATGGAGGGTGGCCAGATCATCCAGCGCGGCGAGGCCGACGCCTACGGGCACAGGAAGCTCGGTGGTATCGGTCTGATAACCGGCGAGGCGATCAAGGAGATCACCGGCGAGAATATCATCTACCAGCAGCTTGCTTACCTGATGCGCTCGGGCGCACCCGACTCGCTGGACCTGATGGTCGCGTTCAACTACGCGCACATGACGATGGACATGATCCTCAAGGGCCAGAGCGGGCGCATGGTTGCGCTGCGCGGCGGCGTCTACACCGACATCCCCATCAGCATGATCATGCAGGGGCGTAAGCAGGTGGACGTGGGCGAACTGTACGACATCCACGAGTATCGCCCCAAGATCCGCCACGTCGCTGGTATGCCCATGTTCCTCAGCTAGCCGGGATTTCACCCGTCATGTAGAATGGACGCTCCGAGGAGGAGCGTCCAATGCTTTACGCCAAGTAAAGAGGGGCCGGCATGATACCGCTCAAGCTGAAGATCAGGAATTTCCTTGCGTATCGGGACCCGGAACCGCTCGACTTCTCCGGGCTGCATCTCGCCTGCCTCGCCGGGCCGAACGGCGCCGGGAAGTCCTCACTGCTCGACGCGATGACGTGGGCACTGTGGGGCAAGGCGCGCGCCCGCCGTGACGACGATCTCATCCACGGCGATGAGACCGAGATGGAGGTGTGCTTCTCCTTCCTGATGGATGGCAACTGCTATCAGGTGAGGCGCTACCGGTCGCGGAAGGGCAGGGGGCGGAGCGAACTCCACTTTGAGGTTCAGGACGGGGACGGCTGGCGCGCGCTCACCGGGGCGACGATCCGTGAGACAGAGGAAGCCATCCGGAGCGTATTGCGCCTCGACTACGATACGTTCATTAACTCGGCCTTCCTGATGCAGGGCAGGGCGGATGAGTTCACTCAGAAGACGCCGGGCGAGCGCAAGGCGATACTGAGTGAGATCCTCGGGCTCGATGTGTGGAACGTCTACGAGACGCGGGCCAAAGAGCGCTTGCGCCGGATTGAAAACGAGATGCGGCAGTTTGAGGCGACCTTGCGCAACATCGACGACGAGCTTGATCGCGAGGAGACGTACCGCTTAGAGCTTGAGCAGGCCCAAGCCCGGTGTGACAAACTCGCCGCGCAGATTGCCGAGGCGGAGAGCTATGTGCACGAACTGGAGGATGCCCGGCGGGAACTGAGGTATCTCGACACCCGCCACGCTGAATACAGCCGGCAGGTCCACGAAGGGCAGGAAGCGCTTCGGCAGATTGAGGAGGACCGCGAGGCGGCTAACAAGGAGCTAGCCGACCATTCCGCCATCCTCGCCCAGCGCGACGAGATCGAGGCGGGTATCGCACAGCTTGAGGCTGCCCGCCGCACCGACCAGGATATGAGCGAGCGGCTCATGGCGCAGAGCGGGCTGCAGGAGCGGCTTAGCGAACTGGAGCAGGTGATTACCAGCGAGCGCAGCCGCCTGCAAGCCGAGCTTGACGGCTTGCGCCAGCAGCACACGAAGCATGCCCGCCTGGTGGACACAGTCGAGAAGCTGGAGCAAACGCTGGCTGAGGCGCGCGAGGAGCTTTCCGAGCTTGAGGCGCGGCAGGCTGAGCGCGACGCGTGGAATGAACAGGTCTCCAAATTGCAGGAGGAAGCTGTCGACCTTCGGGCCACGAACCGCGCCCTTGAGGCGGAGGCAAGAACACTGCTGCAGCAGTGGAAACAGATCGAGGCCGCACAGGAAGCCATCTGCCCATTGTGCGAGCAGGAGTTGAGCCCGGCGCACCGTGCCGACCTGCTGGCCAGGTTAGAGCGTGATGGGACGGCCAAAAAAAATGAG
>Ga0134100_1001130_pt1 | contig 26541 bp, 20 predicted proteins | sample 11_taG_2_FD_94444 | JGI IMG/M metagenome (GOLD analysis project Ga0134100, IMG submission 94444) | Switchgrass degrading microbial communities from high solid loading bioreactors in New Hampshire, USA - 11_42_5_180_A3 metaG | ecosystem: Engineered > Bioreactor > Semi-continuous > Anaerobic >...
AGGTATATATATGAAAAACTATTACCAGATTCTTGAAATATCAAAAACATCTGATGAAAAAGAGATAAGAAAAGCGTATGCAAGGATGTTGAAAAAATATCCTCCTGAAAAATATCCTGAGGAATTTAAAAGAATCAGAGAAGCATACGAAATACTTGGCGATCCCGACAGTAGGCGCAAATATGATGAAATCAGCCAATATGAAAATGAAATAAATATTCTACTCACCGTCGGAAGACAGGCAATGGACGACGGAGACTATAAAAAAGCCATAAAAGAATTCAAAAAAATACTGATAAATGCGCCTTCATTATCATTTGTGCGAAATCTCTTAGGACTGTCCTTACTTTATGATGAGCAGTTCGACGCTGCTCTGGAGCAATTTGAAACACTTGTAAAAGAGAATGAAAACAATGCTGCCTATCTATATAATCTTGGTATTACATATAAGAAATTGCAAAAGCACGAAAAGGCAGAAGTATTTTTGATAAGAGCACATACAATCGACCCAATAAATACTGATATAATTTTGGAGCTTTCTGATTTATACATTGAAGCTGAAAAATACGACAGAGCGTTGGAAATTTTGAGGAAAGCAATAGAATATAGCGGATCTACTAACTTTCAGAACTTTATTTATCTCTTCGAAATGATCAAAGTTTACTTATGCGAAAATAACAAGGAAGGATGTGAAAAGACTCTTAATGAAATAGAAAAAATTATCCCTGAAGATAAGGAAGCAGAACAGTTTGTTGCCTGGAAATTAGGTAAATTGGCATATGAGTTATTTGAGATTAAAGTATATGAATTTGCTGCAAGAATTGCAAAAAAAGCTTCAGAAATTGACCCTGACAATGATGATATTAAAAAACTATATAAATCTTCCATGAAACTTGCAGAGACATATAAGCTGTACTGCAAATTATATGATGATGATAGAATTGTCCCACCACTGAAAGGTCCGATTTATTATTACTTATTTGGCAATCAGATGGATGAAGAAGAATTAAAGAAGAATACTGATGAAAACTTAAAAGCTATAGTCAGTTATATCGAGCATGCCTTTACCGAAGTAGTAAAATCAATTGATATTTTAAAAAGCAGCTATAGACCTCTATACGAGTTTCAGAAAGAAGTTTATGATGAAATATATAAATTAGCCAGTGACAACATGGAAGTTGACAATCAGTGGACACAACTAAAGGATGATTATTATATTCTAGGCTGTTTTAAAAGGTTGATTGCTTTATGGCTGAGTGACAATATTACTCAATATGAAAGAGACAAATATTTCAATAATTATCTTGAAGAACTTGAAAAACAAAGTTGTGAGGATGTTTTGTCGTCGCTGGACAGAATTAAGTCACAATATCCCTTGCTTTATAATCTGAATCCAAAATATCTTGATGAAATAAGAAAAATCGTTAACAATACCATTAATAAAGAAAAGGCTTATCATGAGAACCAATACTCACAAAGCCCAACAACTAATACAAACACAACTACTCAGAACAATTCCGGGATCAATTCCGGCGACTCAAGCTGTTTCGTAGCAACCGCGGCCTTCGGAACTCCCTGGGCCCGGGAAATTGATATATTGAGAAAATGGCGTGATGAGGTTTTAGCCAAAAGAGTAGATGGCAGACTATTTATAAAGTTTTATTATAAAGTTGGGCCATACGCTGCAAAAGTAGTGAATAAATCAAAGATATTAAAAAGATGTGTAAGGTCCATAATTTATTTGACAATAAAGAGGTTCAAGTAATAAAGAAACCGAACAATATATGAAATATCACTTAAATATTGTCCGGTTTTGTTCCCTAAAACAAAAAATCCTGATTTCATCAGAATTTTTTGTTAAATATTGGCGGAGAAGCCGGGATTCGAACCCGGGCGAGCCTTGCGACCCCTAACGGTTTAGCAAACCGTCCCCTTCGGCCTGCTTGGGTACTTCTCCAAGTAAAGTGGCGGAGAGAGTGAGATTCGAACTCACGGTAGGCTTACACCTACGCCGGTTTTCAAGACCGGTGCCTTAAACCAACTCGACCATCTCTCCATCTCAAAGTCACATGAATTAATATACCATGCATCAAACCCATTTGTCAATAGAAATTATGTATATTGAGCAAGCAATTAATGCCAACGTATATTGACAACTGGTTAAATGGAATAGAATGGAGAAAGAATCTGTCATCCGTTCATTTCCATGGTTCAAAAACAATCTCCGCCATTTGATGTATTACTTATTTCCCTATTTAATTACCTCAATTCCTCCCATATACTTCCTTAATGGTTCAGGAACAATAACACTTCCATCAGGCTGCTGATAGTTCTCCAGTATTGCGGCCGTAGTTCGTCCTACAGCTATTCCGGATCCATTAAGGGTATGAACATATTCTGGTTTTTCCTTGGGGCCTCTTCTAAAACGTATTCCGGCTCTTCTTGCCTGAAATGCTTCAAAATTACTACAAGATGATATTTCAACATATCTGCCGTAACTGGGCATCCATACCTCAATATCGTATGTCATTGCAGATGAAAAGCCCAGGTCACCTACACATAACATAACAACTCTATATGGCAACCCAAGGATCTGTAGTACTTCTTCAGCGTCATTTGTTAATTTTTCAAGTTCATCATATGACGTTTCCGGTGTAGTAAATTTAACAAGTTCCACTTTATTGAACTGATGCTGTCTTATAAGGCCTCTTGTATCTCTTCCGGCTGAACCTGCTTCTGCTCTGAAACAGGCTGAATATGCAACATGATAAATGGGAAGCTGTGATACATCTAAAATTTGTTCGCGATACATATTTGTTACAGGAACTTCTGCAGTGGGAATAAGGAAATACTCTGTGTTTACAACCTTAAATGCATCTTCTTCAAATTTCGGAAGCTGGCCTGTACCCATCATGCTGTTTCTATGTACCATATAGGGTGGAAATACTTCGGTATAGCCATGTTTCTCAACATGGAGGTCAAGCATGAAATTGACAAGTGCCCTTTCAAGTCTTGCTCCGACTCCTTTATAAAATGTAAATCTTGTTCCCGTTACCTTTGCTGCCGTGCCGGCATCAAGTATATCCAAGGCCTCACCAATTTCCCAATGGGCTTTAGGCTCAAAATCAAATTTGCGTGGCTCGCCCCATTTTCTCATTTCTTTATTGTCAGCATCACTTACTCCCTGAGGAACCCTTTCATTTGGTACATTCGGTACAATCAGCATAAACTGCTGTATTTTTTCCTCTACATCTCTTACTTCCTGGTCAAGTTGTTTAATTCTATTTGAAAGATCTTTCATTTCCTCCATGAGGCTTGATACATCCTTACCCTCTTTTTTATACTGAGGTATAAGTTTTGAAGCAGTATTTTGCTTATTCTTCATCTGCTCAACTTCTACAAGCAATTCTCTTCTCTTTTCATCAAGAGCTAAAAAAGCATCAACGTTGAGAGAAGTATCCTTGCTCTTTTCGAAGGCCTTTTTCAATATTTCCGGATTATTTCTAATAGTTTTTAAATCAAGCATAACCAATCTCCTCCGTATTAATTCTCAAATTTTTTTATAATCATCTCAGAGTTCTTCGCATAACTACTACCAGGATATTTATTCAATAAATCCCTATAGTACGATAGAGCCTCCTGTTTATTGCCCTGATAATATCTTGCATATGCAATTAAATAGAGGCAATCATCTGAGAAATACTCATTTTCTGATAATTCGAGGGACTTTTTAAACTTTTCTATAGCCTCGTCATATTGCTTATCTTTATATAGATTTAATCCTTCCTTATATAGATTATGAGCTGCTTTGTATAATGATTTCTCAATCAGCTCATTATATTTTTTCAGCCCGTCATCCTTAAGATGTTCAGGCTTCACGTCATATAAAAGTATAAACGCACAATTTACAAAATTTTCGTTCTCATATTCATTTTGTGCAGATATCAATTTCTCGTATGAATTTATAATTTCATTTTCACTGTTTTTAATTTCTAGTATCTTCCTCTCCTGTTCTTCGACAACTTCTTTCTCCTTTTTTAGCTGCTCCTCAAGTTTTTTATTCTCATTGAGCAGTTTTTCATTTTCCTTGAGAGCAGAATTCAGATTTAACTGAAACATGTTTTTCTCATTTTCTTTTGTACTTATCTGCGTTTCAAGATTATCAATATTTCTTGTAAATTTTATCTGGCTGTAAGCAGTAATTAGCAGTACAATAAAAGCACTGGTAAATAATATTACTGCATAAACCCATACTTTAGCTTTCCCATTTTTATCTTTTTCCATAATAACAACCTCATCAATCTCTCCCGACCTTATCTAACCTCTCTATTTATTCTTTGTATATGGATACTCTCTGTATGTTTTTCTGGCAATATCAATAGCCTGAATTTCTTCCGCCGACAAGGGATATGTTGAACTTCCGTTCACAACCGGTTTAGCATAAGTAGCAGAACTATCCCTTGCGTACAGTCCACTTAATACAATACCGTTGTCATTGCAGTCAAGAAGAGCTACTGAAAAGCTCAAATCGCTTCCTACATCGTCAAATGCATTAAAACGTACTACTCCAATCTTTTGTATGCAGTGTATCAAATTCCTTTCAATTCTGTTAATCTGCATCTCAATGTCTTTATTTTTATCATTAACATAAATTACTCTGTCCATATACTCATCTATCAATTGTTCAATATTTCTGTCACTTAATCCACTCATAAACTTCTCGTATCTTGCTTTTAGTTTTTTAACTTTAGCTCTGTTGCTTAATGTCATAATAAGTAAAATAAATATAAGTAAAAAATTGAAAGCGAAAATTATTAATAATTCATAAGAAATCCCAAAAAATTCTTTCATATATAATCCCTCTGTAATCTATAGTATGTAGCAAAATTAATTATCTATCAAATTTTGTATTGTTGTCAAGAAAACTTAAACAATCTTTTACATCAAACCTATTTCATTCAGTGTAAACAAGTGCATAGAAAACAGTTCACAAAAATACAAGCTTTTTATAGCTGCAGAGATATATACATTTATCTGTCATAGGCGTTTCTCATACTTTGCTGAATACTAACAACTTTGACTTTACAGTTCAGGTTTGACACCTTGATACTGTGTACTGATGCCACTTTGATATCGTCTTAATACCGTCCTTTGCATCGTCTTGGTATCGTTTTGGTGCCATAAAGTATTCCGCAAATACACACCTTCTTATCTGCTAATGCTGATGTAATTTTAGCTTATTTTTTTACATGTTGTTCTATGCTGTCCTTCAAATCACAAATTAAAACAATCCATTCGCAACTCAAAATGTTTCACGTGAAACATTTATATTACTATCCAAATAAGTTACTAATCAATATCATAGCTAAATTTAATTTTTTTTTCGATAAAACATATACAACATATATAAATATCTCTATAAAACAAAGCTTTATGTAAAAATCCTGTCAAAAAATCAAATTTACCTTTAATTGCTTCTAAAATTCGTTTTTAGACTTTAACGTGTTTTTATATTACCTCTTCTTTAAACAGGCCTTAAAATCAATTTTAAGGGCTACCTGTTTTTTCCAATACCCATGATTAATTCTATTATTCTTTCAAGTTCGTCACTTGAATAGTACTCAATCATAATTTTCCCTTTTTTATTATTAGGTGATATCTTTACCTTAGTTCCAAAAATATCTTTAAATCTTTCCTCTATTTCTATTAGTTCTTCACTTTTAACTTTTTCAATCTTACCGGTCTTTTCTTTTAGATATCTTTTAACCAGGTTTTCTGTCTCTCTTACATTCAAGCCGCGTTTAATTACTTCCTTTGCAGCTTTTATCTGAAGTTCTCCATTTTCTATTGCAAGTAAAGCTCTTGCGTGCCCACTGCTTATTTCACCGTTTATAAGGAAATCTCTAACCTCATCAACAAGACCCAACAGTCTGATAGAATTTGCGATTGCTGATCTGCTCTTTCCAACAATTTTTGAAATTTCCTCCTGGGTCATGTTATATTCTTTTATCAAGTTTTCGTAGGCTTCAGCTTCTTCAATCGGATTCAAATCTTCTCTCTGAAGATTTTCAATCAGTGCAATTTCCATCAGCTGCTTATCAGTTAAATCCTTAATTATTACAGGTACAGTTTTTAATCCGGCAATTCTTGCAGCACGCCATCTTCTTTCACCTGCAACAATTTTATAAGTATCCTTTTCCTTTTTTACAACAATGGGCTGCACAATTCCATGTTGTTTTATAGATTCAGCGAGTTGAATAAGCTTTTCATCATCAAAATTTTTTCTTGGCTGATTTATATTTGGCTCAATTTCATTTATCTTTAATTCTGTCAGATTTTCTTCTCTGCTTTCTTCTGTGTTTATTAGAGCGCTAAGTCCCCTTCCAAGAGCTTTCTTAGCCATTTTACTGCCCCTCCTCCGAATATTCAATTACCTCTTCTGCAAGCTCAAGATAGCACTCTGCACCTTTTGACTTTGGATCATATAGTATTATTGGCAATCCATAACTAGGAGCTTCACTTAATCTTACATTTCTAGGTATAATAGTTCTATAAACTTTATTTCTAAAATATTTTTTTACTTCTTCAACAACCTGTATAGAAAGGTTTGTCCTTGCGTCAAACATAGTAAGCACTACGCCTTCAACATCAAGGGACGGATTTAAATGTTTCTGAACCAATTTAACAGTGTTCATTAATTGGCTTAATCCCTCAAGTGCATAATATTCGCATTGTATTGGGACAAGAATCGTATCTGCAGCAGTTAATGAGTTTATTGTCAATAATCCAAGTGAAGGAGGACAATCAATTATTATAAAATCATATTTATCTCTTATTTCTGATACAACAGATCTTATTCTTGTTTCCCTTGAAATTACCGAAACCAATTCTATCTCAGCACCGGCAAGCTGGATATTCGACGGGCAAAGTTTAAGGTTCTCGATAGGTGTATCCAATAACGTGGCTTCAATATCTTCATCATTAATTAGAACATCATAAATAGACCTATCAATTTTTTTCTTATCTATTCCTAGGCCGCTTGTTGTATTTCCCTGGGGATCAATATCAATAATTAACACCTTTTTACCTTTATACGCAAGGCACGCGCTTAAGTTTACAGCCGTTGTTGTTTTTCCGACCCCACCTTTTTGATTTGCAATTGCAATTATCTTAGCCAATTATTTCACTCCCTAACATTTTGCCCTTAAAAATATTTTTAAATTTTATTCTAGGTTTAATAATGTTATATTAATTTATTGTGATATCATTCGATAGCACAAGTTCCAGACCTTAGAACTGTTAGGCTCTTTACTGTGCAAATCATCCGGATTGTGTTAAAAGCTATTTCTCTTAACACATAGCACCCAATGGAAATTCCCCTGGCCCATTTGGATTTGATGATCAGATTGTTTGCCTCCGTCGAAGGGGGAAGTAGTTCTCTCTTTCAAAAAAAATGTTTAGCAATTTAACACAGGAGGTTTACCTTTTCCTCCGCTCCGCTAACTAGTTCTAAAACTATCCATAATGCTATCACATCACATAACACAACAAATTAAATTATTTATTCAACCAAATTATATATCGATTATATCATAAATAATTTAATATAAATAAAAAACTATTAAAATTCTTTCTATTTATTTTATAACTATTTATCTGTAAAACGTATGGTTTGTTCTGTCTTAAAAAGAGCATTTTGCCGCCACAGTATCAAGACTTGTTGAAAGTTTTACCAAACATTTTTTTACAAACCACCCATAAAGGGATAATTTTATCTTGTTTTGCCTGTAAACTTAACCATAGACGGGTCAATATATTCCTTGTGACCAATTTGAATACTATTTAAGTCAACTTAGCCTTATTTGAAGACTTTCTGTAATTAATTCTATTTATTTATAAATTGATTATATATATCCTTCTGTTTGATTTCTATGTATTCTTATCTTTGTTTTTATCATTGTTCTGTTTCATTTTTTTTTCTGTCTTCTGCATCTACATGTAACCATTTGCAGCAAAAGTGTCAGCTTCGATACCCCTATTCAAGATTATACCTGTTGAATTATCATGCCATTCAAAAACATTAACTATTTTCTTCTTTCAAATTTAATATAATATGCATACTCATTTCAGATGCCATTCATACCATCATATGTAAATGATTCTTATATTCATTTGCCTCTATGGCCTTAAATGCCCTTATACACAAAGCACTCTTAATATTTTGAAATATCCTTTTATTTTTTCATATATGACTGGTTTTCAGTATTTCAGGCCATAATCTATATAATATTTAAAATTCTATTTTGTGCATGCTAATGTGTTATTATCCATTTGGATGTGGCCTCCACCCATTTATTTTGAGGCTTGCAGAGCCTCTCTGTTTTTTCAGACGGAGGTTCTCTTTTTTTAATAGCTACAATCTTTTTTTATTAATTACAATCTATTTCAACCACCTTCATATCAGGCTAAATTTTTAATACAATAAATTACCCGGGCAAGTGTTTCACGTGAAACATTTATCCGGGTACGAAGTCATTTCTACTTTATATTCTTTTTATAATTCTTCACCTTTCTTTTCCTAAATGTCAAGATTGGTTACATATTTAGCGTTTTGCTGTATAAATTCTTTTCTTGGCTCAACCTTATCCCCCATTAAGGTTGTAAATATTTCATCCGCTGTTAATGCATCTTCCAACTTAATTCTCATCATTGTCCTGGTTTCAGGATTCATCGTTGTTTCCCATAGTTGTTCAGCACTCATTTCACCAAGGCCTTTAAATCTCTGTATCGTGCATTCTTCTTTCTTCCAGCCTTTTTCTTTTTGTATCTTTGTAACTTCTTCATCAGTATATGCATAAAATGCCTCCTTACCTTTTTGAACTTTATACAGAGGCGGCATTGCAATGTACACATGTCCTTTTTCTATAAGAGGTCTCATATACCTAAAGAAGAATGTCAAAAGCAGCGTCCTTATATGTTGTCCGTCAACATCTGCATCTGCCATTATTATTACCTTACCATAACGCAGTTTTGAAAGATCAAAATCGTCTCCTACTCCAGCTCCCAAAGCAGTAATTACAGGCAATAATTTTTCATTTCCATACACCTTGTCAATTCTCGCTTTTTCAACATTTAACATTTTACCCCACAATGGAAGTATCGCTTGATAATTTCTGTCTCTACCCTGCTTTGCAGATCCTCCTGCGGAATCACCCTCAACAATATAAATCTCGCAAACAGATGGATCCTTTTCTATACAGTCGGCAAGTTTTCCGGGAAGTGTAGTGGATTCAAGGGCAGTTTTTCTCCTTGTCAGCTCTCTTGCCCTTCTTGCAGCTTCTCGAGCTCTTGAAGCAGTTAAGCTCTTCTCTAAAATAACTTTTGCAACCGACGGATTCTCTTCCAAATATACAGAAAGCTTCTCATTTATTACACTTTCAACTAGTCCTCTTATCTCACTGTTTCCCAGCTTAGTCTTTGTCTGACCCTCAAACTGGGGTTCATGCAGCTTGACACTTATTATAGCTGTAAGACCCTCTCTTACATCCTCACCCATCAGGTTTTTTTCATTTTCTTTAATATAGTTATATTTTCTCGCATATTCATTTAAGACTTTTGTAATAGCAGTTTTAAAACCTGTAAGGTGTGTTCCTCCTTCGGTAGTCGCTATATTGTTTGCATAGCTATGAATGTTTTCAACGTATGAATCATTATATTGCATTGATACTTCTATCACCGCATCGTCTTTTGACGCTTCAAAATAAATCGGCGGTGAATGGAGTACCTCTCTGTTCTTATTTATATATTCCACAAAGGAATTTATTCCTCCCTCATAGTGCAGTACTTTTCTTATCGGCTCCTCCGGTCTCTCATCTGTAAGTACAATTTTTATACCCTTGTTCAAAAAAGCCATTTCTCTGTATCTAATAAGCATTGTATCAAAATCAAATTCTATTGTTTCAAATATTTCAGCGTCAGGTTTAAAAGTTGTCTTTGTCCCGGTTTTATCTGTATCTCCTATTATTTCCAGAGGTGTTACAGTTTTTCCTCTCTCATATCTCTGCCTGTAAATATGGCCATCTCGTGATACTTCTACCTCCAGATACTCTGAAAGAGCATTGACTACAGAGGCACCAACACCATGAAGTCCGCCTGATACAGAGTAAGCCCCCCCTCCAAACTTTCCGCCTGCATGCAGTATTGTGTGTACTACCTCAACAGTTGGTATTCCCATTTTCGGATGTATACCTACCGGAATTCCACTGCCATTGTCAACTACAGTAATAGAATTATCTTTTCTGATAGTTATGTGTATCTCATCACATCTTCCTGCAAGAGCTTCATCAATACTGTTTGCAACTATTTCATAAACAAGGTGATGAAGTCCTCTGATTGAAGTGCTTCCTATATACATTCCAGGTCTTTTACGTACTGCTTCAAGACCTTCAAGTACCTGTATCTGACTCTCATCGTAACTCATATGTTCATTATTGTTCTCAGTCATACTTTCCTCCCTGCCACTGTCAACTTTAGTTTATTTCAAATACAAGCTCACATCATTATATAGATAATTTTATAAAGTTTTATAATTTCATCATATCCTCTATAAACCCGCATCTTTTAAGCAATGTAACAGAAGATATATGGGATAAGTATATTTTACTTTTTTTATCTTGTTCAGTTATAATAAAGGATTTAGGCAAATCTGAAGATATAGCTTCAATAAATCCTTCTTCTTCCGCAATTTTTAAAAAATCTCTTGTATCTTTTGATATTGTTGTAGTTTCCATATCCATTATCGCTATTATATTCTTTAACGGAATGACTACATCACCACCAATATGAACAAACATTCTTCTTCCTCCTGTTAATATATATTAAAATTCAGAAATTGTCATTTACTATTAATATTGTATCTTAATTAACTATTTGATGCAAATATCTCTTATTTTCTCAAAAACATTCTTTCATTCTCTCTTTAATAACTCAACTTGACCATTTTGTACATGGAATAATTTATTTCCCTTCATTTTTCTGCCTACAAATAAATCGTATTCCGTTCCGGTTATAAAGCCCTGAATATCATCAAGATTTTCAAAAAGATACTCCTGCCTGCTGCTGTCAAGTTCTGACATTACATCATCAAGTAAAAGAACAGGATACTCGTTTGAATCTCTTCTCATTATTTCTACTTCAGACAGCTTAAGGGAGAGAACCGCCGTCCTTTGTTGTCCCTGTGAACCATAATGTTTAGCATTATTATCATTAAGCAATATTTCTATATCATCCCGCTGTGGACCTGATAATGTAGTTCCTTTATATATTTCCTTCATTAATGAATTCTTCAATGTATTCCTGAATACTCTTTCAATGTCCTCCAGGCTGTCTATTCCGTCAATTTTTACGGAAGATACATAATTTAAATTCAATTTTTCTTTAAAATCAGTTAATTTTCCATGCTTTTCTTCGGCTATATTGCTTAATGTTTTAATAAATTCTTTTCTTGTTTTTATAATTCTGGATCCTGTCTTCACCAAGTTTTCATTCCACACCTCAAGGGTGTCATAAAGAGCCCTGTTTTCCTGTAGATTTTTCAACAGAGTATTGCGCTGGGCAAGTATCTTCGAATACTGCTGTAAATCATAAAAATACGCTGGTTTAATCTGACTGATTGCTATATCAATAAATCTTCTTCTTTCAGCAGGCCCTTCTTTTATAATAAGAAGGTCTTCAGGAGAAAACATTACAGCATTCAACTTTCCCATAAGGGCTCCTATTTTCTTTTGTGGAATTTCATTTATCTTAATCCTTTTTTTAGAATTAACCTCATATTGTATTTCTATCTCATACTCAATATCTTCCTTAACTAAATCTATTTTTACATAATAATAGTTCTCTCCGAATTTTATTAATTCATTATCTCTTGAGGTCCTGTGTGATCTTCCGGAAGCGCATAAATATATGGCCTCGAGGATGTTTGTTTTTCCCTGGGCATTTTCACCATAGAGAATATTGAAACTTTCTGAAAAGCCTATATCCAATGTTTTATAATTTCTGAAGTTTCTCAAATGAATGCCCTTTATAAACAAACTTCTCCTGAACCCCCTTTTTATTTCTTAAATATTTGACATACATATTCTAAATTCTTTTCCTCTTATTTCAACTATATCTCCGTCTCTAAGTTTCTTTCCTCTTCTAAGTTCCGTTTCACCGTTTACTTTCACCAGGCCGTTTGCAATAAATTCTTTTGCTTCAGAACCGCTTTCAGCAACTCCGCACCACTTCAGGAACTGATCCAGCTTAATGTATTCTGTGTTTATTTTTATATTTTCCATAAGCACCTCTTTTTAATTTTAGTGTTATTATAACATAAAAGGACAGTATTTACTGTCCCCCTTTTTACTTCAATTTTTTTCATTTATTAGTTTACCCAACTACGTCTATCTTCTGACAGCAGCTATAAGATAAATAAACTTTTCATCTTCAATTGGCTTTATTAAACAAGGCCCAAGGCTTGTTGCAAAGAATACGTCAATTGTTTCATCGTCTATAACTTTTAAAGCGTCCATAAAATATCTTGGATTAAAGCCTATATCAAGCTTGTTGCCCAGCATTTCAACTCTTATTTCTTCCTTTACTGCCCCGACTTCTGTTGCCGAAGTAATTATCATCTTGTCATCAGATATATTGAACCTGACAGGATATCTCCTTTCTTCAGAAGTAATTATAAGTGAAGCTCTTTCAATGCTTGAAAGAAATTCTTTTGTATTGATTCTGATTTTCGTTTCATAATCGCTAGTAATTGAACTTCTGTAATTAAGGAACTCTCCTTCAAGCAATCTTGAAACCACTTTGCAGTTTCCCATATCAAAAAGTATCTGATTTCCTGCGCTGTAAATAGTTATTTCTTCGTCTGAAGGCTGAAGTATTTTTCCGATTTCGTTCAATGTCTTTCCTGGAACTACAACTTTAAGTTCTTCAACTTGTCCTTCTATTTTATTTCTCCTAAGAGCCAACCTGTATCCGTCAATTGATACGAATGTGAGCTCACCGTCTTTGCACTCCACCAAAGTACCTGTCAAAATAGGCCTGTTTTCATCTATACTTACAGCAAATATTGTCTGCTTGATCATATCTTTTATTATTTTCTGGCTTATCTTAAAACCGTTTTCTTTCTTAATCAGAGGAAGAGCAGGATAACCCTCGGATACAAGTCCTTTAATTTCAAAAAGTGAATTTTCACATTCAATTTTTACTACATTGTTATCCTGAACTTCAATTAAAACTTCAGAATCGGGAAGCCTTCTTATAATATCACCGAAAATCCTTGAATTGATTACGATTGAACCAGGTTCCCTGATATCTGCTTCAACCAGGCATTCAATTCCTATTTCAAGGTCATTTCCGGTAAGCTTGAAATTTTCGTTGCATTCTAGAAGTATTCCTTCAAGTATAGGCAGAGTGGTTTTGGTTGAAACTGCCTTTTGAACTATATTAATTCCTTCCAGCAAATTTTCTCTGGAGCATATTACTTTCATTGTGTAGATGCCTCCTGTTTATTTGTATAAAGTAAATATATAACTTCTAGTAATAGTAGTAGTAGGTGTTGTTAATTCTGTGTAAAATCGTGGATAACGTTGTCCTCATTATCTTTGCAGCTGTTAATATGTTGTGAATAAAATACTTAAATTTTGTTTAACTTATTAACATGTTATTCGCAGGCAAAGTTTGTCCACATGAATTACTCCTCATATCAACATTTTCTGTGGATTATTTTCTTATTTTCCTGAAATATTTCTCTTTAATTCCTCAATAGCTCTGCGTGTCTCTGGATTTTTTTCAATTCCTTGTGAAATTTTCTCGCATGCATGCATTACGGTTGTATGATCTCTTCCGCCAAATTCATCACCTATTTTAGGAAGAGACAGATCTGTTAATTCTCTGCAAAGATACATTGCAATCTGGCGTGGAAATGAAACTTCCCTGTTGCGTTTTTTTGATTTAAATTCTTCCGGCTTAAGGTCAAAATATCTTGCAACTGCTTCTATAATTGCTTTACTGTTTATAATCTTTGTATTATTCGCCGTGAGTATGTCTTTCAGAGCTTCATGTGCCAGTTCAACATTGATCTCATTTTCCGTAAGAGAACTATAAGCTATAATCCTGTTTAAAGCACCTTCAAGTTCACGAATATTTGAAGCTATCTTTTCGGCGATGAATACAAGTACATCGTTGGATACGGTTATATTTTCAAGTTCCGCCTTTTTCTGAAGAATGGCAATCCTTGTTTCCAGATCAGGTGGCTGAATATCGGCGATAAGGCCCCATTCAAACCTTGAGCGCAGCCTTTCTTCAAGGGTCTTTAATTCCTTAGGCGGTTTATCACTTGAAATGATTATCTGCTTGTCCGCTTCATATAGCGCATTGAAGGTATGGAAAAACTCTTCCTCTGTTCTCTCCTTGCCTCCGATAAACTGAATATCGTCTATGAGAAGAATATCAATATTTCTGTATTTATTTCTGAATTCCTCGTTTCTGTCATCTTTTATGGCATTGATAAGTTCATTGGTGAATTTTTCGGAAGATACATATAACACCTTCTGCATACTGTTCTGGTTTAATACATAATGACCTATAGCATGCATCAGGTGAGTTTTTCCAAGACCAACACCCCCATAAAGGAATAGAGGGTTATAAGCTTTGGCCGGTGCCTCGGCGACAGCAACAGACGCAGCATGGGCAAGACGGTTACTGTTTCCGATAACAAAGGTATCGAAAGTGTATTTTGGATTCAACACAGAGACGTAATTATCTTCATTGAATGAACTTTCACGGTTCTCATGTGTGGTTTTGGCATTTCCCTCTGAAGGGATAAGAAAATTAATTATGTACTCTTTTGAAGTAACCTGCTTTAATGCGTTTTTTATTAACATTGCGTATCGAGATTCCAAAATTCCTTTGTTAAATTCTGCCGGAACACCCAAGTCTATAGTACTTGAACTCATCGATATGGGTTCGATGGTCTTTATCCACGTATTGAAACTTATCTCAGTTAATTCAGACTTAAGCAGGTTCAAAGTTTTCTCCCATATATTATAGAATTGAGTGCTCATAAAACATATCCTCCAAGCTAGCATTTATATTTATGTATATATTTATGTATAGTAACAATTAAATTGTTGACAATTTCAAGGAAAATTAAGCTAAATACTTTAATTTTCAAAGAATTTATCCACAAAAATTTATTTTGTTATAAAATTATCAACAGAAAAAACACAAGTTATCAACAAGTATAATTAATATATCAGACTTTTAATCAATATTCAATACAAATGTGGGTGAGATATCCACAAAAAACTGTGAATATCTTTTTTTTATCCACAAAATAGTTCCTTGACATAGATATTTCATTTAATATATAATTGTTGTGCTTGCTTTAAATTTGGGCATGTGATAAATTTGGTGCAATAAGGGAAAAATACTATTAGTATTTATCTATACACTAGGGAACGGGGGTGCTGACAGTGCTTAGAACATATCAGCCTAAGAAAAGGCAGAGGAAAAAGGAACATGGTTTCATGAAGAGAATGCGTACAGCAAATGGAAGAAAAGTTCTTCGGAGACGCAGACTAAAAGGAAGAAAGAAGCTTTCAGCGTAAGACCGCATAAGTGTGGTCTTTTTCTTTATTTAAGTGTTTTGGATTTGAAAAGGCAATTTAAATTGAATTGATATGTTTTATTGAAAGAGGAAGGCATGAATAATACTATTCCGTTGAAAAAAAATTACGAATTTATGCGTATTTTTAAAAAGGGCAGATTCCAGGCCGGCAAGTTTATGACACTTTATGTGCTTGAAAATAGATTCGGCTCAAATAGGCTGGGAATTACTGCAAGCAGAAAAGTGGGAAACAGCGTAAAGAGAAACAGGCTTAAAAGGCTGATAAGGGAAAATTACCGACTGATTGAAGATAACATAGAAAGCGGATTTGATATTATTTTTGTAGCGCGGGAAAGTAATATTATGCCTGAATTTGATGATATTAGAAAAGAAATGAAATATCTTTTGAAAAGATTAAATTTACTTTTTCAGGAGAAATAGGATTGTTTAAAGGTATATTAGTGTATATAATAAGATTATACCAAAAATTTATATCCCCATTAAAACCCGCTTGCTGCAGGTTTTATCCTACCTGCTCGCAGTATGCCATAGATGCTATTAGCAGGTATGGATGCATTAAAGGGGGGTTTATGGCGATAAAAAGGGTGTTTAGATGTCATCCGTTTAATCCGGGAGGTTATGACCCTGTTAAATAACAAAAGGAGTAGAAAATAGTATGAATCTTGATTTTATCGCATATCCCTTAGGGAGATTTTTGTATTTTATATATAATACAATAGCTTTTGGAAATTATGGATTGGCACTCATTCTTTTTACAGTGATTGTCAGATTGGCTTTACTGCCTCTTACCATTAAACAATATAAATCAACTGCGAAGATGCAGCAAATACAGCCTAAGATACAGGAGATACAGAAAAGATATAAAAACGATAAAGAAAAGCTTAATACTGAACTGATGCGGGTTTATCAGGAAAACGATGTTAACCCTGCAGGAGGATGCCTGCCTCTGCTGATACAGATGCCCATAATTTTTGCACTGTACTGGGTTATAGTTCAGCCGCTCAAATTTATGCTTGGCAAGACCGCAGAACAAATCACTGCCTTAGTTGAATATGCGACCAATGCAGTGGCACCTGCTCAGTTGGGGGCTCAGAAAGAACTTTCAACGTTAATTTTCTTTAATGAGTATTTCGAAAAATTTAAGGAAATACCTCAGCAGGTTGCGGATATACTTAAGCCTGGAGAATTGATAAATATGAAATTTTTAGGATTGAATCTTGGTAAAGTGCCGAGCTTTAACCCCAGCGTGTTGTTTGGTTCTGAGGCAGCGACATATTTACCTCTTCTTATCATTCCTATTCTTGCTGTAGTAACAACATATATTTCAGCAAGAATGACAATGCCCCGTACTGATGATAAGAATAAGAATCAGGCTGCGGGAGCGACAAACAGTATGATGTATGTTGGACCTATAATGACATTGCTTTTTGCTTTCCAGCTTCCTGCAGGTGTAAGCCTTTATTGGACAGCTGGGTATGTAGTTCAGATCTTCCAGCAGTTGTATATTAATAAGCACGTTATAAATAAAAAGGAGGTTGCAACTAAATAAATGGCTAATATGGTTGAAAAGACCGGGAAAACGGTGCAAGATGCGATTTCGTTAGCTCTTGCTGAACTGAATGCCGATATTGAAAATGTTGATGTTGAAGTTCTTGAAGAAGGAAGTAAAGGGATATTCGGAATAATCGGAAACAAATTGGCAAGAGTCAGGGTTACTTTGAAGGAAATGAGTTCGAAAGTAGCTGTTGAATTTTTACAGAGTGTATTTGAAAATATGGGTGTTGATGCTGAAATAGAAGCAAAGGAATCTGATGATACGCTTTTTCTGGAAATAAAAGCTGAAGATAGCGGAATAATAATTGGCAGAAGAGGAGAAACTCTTGACGCCCTTCAATACCTGGTAAGTCTTGTAGTTAATAAAAACAGAGAAGTATATAAAAAAGTATCAATTGATATAGAAAACTACAGGCATAAGAGGGAGGAAACCCTTGTAAAACTCGCAAACAGACTTGCAGAAAGAGTTATAAAATATAAAAAAAGTATTACTCTTGAACCTATGAATCCTTATGAAAGAAAGGTTATTCATTCGACACTTCAGGACAATAAGTATGTTGAAACATATAGTGTTGGAAATGATCCAAACAGGAAAGTAGTAATAACTCTTAAGTAATAAAAAGGGGATATAGTGTGAACAGTTCAGACTGACTGGGAATGTGCTTAGTTGAGACTGTCAAATGTGAGGAATGGTTTACAACCATTCCTTGTTTTAATTATGGTGAGAGAGATGACAGGGAGAGATGACAGGGGACGGTTCTCTGTCGCATGGTGACAGTTCCATACAGCCTGGCAATGCAGGTGAAAAGTTGAGAACCATTTCAGACAATGCGGCAATGTAAAAGGAGAAGATATAAAGATGTTTGAGAGCGATACAATAGCTGCGATTTCTACGCCGCATGGAACCGGCGGCATAGGTATTATCAGAATAAGCGGAGATGAAGCATTTGATATAGCAGCGAGAATTTTTAAGAGCAGGAAAAAATTTAATGATATAAAATCTCATACCATCAGTTATGGCAAGATTGTCGATCCTTCAAGCGGAGAAACCATTGATGAGGTTTTGCTTTCAAAGATGGAAAAGCCCAACACCTTTACCAGAGAGGATATAGTAGAGATAAATTGCCATGGCGGGATAGTGGTGCTAAAGAGAGTTCTTGAACTTGTCATAGCGGAAGGTGCAAGGCTTGCTGAACCTGGAGAATTTACAAAAAGGGCTTTTCTAAACGGAAGAATCGACTTGTCTCAGGCTGAGGCGGTTATCGATCTGATAAATTCAAAAAATGCGGAAAGCTCCAGAGCAGCTGTAAGGCAGCTTGAAGGAAGGTTATCGGAAAAACTTTCGGTTGTCAGAAAAAGTCTTATTGAATTAATAGCCAGCATTGAAGTTACCGTTGATTATCCGGAGCATGATATTGAGGAGATAACTGCCAAGCAGATAAATGAAGAACTTGGCAAGATTATTTTAAAGCTTGAAGACCTCGCAAAGAGTTTTGAAAGAGGAAAATTCATCAGGGAAGGAATTAGTGCAGTTATAGTGGGAAAACCAAATGTAGGCAAGTCCTCACTTCTCAATGAACTGTCAGGCAAGAACAGGGCTATTGTAACGGATATACCGGGAACAACAAGAGATATTATTGAAGAGTATATCAATATAAACGGTATACCGATAAGAATCCTCGATACGGCCGGAATAAGGGAAACTAAGGATGTAGTTGAAAAAATCGGAGTTGACATGGCTCAAAGGGAAATAGAAAATGCGGATCTTGTAATTATGATGCTGGACGCCCGGACCGGTATGGATGAAAATGACACTGTAATTTATAACAGAATTAAAGATAAAAAGAATATAATTATACTCAACAAGATAGACTTAGTGGATGAAACTGATGAAGTCGGTTTGCCTGAAGGTGTAAATATTGTAAAAATGTCTTTAAAAGAAGGGATTGGAATAGATAAGCTGGAAGAAGAAATTACCAATTTGTTTTTCAAAGGTGAAATTATTTCAAATGATGAAGTGCTGCTGACCAATGTACGGCACAAGCACCTGATAGATATGGCAATAAGAAGCATAAGAGATGCGCGGGATGCTTATATAAATGGCATGCCTATCGATATGATGACGATAGACATAAAGAATGCGGCTGAATATATCGGACAAATTACAGGCGAATCTGTAAGCGAAGATGTGGTTCATGAAATATTCAGCAGATTTTGCATAGGAAAGTGAGTAAGAGTTTAACTGGTTGTGCCGTCACTTCGATAGCAGGAGTTCCGGATCAAAGAGCAGGTAAAAATAGCTCTGAAGTTCTCTATGATGCTATCTCACTGCCTGGCACAACAAGTTTTGCCACAACAAGTTAAAGTAGGGTAATATTAAATAATTTATGAAACAAGTGGAAGGTGACAAGTATGGAATACCTGGCCGGTGAATATGATGTTGTAGTTGTAGGCGCAGGGCATGCGGGTTGTGAGGCTGCTCTGGCTGCTGCCAGGCTCGGATGTAAAACAATTGTCTTTGCGATAAATCTTGACAGTATAGCAAATATGCCGTGCAATCCCAATATTGGCGGTACAGCGAAGGGACAGCTTGTGAGGGAAATTGACGCTCTGGGTGGAGAAATGGGCAAAAACGCTGACAAGACTTTCATTCAGTCTAAAATACTGAATTCAGCCAAGGGTCCTGCTGTATTTTCTCTGCGCGCTCAAGTTGACAGGCGCAGATATCAGATTGAAATGAAAAAAACTCTGGAATGCCAGGAAAATCTCCATGTCAGGCAGTCTGAGATTGTTGACCTGATTGTTGAAGATGGTAATAGGGTTACAGGCGTGAAGACTAACACAGGGGCGATATATAAATCTAAAACTGTGGTAATTACAACAGGAACTTATCTCAGGGGTAAAATTATCATTGGAGATTTCAGCTACAGCGGAGGCCCGGATGGACTCTTTCCTGCAAACAAACTTTCAGACAGCTTGCGTGAAAATGGCATTGAACTCCTCAGGTTCAAGACCGGAACCCCTGCAAGAATTAACAGAAGAAGCGTTGACTTCTCAAAAATGGTTGAGCAACCGGGAGATGAGAGGATAGTACCGTTTTCCTTTGAGACGGAGACAATTGAGAAGGAGCAGGTTTCCTGCTGGCTGACATATACCAATAGCGAAACACACAGAATTATAAGGGAAAACCTTCACAGATCCCCCTTGTACAGTGGCATGATTGAGGGTATAGGAGCCAGATACTGCCCTTCAATTGAAGATAAGATTGTCAGATTTGCAGATAAGGAGAGCCATCAGGTGTTTGTAGAACCAATGGGTCTTGATACGTATGAAATGTATCTGCAGGGTATGTCTACAAGCTTGCCGGAAGATGTGCAGTTACAAATGATAAGGACTGTTCCGGGTCTTGAAAATGCAGAAATAATGAGAAGTGCATATGCAATTGAATATGACTGCATTGATCCGACCCAACTCAAGAATTCTCTTGAGTGCAGGAAGATAAAAGGTCTTTTCTTTGCAGGGCAGGTTAACGGAACTTCGGGCTATGAGGAAGCCGCCGCCCAGGGACTTATTGCAGGTATTAATGCCGCAAGAAAGGTAAAAGGACTGGAGCCCTTGGTGCTTAGCAGGTCGGATGCATATATAGGGGTTTTGATTGATGACCTTGTAACAAAAGGTACTAATGAGCCTTACAGAATGATGACATCCAGGGCTGAGTACAGGCTTCTTCTAAGGCAGGATAATGCAGATCTCAGGCTTACGCCCATAGGATATGAAATAGGCCTTATAAGCGAGGAGAGATATGCCAAGTTCCTGGCCAAAAAAGAAAGAATTGAACGGGAAATTGAGAGGCTTAAAAAGACCACTATAGCCCCAAGTGAAAAGGTAAACAGTTTTCTGAGGTCCAGAAACAGCACTGAGATTAAAACCGGAATTAAATTGGTTGAACTGCTCAGAAGACCAGAAATATCTTATGATGATTTAGGGGAAATAGATACCGGCAGACCGGAACTTACCTTTGCTGAAGCGGAGCAAGTGGCTATTTCAGTAAAATACGAGGGGTATATTAAGAGACAGATGCAGCAGGTGGAACAGTTTAAGAAACTGGAAAATAAAAAAATCCCTGAAAATATTGACTATTCAAGTATTCAGGGATTGAGGATAGAGGCAAGACAGAAACTGGATAAAGTCCGTCCTGAATCTGTCGGACAGGCATCCAGAATTTCAGGTGTCTCCCCTGCAGATATATCGGTACTGCTAATTTATCTTGAACACTATAAAGAGAAAGAGAAGTAATTACTTAAGATAATTAATTACCCAACAGAACAAGTTTGAGCTTGAATAATTTTGAATTTGATCAGGAGGATGGGGCATGGCTGATGAAAAGGAGCTGACATCCATTTTAACAGAGGGAGCAGGCAAATTTGGCCTGGACCTTGAAATTTCGCAGGTTAATGCGTTTTTGAGATACATGGACATACTGAAGGACTGGAATCAGAGGATAAACCTCACAGCTATAGAAGACGACAGAGAAATAATTATAAAGCATTTTTTAGATTCTCTTAGTGTAGTTCCATATATTGGCAATGAAATTAAAAGTGTGATTGACATTGGAACAGGAGCAGGATTTCCCGGAATACCAGTGAAAATTTGCAAAGGTAAGGTTGAAGTAACACTCCTTGATTCATTGGATAAAAGGATAAAATTTCTAGATGAAGTTATAAAAAGTCTTGAGTTGACGGGAATCAGTGCTGTCCATGGAAGAGCTGAGGACTTTGGGCAAAACCCTCAATGCAGAGAAAAGTTTGACTGTGCAGTGGCCCGCGCCGTGGCCAACCTTCCGGTGCTTCTTGAATATTGTCTGCCTTTTGTGAAAACAGGTGGACTGTTTATAGCAATGAAAGGCAGCAACATTGAAGAAGTGGGTGTATCTTCAAAAGCACTTGATATTCTTGGGGGGAAGATAGAAAATATATATACCCTTACTCTTCCTTTTAGCGATATAAAAAGGAATATAATTACAGTAAGAAAATTACGACAGTCACCGACAAAATATCCCAGGAAGGCAGGAAAACCTTTAAAAGTACCGTTGGTATAAGCCGTAAAATGCAGTAAAATAGCGTATTTGGGCGAACGATTATCTGGCAGAAAAAAAGGAAAAACTTTCAATTCGGCGAATTTAATTAATGATGTACAAAAGATTACCAAGTTTTAAATAAAACGGAGGATGATGCCGGATGCTAGATAGTAAAATACAGATGCCCAAGATCGAAAAGAAGGAAGACAAAAAGGATATTACTTATATTAAAATCGAAAATATAAGGCCGAATCCATATCAACCGAGAAAAAAGTTCAATAAAGCTTCTTTGGAAGAACTTTGTGATTCTATTAAGCAATACGGGGTAATACAACCCATAAATGTACGTAAAATTTCTAACGGCCGTTATGAATTGGTTGCGGGAGAAAGAAGGCTCCGGGCCGCTACCATGGCAGGGCTTGAGGAGATACCTGCCATAATAATAAATGTGGATGACAATGATTCTGCGGTAATGGCTCTTATAGAAAATCTCCAACGTGAAGACTTAAACTATCTTGAAGAGGCTGAAGGCTATAACAATCTGATTGTTGAACATGGGTTTACCCAGGAGGAACTTGCCCGGAAAATGGGAAAAAGCCAGTCTACAATCGCCAATAAGATAAGATTACTTAAACTATCCCCCCTGATTAAAAAGATTCTCGTTGATAACAATCTTACAGAAAGGCATGCAAGAGCTCTCCTGAAACTTCATGATGAACAGCTTCAGTTAAAAATATTAAAATATGTTTGTGAAAAAGGCCTAAATGTAAAGAAGACTGAAGAGCTGGTAGAAAGGACCATAGAGAAGTATACCAACGAAACAAGTAAGAAAACCTCTGAAAAGAAATATACAAGATCAATAAAAGATATAAGAATATTTGTTAATACCATAAGACAGGCGATTGAGATAATGAGAAAATCGGGAGTAAATGCAAAAGGAGTGCAAAGGGACAGAGGAGAATTTGTTGAGTTTATTGTAAGAATACCGAAGAAATGAAGTTCTAGCACAATAAATAAACTAACCTGCAAACCGCAGGTTTTTTTTTATTTTGGGAAAACTTATATAATAACTGTTTAATAATAATTTTAATATTTTTTATTTTCTATTTAATAATTAAGTTATTTATAGTCGGATCATATCCTAAAACTATGAATTATGGTAAAATAATGAAAAAAGTGGACAGTTGTAGAAAAGTTTATTAAAATAAAGTAGACGAGTAGGCAAATAGGCAAACAGACAAATGGGCAGATGGGCAAATGGGCAGATTTTACATATTATAAACCATGCATCTACAGCAGCATGGCTATATATCTGATGCTGTGTCAATATTTATTAATATATAAATAGATTTAAGAAAGAGGTTGGACTTAATGGCTGATGTTAACGAGATAAAAGATCAAAGAGTGATACCTGTAGACATAGAAGTAGAAATGAAGAAATCCTTTATTGATTATGCTATGAGTGTAATAGCCGACCGTGCACTTCCGGATGTGCGTGATGGGTTGAAACCCGTACACAGACGTATATTGTATGCTATGTACATAAATAGCTTTACTCCGGACAAACCCTACAGAAAATGTGCTACGACAGTCGGTGAAGTTCTGGGTAAATTTCACCCACATGGTGATGCTGCCGTATATGACAGTTTGGTGCGTATGGCACAGGACTTTTCACTCAGGCATGTACTTATTGACGGCCATGGTAATTTCGGATCCAGAGACGGCGATCCCCCGGCTGCATACAGGTACACAGAAGCAAGGCTTTCCAAAATATCTATGGAAATGCTTGCAGATATCAATAAAAACACAGTTGATTTCAAGCCTAATTTTGACGAGCGTGAAATGGAACCTGTTGTAATGCCTTCGAGGTTCCCGAATCTGCTTGTAAACGGATCAATGGGAATTGCTGTGGGAATGGCAACAAATATTCCGCCTCATAATTTAGCTGAAGTAATAGATGGAGTAATAGCAATAATAGATAATCCAGACATGTCTATAGATGAGCTTAACAGGATAATTAAAGGACCTGATTTCCCTACAGGCGCCACAATAGTAGGAAAGCAGGGAATAAGAGATGCTTACAGGACAGGCAAAGGCAAAATTGTTGTAAGGGCAAATGCAAATATAGAACAGATGTCCAACTCAAAGCAGAGAATAGTTGTCACCGATTTGCCTTACCAGGTGAACAAAGCAAGATTGATTGAAAAGATAGCAGAACTTGTTAAAGAGAAAAGAATAGAGGGAATAGCCGATCTGAGGGATGAATCTGACAGAAATGATCCTGTAAGAATTGTTATAGAACTGAAAAGAGATGTAAATGCCAATGTTGTACTTAATCAGCTCTATAAGAATACCCAAATGCAGGATACTTTCAGTGTTAATATGCTTGCTCTGGTTCAGACGAAGGATGGCAAGTTTGAGCCACATACACTTAATTTAAGGCAAGTCATAGATCATTATATAGATCATCAGAAGAGCGTAATAACAAGAAGAACACAGTATGAGCTGGACAAAGCCGAAGCAAGGGCTCATATACTGGAAGGTTTATTAATTGCCCTGGACAACCTTGATGAAGTAATTAACATAATCAGGAATTCACGAACTGAAGCAATAGCAAAAGAAGGTTTGTCAAACAGGTTTGGCCTTAGTGAAAAGCAAGCCCAGGCAATTGTCGATATGAGACTGGGAAGACTTACAGGCCTGGAAAGGGAGAAAATAGAAGGCGAATACAAGGAGATTATGGAGTTGATAAAATACTACCGTGAAGTATTAGCCAATGAAAGTCTGGTGCTTAAGATCGTTAAGGATGAACTGTCTGTCATAAGAGATAAATACAAAGATGCCAGAAGGACTAAGATCACCGGAGATGAGTATGATATAGATGTGGAAGATCTTATAGAAGATGAGGAAACTGTTATTACCCTTACACATTTCGGATATATAAAGAGAATTCCCGCAGATACTTACAAAAGCCAAAAAAGAGGCGGGAAGGGAATAACGGCGCTGAGTACACGGGAAGAGGATTTTGTTGAGAACCTGTTTACAACCTCAACCCACAACTATATTCTCTTCTTCACAAATAAGGGTAAGGTATACAGGCTTAAAGCCTACCAGATTCCTGAATCAGGAAGGCAGGCTAAGGGTACCGCAATTGTAAATCTACTGGAGATTGCCCCTGATGAAAAAGTAACTACCGTAATACCCATTGCAGAATATAAAGAAGGACTTTATTTGATAATGGCAACAAAACACGGTACTGTGAAAAAGACGGATCTCATGGAGTATGACAACATAAGAAAAAGCGGACTGATTGCAATAACGTTGAAGGAAAATGATGAACTCATAGGCGTAAGATTAACCGATGGAAGCAAGGATATAATTCTTGTTACACGAAACGGAATGTCTATAAGATTTGATGAAAAAGATGTTCGTCCTCTTGGAAGAGCCTCACAAGGTGTCAGGGGTATAAAGCTTGATGATGACGATTACGTGGTTGGAATGGGTACCTCGGCAGAAGATGCAAGCCTTCTCGTAGTAACTGAGAATGGATTTGGAAAGAGGACCGAGTTGAGTGAATATAGAGTTCAATCAAGAGGCGGAAAAGGCATTCTGACTTATAAGGTCACTGAAAAGACAGGAAAGATTGCAGGAATCAAGGTGGTCAATGAGGGTGACGATATAATGCTTATTAGCGATGACGGTACGCTAATAAGAATGTGTGCCAGAGATATAAGCGTACTTGGAAGAGCTACCCAGGGAGTTACCCTTATGAGAATGGACGAGGGCAATAAAGTCGTAAGTGTGGCTAGAATAATAAACGAGTATGAAGACGAAGATGGTAACGAATAAAATATTATAAGATAGTAATGGATCGTATAAATTATCATAAAATAGAAACGAACAGAATACTATATGATGAAAATGAATGAAATATAATATTAAACGAATCGAATATAGCATTATCAGAATTATCAGATGTAAACGAACAAAATACTATAAAATAGCATCGTTTAAGATGTTAAATAATAAAAATGAATTGTGGGTGTAGCAAATTTGACTATACCCACATATTCTGGAGAATATGAAAGATTTAGATGAATAAATTACCGCCATGCTGTCAAATGATATATATAACGGCTTGAAGGAAAACGCCGGGGGTGGTATAGTATAAAAGCTGTCGCGAGCGCCGGGCGCTGAACAAGCAGCAAGGCAGTTTGCAGGCTACGGTTTG
>Ga0134100_1001149_pt1 | contig 26217 bp, 24 predicted proteins | sample 11_taG_2_FD_94444 | JGI IMG/M metagenome (GOLD analysis project Ga0134100, IMG submission 94444) | Switchgrass degrading microbial communities from high solid loading bioreactors in New Hampshire, USA - 11_42_5_180_A3 metaG | ecosystem: Engineered > Bioreactor > Semi-continuous > Anaerobic >...
CTCGACCCGGCCCGTGACCACCGTGCCGCGACCGGAGATGGAGAAGACGTCTTCGATCGGCAGAAGGAAGGGCTTGTCGATGGCGCGCTCGGGCGTGGGAATGTAGGTGTCGAGCGCTTCGGCGAGCTTGAGGATCGAGGGCTCGCCGATCTCGCTCTGGTCGCCTTCGAGCGCCTTGAGCGCGGAGCCTTTGATCACCGGAACTTCGTCACCGGGGAAGTCGTACTTGGAGAGCAGCTCGCGCACTTCCATTTCCACGAGCTCGAGGAGCTCGGGATCGTCGACCATGTCGCATTTGTTCATGTAGACGACGATGTAGGGCACCCCCACCTGGCGCGCCAGCAGGATGTGCTCGCGCGTCTGCGGCATCGGGCCGTCGGCGGCCGACACCACCAGAATGGCGCCGTCCATCTGCGCCGCGCCCGTGATCATGTTCTTCACGTAGTCGGCGTGGCCCGGGCAGTCGACGTGCGCGTAGTGGCGCTTCTCCGTCTCGTATTCGACGTGCGCGGTGTTGATCGTGATGCCGCGGGCTTTTTCTTCCGGCGCCGCGTCGATGTCGTCGTACTTCTTCGCCTCGCCGCCGTAGTACTTCGACAGCACCGTCGTCAGCGCCGCCGTCAGCGTCGTCTTCCCATGGTCCACGTGACCGATCGTGCCCACATTCACGTGCGGCTTCGTGCGCTCAAACTTCGCTTTTGCCATGAAAGACCCCTATCGTCTCGAATCTGCCTACCGACGGCCCAGCCGACGGCGCAGTAAGGGTTGGTGCCCATGACGTGGATCGAACACGTGACCTCTCCCTTACCAAGGGAGTGCTCTACCACTGAGCTACATGGGCAATGCCCGACGAACTGGAGCGGGTGAAGGGAATCGAACCCTCGTCTTAAGCTTGGAAGGCTTCTGCTCTACCATTGAGCTACACCCGCTCGACACCCGCAGCCGGTTTCGTATTCACTTGGAGGGGGTAGGATTCGAACCTACGAAGGCTGAGCCGGCAGATTTACAGTCTGCTCCCGTTGACCGCTTGGGTACCCCTCCGCAAGAAGCGGCATTGTGTACGAATTTGGGGCGAATGTCAACGCCGTGACGGCAGGAAAAAAGGACTCGGGGTTGACGCTCCCGGAATGCCGCTATATAACGAACCCATCACGCCGGCACCCTTGCCATGTCCATGACGATCGCCGTCTCTCCTTCCTTTTTACAGGCATGTCCATGAACACTTCCCTGAAGCCTTGGCTCACGCGTATCGGCTTGATCCTGCTTCTCATCGCGCTTGGATTCTGGATCTGGCTGCGCGTCGAACTTTCGCGCCAACACGACGGGCTAGTATCGAGCAACGGCCGGATCGAGGCGACCGATGTCAACATTGCCGCCAAGATCGCCGGGCGCATCGCCTCCATCACCGTGGATGAGGGCGATCTCGTCACTGAAGGGCAGATCGTGGCCCAGATCGATACCAGCGTGCTCGAGGCCCAATTGCGCGAGGCGCAGGCGCAGTGGGAACGCGCCAAGCGCGACCTGGAGACGAGCCGCGGCACGCTCGCCCAGCGTGAGGCCGATCAGGCGGCGGCCGAAGCGGTGGTGGCGCAGCGCCTGGCCGACCTCGATTACAACCGCAAGCAGCTCGCGCGCACCAGAGAGCTTGCCCAGGCCAAGATGGCGGCCCAATCCAAGCTCGACCAGGATGCGGCCGCAGTGACGGCAGGCGAAGCCGCGGTGGTCTCGGCCCGCGCCCAGGTGCGGGCGGCGCAGGCTGCGGTGGTGCAGGCACGCTCGGCGATCGCCGCGGCCGAAGCCCAGGTGGCCGCGGCGCAGGCAAGCATCGAGCGCATCCAGGCCGACATCGATGACAGCCAGCTCAAGGCGCCGCGCAGCGGCCGCGTGCAGTACCGCGTGATGCAGCCAGGCGAGGTGGTCGGTGTCGGCGGAGCGGTGCTCAACGTCGTCGATCTCTCCGACGTCTATATGACGTTCTTTCTGCCCACCCAGGTTTCGGGCAAAGTGGCCGTCGGCAGTGAAGTGCGGCTCGTGCTCGATGCCTTTCCCCAGTACGTGATTCCGGCCAAGGCGACCTTCGTCTCCGACGTGGCGCAATTCACGCCCAAGACGGTGGAGACGGCCGAAGAGCGGCAAAAGCTCATGTTCCGCGTCAAGGCCAGCATCGACCCCGAGCTGCTGCGTCAGCACTTGCCGCAGGTGAAGACGGGCCTGCCCGGAGTGGCCTGGGTGAAGATCGATCCCCAGCGTGACTGGCCACCGGAACTTCAAGTGAAGGTGCCGTGATGGGAGAGCCGGTTGCGCGGCTGCAGGGAGTCGCGCTCACCTATGGCAAGACGCGCGCACTCGACGGGGTGGACCTCGACATCCCCGCCGGCTGCCGCGTCGGATTCATCGGCCCCGACGGGGTAGGGAAATCCAGCCTTCTCTCGCTCATCTCCGGGGCTCGCGCCATTCAGCAAGGCAAGGTGTGGGTGCTGGGCGGAGACATGGCCGACCCTCGCCACCGATTGCGGGTCTGTCCCAACATCGCCTACATGCCCCAGGGCTTGGGCAAGAACCTCTATCCGACGCTCTCCGTGGCGGAGAACATCGACTTCTTCGGCCGCCTCTTCGGCCACGACGCGGCCGAGCGCAAACGGCGCATCGAGCAGCTCACGCGCGCCACGGGGCTCTTCCCTTTTCTCGATCGACCCGCCGGCAAACTCTCGGGCGGCATGAAGCAGAAGCTCGGCCTATGTTGCGCCCTCATCCACGATCCCGAGCTCTTGATCCTCGACGAGCCGACCACCGGCGTCGACCCCCTGTCTCGCCGGCAGTTCTGGGCGCTCATCGACGACATTCGCGCCGCGCGGGAAGACATGAGCGTGATCGTGGCCACCGCCTACATGGAGGAGGCGGCGCGCTTCGACTGGCTCGTGGCCATGGACGAGGGAAAAGTACTCGCCACCGGCTCGCCGCAGGAATTGCTCGAGCAGACCGGTAGCGACAACCTGGAACAGGCCTTCATCGCGCTGCTACCGGAAGAGAAGCGCCGGGGATATCGACCCGTCGAAATCGGATCGCTACCCGAGCGGGGCGACGAAGAGATCGCCATCGAGGCGAAAGATCTGACGATGCGTTTTGGCAATTTCGTTGCCGTCGACCACGTCAGCTTTCGCATCCGCCGTGGCGAGATCTTCGGCTTTCTTGGCTCGAACGGTTGCGGCAAGACGACGACGATGAAGATGCTCGCCGGGCTACTCACGCCCTCCGAGGGCAAGGCCTGGCTCTTCGGCAAGGAAGTCGACCCGCGCGACATCGATACGCGCCGCCAAGTGGGCTACATGTCGCAGTCCTTTTCGCTCTACGACGAGCTCACGGTGCGGCAGAACCTCGAGCTGCACGCGCGGCTCTACGGCATCCCCAAGGAGAAGATCGCCGATTACGTCCAGGAAGTGGTGCAGCGCTTCGGACTCTCGCGAATCATCGACGCCCTTCCCCCTTCACTGCCCCTGGGACATCGGCAGCGGCTGTCGCTCGCGGCCGCCGTCATCCATCGACCGAAAATATTGATCCTCGACGAGCCGACCTCGGGGGTCGACCCGGTGGCGCGCGACGGGTTCTGGAACCTCTTGCTCGAGCTGTCGCGCCGCGACGGCGTGACGATCTTCATCTCCACCCATTTCATGAACGAGGCGGAGCGCTGCGACCGCATCTCGCTGATGCATGCCGGGAAAGTGCTCGTCACGGGAGCGCCGGCCGAGATCGTGCGCGAGGGCGGTCACGAGTCGCTCGAAGCGGCCTTCATCGACCATCTGGAACGGGCTGCACAAGAGGGGCAACAGGCCGACGATACCCAAGGGTCGACCGCCATGAGCGGCGAAGAACGCAAACGCACGGCGGGTCTGACCGAAAAAGCGCCGGTGCGGGGAACGACGCACACCACCTCCTTTTTCAGCCTGCGCCGGATGCTGAGCTACCTGGTGCGCGAAGCTCTGGAACTGCGTCGCGACCCGATCCGCCTGTCGCTGGCGCTGGTGGGCAACGCCATCTTGATGCTGGTGATGGGCTTTGGCATCACCATGGACGTGGAGGATCTGACCTTCGCCGTCCTCGATCGCGACCAGACCACGCTGAGCCAGTCGTACGCCCTCAATCTGGCCGGTTCGCGCTATTTCAGCGAGCAGCCTCCGATCGCCGACTACGAAGAAATGGACCGGCGAATGCGCTCGGGCAAACTGGGTCTGGCGGTCGAGATCCCGCCGGGCTTTGCACGCGACCTCGCGCACGGCAAACCGGTGGAGGTCGGAGCGTGGATCGACGGGGCGATGCCTTCGCGCGCGGAAACGATCCGTGCCTATGTCCAGGGCATTCACGCGCAGTGGCTCCAGACACAAGCGCGCGAACGTCACTTGCCCGACCCGACGCTGGCCACGATCGAGATCCGTTTCCGCTACAACCCGGACGTGAAGAGCATCGTCTCGATAGTACCCGCAGTCATCCCGCTGCTACTGATGCTCATTCCGGCGATGCTCGCCGCCTTGGCGATCGTACGCGAAAAGGAACTGGGGTCGATCACCAACTTCTATGTCACCCCGACGACGAGGATGGAATTCCTCCTCGGCAAGCAAATCCCCTACGTGATTCTCTCCCTCCTCAGCTTCGTGCTGCTGCTCGCGCTGGCCGAATTCGTCTTTCGCGTGCCCGTCAAGGGAAGCTACCTGGCGCTGTTCCTGGGTGCAATCTTGTATGTCATGGCCTCGACCGCCTTGGGTATATTGATCTCGAGTTTCATGCGCAGCCAGATCGCGGCGCTCTTCGCCACGGCGGTGCTCACACTGCTGCCGGCGACGCAATTCTCGGGCCTCATCGATCCGGTCTCCTCGCTCGAGGGCGGAGGTCGGCTGATCGGCGAAATCTATCCGACCACCCACTTCGTGGTCATCTCCCGCGGTACGTTCTCGAAAGCGCTGCACTTCCGCGATCTCACCGACGCCTTCGTACCGCTCGCGCTCGCCTGGCCCATCCTCTTTGGCTTGTCGGCGGCACTGCTGCGCAAACAGGAGCGTTGAACCGTGCGCTGGTCCCACGTCTGGCATCTCGGCATCAAAGAGTTCTACAGTCTGGGACGCGACCCGGTGCTGCTGGTGCTGATCCTCTATGTCTTCACTTTCTCCATCCATTCGCAGGCCACGTCGATTCCCGAAACGCTCAACAAGGCGCCGATCGCCGTGGTGGACGAGGATCGTTCGCAGCTCTCCGAACGCATCCTCCATGCCCTCTATCCGCCGTATTTTCTGCCGCCGGAGCGCATCGACACCGCCACGATGGACGCGCGCATGGACCGAGGGCTGGATACGTTCGCGCTCGACATCCCGCCGGATTTCGAGCGCGACGTGATGGCCGGCAAGAAACCGACGATCCAGCTCAACGTCGACGCCACCCGGATGAGCCAGGCGTTCACCGGCAGCGGCTACGTGCAGACCATCGTCAATGAAGAGATCGCGGCCTACGTCGCTCGCCACAAGGCGCAGGAACGCCAGCCCGTGGAGCTCAGCTTGCGTATCCGCTTCAACCAGGAATTGAACAAATCCTGGTTCGGCGGCATCATGGGCATCATCAACGAAGTGACGATGCTCTCCATCGTGCTCACCGGCGCAGCGCTCATCCGCGAGCGCGAACATGGCACGATCGAGCACCTCTTGGTCATGCCGGTCACCGCACTCGAGATCATGTTGAGCAAAATCTGGTCGATGGGGCTGGTCGTCCTGGTCGCCGCGACGCTTTCGCTCATCTTCGTGGTGCATTACTGGATCGGCGCGCCGCTGCAGGGTTCGGTACCACTCTTCGTGGCGGGAACCGCCATGCACCTCTACGCCACCACCGCCATGGGCATTTTCCTGGGAACGCTGGCGCGCTCCATGCCGCAATTCGGGCTGCTGCTCATGTTGATCCTGCTGCCGCTGCAGATGCTCTCTGGTTCCGTCACCCCACGCGAGAGCATGCCCCAGTTTGTCCAGGACGTCATGCTGCTCGCGCCCAATACGCACTTCGTGATGCTCGCTCAGGGCATTCTGTACCGCGGAGCAGGGTTCGACGTGGTCTGGCCGCAGTTCGCGGCGTTGGCCGTCATTGGCACGGCGCTCTTTCTCTTCTCACTCGCTTACTTCCGTAAGATGCTGGAGACGCAGCAGTGAAGAGCGCCCCCTGCCCAGCCTCCGGCGGGCGGCGCAGGCGCGCAAGCGTGGCCATACGCCATGTCAAGTTCTCCCTGCTCGCCTTGACCTTCCTGCTGGCCTCGGAAATGGCGCCAGCCGGTACGGCGGTGCCAACGCCTTGTGCCGTCGACCCGCTGCCGGCAGCGGTCGAGTCCGCCTCGCGGCCGACGGACGGAGCGCCCGAAGCCGCGAGCGGCTATACACCCAAGCCCCCAGTGCGCTCGTCACGGGCAATGATCGTCGCTGCCAACCCTCTGGCCACCGCGGCCGGTTGCGAAGTCCTCCTGCGCGGCGGCAATGCCGTGGATGCCGCAGTGGCGGCGATCGCCGTGCTGGGATTGGTCGAACCGCAATCGGCCGGACTCGGCGGCGGGGGGTTCTTGCTCGCTTGGAACGCCAAGGCGCGGCGCCTGACGAGCTACGACGGCCGTGAAACGGCCCCGCTTGCCGCCGATCCGTCCGACCTGGTGCGCCTCGCTCCCGACGATCCCTCCCCGCCCCTGCCGCTCACGGCCGACACACCCGCCTCCGAGCGCTTCGACGCCCTGCGCGCGAGCGGCCGCTCCATCGGCACGCCGGGCCTGGTGCGACTGCTCGAGCGCGCGCATGCCGAACAGGGGCGTCGCCCTTGGGCCGAACTCTTCGCCCCGGCGATCCGGCTGGCCGAGCAAGGATTCCCCCTTTCGCCACGACTGGCGGCGGTAGCCAAGCCGCTCACCCGCTGGCTGCAACTCGACGCCGAGGCCAGCGCCTATCTGCTCACTCCCGCAGGCCAGGTAAAGGCCGTGGGCACGATCCTCTCCAATCCGGCCTACACCCGCACGCTGAAAGAACTGGCAAGCGCCGGACCGGATGCCTTCTATACGGGGGCGCTCGCGCACGCCCTGGTGGCACGGGCGCACGCAAGCCGCGGCGCCGACGGCACGCCGCTCACGGCGTCGAAGCTCGCCGACGAGGATCTGGCGCGTTATCGGGCGATCGAGCGTCCGCCCGTATGCGCCCCTTATCGCGCCTGGTGGGTGTGCGGCATGGGTCCTCCTTCCTCCGGCGGCCTCGCCGTGGGGCAGATCCTGGGCCTGCTCGAACGTTTCCCTCTCGCGCAGCATCCGCCGGCAGCCGGTGCGGAAGGCGGACTGCCGGATGCCCAGGCGGCGCACTGGATCACCGAGGCCGAGCGGCTCGCCTTTGCCGACCGCGACCGCTACGTGGCCGATCCCGACTTCGTGCCCCTGCCCGGCGGTTCGGTCGCCGCTTTGCTCGACCCTGACTATCTCGCTGCACGCTCCCGGCTCATCCAGGACGAGCGCAGCCTCGGTATGGCACCGGCCGGAACGCCGCTCGCCGCAGCGCCGCAGTACGCTGTGGGCCCGGAAATCGAGGAGCACGGCACGACCCACCTCACCGTGGTCGATCCGGAAGGCAACGTGGTCGCGCTCACGGCCTCGATCGAATCGGCCTTCGGTTCCTTTCGCATGGTGGGCGGATTCTTCCTCAACAACGAGCTCACCGATTTCGCCTGGGAGCCGTTCGCCGATGGCATGCCAGTGGCCAACCGGCTGGAGCCGGGCAAGCGCCCGCGCAGCTCCATGGCGCCGACGCTCGTCTTCACCCGCGCTCCCGACGGGGGTCTGGGCGAATGGCAGATCGCCACCGGCTCGCCCGGCGGCTCGGCCATCATCCCCTACGTGACCCAGACGCTGGTGGCCCAGCTCGACTGGGGGCTGGACCCTTACGCGGCGGCGGCGCAGATCCGCGTCGGGGCCTTCAACCGCCCCCAGACCTGGATCGAAGATGGCCACCCTACCCCTGCGGCGGCGCTCGTCGAAGGCTTGCGGGCGCGAGGGCACGAAATCGTGCGCCGCCCCCAGCCCAGCGGCATCGCCACCGTCATCCGCGCCCCCGACGGGGCGCTGCAAGGGGCGGCCGATCCGCGCCGCGAAGGGGTAGCCCTGGGATGGTGAAGCAGCTTGCGCCGCTCTACCTCGCCTCGCAAAGCCCCCGCCGCCGTGAGCTCCTCGCCCAGCTCGGCTGGGATGCCCGGGTGATTCCGCTGGAGGGCGAATGGGTCGACGAAACGCCCCTTGCGCGCGAGGCGCCGCGGGACTACGTCCTGCGGCTCGCCCGGGCCAAGGCCGAAGCCGGCTGGCGACGGCGCGAGGCGCTGGCGCTGCCGCCCGGACTGGTGCTGGGCGCCGACACCACGGTGAGCATCGATGGACTGATCCTAGGCAAGCCGCGGGATGCCGACGAGGCCCGGCACATGCTGCGCCGTCTCTCGGGCCGAATGCACGAGGTGCACACGGGCGTGGCGCTCACCGACGGCACCCGCACGCAGGCAGCCGCTTCGACGAGCCGCGTCTGGTTCACCGCGCTCGCGGGCGAGGACATCGAACGCTATCTCGCCACCGGGGAACCCTGGGACAAAGCCGGTGCCTATGCCTACCAAGGACGCGCGGCCGCGTTCATCGAGCGCATCGAAGGCAGCGCTTCGGGCATCGTCGGTCTGCCGCTCTACGAGACCGCGCGTTTGTTGTCCGTTTTCGGCTATCCTCCCTTCCCATGAGCAAAGAATTCCTCATCAACTGCACGCCGCAGGAGACTCGGGTGGCCGTGGTCGAACAGGGCGTGGTGCAGGAACTGCACGTCGAGCGCCTGGCGCACCGCGGCCTGGTGGGCAACATCTATCGTGGCCGCATCGTGCGCGTGCTGCCGGGGATGCAGTCGGCCTTCGTCGACGTGGGCCTGGAGCGCACCGCCTTTCTCCACATCACCGACCTGTGGCAGGCCGAGCGCCACCCCGAATCGCCCCCGCGCATCGAGCGCCTGCTCGCCGAAGGCGAGGAGATCACCGTCCAGGTGCTCAAGGACCCCATCGGCAGCAAAGGGGCGCGGCTCACCACCCAGATCAGCCTGGCGGGGCGCTATCTCGTCTATCTCCCCCAGGAAAACCACATCGGCATCTCACAGAAGATCGAGGGCGAGAGCGAGCGCGAGACCCTGCGCGAGCGGCTCACGGCGCTGCTGCCGCCCGAGGAGAGCGGCGGCTACATCGTGCGCACCAATGCCGAGAATGCCACCGACGAGCAGCTGGCCGCCGACATCGCCTATTTGCGCCGCCTGTGGGCCGACATCCAGGGAGAGGCCCTGCGCCGCCGCGCTCCTTCGCTGATCCACGAAGACCTGGATCTGGCGCTGCGCGTGCTGCGCGACTTCGTCGACGGCGAGGCGGCACGCATCCGCGTCGATTCGCGCGAAAACGCCCAGAGGCTCTTGGCCTTCGCCGAGACCTACACCCCTCAGGTTGCCCCCCTCATCGAGCACTACCGCGGAGACCGGCCGCTCTTCGAGCTCTACAACGTCGAGGAAGAGATCGAAAAAGCCCTGTCGCGCCGAGTCGATCTCAAATCGGGGGGCTATCTCATCTTCGACCAGACCGAGGCGCTCACCACCATCGACGTCAATACCGGCGCCTTCGTGGGCGCGCGCAACTTCGACGAGACCATCCTCAAGACCAACCTCGAAGCGGCGCAGGCGATCGCGCGGCAACTGCGGCTGCGCAATCTCGGCGGCATCATCCTCGTCGATTTCATCGACATGACCAACCCCGAGCACCGCGAGCGCGTGCTCGAAGAGTTCAAGAAAGCGCTCTCGCTCGACCACACCAAGATCACGGTGAGCGGATTCACCCAGCTCGGACTGGTGGAGATGACGCGCAAGCGCACGCGCGAATCCCTCATGCAGCAGCTGTGCGAGCCCTGCCCGATGTGCGAGGGACGCGGCTTCGTCAAGAGCGCCGAGACGGTGTGCTTCGCCATCCTGCGCGAGATCCTGCGCGAGGCGCGCCAATTCGCCGATGCCAAGGAATTCCGCATCCTCGCCTCGCCCGCCGTGGTCGACCTCTTCCTGGAAGAACAGTCGCAGGCGCTGGCGATGCTGTCGGATTTCATCGGCAAGGAGATCTCGCTGCGCAGCGACACCTGCTACACGCAGGAGCAATACGACATCGTGCTTTTGTGAGACCGTGCCAATGCCCGCCCGCTCGCTTCCGCTCGAACCCGACGCCCGCCTGCGCGGCCGTCCCATCGTCTGGCTGCTCGCCACGCGCCCGGCCTTCCTCGTGGTCACCCTCATCGCAGTGCTGCTCGGGCTCGCGCTCACGGCCCATGAGGGTGCGGCGCTACGGCCCTGGGCGGCGCTGGCCACCCTCGTCTTCGCCCTGGTGGCGCACGCCGGCGCCAACGTCATCAACGACTACCACGACCGCGACACCGACGGGCTCAATCGCGACCGGCTCTACCCCTTCACCGGCGGCTCGCGCTTCATGCAGAACGAAGTGCTCACGGCGCGGGAAACCGCCTGGCTCGGCTATGGAGCGCTTGCCATGGTGGTACCGGCGGGGCTCGCGCTCACCCTCACCAGCGGGCCGCTGCTCGTGCCCATCGGCCTCGCGGGCCTGCTGCTCGGCTGGGCTTATTCCGCGCCCCCTTTGCGGCTCGCCGGCCGCGGCCTGGGGGAAGTCGTCATTACCGCGGCCTGGCTGCTGGTGATCGTCGGCACGCACTACGTCCAGCTCGGCCGACTCTCTCCCGTGCCTGCTTTCGTGGGCCTGCCCTACGCGCTCCTGGTCGCGGCCATTCTCTACGTCAACCAGTTTCCCGACGCCCGGGCGGACGCGGCGGCCGGCAAGCGCACGCTGGTCGTACGGCTCGGCGCGGCGCGTGCCGCACACGGCTTGCCGCTCCTGGGGCTGTGCGCCGCCGGCTGGCACCTCGGCCTGATGGCCGCCGGCGCGATCCCCTTTGCGACGGGCGCCGCCTTGCTGCCGCTGCTCGCCTTGGTTCCTGCCTCCGCCCAGCTGAAGCGGCATGCGAGCGATCCGGCACGGCTGCGTCCGGCCATCACCGGCACGCTCGCAGCCACCGTCGGCTACGGCGCAGTGCTCACCCTCACCCTGTGGATCGACGCATGATCGGACTCGTGCGCGGCATCGTCCGCGAGAAAACCCCGCCCCAGATCCTCGTCGACACCGGCGCCGTCGGCTACGAGCTGCTCGTACCCATGAGCACCTTCTACACCTTACCGGCGATCGGCCAGGAAGTGACGCTGCGCACCCATCTCCTGGTGCGTGAGGACGAGCACCAGCTCTACGGCTTTGCCACGGAAGAAGAGCGCCACGCCTTCCGCCAGCTCATCCGCATCGCGGGGATCGGCGCGCGTACGGCGCTCGCCATCCTCTCGGGCCTGAGCGTGCGCGAGCTGCGCGAAGCCGTGCTGCTGCAAGACGGCGGACGGCTCGTCAAGATTCCCGGCATCGGCAAGAAAACTGCCGAACGCCTGCTGCTCGAGCTCAAGGACAAGACCGGAGCGCTGCTTCCCACCGGCCATGCCACGGCCGTACCCGCCGGCTCCGCCCCGCACCCGGTCAATTCACCGGAAGAGGCGATACGCGCCGAGATCGTCGCCGCGCTCCTCGCGCTCGGCTATTCCGAGCGCGAGGCGCTACGCGCCGTGTCGGCGCTTCCGCCGCAAAGCGACACGGCCACCGGCATCCGGCTCGCGCTCAAGGCGTTGGCACCCGGCGGCTGAAACGTACTTCAGAGGGAACGCGCACCGGACAGGAGCGCCGAGCGCCCTGAATGGCGGCTGCGTGATGGTCTTTTCAAGATGCCCCGCTACTCGAAGCGGAAGGCGTTTCGCCGTAGCGGCACCAGATGTCTTCGATCTCGGGCAGAGCGGCGAGAAAGGCGTCCACGACGGCGGGATCGAATTGCGTGCCGCGGCTCTGCTTCAGGTATTCCACCGCTTCTTCATGAGACCACGGCCGCTTGTAGGGCCGCTGCGAGCGCAACGCATCGTAGACGTCGCACACGGCGGCAATGCGCCCCTCCAGGGGAATTTCCTCGCCCCGCAGCCCCGCCGGATAACCGGTACCGTCCCAGCGCTCATGGTGCGTGAGCGCGATGCGGCGGGCCATCTGCAAAATTTCGTGGTCATTATCAGGGATGATGTCGGTGCCGATTTCGGAGTGACGCCGCATCACTGCCATTTCTTCTTCGGTGAGTTTACCGGGTTTGAGCAAAATGGCATCGGGGATGCCGATCTTGCCCACATCGCGCAAGGGGCTGGCCGCCTCGAGCTGCTCCACCCATCTCAGGTCCTTGCCGAGGCGGCGCGCCACGGCGGCGCACATCTTGGCCATGCGGTGGATATGCTCGCCCGTGTCGGCATCCCGATATTCGCCGGCACGCGCGAGGCTCACCGTCAGGTCCTTCGCCATCGAAGCGAGATCATCGGTATAGGCATCGTAATACACCGAGGCGACGAATCCCAAGTCGAGGAAGACGGCGAAATTGACCGCCCGCAGGACGCGTTTCTGCTGCTGCGGATCAGGCACATTTTCCATGACAATGGCATTGACCTCGCTCAGCACGACGGCGTAGGCACCCGAGAAGAGGCGTAGATCCACCCCTCGCTGCTGATGGGTCTTGCCCATGCGCAAGGCCGCTTCCACGTAGTCACGGTCGAACCGCCCAGCGAAGACGTATTCGAGCCAATGCCGTTTCTGCTTGGCCAAGGCGCGGTTCGCCGAATCCTCGTCGGCGAAGAGCTTGATCGCCTCGGGGGAATTGAGGACCCGTCGGTAGAAGGTGTGGCTGACGCGATCGATGCGCGGCGCGAGCAAAGGGAAGAAATCGCGCAAAGTGTCGATGATTTCCTGATCGATGTCGAGGAAATCGATCCACTGCTGCAGGGTCACACCCATGTCTTTCATCCAAAAGGCTCCGCCGCCGCAGCCTTGGCTTCGCGACGGACGACGAGTGAATACCCGCCATTGTAACGCCGCTTCTTCGCTTTTGAGATGGAATGATCCCCATGGACCCGACGAAAACCGATGCCTTCGTCCTAACCGCAGCATTCCTCCTCCTACACCAGCAGGTCCCGCCTGCCGCCAACCATCCCGACGTTTCCTCCAATGGTTCGCGCCCGACGGGTTTTGCGCGATAATCGCGGCTCATTCCCCGCTGGACGATCGAACGGATGACACAGTCTGCCTCGCGCCTGCCGCGCACGTTCAGCCCGCTCGCGAACGCGCTTCGCGCGCTCGCCATGGATGCGGTGCAACTGGCGAAATCCGGCCATCCCGGCGCCCCCATGGGCATGGCCGAGATGGCCACGGTGCTGTGGCGCAAGCACCTCAAGCACAACCCTGCCAATCCCCAGTGGTGCGACCGCGACCGCTTCGTGCTCTCGAACGGGCACGCCTCCATGCTCCTCTACGCGTTGCTGCACCTCACCGGCTACGACCTCTCGCTGGATGAGCTCAAGCGTTTCCGGCAATTGCACAGCAAGACCCCGGGGCACCCCGAATACGGCGAGACGCCCGGCGTAGAAACCACCACCGGTCCGCTCGGGCAAGGTCTGGCCAACGCCGTGGGAATGGCGCTCGCGGAAAAGCTCCTTGCCCGCGAATTCAACCGCCCCGGGCACACCATCGTCGATCACCACACCTACGTCTTCGTCGGTGACGGCTGCCTCATGGAAGGCGTCTCGCACGAAGCCTGCTCGCTTGCCGGCACCTGGAAGCTCGGCAAGCTCATCGTCCTCTACGATTCGAACGGGATTTCCATCGACGGCCAGGTGCAAGGCTGGTTCACCGAGGATACCGCCGCGCGCTTCCGTGCCTGCGGCTGGCACGTGATCGAGGCGATCGACGGGCACGACATGAGCGCGATCGATGCGGCCATCACGCTCGCCAAGGCCGAGACCGAGCGCCCCAGCCTCATCGTCTGCCGTACCGTGATCGGCGCCGGCGCTCCCCACAAGCAAGGCACGAGCGACGTGCACGGCGCCCCCTTGGGTGAGGCCGAGATCGCCGCCGCGCGCGAGGCGATCGGCTGGCCCTACGGCCCCTTCGAGATCCCCGACGAGATCTACGCCCAATGGGATGCTCGCGCAGCCGGCCGCGAGCGCGAGGCCGCCTGGTTCGAGCGCTTCGAAGCCTATCGCCGGGTCTATCCGGAACTCGCCGACGAATTCGAGCGCCGCGTCGCCGGGCTGCTGCCCCTGCGCTGGCCGGAACTGGCCGACGAGGTGATCCGCGCCACCGTCACCCGGCGCGAACACATCGCCACGCGCAAGGCAAGCCAGAACGCCATCGCCGCCTATGCCAAGATCCTGCCGGAGCTGCTGGGCGGCTCGGCCGATCTCACCGGTTCCAACCTCACCGACTGGCCCGGCGCCCACCCCGTCACGCCTGAAGAAGGGGGAAACTACCTTCACTACGGCGTGCGCGAGTTCGGCATGGTGGCGATCGCCAACGGCATCGCGCTGCATCGCGGCCACATCCCCTTCACCGGCACCTTTCTCGTCTTCTCCGACTACGCGAGAAACGCCATTCGCATGGCCGCGCTCATGCGCCAGCGCCAGATCCTCGTGCTCACGCACGATTCCATCGGCCTGGGTGAGGACGGCCCCACGCACCAGCCCATCGAACACGCCGCCTCGCTGCGCCTCATCCCCAATCTCGACGTCTGGCGTCCGGCCGACAGCGTCGAAACGGCCGTGGCCTGGCGCCTCGCGCTCGAGCGCACCGACGGCCCCTCGGCCCTGCTGCTGTCGCGCCAGAACCTCCCCTTCATCGAACGCTCGCCGCAGCAGATCGAAGCGATCGGGCGCGGCGGCTACGTGCTGCGGGAAGCCAAGCGCGCCCCCGATCTCATCCTGATCGCCACCGGCTCGGAGATAGCGCTCGCGCTCGACGCCCAAGGGACGCTAGCCGCATCCGGCATCGCCGCCACCGTCGTCTCCCTGCCCTGCACGCGGCGCTTCGACGCCCAGCCCCCCGAATACCGCGCCGCAGTGCTGCCACCGGACGTGCCCAAGCTCGCCATCGAAGCCGGCTCGGGCGATGGCTGGTGGCGCTACGTCGGTGGCCACGGCGACGTGCTCGGCATCGACCGCTTCGGCGCCTCGGCCCCCGCGCCGCGCCTTTTCGAGTTCTTCGGTTTCACGGTCGATCACGTCGTCGCCCGGGCGAAACTGCTGCTGTCGCGCTGATCCCGTTTTTCATCCTTCAAGGAGCGATCCATGAGCAAAATCCGCATCGCGATCAACGGCTACGGTCGCATCGGCCGCTGTACCCTGCGCGCCCTCTACGAGCTGGGGCGGCGCGACGAATTCGAAGTGGTGGCGATCAACGCCTCGGGCGACCTGCCCACCAACGCGCACCTCACCAAATACGACACCACCCACGGCCGTTTCCCCTTCCCCGTGGCCACCGAGGGCGACAAAACGCTCATCGTCGACGGCGACCGCATCCCCTTCTACTCGACCAAGAACCCCCTCGAGACCCCGTGGGGCGAACACGGCGTCGACGTGCTCTTGGAATGCACCGGCGCCTACACCACCAAGGAAAAGGCCCAGATCCACCTGCAGCAAGGCGCAAAGAAAGTGCTCATCTCCGCGCCCGGGGGCGACGACGTCGACGCCACCATCGTCTATGGCGTGAACCACCAGATCCTGCGCCCCGAGATGCAAGTCGTCTCGAACGCCTCTTGCACCACCAACTGCCTCGCGCCGGTGGCCAAGGTGCTCCATGAACACATCGGCATCGAACGCGGCCTGATGACCACGGCGCACGCCTACACGCTCGATCAGCAGCTCATCGACGCGCGCCACAAGGACCTGCGCCGGGCCCGCGCCGCGGCGATGAACATCATCCCCACCAAGACGGGCGCGGCCAAGGCCGTCGGTCTGGTGCTGCCGGCGCTCGCGGGCAAATTCGACGGCTTCGCGCTACGCGTGCCCACCCTCAACGTCTCACTCGTCGATCTCACTTTCACCGCGAGCCGCCCCACGAGCAAGGACGAGATCAACGAGCTGATGCGCCAGGCCGCCGCCGGTCCGCTCAAGGGCATCCTCGCGGTGAACGACGACCCGCTCGTGTCCTGCGACTTCAATCACGACAGCCACTCCTCCATTTTCGACGCGACGCAAACCCGCCTTATCGAGGGCACGCTCGTCAAGGTGCTCGCTTGGTACGACAACGAATGGGGCTATTCCTGCCGCATGCTCGACGCCGCCAAGGCGCTCGCCACCTGCGCCTGAGGAGCCTGCCATGCGCGTCAAGACCCTCAAGGACGTCGATCTGCGCGGCAAGCGCGTCTTCATCCGCGCCGACCTCAACGTGCCGCAAGACGAAACCGGGCGCATCGTCGACGACACCCGCATCCGCGCCTCCATCCCGACGATCGAATACTGCCTGCAGCAAGGCGCCGAGGTCATGGTCACCTCCCACCTCGGCCGACCCAAGGAAGGCGCCTGTACGCCGGAAGACTCACTCGCTCCCATCGCGGAGCGGCTCTCCGAACTCCTCGGCCGTCCGGTACCGCTCATCGAGCACTGGGTCGATGGCGGCTTCACCGTTCAGCCGGGCGAAGTAGTGCTGCTCGAAAACGTGCGCTGCAACGTCGGCGAGAAGAAGAACGACGAGGAACTCGCACGCAAGTACGCTGCCCTGTGCGACGTCTATGTGAACGACGCCTTCGGCACTGCGCACCGGGCGGAAGCGAGCACGGTGGGCATCGCCCGTTTCGCTCCCGTGGCCTGCGCCGGGCTTCTCATGGCCGCCGAAATCGAGGCCCTCTCGCGCGCCCTCGAACATCCCAAGCGTCCGCTCGTGGCCATCGTTGGTGGCGCCAAGGTCTCGACCAAGCTCACCATCCTCAAGTCGCTCGCCGAGAAGGTCGACCAGCTCATCGTCGGCGGCGGCATCGCCAACACCTTCCTGCTCGCCACGGGCAAGCGCATCGGCAAGTCGCTCGCCGAACCCGAACTCGTGGTCGAAGCGCAGGCGATCATGGACATGATGGCCGCGCGCGGCTCGGAAGTCCCGCTGCCCGTGGACGTCGTCGTCGCTGACGAAGTCTCGGCGCTCGCGCGCGCCAACCGCGTCTCGGTCGATGAAGTCGGGCCGAACGACCGCATCCTCGACGTCGGTCCCAAGACCGCCGCGCGTTACTGCGACATCGTCGCGCACGCCGGCACCGTCGTGTGGAACGGACCGCTGGGCGTCTTCGAATACGACCAGTTCGCCGGCGGCACCAAGATGCTCGCCTCCGCCATCGCCCACTCCGAAGCCTATTCGCTCGCCGGCGGCGGCGACACCATCGCCGCCATCAAGAAGTTCGGCGTGGAAAAGGACATCGACTACATCTCCACTGGCGGCGGCGCTTTCCTCGAATTTCTCGAGGGCAAGAAACTGCCGGCCATCGCCGCGCTCGAAGCGCGCTACGACGGCTGATCTTCGCGTCCGCACCCGTTGGGGCTGGGAACCCCTTCCTGGCCCCAACGGTCGACGCCGCATTGGCCCTGCGACGCAAACACGATGCCCACCCCCAACGAGATCGACGCCCTGCTGCCGCAGACCCAATGCCGCCGCTGCGGCTACCCGGCTTGCCGCCCCTACGCCGAGGCGCTCGCCGCCGGCGAAACCACGCCCAATCGCTGTCCTCCGGGCGGGGACGAGCTCATCGCCCGCTTGTCGAGCCTGCTCGGCGTGCCCGCCACGCCGCTCGACCCCGAAGTCGGCCCGCCGCAAGCCCCTCAGATCGCCCGCATCGTCGAAGCGGAGTGCATCGGCTGTACGCTGTGCCTGCAAGCCTGCCCGGTGGATGCCATCCTCGGCGCGCCCAAGCGCATGCACACGGTGATCGAAGACGAATGCACCGGCTGTGGCCTGTGCCTGCCCCCCTGCCCGGTCGACTGCATCGTCCTGCTGCCCGCGCCCGCCTTCCCCGAGGCGAGCGCCTCGCGCGCGCGCTTCCTGCGCCGCCAGGCACGGCTCGCGCGCGGCGAAGACCCCCGCAAGCGCCTCCGCCCGGCCCCGATCGCAGCCTCCGCCGACCAGCTCAAACGTGCGCTCGTGGCGGCTGCTCTCGAACGTGCCCGGACCGCGAGAAAAAACGGAGGGCCAAGTGCCTGAAAGATCGGATGAGGCGGCACTTCCGCTGCGCCGCCAGCGCAAGCGACGCGGGGCAGGAGAAGCGGCAGCCGCCGACCCCGCCCCGCCGATGACGCCGCAGGAAATCGAAGCCTTCTTCGAACGGCTCTCCGCGCTCGATCCTCACCCCACGACCGAACTCGAATACGCCACCCCTTTTCAGCTGCTCGCCGCGGTCGTCCTCTCGGCCCAGGCCACCGACAAGAGCGTCAATGAAGCCACTCGCACCCTCTTCGCCGTCGCGCCGGATGCACGCGCCATGGTCGCGCTGGGTGAAGAAGGCATCGCCCGGCACATCCGCCGCATCGGCCTCTACCGCAGCAAGGCGAAACACCTCCATGAGCTCTCCCGCCGGCTGCTGGAGACCACCGGCGGCGAGATCCCGGACGACCGGGCCTTCCTCGAATCCCTGCCCGGCGTGGGGCGCAAGACCGCCAACGTGGTGCTCAACACCCTCTTCGGGCACCCCGTGATCGCCGTCGACACGCACATCTTTCGCGTCGCCAACCGCACCGGGCTTGCCCCGGGCAAAACCGTCCGGGCCGTGGAAGAAGCGCTCACCGCGCGCGTGCCGCCGCGCTTTCGGCGGCACGCGCACCACTGGCTCATCCTGCTCGGCCGCTACACCTGCACCGCCCGCGCGCCGCGCTGCGACGTTTGCCCGGTCCAAGATCTCTGCCATTGGCCGCACAAGGCCCATCATCGCCAGGAGGACGCCGATGTTCACCCCCAGCCGTGAAGACGTACGGCGCTTCTTCGCCCAAGCCTATCGCAAATGGCGCGACCAGCTGCCGCTCGAACCGATCGAAGCGATGGCCGCCGACGTGATCGCTCTGCACCCGGAGTATTTCCCTCTGCTGGAAGACGAGGCGGCGCTCGCGCGCGACTACACCCCCGAAGACGGCGGCCTCAACCCCTTCCTGCACCTGTCGCTGCACCTGGCGATCGCCGAACAGCTCTCCATCGACCAACCCCCCGGCATCCGCGCTGCCTGGCAGGAACGGCTCGCCGTGCGTGGAGACCTCCACGAAGCCTTGCACGACGTGCTCGAAGCCCTGGGCGAGACCCTGCACGAAGCCCAGCGCGACCGCCTTCCGCCCGACAACGCCCGCTACCTCGAACGCATCCGCCGCACCAAACGCTGAAAAAAACGAAGGCCGACGGAATGGCGTTTCCGTCGGCCTTCGTACGCCCGCCTTTGGCGTTTTCAGAGCGGGATGCGATAAGCGTCCTGGGTTATGAGGTCGATGCCGCAGGGCAAAGTCTCGATCCAGTCGATGAAACGGCGCACCATCTCCTTGCCGACGAAACGCTGCCCGTGCTGTGGCACCAGCATCTCGATGTCGAGCTGGCGCGCCATGTTAGCCCAATAGCGCAAAATCTTGTTGGAGATCATGTACCGCTGGTGGAACGCCTGCATCTTGGGAATGTGGCGGTCGAAATCCTCCACAGGCTTGGCCGCCTGCTCGTGGTCGACCAGCGACACGCCCAAGTCGCCCGAAAAGAGGATCTTGGCGATGGGATCGTAGAACTGGAAGTTGCCTTCCGAGTGCATGAAATGCGCCGGCACGGCCACGATCTCGCTCTTGCCCAGTGGAATGCGCATGCCTGGATCGGGAATGCCGATGATGCGCGAAGAATAATCCTTGCCGGTGGTGAAGTGCGGCACGAAACGCGTCCACAGCTTGGAGATGAACACCTTAGCGTGCGTGGTCACCATCCACTTGTTCACCGAAGCGATGATGTCCGGGTCGGCGTGCGACGCGAAGATGTAATCGACGTTCTGTGGCCGGCAGTAACGGCTCATGCCCATGAGCAAACCGGTATGGGTCATGTTCCCGCCCGGGTCGATGAGGGCCGCATGGCCATTGTCGATGATGAGGAACTGGTTGCACTGTACGGCGTGCTCCCCCTGCTCGTCGACCAGATCGTAGAACGCCAAGCAGATATGATTCCCGTCGTTGTAGAGTTCGACCGCCATGATCCCATCCCTAGGAACGGATATACGAAGATTCTACCAAGAAGCACGTCGGTTGGCGCAAAAGAAGACGGTTTTTCGGCAAAATCACGAACACACCGGCTTTTGCCCTTTTTTTCGCACCATCGCTCCTACCCACTTCTGCCATCCTATCGTCAGGAGCCCTGAAAATGACCACAGACTGGATCCACCCCATCACCCAGCTCGCCCTCGGCCTCGGCATCACCGCCATCGCCCTCTGGGCAGCCTTTGCCACTTTGCGCCGCTTGCAGCGTCGTCAAGGCGGGCGCGTGGGGCTCTCCATCCTCGGCGCGATCGCCGTGGGCACGCGAGAGCGTGTGGTACTGCTCGAAGCCGAAGGGGTTCGGCTGCTGATCGGCGTCACGCCCAACACCATCACGCTTCTACAGCGCCTCCCCGAGCGCTCCTCCTTCGCCGATCGGCTCGCCGCCGCGATCGATGAAGACGGCCTCGACCGCCCTTCAACCCCTCCCTCCCCTCCGGAAGGAGCCAACCCATGAATCGGCGCCAAGGGCTCATCCTCTTTTTCGGCTTCGTCGTCCTGTTCCTGCCCTCGTTCGTCTCGGCCCAAGGCTTGCCACTTGCCACCGCCACGCCGGCCGGCGGCGGCGCCACGAACTATTCTCTGCAGGTACAGACGCTGCTGCTGCTCACGGCGCTCACCTTCATCCCTTCCGCCATCCTGATGATGACGAGCTTCACCCGCATCATCATCGTCCTGTCGCTGCTGCGCATGGCGCTCGGCACCCAAACCTCACCGCCCAACCAGGTACTGATCGGACTCGCGCTCTTCCTCACTTTTTTCATCATGGCGCCGGTGGCCGAGCGCGTCTATACCGAAGCCTGGCAGCCATTGCAGGAGAACAAGATCGATTTCGCCCAGGCGATGGAACGCGCCGCGGTTCCGACCAAAAAATTCATGCTCGCGCAGATACGCGACAACGATCTCACCCTGTTTGCCGATCTGGCCAAGACGCCTCCGGTCGAGCAGGCCGAGGAGCTGCCGTTGCGCGTCGTCGTCCCTGCCTTCGTCACCTCCGAGCTCAAGACGGCTTTCCAGATCGGATTCGTCGTCTTCCTGCCGTTCCTGATCATCGACATGGTGGTCGCCTCGGTACTGATGTCGATGGGGATGATGATGATGTCGCCCGTCATCGTCGCGCTGCCATTCAAACTGCTCGTTTTCGTCCTCGTCGACGGCTGGACCCTGCTCATCGGTTCGCTCGTCAAGAGCTTCGCACTCCCCTGAAGGAAAAACCATGGTTCCCACCCTGATGGATTTCGCCCGCGACGCCGTCGTCACCACCCTATTGCTGTGTGCCCCGCCCTTCATCGCCGCGCTGGTGACGGGGCTCTTGGTGAGCGTCTTCCAGGCCGCGACCCAAATCAACGAGATGACGCTCACCTTCGTACCCAAACTGGTGGCCGTGTTCGTCACCCTCATCGTGATGGGACCCTGGATGGGACAGACGATCACCGACTACCTCACGCGGCTGCTCACGGCGCTGCCCACCCTCATCGGCTGAGAGCCCGTGAAGAAATCATCGCGAGCGGCTCGAATGCGAGGCACACGGAGCGCAGCGACGAGACATATCAGACAGATAGGCGAGGAGCGAGCACCGCGCAACGAAGCAATCGGGCCGCGCAGCAGATTCATTCAGGGGCTCTGAGGCGATGTGGACGGTCACGGAAGCCCAATGGTCGGCGTGGATCACCGCCTATTTCTTCCCGGCGGTGCGCATCCTCGCCCTGCTCGCGGTGGCACCGGTGTTCTCCAACCGTGCACTACCCACCCGCATCCGTCTGGTGCTGGGACTGGCGATCACGGTGGCCGTCGCGCCGGTGCTGCCGCCCGCCCCGCCGATCCCGCTCGACTCCTGGCTAATCTACCCCGTCGTGGCGGCAGAATTCGGCCTCGGCGTCGCGTTCGGTTTCGTCCTGCGTTTCGTCTTCGCCGCCATCGATCTCGCCGCGGCCCTGATCGGTTTTCAGATGGGATTGTCGTTCGCGGTGTTCTACAGCCCCACGGCGGGGACGCAGACGCCCGTCTTCAACGAATTCTTCGGGGTAGTCGCCACCCTGCTTTTTCTCGCCCTCGACGGGCATCTGATGCTGGTGCACGCCGTGGTGACCAGTTTCGAGTGGATCCCGGTGGGCGGTGCCGTCGCCTGGCAAGAAGGAATGGCCGTGCTGTTGCGCTATCCGGTAACGCTCTTTGCGCTCGCTTTCCTGCTGTCGCTACCGATCACCGCTGCGGTGCTTCTCACGAACATCGCGCTCGCCGTGCTCACGCGCGCCGCCCCCCAGCTCAATCTCTTTGCGATCGGCTTTCCAGTGACGATCACGGTGGGGTTCCTGGCGCTCCTCATGAGTCTCAGCCCGGTGGGGGCGCTGCTGCAACAGACCTTCTCCGACGGGCTAGACGCCGTCGGGCAGGTGATTCAAGGCTTGAGCGGGAGATGAGAGAAGAGAGTGGTCGGGGAAAGAGGATTCGAACCTCCGGCCCCTGCGTCCCGAACGCAGTGCTCTACCAGGCTGAGCTATTCCCCGACGTTTCGCGATTCATGCAGAACGATTCACCGCGAAGTCCGATAATTGTAGCAATGATTCCCGGAATTGGGAAGGGGAAAGACACGCGAGTCGCGTCTTCGCCGTCGCGGCATAGCGCTCGGCGACGCGACGCGAGGCCTCCAGCGCTCCCGTTTCGGCGATCGCCTCGAGCACCGCGGAAAGATGCTCTCTCCCTCCTTGCTCGATCACCTGCCGGATGAGGCTCGCCTGAGCCGGCGTACCATGATGCAGCACGTGCAGCAGCGGCAGGGTTGGTTTCCCCTCGGCGAGGTCGTCGCCCACGTTCTTGCCCGACACCGCCGGATCGGCCGCATAGTCGAGCACATCATCGATGATTTGAAAAGCACAGCCGAGTTCCCGCCCGAACGCCGCCATCGCCTCTTCCACCTCGGGCGCCGCCCCGGCGAGGATGGCTCCTAGACGGCCCGCCGCCTCGAAGAGTTTGGCGGTCTTGTACTCGATCACGCGGAAATAGTCTTCGAGCGTGGTGTCGGGGTTGCCCTGGTTCATCAGCTGCAGCACTTCCCCCTCGGCGATGACGTTGGTCGCCTCGGCGAGCACCGCCATCACCCGCATGCTGCCCACCGAGACCATCATCTGGAACGAGCGGGAATAGAGAAAATCCCCCACCAGCACCGCCGCGGCGTTGCCGAAGACGGCGTTGGCCGTCTCACGCCCGCGGCGAAGATCAGATTCATCCACGACGTCGTCGTGCAGCAGGGTGGCCGTATGGATGAATTCCACCACCGCGGCAAGGGTGGCGTGGTGCAGCCCCTCGTAGCCCAAGGCACGGGCCACGGCCAAGAGCAGCGCCGGACGCAAACGCTTGCCGCCGGCAGCGATGATGTAATCGGCGACACTGCGCACCAGCGCCACGTCCGAATGCAGTTCACGCCGGATCACCTCGTCGGTGCGCGCCATGTCCGGCTGCAGCGGCGCAAGGATCTCCTTGATCGTCGGCGTCATGTTTCCTCTCTGGCTGGGCGGTCGCCGCCACGCACGACCTTGCCCGGATTGAACAGATTCTCGGGATCGAGCGCCGCCTTGAGTCGGCGCAGCAAAGAGAGCTCGGCCTCGGACTTGTAGCGCGGCAGCAAATCGGCCTTGAGTCGCCCTATGCCGTGCTCGGCCGAGATCGAACCGCCGAATTCGGCCACCGTATCATGTACCAGCTCCGAGAGCCGAGACTCGATGAGCGGCCATTGGGCGGGTTCGATTCCCGTGGGAAACACATTGTAGTGCAGATTGCCGTCACCGAGATGACCGAAACAGACGACCGTCACACTGGGCCAATGCCGGCGCAGGCGCGCCTCACACTCGGCGATGAACTCCGGCAGCGCCCGGATCGGCAGAGAGACGTCGTGCTTGAAGCTCAACCCTTCGTAACGCTGCGCTTCGGAGGCATTCTCACGCAACGCCCACAACGCCTGGCGCTGCGCTTCATTGGCCGCGAGTACCGCCTCCAGCACCCAGCCGCGTTCGATGGCTGCGGCAAGCGCCCGCTCCACCCGCTCCGGCAATTGCACTCCTCGGCCTGCCTCGGCGAATTCGATGAGCACCGACCACGCCGGCGGCTCGCCCGGCAGCGGCGCTCTTGCCTGCGGAATGTGTTTCAGCACCAGCGCGAGCACCGATCGCCCCATCAGCTCGAACGCCTCGAGCCCCTCGCCCACCGTCTCGCGCAACCAGGAAAAAAGCTCCACCGCCGCCGCCGGATCCGGCACCGCCATCCAGGCGGTCACGACCTCCGAAGGCAACGGGAAGAGTTTGAAGGTCGCCGCGGTGATGACCCCCAAGGTTCCCTCCGAGCCCACGAAGAGCGGCTTCCAGGCGTAACCGGTGTTGTCCTTGCGCAGTCCCTTGAGCGAAGAAATCACGCTACCGTCGGCCAGCACCACCTCCAGGCCCAGCACCAGATCGCGCGTCGTGCCGTAGCGCAGCACGTGCACCCCGCCGGCGTTCGTTGCACACACTCCACCCACCGTGGCACTCCCCTCGGAGGCGAGCGACAAGGGGAAGAGCCGTCCGGCCGAACGTGCCGCCTCCTGCACCTCCTGCACCGTCACCCCCGCTTCGGCCGTCACCGTGAAATCCTGTGGCTCCAGGCCACGGATGTGACGCATGCGCCCCAAATGGAGCACGATCGCCGGAGCCTGTTCTTCGAGTGGCGTCGCCCCGCCCACGAGCCCCGTGTTCCCCCCTTGCGGGACCACGTGCACCCCATGCGAGTGGCAACAGCGTACCACCGCTGCCGCCTCCTCGGTCGAAGCCGGCTGTACCACCGCCAAGGCCCTACCGCGATAGCGTCCGCGCCAGTCGGCAAGAAAAGGGGCGATTTCGCGCTCGTCGCAACGCACATGCGCCTTGCCCACGCACGCCGCGAGTGCCTCGAGAAACGCGGCACCATTCATCGAAAGGACTCCAACAGTTCGGTGATCTGCCATTGCACCCGCTGCACCGCCGCTTCCCCCTCTTCGATCGCCTCGGCGCCGCGGTGAAAATCGAGGATCGACAGATCCGCCACCCGCGGCGAAATCAACACCTCAGGGGGGTCACCTGCCAGACGCGACTGGGCGATGCGCATCTGCATGATGTTGACCGAAGTGGTCAGTACTGCAGCGATGGGAGGAAGGGAATCGGCCTGATCCGCATCACCCGAGGAAGTGACTCCCACCATGGCGAACAAGCGGTTCTTCCATCGTTCCACTCCACCATTTCCGTTGGGCAACCGAAAATGCCGCCCCATGCGACCGGAGCCCAACTCGACCGCGATGACGATTTCCGCACCCAGAGCCCGGCACAGGCTCACGGGAACGGGATTGACCAGGCCGCCATCGACCAACCAGCGCCCATGCAGCTTGGTTGGCGTGAACATCCCGGGCAAACCGATGGAAGCGCGCACCGCCGGACGAAGCTCTCCTTCCCGCAGCCAGATTTCGCGGCCCGTCGTCAGCTCCGTCGCCACGCAGGCAAAAGGGATCGACAGATCTTCGAATCGAGTAGCGAAGAAATGCTCGGCGCAATAGTCGATCACCCGGTCGCCCTGCAGCGCCCCACCGCGCAGAGAGACATCCATCAGCGAAAGAACGTCGACCCAGGTGAGCGACTCGACCCATTTCTGCATGGCATCGAGTCGGCCCGAGGCATAAGCGGCGGCGACGATGGCACCGATGGAGGTGCCCGCGATCACGTCGATTGACACGCCCATGCGCTGCAAGGCGCGGATCACGCCGAAGTGCGACCAGCCGCGCGCCGCCCCTGAGCCGAGTGCCAGGCCGATTCGAGGCATAGGAGCATCCTCTGTACGAGAGAAATTTCAGTTTAGCGCACTCGTAGACGCAAAAACCCCCGCCTTTAGTCTACGGCGGGGGTTTTTGTTGAGGGGTTCGTCTGACGCTGACCGACTTTCCCGGAGGCAGGAGCTCCAGTATCATGGGCGCGGCGCC
>Ga0134100_1001150_pt1 | contig 26199 bp, 22 predicted proteins | sample 11_taG_2_FD_94444 | JGI IMG/M metagenome (GOLD analysis project Ga0134100, IMG submission 94444) | Switchgrass degrading microbial communities from high solid loading bioreactors in New Hampshire, USA - 11_42_5_180_A3 metaG | ecosystem: Engineered > Bioreactor > Semi-continuous > Anaerobic >...
AAGGCAACCCGCGAGCAAACTTTGTTACTCGAAGGAAATAAACAGCGAGAAGCCTTGAAACAACTACATTTCATCACGAGCAAACTTTGTCACTCCGTGAGCAAACTTATTTGTAACTACACAATTTTTGTTTCTTTACACTCGAGTTTGTTCAAACTTACAAAGTTTGTTTGCGAGTTTACAAAACCGTCATAGGTTTAAATACCTTTGGCGGTTTTTTACTTTATATGGTCGTACAAAAATAATACATTTCTTGATTAAACTTCTTTTAAGGTTTACTCTTCCGCACCCGGTGGAATTTTATTTATTGAAAGACTTATCAAGATAGCAATAAGAATAGTAGAGAAATAGATGATAGTCATTCAGAAGCAGAATTGGATATTAGCCAGAAACGGTGAACAGTATGGTATATTTTATATTTCATGTCCGGTTGTATAATATAGTGAGTTAGGGGATATTTAATCATATTATGCATAAATTATGATCACTGAATACTTTTTAGGACTACATAATGTATTTATAACAAAATGAATTGTTTATTATCTTCTAACCAGAGTTTGTTTCAGAATTAATATTACCTTTGGCATTTCTCTATTTTGCTAATATTAGTAATAATGATATAATAATCTTGGCATTAAAAATTAGATACATGTTTCTATACTTTCTCATTAAATTATAATAAGCAGGGATGAATGATATGGAAGAGCCTAAAATCATTGTAAATACGACTATGTCAAGGGAAGATTACAGGAAGTTTTTGTTCATTGCAACTTTCAGAAGAAATAAGTTTGTAGTTCCATTTATAGGATTGATTTCTTTGATCGCAAGCCTGATAGTAAGTTTTGAATACGGTGTTTTAGACTTTACCAGACTCATAATAAGCTGGGTTATACTGTTTTCAACAGCAATTGCCGTTGTTGTACTTAAAGTTGAAAGGAAAAATGCGCAACGAATAAAGACGGATAAAACAGGAGCATTTGACAGCATTAATACTTTAAAGTTTTATGATGATAGAATAGTTTTTGAGAATGAAGAACTTAAGTCAACGGGTGAGTTAAAGTATAGTCAATTCTATGCCTTATTGGAAAGTAAAAATTATTTTATTTTTTATTTAACAATAAATCAGGCATCATTGGTAAGGAAAAAAGATGTGGATAATCTTAGTGATTTCAGGGAGTTTATTGTTAAAAAGTTTGGGAATAAATATAAAAGTATATAAACTTATTACAATGACAGAAACATGTCTCCCGCCGGCAGATGATAACATTAGGTTATCTGCCGGCTTATTTATATCTGAGCCTGCGGTAAGAGGTGCTGCGGCTCTTTTTGTAGTGTTTTTTATACAGGTCGTATATTGAAATCCGTACATATGTTCGATATAATGAGTATTATCATTCAGAGCACAATATAGTTTACAATAAAAATTTATCGTTATATTATACTAACAATAAACCAGTAAAACATTTCTGATTTAGAAAGAAGAGTACAGGATGAAAGATAGAATATATATAAAAGGAGCCTGCGAACATAATCTTAAGAACATTGACGTTACAATACCAAGGGACAAGCTTGTAGTTATTACCGGATTAAGCGGCTCAGGCAAATCGTCGCTTGCATTTGACACTATTTACGCCGAGGGGCAAAGACGCTACGTTGAGTCTCTTTCGGCATATGCCCGGCAATTCCTTGGGTTGATGGAAAAGCCGGATGTCGAGTATATTGACGGCCTCTCACCTGCTATTTCCATAGATCAGAAAACCACATCCAAGAATCCCCGGTCTACTGTGGGAACCATTACAGAGATTTATGATTATTTAAGGTTAATGTTTGCACGTATTGGCGTGCCCCATTGTCCCCAGTGCGGAAAGCCCATTACCCAGCAAAGCGTTGACCAGATGGTGGATACAATAATGACACTTGAAGAAGGAACCAGAATACAGGTCCTGGCTCCGGTAATCAGAGGACGTAAGGGTGAATATGCAAAACTGATCCAGGACGCCAAAAAGAACGGATATGTCAGAGTGCGTATAGATGGGGAAGTAATGGAGATCAGCGATGATATCAAATTGGAAAAGCAGCGCAAACACACAATTGAAATTGTGGTGGACCGTCTGATTATAAGGCCGGGCATTCAAAAACGGCTTACCGACTCTATTGAGTCATGTCTGAACCTGACGGGAGGGTTGGTGACTATTGATGTTATAGGCCGGGAAGAGATGATTTTTTCTCAGAACTACGCCTGCCCGGATTGCGGAATAAGTATAGAAGAGCTTGCTCCCAGGATGTTTTCCTTTAATAATCCGTACGGCGCCTGCCCAAAATGCAGCGGTTTAGGGACGCTTCTGAAAATAGACCCTGACCTGGTGATACAGGATAAGACTAAATCCCTGGTGGATGGAGCCTTGGCAACAACCGGATGGAATTTCACCAATGAGGACGGATACAGCCGGATGTATCTTGATGCTCTTGCCAGGCATTATAATTTTGATGTCAATACGCCTGTAGAGAAGCTCCCAAAGAGGATTATGGATATAATCCTTTATGGGACTGGGAATGAGAAAATCAAGGTTGAATACAACAGGGAATATGAAAACGGCTCTTTTCTCACCACCTTTGAAGGAGTAATAAACAGCATGGAAAGGCGCTATATGGAAACCAACTCTGAAAGCCAGAAAGAGTATTATGAAAGTTTTATGAGCAACATACCGTGTCCGGAATGTAACGGCATGCGCCTGAAAAAAGAAAGCCTGGCTGTAACGGTGGCAGGAAAAAACATTCATGAAGTTACTTCCATGACAATCAAAGAATGCGCGGAATTTTTTGATAACCTCAGTTTAAATACAAGAGACCAACTCATTGCCGCGCAGATATTAAAGGAAATCAAAGCCCGGTTGAGATTCTTAAAAGATGTAGGTCTTAATTATTTGACTTTAAATCGTGCTTCAGGCACTCTGTCGGGCGGAGAAGCCCAGAGAATACGGCTTGCAACCCAGATCGGTTCCGGCCTTACAGGCGTACTCTATGTTCTTGATGAACCCAGTATCGGGCTTCACCAGCGGGATAATGAGAAGCTTATCGGGGCACTTAAGCGCCTGAGAGATTTGGGGAACACGCTTATTGTCGTAGAACACGATGAAGATACAATGTATGCGGCTGATTATATAATCGACATGGGCCCGGGAGCAGGAGTGCATGGAGGACGGATTATTGCCGAAGGGCCCATCGAGAGTATAAAAGCCAATCCTGAATCAATAACGGGCCAGTATTTGAGCGGTAAGCGAAGGATAGAAGTTCCTTCAAAAAGGCGCAAGCCCAATGGAAAGATATTGCGGGTTTTGGGGGCCAAGGAAAACAACCTCAAGGATATTGACGTAGACATACCCCTTGGAGTATTTACCTGTGTAACCGGAGTTTCCGGATCGGGGAAAAGCTCATTAATCAATGAAATTGTATATAAGAAACTGGCTCAGAAGCTTAACCGTGCAAAGACAAAACCGGGATTGCACAGGGACATACTGGGTTTGGAGCACCTGGATAAAGTCATTAATATAGACCAGTCACCGATTGGCCGCATGCCAAGCTCCAACCCGGCAACATATACGGGCTTATTTAACTCTATAAGAGAATTGTTTGCTCAAACCATGGATGCAAAAGCCAGGGGATATAAAGCCGGCAGATTCAGTTTTAATGTTCGGGGAGGAAGGTGTGAAGCATGCGCCGGCGACGGAATAATTAAAATAGAAATGCATTTTCTTCCTGATGTATATGTCCCGTGTGAGGTCTGCAAGGGAAAACGTTATAACCGTGAAACCCTGGAGGTGAAGTACAAGGGAAAGAATATTGCCGATGTTCTGGATATGACGGTGGACGAGGCCCTGAAGTTTTTCGAAAACATACCTAAAATACAAAGAAAAATACAAACCTTATATGATGTTGGTTTAGGTTATATCAAGCTTGGCCAGCCGGCAACAACACTGTCCGGCGGAGAAGCTCAGAGGGTGAAGCTGGCTACAGAACTTTCAAAAAGAGCTACGGGCAGAACCATGTATATATTGGACGAGCCTACAACAGGTCTTCATATGGCCGATGTAGATATGCTGATCAGTGTATTGCAAAAGCTTGTTGATGCAGGTAACAGTGTAGTCGTAATAGAACATAATTTAGATGTAATAAAAACTGCTGACTATATTATTGATTTAGGTCCTGAGGGAGGAGATGAGGGAGGCCGGGTAGTTGCTGTCGGGACCCCCGAGGAAGTGGCTGAATCTGATAAATCGTATACCGGATATTTCCTCAGAAAGGTGCTTCCGCAATTTAAGCGCTGACATAATTTATAAAACTTATGGACATATTTATCCATAACTGAGTAAAGAATAAACTTGAGTTACGGAGGTGCGGAAATGATACAAGTGAAAGGCCAGATATATCACTTAGGGCTCAGAGATTGGGAATTAAGGAGTTTTCATGGGCATGAGTTTTCAACGTTCAACGGCTCAAGTTATAATAGTTATCTGATAAAAGACGAAAAAACTGTCTTGATCGATACGGTATGGTATCGGCATTCAAATCAGTTTATGGATATACTGGACAAAGAGGCAGGTATAGACAATATCGACTATATTATTGTTAACCATGCTGAACCCGATCATTCCGGAGCGTTGGCGGAGATTCTTGAAAAGCGGCCGGATATACCGATATATTGTACGTCTAAGGGTGCAGAAATTATACGAAAGCAATTTCATAAGGACTGGCACTTCAGAACGGTAAAAACAGGGGATACCCTTAACATTGGGCAGTATGAACTTCTTTTTGTGGAAATGCCCATGATTCATTGGCCCGACAGTATGATGACATTTGTTAAGGGGCCGAATGTCCTGCTATCCAATGATGCCTTCGGTCAGCACTATGCGGGGGCTTCCATATTTGAAGATGAGAATGATGAATGTGTGGTAATGCAGGAAGCAATGAAATACTATGCAGGAATATTGACTCCTTTTTCGTCTCTGATAAAGAAAAAAATAAATGAGATCCTGGCTATGAATCTTCCCATAGAAATGATTGCTCCAAGCCATGGATCGATATGGAGAAAAGATCCTCTGAGAATAGTCGAAAAATACGTAGAGTGGTCGGACAATTATGATGAAGGCTACGTTTCGATTATATATGACACAATGTATGATGCTACAAAGAAAATGGCCGATGCAATAGCAAGAGGCCTTGAAAGCAAGGGTATACTTTGCAAGCAGTTTAACAGCTCATTATCCGATATGAGCGACTTAATAACCGAAATTTTTAAGTCAAAGGGTATTATTGTAGGAAGCTGTACCGTCAACAACGGTTATCTTCGTTCGATCGCCGCTTTAATAGACGAAATCAGGAGACATAAATTCAAGAATAAGGTGGGTGCTGCATTCGGCAGCTACGGATGGAGCGGGGAAGCTCATAAAAAGATACACGAGGAGCTTGAGAATGCCGGCATCAAAATGGTGCACGAGCCTGTCGGAGTCAAATACCAGCCGGATGAAAATGAACTTAAAGCCTGCTTTCAGTTAGGACGGGAATTCTCAAGTTATATTAAATAGATTCAAAGCATTTATTTTATTGTTCTGTAATAACTAATAATGAACGCGAATATTGTGTTTAAGCAGAAGACCTTCCGCCTAAGGATGTCATTATTAGGCGTGTGTAAGGTTTCTCATTGAGATAAGCCCGTTTTTTATAAATTTCAAAATGCGGGGTAGATTGGTATGTTAAAAAAATTAAAACTATTTGTCATTATAACAATTATATTTGTTCTGGCTTTACCGCTGAATGCCTGTCAAAGGCTAAGCGGAAGAGCCGAAAACGTGATCGAAGAAAATGAAGAAAACCGGAATAAAGGTAATATTGAAGAAGAAAGTACAACTATTTACCCCCTGACTGAAGATAATGATATCCTGATACCAGCAGTCAAAAACAATGGTTTCGACGTTACATACGGCTTTACGGATAAGACGGGAAGTTTTGTAATTGAACCACGGTTTAAATCCGTCGAGCCTTTTTTTGAAAGCGGAATTGCTCCGGTGACTGATTTCTCAGGGGAAACAGGAATTATTGATAAAACCGGCGCATACATAGTTGAACCGCAATGGAATTATCTTTTCTACACTGATAATGTATTTATAGGATACAAATATGAAGAATATATAAGTGCTGTGTTTGATAAAAACGGCAGGATGCTTTTTCAGAAAGAGGGATACATCGCTGATTACAGCGAAGGGCTGTCTCCATCGGGCAGCGAAGGGTATCTTGATACTTCGGGAAAAATTGCGATAAAACTTGATTACGAATCTCTGGATTTTTTTAAAAACGGTATAGCAGAAGTAGCTCCGGAATATTTCGGGCCCTCTTATTATATCGATATAAACGGCAATGACCTTACTGATACGATTTCTTCGGGCCTGAGGATGTACAAGGATGAGTCAAATAATCTTTTCGGCTTTAAGAATACGCAGGGCGATATCGTAATAAACGCTGAGTATTACGGAGCAAGCCCTTTTTATAACGGATATGCAATAGTATGCGTCACCTCCGATTCCAATAATCTCAAATACGGAATTATAGATACAGCGGGAAATAAAGTTTTGGAACCAAAATATTGCCAAATAAAAAGGATGAGTAACGGGCTTATTGCAGTGGGAGAAGAGATTGATGTCTATGCTTATATCCCGACAGAGTATTTTAATTACTGCAAAAAGGCGCTTTTTACCCCTGATTTGAAGAAATCCACTGATTTCATTTTTGATTCTGTGTCTGATTTTGATGATGAACATGTATGTGTTAATGATGATACCTCGGTTTATTTTATTGGCAAAGAACTGAAGCTATCCCGGAAGCTTCCGAAATTACCGGGAAGAGGAGAATTTATAAAGGACGGAGAGTTGATCAGGGGATATTTAAACGGTAAGATGACGGTACTCGATTCAAAGGGAATAATTCTTGCACAGAACAGCGGCGATATTGATCTGGGAGACGGGATTTTGGCAAGAATGCAGGTTAAGCTTCCAACCCCGGCAGCGATGCTTTCTTATCCGATAATATCGGGCCTGAAGGATAATTCAACGGAGAAAAAGATTAATAACACCATATATGATGAAATGGTGGAGGCCTATGAAGATTTGGTTCGTTTCGACGGCCCGGAAAATACGATGTATGTTTATAGTACTTATGTGATTACCAGAGAAAAAAATCTTATCTTAATCGACCAAAATATTTATATGCATTTGTTAGGGGCGAATCACGGTTATTCATACAGAAATACGGTTTATATAGATTCTGAAACAGGTGTCAGTTACGGTCTTGCTGATCTTTTTAAGTCTGATCCCGGCGTATGGGAATATTTAAGTTCGGTTGTTACCGGACAGGTACGTGAAAAAATGGATGAGATGGGATACTATACGGATGAAATATCCATTGTGCCGGATACATCGTTTGCTGTCAAACAGGATGGTATTGTTATTTATTATGCTGCGGGAGATATTGCGCCTTATGCGGCAGGGATGCAAGAGTTTTTTATTCCGTATTCTGACTTAATTGAGCATATAAATACTGAAGGTGATTTTTGGAATGCTTTTAAATAATAACGCGCAATCCACTTGCCACACTGTTTTTTGCAGGTTTCAAAAGAATTAAGTTGTTTATTGGTTTAGAAATGATGGTAATAAGGTAATAATAATTTATTAAATATATAGAAAATAAACTTTATAAACTATTGTGTCGTTTAGGGGGCATTATGTATTTTGAATCTGCAAAGGAACTAAAGGCGTATATAAATCGCCTTATTGTTGAACCGTACGAACAACTCATGATATTGGCAGGATATAAATCTGCCGATGAAGTCACCGATGTTATGGAATTTCTAAATGAAAAGGGGATAAATTTTTTCGGAGGTATCTATCCCGGGTTGCTGACAGGTAAGAATAACAAATCCTACGGATTTATTGTCGAAAGATTTAATCCCGTTTTTTCTTCCCTTGTTCTTCCTCATATGATGAGATTTAATAAAGATCCTGCCTCGTTAAAGGGATATACCGCTTTGGTACTTGTCGACGGGTTATCTCCATATATGAAGGCGCTTATTGACACATTATTCAAAAAGATGGGTACATATGTAAATTATTTAGGCGGAGGAGCAGGCTTTTATGATATGAACCAGAGACCATGTATCTTTGATAATAAAGGTATCTATCAGGATGTTCTCTATGTATGCGTTATCCCGTCACCCTGTTTCTCCGGCGTAAAGCATGGATGGAGAAAGCTGATGGGACCGTTTTCAGTTGACAGATCAATAGACAACGTCTTGATATCTCTGGATGGGGATAATGCTTTTGAAGTATACAAAGAGGTTATTGAAGCTGAGGAGCGCATAACTCTGTTCAAAGAGGATTTTTTTACCATAGCAAAAGACCATCCCTTCGGCATTGTCCAGGAGGACGGTTCAATTATTGTCAGAGATCCGATAGGCCTTAATGATAATTACGAAATAATATGCGTTGCGGATATTCCGGTTAACAGTCAGATATATGTGCTGAAAGGCGATGTTGACTCGCTGCTGAGTTCTTCATTGGAGATAACGGAATATTGCACTAAAAATGCGCCGGATTATCATTTTCCACTTCTTTTTAACTGCATTTCCAGAGCCATGTTCATGGAGGACAAATTTGAAGAAGAGCTGTCCAACATTCAGAATAAGCTTAAGCCAATAGTGCAGGGAGCTCTTTCAATAGGGGAAATAGCATCCAAAAGTAACGGGGAAATCGTTATACATAATAAATCAACTGTGCTGGGGCTGATTGGAAAGTAATTCAATGCCAATATTCCGGGTTGTCTCAAAATAAGGAACTTGTCATCCTAAGAATTAAAATGACCCAATAATCTTTATGATTGTTTTGAGATGATCCCTTTTTCTATACTCAAAAAAGCCTTATCATAATACAGAAAATGCAATTCTATGGCCATAAAACTTCCGAAAGCAGATGTGTTGATTTACTTATCGGCCAAATATCCTTTTGCGACAGCGTCTTCAATAAGCTGGGATACAAATTCCCAAAGTTCCGGCGCACCTTCTTCTATTTGGCCGATGCGCTTAATTACCTGTTCTTTTTTTATATCATGCTCCTGCCATGTTCCTCCTTTGTTTAGATAATTAAGCAGTACCGGCTGCAGCCTGTCCAGTGCTGCGGCATATTTGGCTTCGGGAGTTTCCATGGCATCAAACTCCTCCCAAAGCTTCCTTAACTCCGCTCCCTGATCCTCGGGCAGCAATCTGAAGATGCGATCGGCTGCTTTCTGTTCCCGTTCAAGTTTATCCAGGTTTCCCTTTGCGTCGTAGCAGAAGGTATCTCCGGCATCTATTTCGACAATATCATGAATTATACACATCCTCATTACTTTAAGGAGATCTATGTTTTCCTTTGAATATTCGCTTAAGAGAAAGGCCATTAAAGCCAAATGCCAGGAATGCTCGGCATCGTTTTCTCTGCGGGAGCCATCGTGTATTTTTGATCTTCTGAAAATATTTTTAATTTTATCTACCTCTAAGATAAACTGAATTTGCTTTTTTAGTCTTTCTGAAATCATTTCAAAACCATCCTTATGTTTCTGTGTATAGAGATATTATAGCACTAATGAAAAAAGATATTATAGTGAAAAAAGAACTCTTCCCATTTACTGCTGTTGAGATTGAATTATCCGGTGCATAAGCTTATAATTAAATCTAATGCATCAGTTCGCCCCCTTTTCGGAATGGCGAAAATTAATTATAGGGATTTTTCAGTAAAAAAGTGATAAAAAAAAAGCCAAACCACCGGGGGGTTGGATTCTGGTTTGGCTCAAAAGTGTTGCAACATAAATAAATTAACGGATTAATTTATTTATGCAATGTCTATAATAACTTATTCGGGATGAATGGTAAATGATTCCCCTAAAACAATTAATATTGAAATAATGGTAAAACAGCATTATTAAATGATTTAACACTAGTATAAAAAAGTGTTCGTCAAAATAAACGGATTAAATATATTACCCTTGTTGAAATATAATGAATCGAGGAAATTATTATGGAAATTAATCACAGATTGCGTTTGAAAGATTCCAAAAGAATAGTTGTAAAGGTGGGAACGTCAACATTAACCCATGAAAACGGCAAAATGAATTTTACCAGAATGGATCGTCTGGCTATGACACTGTCTGAGCTGATGAACGAGGAAAAGGAAGTAATATTGGTTTCATCCGGTGCAATTGGTGTCGGCATGGGGAAATTCAACCTGAAAAAACGGCCGGAAGGCATGGGGATGAAGCAGGCTTTGGCTGCTATTGGACAGTGTGAGCTCATGAACATATACAGCCGCCTCTTTGCCACATATAATCAGATGGTAGCCCAGATGCTGCTGACAAAACCCGATATCAATGACGAAATTAGAAGGGAAAATGTTCTGAACACATTTAACCATCTTTTGGATCTTGGTGCTATTCCGATTGTAAATGAAAATGACACTGTATCTGTTGATGAGATTAAAAGCCTTATGATGTTCGGAGATAATGATACTCTTTCGGCTGTTGTTACAAGGCTGGTGGAAGCAGATTTACTTATTATCTTATCTGATATTGACGGGCTTTATGACTCGAATCCCAGGGAAAACAAGGAAAGCCACCTTATTTCCGTTGTTGAAACCATTGATGAAATAATTCGCAACTGCGCCGGGGAAGCAGGTTCAAGACGTGGAACGGGAGGAATGGTAACCAAACTTGATGCCGCTGAAATAGTAACCAATGCAGGCGCTGATATGATAATAGCCAACGGATCGGATCCTGCAATAATACAAAGGATACTCAACGGCGAAGAAGTGGGAACTCTTTTCGTAAGAAAACCACGTAAAAAATCTACATAAAAAATTAAAAATAATTTAAGGGCAGATAATTCACTTATCTGCCCTTAAAGCGTAATCGATAATTAACCATTCACTCTGTCCCTTAAAGACTTGCCAGCTTTAAAGACAGGAGCTTTTGAAGCTGGAATATCGATGGTTTCTTTCGTCTGAGGGTTACGACCTTTTCTTGCGGCTCTGTTCTTTGTCTCGAATGTTCCAAAGCCTACAAGAACTACCTTTTCATCTTTTGCCAATGCTTCTTCTACAACATTCACGAAAGCATCAATAGCAGCTTCGCTATTCTTTTTTGTAAGGCCTGAATGTTGTGCAACAGCACTGATTAATTCGGCTTTATTCATTAGGATTACCTCCTGCACAAGAATTTCGTCATTATTGTATACCGTGATATGCACAAAGTCAAGCATTACAGCGGTTTTCCCAAGTAAAAGGAGGTTATTTGATTCTAATAGTTAAACAGTATATAATACTTCATGTGAAAGGGTTTGCAAACTACATATGGAGGAGTCCGGATGGCTGATCTCTATTTTTTTGTTTCCAGAGATAAAGTTGAAGATATAGTTGATTGTGGTCTTAAATTGTCGGAATGGTATGATCGCGAATTAATTCTTCCGGGAACGAACGAAAAAAAGAAGGTATTAAAGGCTCTTCTTAATCCCAGGGACGACGCAGGGATGATGAATGACACAAATTATCAGTGCCTTCGTCTGCAAGTAGAACTGGACTATTGTTGGGTTGCAGATGCTTTGCTTTATAAAATGTGCCAGGAAGATTCCCAGATAATGGAATTGTATTATAATAATATTATTCCTTTAAGGGATTATTGTTTCGGTACTTTCAGAAATCCCGAGGTACTTGTTACAACATCTGTTTTGCCTGAATTTATTGATGTTGCCGGAGAAGTTCTGGATACACCCCTGTTGTATGAAAACTCCGAAAAATTATACCTGGTAAATCTTCGGGAAAAGTATGAGGAGCTTTACAACGATTCCGGAAACAACCTATTATATGCCTTTTTCACATATCTTGAAGCCAAAGGTAAGGTAACACGATATGAGGACAGAGAGCAAAAAAATATAGTCTTCTTTTATACCGACAGTAAGGGATATACTATATTAAAAATTCCTAAGGAGTGAATCGATTGTTTGATTGGGCGGACCCATCCGTAAAAATATTAAAATATCTTAAAAAGGTAAAGAATCAATATGTTTCCGGCGAAGAACTGAGTGATATGTTTGGAATGAGCCGGACAGCAATTTGGAAACGTATAGACTCAATAAAGGAAGAAGGATTTAATATTGAGGCTGTCACAAAAAAGGGATATCGACTGATCAAGGAAGAGCCAGCCTGCGTCAGAGATGCCCCCTATGGCAGATTGGCGATTCAGAGCGAATTATCCGGATCTGCTTTTGGGCATGACCTGAAATTTCTTCAGGAAACAGATTCCACCAATCAGGTTCTAAAAAAAATGGCGGCCCAGAATGCTCCCGAAGGCACTGTCGTAATATCCGAGATGCAAAGTGCCGGCAGAGGCAGAAGGGGTAGAGCCTGGTGGTCTTCGCCCAACCGGGGAATATGGATGTCAATTTTATTAAGACCTAATCTTCATCCAAGCTCGGTACAAACACTTACTCTTGCAGCGTCGTTAGCCGTGATGCAGGCTTTAAAACCATTTAAAATCGATGGTATGGGTATAAAGTGGCCAAATGACATTCTTATTAATGGGAAAAAAGTCTGCGGGATTCTGACAGAGCTTTCAGCGGAGGCAGAAAAGGTTGACTGGGTCATAATCGGGATAGGTCTTAACGTAAACCACTCAGAGGCGGATTTTCCTGATGACATTTCTTCTGTAGCCACATCCCTCAGAATGAATGTGACCAAAAACGCCTTGCTCGATCGCAGTGTAATAGCGGCAAACATAATAGACGAGTTGGAAAAGGTGTACCGGTGTTTTCTCGAAAAAGGCCCGGCCTGGGTTGTTCATGAGTGGAAAAAGTATAATATTACACTGGGAAAACGTATAAAGATTATTAATCAACAAGGCGAAGTCAATGCCGAGGCAATCGATATAACAGAAGAGGGAAGGCTTATTGTAAGAGATGAGAATGGGAATAAGCTTGAGCTGTATTCAGGCGAGATTTCCATCAGGGAAACTTAAGTGGTTAAAATGCGGTATTTTAATTTTATAACGTAAAGGTTAAAATGGGTAATAGCACAGGCTGTTATAATAATGGAGGTTTTTATGGATCAAAACTCAAATAATCAGCAAAAAGAAAAGCAAAATTTACAGAATAGCAATGCAAAGACAGGAAGCAAACCAACAGAAAGAAATAAGCGCTATTCTCAGGAGCGCAATTCAAATAGTGAAAACGAAAATGTTATTAATACTCAGGAGGGCGACAGTGAAAAAAACTTAAGTCAGGATTATATGAAAGGATGTGAAAACAATAAATCTATGACAAAGGGCAAGGAGCAAAAACTAACCGAGAAACAGCACACAAAACATTCAAAATCGCATCAAAACAAATCATATAAATCCAACGTGGGAATCACTTCAGGCAGAAGTTCCCGGTATGGCCGTAATGCAACCAGAAGTACCAACCCCAGCGAGATCTTAGCTAAAAGCATTGCAACCAAACGCATTGAAACAATTGAAGATATCCAGGCTGATATTGAAAGAATAGACAAGGAAATTCAATTTGAGATTAAACAAATAAAAGCCATAAAGCTGGGCATTTAAAGGGGAGAAAGTATGCTACTGGCCATTGATGTAGGCAATACCAACAGTGCTATAGGTGTTTATAAGGGGGATACTCTTTTGGGAAACTGGAATGTTTCTACAACAAGGGAACGCACCTCGGATGAAACCGGCATGCTTCTGATATCTATGTTGCAATATGCAGGTATAAACCCGTCCGCAATAGACGGCGCCATTATATGCTCTGTTGTTCCTCCAGCCTTGCATTCCATCATAAATGCCATAAAAAAATATTTTGGGATAGATCCGCTCGTTGTGGGACCCGGGGTTAAAACAGGAATCAATATTAAATATGAGAATCCGCGTGAAGTGGGAACCGATAAAATAGTTAATGCGGTAGGCGCTTTAAAACTATACGGTGGTCCTGTGATAATAGTTGACTTTGGCACTGCAACAACATTTTGCGCTATAAGTCGCAGGGGGGATTATTTAGGCGGAATAATCTGTCCCGGTATAAAAATCTCTGCTGAAGCTCTTTTCAATAAAGCTTCCATGCTTCCCCGCATAGAAATAGCCAAACCTAAACATATTATTGGAAGGACTACGGTTAACAGTATGCAGTCCGGGATAATATACGGATTCGTTGGGCAGACGGATTATATAGTCAGCTTAATGAAGAAAGAAATGAAGGAGGATAATATCAGGGTTATTGCTACGGGGAGTATGGCAAATCTAATAGCATCGGAATCAACTATGATTGATGAGGTTAATACCCTGTTAACTTTAGAAGGGTTAAGGGCTATTTACCAGATGAATTCTATAGTTTAATCCGAAAAAACTGCAAAATAATGAGAAATCGAGAGTAACGTCGAGTCTGAGAGAGATGGTATGAATTTTTACTCTTAAATATTAAATTATCAGGCAAAATCATCCATACTTCTCGTTTGATTAAAGGCAAGAAATTGTTTAAGATTGTATTAGCACTCATTTAAGGTGAGTGCTAACAAGAAAATAACCCGTGATCGGGAAAAAATAAGGAGGTTTACCTATGAATATTAAGCCACTGGCAGACAGAGTTGTTATTAAAATGCTGGAAGCTGAGGAAACTACTAAGAGCGGAATAGTACTTCCCGGCACAGCAAAAGAGAAACCGCAGATTGCAGAAGTAATAGCTGTGGGCCCTGGAACAAAAGACGTGGAAATGGAAGTTAAGGTAGGGAATAAGGTGCTTATCAGCAAATATGCCGGAACCGAAGTAAAATTAGACGGCAATGAGTATACAATTGTTAAGCAGAATGATATCCTTGCAATAGTTGAGTAATAGGAGGTAGAAAAAATGGCTAAAGACATTAAGTTCGGTGAAGACGCCAGAAGAGCCCTGGAAGCGGGTGTGAACAAGTTAGCTAATACGGTAAAAATTACTTTAGGGCCAAAGGGCAGAAATGTTGTTCTTGATAAAAAATTCGGCTCTCCCCTTATCACCAATGACGGTGTTACAATAGCAAAAGAAATTGAACTGGAAGACCCGTTTGAAAACATGGGGGCTCAGCTCGTTAAAGAAGTAGCAACAAAGACCAATGATGTAGCCGGCGATGGTACAACAACAGCTACAGTGCTTGCTCAGGCTATCATTCGCGAAGGTCTTAAGAATGTTGCAGCCGGCGCAAATCCCATGATTCTCAAGAAAGGTATTCAAAAGGCTGTTGATGCAGCTGTTGATGGATTGGCAGAGATATCTCAGAAAGTTAAAGGCAAGGAAGATATTGCCCGTGTTGCTTCTGTTTCATCCAATGATGAAGAAATCGGCCAATTGATTGCAGATGCTATGGAAAAAGTGACCAATGACGGAGTTATAACCGTTGAGGAATCAAAGACCATGGGCACAAGCCTTGAACTGGTCGAAGGTATGCAATTTGATCGCGGTTATGTATCCGGCTACATGGTTACCGATACAGATAAGATGGAAGCAGTTTTGGAAGATCCATACCTGCTTATTACTGATAAGAAAATTTCGAATATTCAGGAGATTTTGCCTATCCTTGAACAGATTGTTCAACAGGGCAAGAAACTTGTTATCATTGCAGAAGATGTTGAAGGTGAAGCTCTTGCAACATTAATCGTTAATAAACTGCGCGGAACCTTTACCTGTGTAGCAGTTAAAGCTCCCGGCTTCGGAGACAGAAGAAAGGAAATGCTGCGTGATATTGCTATTCTGACCGGCGGCCAGGTAATTACCGAAGAGCTCGGACTGGATCTTAAAGAAACAAAACTGAATCAATTAGGCCGTGCAGAAAAAGTTATCGTTCAGAAAGAGAATACAATTATCGTCGGCGGAAGCGGTGACGAAAAAGCTATCCGTGACAGAATCAACTCAATTAAGTCTCAGATTGAAGAAACCACATCTGATTTTGACAGAGAGAAGCTCCAGGAGAGACTTGCCAAGCTTTCCGGCGGCGTAGCCGTTATTCAGGTTGGTGCTGCAACTGAGACAGAGATGAAGGAAAAGAAACTGCGTATCGAAGATGCTCTGGCAGCAACCCGTGCAGCTGTTGAAGAAGGTATCGTATCAGGTGGAGGAATAGCATTTGTTAATGTTATTCCAAAAGTAAAGAAAGTTGTTGATGAGCTTACCGGAGATGAGAAAACCGGTGCTATGATAATTGCGAAAGCATTGGAAGAGCCAATAAGGCAAATTGCTGCCAATGCCGGCCTTGAAGGTTCCGTTATATTTGACAAGGTTCTCAACAGCGAACCTGGTATAGGATATGATGTTACCAGCGAGAAATACGTTAATATGATTAAAGCTGGTATTGTTGATCCTAAGAAGGTAACACGTTCGGCTCTGCAGAACGCTGCATCCATAGCAGCAATGGTTCTGACAACTGAGAGCCTTGTAGCAGATAAGCCTGAAAAGCAGGATCCCGCAGCTGCTGCAGCAGGCATGGGCGGCGGAATGGGCGGCATGATGTAATGCTGTAGGATATAATATTCATATTTAGAACCTCTAAAGGAGCTGTTTGACAGAATAGTATGTCAACAGCTCCTTGCTGCACATTATAAAAGTCTGTTTTATTTAAGTTCGGGGCGTCAGGATGGATATTTTAATTATTATTGTAGCTGTAACAGTAATTGCTATTATTTCAGAATTTCTTTACCGGCTTGCCGGAGAAGATATTCTAAAAATTTTTCGATGGATTTTATATTTATTCACGACAGTAATACCATTAACTCTATTAATGTGGATTTATGAATCCATAAAAGCAAAAAAATGGTTTGATTTAACTAATCATGCACTCTTTATGGTTACGGCAAATATTATTTATTTTCTTATCGTTCTGGCAACAAAATATATTTTTATAAAAAGTCAAAACAGAAAATCAATCAAGACTTTGAATTTCGGAATCACGTATTATGACAAAAGCGTTGAAAAATCAAAAAAGCATGTCCGCGGGCGAATTCTCAAATTGCTTACAGTAAATCTGATAATTGTTCCAGCTTTAAACATCTATTTTATATATGATTTTATAAAACTTATTTATCAAACACCGTAACATGATGACAACCGTATGAATAATGCACACAAAAAATACATAAGTTTGTCAAAATTTTGTCAATGTACTAATATACTTAAGCTGCAAATATTGTTAAAATAATAACAAAGATAATGATTGAGAATAGCTATAGTAACCCAGACATTAATTTTTTTATCTTTATTCGTTAAAAAAATAACAATTATGGCCGTAGAAGAATGGCACAGCTGGCAGGTGCACCAAAAGGAGATTTTATAGAAAAAACCAGCAAGAAGGAGAGATGAGCATGAAAAGGAACAGAATAAGAGAACCAATTGACAATGTGGAGAAACTGGAAAAGGCACTGGCAAAGCTCAAAGAAGCCCAGAAAATGTATGCGACTTACTCTCAGGAACAGGTGGATAAAATTTTTCTGGCAGCAGCGTCAGCTGCAAATAAGGCCAGAATCCCCCTCGCAAAAATGGCAGTTGAAGAAACAGGAATGGGCGTTGTTGAGGACAAGGTAATAAAAAACCATTATGCCTCAGAATACATATATAACGCCTATAAAAACGTTAAAACATGCGGTGTTATTGAAGAAGATAAAGCTTTCGGAATTAAAAAAATCGCAGAGCCTGTTGGTGTCATAGCTGCGGTTATACCCACGACCAACCCCACATCAACAACTATCTTTAAAACACTTATTGCCCTTAAGACAAGAAATGGAATTATGATAAGTCCTCATCCAAGGGCAAAAAAATGTACTGCCGAAGCAGCAAGAATTGTTTTAGAAGCAGCTGTTGAAGCAGGTGCTCCTGAAGGTATCATTGACTGGATAGATGTTCCTTCATTGGAAATGACAAACCTGGTTATGAAGGAATCTGATCTTATTCTGGCTACCGGAGGTCCCGGAATGGTCACTGCTGCATACTCCAGCGGTAAACCGGCCATCGGGGTAGGACCCGGCAATACACCCGCCATTATTGATGATTCTGCGGACATTCTTCTTGCTGTCAACTCAATAATACATTCCAAAACCTTTGACAATGGCATGATTTGTGCTTCAGAGCAATCTGTTATTGTACTGGAGAAAATATATGAAGAGGTAAAAGAAGAGTTTAAGAAAAGGGGCTGCTGGTTCTTAAACGAAAATGAAATTGATAAAGTACGAAAGACCATAATTGTAAACGGAGCGTTAAATGCTAAAATAGTAGGACAGCCGGCATATAAAATCGCGGAGCTGTCAGGCTTCACCGTTCCGAAAAACACAAAAATCCTGATTGGCGAAGTAGAAAGCGTGGAACTTACGGAGGAATTTGCCCATGAAAAACTGTCTCCCGTCCTTGCAATGTACAAGGCAAAAACTTTTGCCGAAGCCATGGATAAAGCCGAAAGACTGATAGCTGACGGCGGATATGGCCATACAGCCTCTGTTTATCTCAATCCGATAACCCAGAAGGCAAAGTATGATGAATTCACAGAAAGAATGAAAACCTGCAGAATTTTGCTGAATACACCATCATCCCATGGCGGAATCGGCGATTTGTATAATTTCAAGCTGGCTCCGTCCCTTACTCTCGGCTGCGGTTCATGGGGAGGAAACAGCGTATCGGATAATGTTGGTGTAAAACATCTTTTAAACATTAAAACTGTTGCCGAGAGGAGAGAGAATATGCTGTGGTTCAGGGCACCTGAAAAGGTATATATTAAAAGAGGCTGTCTGCCTGTTGCTCTTGATGAGCTTAGAACTGTTATGGGAAGAAAAAAGGTTTTTATTGTAACTGATAATTTCCTGTACAACAATGGTTATACAAAGCCTGTTACTGATAAGTTAGATGAGATGGGCATTAAGCACATAACATTTTTTGATGTTGCTCCTGATCCGTCCTTAGCCTGTGCTAAAGAAGGCGCAGAGCTAATGAGATCATTTGAACCCGATTGCATAATCGCAGTGGGCGGCGGATCGGCAATGGATGCCGCCAAAATCATGTGGGTTTTGTACGAGCACCCGGAAGCTGATTTTATGGATATGGCGATGCGCTTTGCTGATATAAGAAAACGTGTTTATACATTCCCCAAAATGGGTCAGAAGGCATACTTTATAGCAATACCCACCACCGCCGGGACAGGCAGCGAGGTTACTCCCTTCGCGGTAATAACCGACGAGACTACAGGAGTTAAATATCCTTTGGCCGATTACGAGCTGATGCCGGATATGGCTATTGTTGATGCCGATATGATGATGAACGCGCCAAAGGGATTGACCGCGGCATCCGGAATTGACGCTTTAACCCATGCCATCGAAGCATATGCATCCGTCATGGCTACAGAATATACCGACAGTCTTGCTTTGGGAGCTTTAAAGATAATATTCGAGTATCTGCCAAGGGCTTATGAAAACGGAGCCAATGATCCTGTCGCCAGAGAGAAAATGGCAAATGCAGCAACTATGGCCGGAATGGCATTTGCCAACGCGTTTCTGGGTGTATGTCACTCAATGGCTCATAAACTAGGGGCATTCCATCACCTGCCTCACGGTATAGCCAACGCACTGCTTATAAACGAGGTTATTAAGTTTAACGCAGCAGAAACTCCGACGAAAATGGGCACATTCCCTCAATATGATCATCCGCATACCCTCGCGAGATATGTTGAAATTGCAGATTATTTAGGCATAAAAGGCAATACTAACGAAGAAAAAGTTGAAAATTTAATTAATAAAATTGAAGAGCTCAAAGAAAAAGTTGGCATTAAAAAGACTATAAAGGACTATGGCATAAACGAAAAAGTATTTTTGGACTCACTGAATGAGATGGTCGAGCAGGCATTTGACGACCAGTGCACAGGTGCGAACCCGCGTTATCCGCTTATGAGCGAGATTAAGCAAATGTATCTTAACGCTTATTACGGAACCGGTCAGAAAGAGAATGAACCCATTTGCTGCTTTACCTTGCCGGCTCTGCAAAAAATCGGGATTAATGTTTGAAATCAGGATAAATATCCGAATCTTACCCCGCTAAAAAGCGGGGTTTTTTACGGCACCGTGCAAATTACCGGCAGATTTTGTTATTATACCGGAATGTGATATTGAGGTTCAAAATTCAAAGAATACAAAAGAAACAAAGGTATATTTGGCCTAACAATGGAAAAAGAATAGATGAGCCGTTGAAATCGGAGAAAATATATAATATAGTAGACTGGATGCAAGACCTGTTGAAACATTGGGAGTAAAAGCAATGGACCATTATTACAGCGAAAAACCAAAATCTGAAATAGAAGAACATAAATTCAGATATGAAATCAAAGGAATAGAGCTTGAGTTTATATCGGTCAGCGGAGTTTTTGGCTTCAGCCAGAAAATAGACAAAGCCACACGGCTTTTAATAGAAAATTACAGGCCTTCTGGAGCGGGGAATTTTGTTCTAGATATGGGCTGCGGATTCGGGCCTGTTTCTTTATATATCAAATCAAGATATCCGCATCTTCAGGTTACTGCTGTCGACATTAACGAGCGCGCCGTTTCTTATGCTGAAAAGAATGCCCAGATAAATAATCTAAGCATCGAAGTTATGAAAAGCAATCTTTACTCACAGCTTGGAGGCAGACTGTTCGGGGACATACTTTCCAATCCTCCCATAGCGGCAGGAAAGGTATTGAATACACGCCTGATACATGAAGCCAAAAATTATTTGTTGAAAAATGGCGCCCTTTGGATTGTAGCATACCATAATAAAGGCGGGGAAACCCTGAAGCGAATCATGGATGAGGCATTCGGAAATGTGGAGGATATTGAGAAAAAAGGCGGTATTCGAGTTTACAGATCAGTGTGGAAAGGCTCGGAATAAACAATGGCTGTTTAATATTCCATGCAAAGGTACGCTCTCTTTTTATATACAAAAATTAACGAGACAATCGTGTACTCCGTGAAAAAAGTACGCTTGACAAGTTTCAAGCGGCGGTGTTACAATAGTTGAGCGTGCGAACATGGCAGTTTGCATGTTTTTGTGTTATGTAAATAATCAGGGAACTATAAGTCCGGAGGATTTACAGTGATTGAGTTACTTAAAAAAAAGGAAAAAGTTGTAGGTTTGAAACAAACCAAAAAAGCCGCTGAACAAGATAGACTGGAAATGGTTTTTGTTGCTTCAGACGCCGATCGGAGAATAGTTGAGCCGATTATCAAGCTCTGTGAAAGAAAGGGAATAAAAGTTAATACCGAAAACACAATGAAACAGTTAGGAAAAGCGGCAGGCATTGATGTCGGGGCTGCCATTGCAGGTATACTGCGCTCATGAAATTAACGTAAAAGCGTTAATATATAAAATATTCACAATATTGATAAGGAGGTGAAATCAAGGATGCCAACATTTAATCAGTTGGTTAGAAAGAGCAGGAAGAAAGTATTGTACAAATCACATTCACCGGCTTTACAAGTCAGTATGAATACATTGAAAAAGAAAGCCGTTGATCTGAGCTCTCCCCAAAAGAGAGGTGTTTGTACAGTAGTTAAAACTGTTACTCCCAAAAAACCAAACTCAGCTCTTCGTAAAGTTGCAAGGGTTCGCCTGACCAACGGTATTGAAGTAACCGCATATATTCCGGGTATCGGCCACAATCTGCAGGAACACAGTGTTGTTCTTATAAGAGGCGGACGTGTTAAGGACCTTCCGGGTGTAAGATATCATATTATTCGCGGTACTTTGGATACAGCAGGTGTTGCCAACCGTATGCAGGGGAGATCCAAGTATGGCGCAAAACGTGCTAAGAAAAAGTAGAATCTTATAATTTAAGATGCTGCTTAAAAATTTAAGATTTTTGCAGGACTAATCAACGTGCAAGACGTTTTCAATATATAGTTTTTGATTGCGTTTCGCACTGACGAACTTTGTTTGATAAGTTCGAGTACCTGTGATACCGGGTTGTATGCCCGCAGTTATCATGCAAAGGAGGGAAGAAAAGTGCCAAGAAGAGGACATGTTCCAAAAAGAGATGTTCTGCCTGATCCAATATATAATGATAAGATAGTTTCAAAGCTTATCAATACCATCATGCAGGACGGCAAGAAGGGTGTTGCACAGAAAATATGTTATGGCGCCTTTGATATAATAAGGGAGAAAACCGGAAAGAATCCCCTTGAAGTTTTTGAAGAAGCCTTGAATAACATTATGCCCGTACTCGAAGTTAAAGCCAGAAGAGTGGGCGGTGCCACCTATCAGGTTCCTATGGAAGTAAGGCCTGAAAGAAGACAGACCCTTGGTTTGCGTTGGCTTGTAGGCTTTGCAAGAAAAAGAAGCGAACGCACCATGAAGGAAAGACTTGCCGCAGAGATATTGGATGCGACAAACAACTTGGGTGGAGCCGTTAAGAAGAAGGAAGACACCCATAAGATGGCAGAAGCCAATAAGGCATTTGCTCATTACAGGTGGTAATTTTGAAAATAAATGTAGCAAACATCGTACTACTACATCGGAAGGAGGGTATCGATGCCCAGACAATACAGCTTGGAAAACATACGTAACATCGGTATTATGGCACACATCGACGCAGGGAAAACCACCACCACCGAAAGAATTCTGTTTTATACCGGACGTACACATAAACTTGGCGAGGTTCATGAAGGTTCAGCTACTATGGACTGGATGGAGCAGGAACAGGAAAGAGGTATTACAATAACCTCTGCCGCAACTACTGCTTATTGGAAACATTGCCGTATTAATATTATTGATACACCCGGACATGTTGACTTTACAGTTGAGGTTGAACGTTCTTTACGCGTACTTGACGGATCGGTAACAGTATTTTGTGCAAAGGGCGGTGTGGAGCCTCAAACAGAAACAGTCTGGAGACAGGCGGACAAATACGGAGTGCCACGCATTGCCTATGTTAATAAAATGGATATAATGGGCGCAGACTTTTTTAACTGCGTTCAAATGATGAAAGACAGGCTGCATGCAAATGCAGTGCCTATTCAGCTTCCTATAGGAAAGGAAGATCACTTTGAAGGTATTATCGATCTTGTAAAGAACAAAGCATATTATTACAGGGATGATCTGGGAAAGCAGATTGATGAAGCAGATGTTCCCCAGGATATGAAGGAGATTGCAGAGGAGTACAGGTTTAAAATGGTAGAAGCCATTGCTGAGCTTGACGAAGAACTCCTCACAAAGTACCTAGACGGAGAAGAGCTCACCGAAGACGAGATAAAGGCCGGTATCAGAAAGGCGACTATTGCAACAAAGATTGTTCCGGTAACATGCGGATCATCCTACAAAAACAAAGGTGTACAAAAACTTTTGGATTGTGTGGTAGATTATCTGCCGTCGCCTGTTGATATACCGCATATCAGAGGTATTGTACCGGACAGCGGCGAGGAAGAAGAAAGACCTTCGTCTGACGAGGCTCCGTTTTCAGCATTGGCATTTAAGATCATGACTGACCCATACGTCGGGAAGCTTACATTCTTCAGGGTATATTCAGGAACATTGAAAGCCGGTTCTTATACTCTTAATTCCACAAAGAACAAAAGAGAGAGAATTGGCCGTATCCTGATGATGCACGCGAATGATCGTACTGACGTAGATATGGTCTATTCAGGGGATATTGCTGCCGCCGTGGGTCTGAAAAATACCACAACCGGTGATACCCTGTGTGATGAAAATAACCCGATAATCCTGGAATCCATGGAATTCCCTGAGCCGGTTATTAATGTGGCTATCGAGCCAAAAACGAAAGCCGGTCAGGAAAAAATGGCTATTGCTCTTCAGAAACTTGCCGAAGAGGATCCGACATTTAAAGTATACACTAACCCGGAAACCGGACAGACTATTATTGCCGGAATGGGTGAGCTTCATCTTGAAATCATAGTTGATCGTCTTTTAAGAGAGTTCAAGGTTGAGGCAACTGTCGGTAAACCCCAGGTTTCATATAAAGAAACCATTCGGAAAACTGTTAAGGCAGAAGGCAAGTTTGTACGGCAGTCGGGCGGTAAAGGCCAGTATGGTCATTGTGTTATTGAGATCGAACCTCTTGAACCAGGCAAGGGTTACGAATTTGTCAATAAGATTGTCGGCGGAGCAATTCCCAAGGAATTTATCCCGGCAATCGACAACGGTATCCGCGATGCTATGAACAGCGGTGTAATTGCGGGTTACCAGGTTCTTGACGTCAGAGTTACTCTTTTGGATGGTTCATACCATGAGGTCGACTCATCGGAAATGGCATTTAAGGTTGCCGGATCGATGGCATTTAAGGAAGCTATGAGAAAAGCTGATCCTGTACTGCTGGAACCTATCATGAAGGTAGACGTAACAACGCCGGACGAATATACCGGTGATGTTATAGGAGATCTTAACTCCCGTCGGGCCAAGATTGAAGGTATGGAGGTTATTGCAGGAGCACAAAATATTCATGCGTTTGTTCCTCTCTCCGAGATGTTCGGATATGCTACCGATCTGCGTTCCCGCACACAAGGACGCGCTGTATACACAATGCAGCCATCCCATTATGAACCTGTTCCTAAGAATATGCAGGAACAAATAGCCGAGGGAAGAAATCCCGGGGCATAATACTGAAACTGTTGAAACTATTGATTTTACAAATTAATAATTATATAATTTTGAATCATCAGTGATTCAAATGAAGGAGGTTTATTCCAAATGGCAAAGGCTAAATTTGAACGTACAAAGCCACATGTAAACATTGGCACAATCGGTCACGTTGACCATGGTAAGACTACTCTTACCGCTGCTATCACCAAGGTTCTTGCTTTAGGTAATCCTAACATTCAGGTTAAGGACTATGCACAAATTGACTCTGCTCCTGAGGAAAAAGAAAGAGGCATTACTATCAATACAGCACATGTTGAGTACGAGACAGCTAACCGTCACTATGCTCATGTCGACTGCCCTGGTCACGCTGACTATGTTAAAAACATGATCACTGGTGCAGCTCAGATGGATGGAGCTATTCTCGTTGTTTCGGCTGCTGACGGTCCTATGCCTCAGACCCGCGAACATATTCTCCTTTCTCGTCAGGTTGGCGTTCCAAGTATCGTTGTTTTCCTTAATAAATGCGATATGGTTGACGACGAAGAGCTGATCGAGTTGGTAGAAATGGAGCTCAGAGAGTTGCTTAACGAGTACGAATTCCCTGGAGACGAAATACCCTTTGTCAGAGGTTCGGCATTGAATGCTCTCGAAAGCGATTCCAAAGATCCAAACGCTCCTGAGTATGCTTGTATTCATGAGCTTATGAAAGCTGTAGACGAATACATCCCAACACCAACACGTCCAACAGATCTTCCTTTCTTAATGCCTGTTGAGGACGTTTTCACCATCACTGGTCGTGGAACAGTTGCTACCGGTAGAGTTGAGAGAGGAACACTTAAAGTAGGCGACGAAGTTGAAATCGTTGGTTTGAGGGATGAGGCTAAAAAGACAGTTGTTACCGGTGTTGAAATGTTCCGTAAGATTCTTGATCAGGCTGTTGCAGGTGATAACATCGGTGCGCTTCTCCGTGGCATCCAGAGAAATGAAGTAGAAAGAGGACAGGTTCTTGCTAAACCCGGTTCAATAACACCTCATACAAAGTTTACCGCACAGGTTTACGTTCTGACAGCTTCTGAAGGTGGCCGTTCCAAGCCATTCTTCTCAGGATACAGACCTCAGTTCTATTTCAGAACCACCGACGTTACAGGCAACATCAAGCTTCCTGAAGGCGTTGAAATGTGCATGCCTGGTGACCATGTTACTATGGAAATCGAGCTTATCACTCCTATCGCTATGGAAAAGGGACTCAGATTGGCTATCCGTGAAGGCGGACATACCGTTGGTTCAGGTGCTGTTGTAGATATTATAGAATAATTATTGTTTTATTATATGGTTCTGCATCAATTATTGGGGCAGGGCAAAAAATAAAAAAGTTCAATGTTTCTGGCAGATAATCGTTAAGGTTGTCTGCCAGTTTCTTTAGTTTTTTAACATTACAGTTTTAAGCCATGGCATGGAGTATTCGATTGCGAAATCTTTCAAAGTTCCTCATTCCAAAAGCATTCCTTTTAATAACTTTA
>Ga0134100_1001164_pt1 | contig 26027 bp, 24 predicted proteins | sample 11_taG_2_FD_94444 | JGI IMG/M metagenome (GOLD analysis project Ga0134100, IMG submission 94444) | Switchgrass degrading microbial communities from high solid loading bioreactors in New Hampshire, USA - 11_42_5_180_A3 metaG | ecosystem: Engineered > Bioreactor > Semi-continuous > Anaerobic >...
AAATGTAGTCTGAGCAACTTCATTTTACCTGAGATTTCAACTTCATGCTCGCTTTATTTAAAAAAATGTTGAAGCACCTCAAATTTTTATCTTTCGGTACCCCAACATTTATTATAGAACCAGATAAAGACATAATGCAAAAAAGCAACTATCAGGACTGATGGTTGCTTTTTTGCATATCAGTGATTCAGATAATATCTGAAAGTTCTATCATTATGTTTTCTCCGGGATAGGGAATAAATTCTCGTTTGAATGTGGTATGAGCTTCATTTTCTTTAACCAGTCTGACCGGAAGCTCTATGGTAAATGTGGATCCCTTTCCTACACGGCTTTTTACGCTTATATGTCCATTATGCAGATCTACTATTGACTTGGCAATTGAGAGGCCGAGACCGCTTCCTTCATAGTTACGTGTTAAAGAACTGTCTACCTGTATAAAAGGATCAAATATGCTGTCGATTTTATCTTCCGGTATACCAATGCCTGTATCCTTTATGGCTATGTAAATAATATCTTCCTTTTTCTTGACTTCTACGCATATATATCCTTTCTGTGTAAATTTTATGGCATTGGATATAAGGTTCAGAATAGCACGGGTTAATTTCTCCTGATCAAATGCAGTTATTATTTCTTTATATTTTGATTTAAGAGTAATTTTCAAACCCTTGTCCTGAGCATAGGGCTTTGCGTTATCAACAATGCCTTCAAGGGTTTCCACAATATTATAGTTTGCCAGGTATAGATTAAGTCCCCCTGAATCAAACTTTGTAGAATCGATCAGATTGTTGATAGCTCTTAAAAGACGAAAACAATTCTTCTTCATTAGACTATTGTATGCTCTGAACTTATTACGATTGCAATCCTGGAAAAGATCGTCATCCATCATTTCAAATAGTTGGATAGAACCTAAGACCACATTTAAAGGAGTTCGAAGTTCATGATAAATGTTATTGTAGAGCACCTCTCTGGACGGACCGGAATTATCAGATAATTTAAATATTGGTTCTTTCAATAAAACATGCTGATAATTACCATGAGAATTATTATTCCCCTTTTGGTACAGATATTTTATATCCCCCATGATTATCATTCCCCATTCTAATACAACCGATTTGCAAAATTAGCATACAAATATTTTATTTACCAGCTAATTATATTTAGTACCGGAATTTTTTTCAACATGTATTATATAATAGCGTGTTTTTTTAAGGGTTTTTGCAATGGGAAATGCGGGGAAATAGGATTATTACTTGATTACACCAGGAAAAATATGTTATTTTATGAGGCAAATCCACGCCTTGCCTTTTTATACTCGATAAGATATGATTTAATATGATTAAATGGTTAATATTAAGGCAAATACATTTTTTCAGGAGGTCAGGATGCATTTATGCATCCTTTAACAATGATGCAGTTAAAAATAGATGACAGGATATTATTAAAAGTTGAAAAACCGGCAAAGTATACCGGTAATGAATGGAATATGGTAAGAAAGCCTCTTGATAGTATCAAGATGCGTTTTGCCTTCTGCTTTCCGGATGATTACGAGATAGGCATGTCTCATTTGGGGATGAAGATTCTTTATCATATTTTAAACAAAAGAAAAGAAGTTTATTGTGAGAGAGCCTTCGCGCCATGGGTCGATATGGAAGGGTTAATGCGGGAGAATGATTTACCCCTGTATACTCTTGAGACCTATACCCCGTTATCGGAGTTTGATATGGTGGGTTTTACCCTCCAGTATGAAATGAGCTTTACAAATATCCTCAATATGCTGGATTTGGGACGAATACCGTTATTAAGCAAGGATCGTACCGAAGGTATGCCTTTCGTCATTGCCGGAGGTCCCTGTGCCTGCAATCCCGAGCCGTTGGCCGATTTTTTCGACTTTTTTGTAATTGGTGAAGGCGAAGAAGTAATCCACGAAATCGTTGATGAATATATAAGCTGGAAAGAAGCAGGAGAAAGCCGGGATAAGTTTTTAAAGAGAATTTCACGTATAGAAGGGATTTATGTCCCGTCCTTTTATGATGTTTCTTATAACGACAACGGAACAGTAAAGAGCGTAATTCCCAAAAGTACGGATGTTCCAGGCAGTATAAAAAGACGTATAATAAAAGACTTAAATTCGGTTGATTTTCCCGAAGATATAATTGTTCCCTATATCGGAACAGTCCACGACAGAATTATGCTTGAAATATTCAGGGGTTGTATCCGCGGCTGCCGTTTTTGCCAGGCAGGGTTTATTTATCGTCCGGTCAGAGAAAGAAGCTACGAAAAGCTCTGTGAGATCGCAAAAGCTTCTGTCCGAAGTACAGGCTATGATGAAATATCATTGGTATCTTTGAGTACCAGTGACTATTCGGCACTTCCTGACCTGTGCAATAATCTTATAGAATTTACAGAGAAAGAAAACATCAGCCTGTCTTTGCCTTCTCTGAGGCTTGATAATTTCTCACTCGGTTTAATGGACAAGGTATCGAAGGTACGTAAAAGCGGCCTGACTTTTGCGCCTGAAGCCGGTACACAAAGGCTCAGGGATGTCATTAACAAAGGGATAACCAACGAGGATCTTGTTTCTTCGGTCAGACTTGCAGTAAGCGGCGGATGGAACCAGGTAAAGCTGTATTTCATGATTGGCCTGCCAACCGAAACTATGGAAGATGTAGAAGGTATCTCAGAGCTTTCAATAAACCTTATTGAATCATGCAGAGATATTGTCGAACACGGAAAAGCCCTTAATATTACTTTGAGTACCGCATGCTTTGTTCCAAAGCCCTTTACTCCTTTTCAGTGGGAACCCATGGACGATATGGACGAGTTGATGAAAAAACAGTATCATTTGAAAGACCTTATTAAAAAACGGACAAGAAGCATCAAGTATAATTATCATGATGCCAGGATAAGTTTTATTGAAGCCGTACTTGCCAGAGGGGACAGAAGACTGGGAAAGGTTATTTATACCGCATGGTCAAAAGGATGTAAGTTTGATGGTTGGGACGAATTTTTTTCTTTCGATAAATGGATGGAAGCCTTTTCTGAGTGTAACCTGGACCCTAAGTTTTATGCCAACAGAAAGAGGGAGTATTCGGAAGTTTTACCCTGGGACCATATTGATATGGGGATTTCTAAGGAATTTCTGATGAAAGAGAGTCAAAAGGCTTATGAATGCGATCTGACAAGAAACTGCGCAGCAGGATGTTCTGCCTGCGGAGCCCAGGTATATAAAACAGGGATCTGCACCAAGACAAAGCGGGGTTTAGTTTATGGCGAAAATACTGAGGTTTAGATTTTCCAGAGGACAAAAGTTGAAATATATCGCGCATCTGGATATATTGAGAGTTTTTGAGCGTGCTATTAAACGGGCAGGAATCCCGGTGGCTTATACTCAGGGGTTTAACCCCCGACAAAAGCTGGTTTTCGGGCTGCCTATGTCAATAGGTCTTACAAGCGAATCAGAGTATGCCGATATAGAGCTGTCTGAGGAAATGGAACCTTGTGAGTTTATTGCCATGATAAATCAAGGATTGCCGGATGGCTTAAAGGTGGAGGAAGCTGTAATTAGAAATACGCGGGATAATATTATGAATCAAATTACCGCCGCCAGGTACGAGATCGTGTTTGAGGTTAAAGGGCCCAAAAGCTGTGAAATTGATGCCGTGGTATATGATTTTCTTTCAAAAGAAGATATAACAGTTATGAAAAAGACCAAAAAAGGCTACAGACCGGTTAATATAAGACCGTTAATATACTCTGCGTCTGCAGAAAAAACAGCTGAAGGCAGATTCAGACTGAAAGCATTTTTAAGCGCCGGAGCCGAAAATAATTTAAGAGCCGATCTTTTCATGCAGGCCTTCAGTCAGGAAACAAAGCTTGAGGTAGATATTGTTTCAATGCATCGCAAGGCTCTTTATGCATCTACCTATAATGAATGGAAAAACCCTTTCGAGGTAGCGAATGATTAAGGATATTCTTGTTGACATAGGCGCAGATGAAACTCGCCTGGCCATTCTTGAAGATGGTGTGGTATCCGAAATACAGATAGAAAAGAACCAGGATAAAAGTCTTGTGGGGAATATCTACAAGGGTAAAGTCGTGCGCGTTCTGCCAGGAATGCAGTCAGCGTTTGTTGATATCGGCATTAACAAGAACGCTTATCTTTATGTAAAAGATATTCTGCATGAAAAACATGACGAAAATGATATAGAGTCAATTAATTCCGATAATATTACGGAAATTTCGGAAGTTTTAAAGCAGGGTCAGGAAATAGTTGTGCAAGTCATAAAGGACGCCATAGGCGAAAAAGGCCCAAGGATCACCACTGTTATATCTATTCCCGGAAGTTATACGGTTTTTTTCCCGTATGGCAGTACGATAGGGATCTCAAAAAAGATTGATGATCAGGAAGAGCGCCGGAGATTAAGACAGATTGTTGAGTCGATCAAGCCAGATAATTGCGGGATAATTGTTAGAACCGCCTCGGAGAATATCCATGAGAATATTTTGATTGAAGAGATCAGTACGCTTTCGTCGGTTTGGGAAAGCATTCGGGAACAAGAAAAAAAGGCTCGTGCGCCAAAACTTCTTTACGGTCAACAAAGCCTCATAGAACATGCCATAAGGGAACATCTTGTTTCAAGTAACCGTTTTATTGTAAACGACAGGGAAACCTACAAAAAAATACTCTCTTTACTGGGAGATGAAATCTCGAGCCTGAAAGAGAAAGTTGAATATTATAATAAAGATTATGACATGTTCGAATATTATAATGTTCAAAGTGCTCTTAAAGAGGCCCTATCCAGAAAAGTATGGCTTAAGAACGGAGCATATTTGGTTTTTGATTACACTGAAGCTATGACGGTTGTTGATGTAAACAGCGGCAAATTTGTTGGAAAGACCGATATGGAAGAAACGGTTTTTAAGATAAATATTGAAGCCGCAAATGCTCTGGCGCGTCAAATCCGGTTAAGAAACCTAAGCGGAATTATAATAGTTGATTTTATCGATATGCAGAAAAAAGAGCATCGCCAACAGCTTCTGCAACACCTGCGGGAAGCAGTCAAAGCCGACAAAATACCAACGGTGGTTGTCGGCATGACCAGTTTGGGACTTGTAGAAATAACAAGAAAAAAGGTTAATTTACCCTTGTCTAATCATTATAACCATTAGGATTGTTTTTCTGCCATCTCCATGAGTCCTCGCACATCTCATCGAGATCCCTTGTTGCTTCCCATCCCAGCTCAAGTTTAGCTTTTGACGGGTCGGCAAAACAAACTGCTATATCTCCAGGCCTTCTTGGAAGGATCTTATACTTAATGGTTCTGCCGCTTACTTTCTCGAAGTTTTTAACCATATCCAGCACGCTGTAGCCTTTTCCTGTACCCAAATTATATATCAATGCACCTGGTTTTTCTTTAAGTTTTTCAAGAGCTTTTAAATGTCCCGCCGCAAGATCCACAACATGGATATAATCACGGACCCCTGTTCCGTCAGGTGTATCATAATCGTCGCCGAATACTCCCAAATACTCAAGTTTGCCTATAGCTACCTGGGTGATGTAAGGCATAAGATTGTTGGGGATGTTTTTGGGATCTTCTCCGATTTTTCCGCTTTTATGAGCCCCTATGGGATTAAAATAGCGCAGTATAACAATGTTCCAGCTATTATCGGATACATAGAGATCTTGCAGAATATTTTCAATAATTAGCTTTGTTCTGCCATAGGGATTGGTGGCCGACAGAGGAAAATCCTCCCTGATGGGAACGGTTTCGGGATTTCCGTACACTGTTGCCGATGAGCTGAAGACTATATCCTTAACACCGTGCTTTTGCATTACCTCACACAGCGTAATAGTTCCGGTAATGTTGTTATGATAATATTTAAGGGGTACTGAAACCGATTCGCCCACTGCTTTAAGACCGGCAAAATGAATAACCGAATCTATGTTTTCATTTTCAAAAATATTGTCAAGGGTTTCTTTATCCAACAGGTCGGCCTTATAAAAAGTCAGTTTCTTTCCGGTTATCTCCTGGACTCTTTCAAGAGCCTTTTCGGATGAGTTAATAAGATTATCAACCACAACTATTTCATAGCCCGCATTTAAGAGCTCCACGCATGTGTGACTGCCAATGTATCCGGCTCCGCCGGTAACCAATATAGCCATAAAACCTCTCCTATATTATTGATAAAAGGGAACATCACATATTATTTTTAATTATATCAAATTTTATATCAAGTTTATAGTAAATTTGCACTGGCACGTCGCGCCGCAGAGCTGGTACGCGATGGTGATTTTATTCTGTTTTGAAAAACTAATTTTCGCTAGGAGCTCTTTTGAGGTGGAATTTTTTTCAAATGAGGATGCATAATCTATGGAGATTTATCCTTTTAATATTGACTACATTAGTTCAATACCATATAATTAGGAATGCTTGAACTTTGTAGACTTTATTAAAGATTAGCTAGAGTGGGTGATTATTAATAATGGCAAAAATAGTTGTTTTGGATGGTTATACTGAAAACCCGGGTGATTTGAGTTGGGATCAGCTGGCAGCTCTTGGAGAGTTGACAGTATATGACCGTACTCCTGCTGAGAGAATTATAGAACGCATTGGTGATGCTGAGATCGTATTGACAAATAAGACTCCTATAAGCAGAGAAACATTGGAAGCATGTCCGTCTGTGAAATATATAGGAGTGCTTGCAACAGGATATAATATAGTAGATTACGTAGCTGCAAAGGAAAAAGGCGTTTTGGTGACCAATATCCCATCTTATGGTACCGAAGCAGTAGGCCAATTTGCAATAGCCTTGCTACTGGAAATTTGTCACCATATTGGACATCATAACAACGCCGTTCATGAGGGTCGCTGGGAAAACAACGATGATTGGTGTTTCTGGGATTATCCACTAATTGAACTTTCTGGAAAGACTATGGGTATCATTGGATTTGGCAGAATTGGGCAAGTTACCGGAAGAATTGCCAAAGCATTGGGAATGAATGTCATAGCTTATGACAAATTTGAAAATGATAGTGGAAGAGAAATTGGAAAATACACAGATTTGGATACATTGCTCAGAACATCAGACGTAATAGCACTTCATTGTCCTTTGTTTGCTGAGACAGAGGGTATCATTAATAAGACTACAATTGCTAAGATGAAGGATGGAGTTATTATACTAAATAACAGCCGCGGACAGTTAATTATAGAGCAAGATTTAGCTGATGCTCTAAACAGTGGAAAGGTTTATGCAGCAGCAGTTGATGTTGTTTCCACTGAACCGATTAAAGGGGATAATCCTCTGCTTCATGCTAAAAACTGTATAATAACACCTCATATAAGTTGGGCATCAAAGGAAAGTCGTCAACGTTTGATGGATATTGCTGTGGAAAATGTAAAACAATATCTTAATAATACACCTGTCAACGTTGTAAATAAGTAGGAATAAAAGTATTTATATACAATTGTGTATAATAAATTGAGAAGGTAAATAATTTTGCTGGACTGAAAATGAATGCTCCTTCTTGAGCAAGGAGACTTAAACCAAATTTATATTTTATCTATTGCCAGAAAGCTTGTGTTTTATATAAAAAACCATAAGTTTCTGGCAATAATTTTACAAAGACATAAATACCACCACTTATTCGTAGGCATAACCAGCCCAAGAATGAGGGTAGCCCCACTGGGGCGTTGCAGGGGATGATTTTTTCTTCGGATATGGTTCGAGCCGTGGATTTCTGCCTTGAGCAATGCGGCCTGGATAGCTTCCTTTATTCCGGTCTTATCACATATTATTTTTTAATTATATCAAATATGGCGAGTTTGCGGAAATAATTTAAAATTTGTTTAACGCCTGCAGCCTTTGGATAAATGTTAATAATAAGTATGACATTTCTGAAAAAAAGATAGTATTATCTAATTATCAGAATCATAAAAACTTTATTCAAAAGGATGTGACTTGATGGCCGAGAGTTCAAAAAGTAAAAATGTCAGTACTAATAAGCAGGATTGGTACCGTTTGGACAATGCGGCCTTAATATACCCTTCTATACAATCTGACCGTATAACTACGATGTTCCGGCTTTCCATGACTCTTAAGGAAAAGGTGGACCCGAAGATATTGCAGGCATCCCTTGAAGAGGTAATCAAGTGGTTTCCATTTTATCGTGTGCGTTTGAAAAAAGGCTTCTTTTGGTATTACCTTGAACACAACCCGGCGCTGCCACGGGTGGAAAGAGACGTCCGTTACCCGCTGGGCAGGCTGCATCCGAATTTGGGCAAACGTTTTCTGTTCAGGGTTCGATATTGGCAGTCCCGTATAGCAGTTGAATTCTGTCATGTGCTTACCGACGGCACAGGCGGTATGACATTTTTAAAAGCATTGGTTTATGACTATTTAAAGCGAAAAGGGAAAGACATCGGCGAACCCGGTGATATTCCGGTGGGCATGCTTCCTGACGAAGCGGCGGAAGACGCATATAACCGTTTTTACAAGAGTCCCTTGCCTCTTCCTGATAAAGGGAATAAGGCTTTCCACATAAAGGGTAAGTTACTTCATCCGGGAGCAATTATGATCACCACGGGAATCATACCGCTGGAAGCAATAATAAAAGCAGCAAAAAGCTATAATGTTTCGTTGACTGCTTTTCTTGCGGCTATTTACATCGATGCGCTGCAGGAACTCCAGGACAGTCTGGTTGCGCAAAACCCCATGAAGCGTCCAATAGCTTTGCAGGTACCTGTTAACATGCGGGGGATATATCCCAGTAAAACATTAAGAAACTTTTCTTTATTCGTAATGCCGGAGATCGATCCGCGACTCGGTAACTACACCTTTGAAGAAATCCTCCAAATAGTAAAGGAAACGCTCATTACTCAGACCAATGAAAAAACGATAAGCAAATCGCTTGCCAGAAATGTCGGGGGACAGCGAAACTGGATAATCAGAGTGATACCGCTGGTATTTAAGAAGCTTTTGATGCCGTTTTTGTATACTCGCATGGGGGAAAACCTCTGTTCCGGCACTTTGTCAAATTTAGGCCTTATAAAACTTCCTGAGGGAATGGCCAAAGAGGTTGAACGTATTGACTTTATTCTCGGCACAAATCCCATTAATAAAACGGGATGCGGTGTTTGTGGGTATAATGACAAGCTGGTAATTAATTTTGCCAGCAACACACGGGATAAAAGCGTAGAGCGTCTGTTCTTTACAAGGCTTATCAAAATGGGTATTCCTGTTAAAATAGAAGTAAATGAAGAAATAAAAAGTGAACATTTAAAACTTGGGAGGGATAGCTGATGGCATATTGTGTTCGCTGCGGTGTGGAATTGCAGAAAGGTCTGAAATATTGTCCGCTTTGCAATACTGAAGTTATTTTGCCTGATGAAGAAGGTATCGATGAAGGTATGCGGCCATTTTCAGATCGCATACCGCGTAATGTGCGTCCAAGAGTGAATCTTGCTCCCAGCCGGGCTTTTGTTTTTCTCGCCACCTTTATTATCCTGATACCCCTTCTTATAACGCTAATCATAGATTTCACGGCTAACCGTACCATAACCTGGTCATTTTATCCCATTACATCCCTTGTACTTTTGTGGATCCTTATAGCATACCCGTCTTTGCTTAAAGGACACACCCCCTTCCAGGTCATTACCATGGATATACTGTCCATAGCCGTATTTCTCTTGTCCCTGGATCTTTATTCGGGCTCTTTTCCCCAGTGGTCCCAATATCCTGCGCTAGCCCTGCTCCTGCTATGGATATATATTGCGGCCCCGTTTATTTTTACCTGGAAGAGGATCTGCCTTGTAATAATCTCATGGTTTTCAGGGACTGCCGCGTTCCTGTATGCCCTGGATAAATTTACAGGCGGAAGAGAATGGTTTTTTCCTCTCGGGTTGCCGATATTATTTCTTTCCGGCTTTGCCGTAATGATTGTTTTGTTGCAGGCAAAAGCATCAAAAAATAAGCCGCTCCTGACAGGAGGAACGGCAACGTTTGCCTTCTCTGCCTTAATACTTGGTATTGACATAGTGTGTAATTTGTACGTTAAAGGATCATTTGCCGTGACCTGGTCGCCCGTACTTGCTGCCGTATTTATTCCTGCTGCTGTTTTCCTGATTATTATAGAATACCGTCCGGAACTTAAGGCGTATCTAATAAAAAAGTTTCATATATGAACTTTTATGGCCCGTACGGGCAGGTTTCGAGTTGTGCTTGTATTAATATGCAAGGTACATGTATAATATTTAATATAAATAGTTTATCGGGTGGAAATATATTTGAAAAAAGTTGGTATAGTTGTCGGAAAGAATAAAGATATTAATTATAGAGACACAAACTTTATAGCGGAAAAGCTATTGGAAAAGGGATTGGAGGTAATAGTAGAACCGGATGTTAAAGCCGGTCTTAATATTGATGTGACCGAAACAGACTCAGTTTATATGAACTCTGATCTTATTATTTGTGTCGGCGGCGACGGTACTTTCTTAACGGTGGCTCGCGGAGCGTTCCCTTATAAAAAACCCGTATTGGGGGTTAATAAAGGAACGGTAGGTTTTCTTGCCGAGGTGGAAACCGGTGAAATAGAGATGGCAATAGACAGAATTGTCGCCGGAAAGTATTCTGTTCGGCCGCGAATGGTTCTGGATGTGGAAGTAGTCCGAAATGGCAGGAGTATATATAAGAATTTTGCAATAAATGATGCGGTTGTCTCCAGAATGGCTCTTTCCCGCATTATCAGACTTAAGGTAATGATGGACGGCGAATTTGTAGATTCATATGCCAGCGACGGCGTTATTGTATCAACACCTACAGGTTCAACCGGATATTCCCTGTCGGCCGGAGGGCCGATTGTAGCGCCTGATATGAGGCTGATGCTTGTTTCGCCTATTTGTCCTCATATCCTGTATTCCCGTTCTTTTATAATAGCGGATACAAAGACCATCACTATCAGTATAGCCGGTAGTAAAGAGGTAGACGCAATACTCACCCTGGACGGTCAGGAGGGTTTTCCCATTGAGCCCGATGATGTTGTTTCAGTTAAAGCATCGAAGGATAATGCCTTTTTTGCAACGGTTAAGCATGTCAATTTTTATGATGTATTAAGAGCGAAGATTCGTAACACATAAATAAAATCAGAAAAAGATTTTATGGAGGGAAATCATGAAGTATAGCCGTCACGCCAAGATACTGGAAATAATCGAGAATAATGAGATCGAAACACAGGACGAATTGGCAGAAAAATTAAGGGAAGCGGGGATGGATGTAACTCAGGCAACAATATCCAGGGATATAAAAGAACTCAGGCTTGTAAAGGTTCTAACGCCTAACGGAAGATACCGCTACTCAGCCATGAATTCTGATTCAGCCAGTATGAATGACAGGTTGCTGGTAATTATCAAGGAAGCATTCGTATCCTGTGACTATGCAAATAATATTCTCGTCATCAAAACCCTTCCCGGGATGGCACAGGCTGTGGCCGCAACAATAGATTCACTGGGCTGGAATGATATTGTAGGTACTATTGCGGGTGACGATACCATGTTGGTGATATGCCGGGCTGAAAAGATAGCGGAAGATCTTATGGATAAATTTACCCGCATGGTGAGGGGAGTGTCTTAGAATAAGATGCTGGTCCAACTTGAAGTTGAAAACATAGCTATCATAGAAAAGATTAAGATACCTATGCAGGAGGGATTTACCGTACTTACCGGAGAAACTGGAGCGGGTAAATCCATTATTATTGATTCGTTGAATGCTCTGTTGGGTTCAAGGGTTTCACGGGAACTTATTCGTTCCGGAGCCGAAAAGGCATTTGTTCAGGGGCTCTTTTCCTATACTTCGGATAAATATAATAAACTTGACGAGCTTCTGGATTCCATGGGGATAGAGCCTCAGGAAGACAAAAGTATTTTGATTTCCCGCACCTTTACCGAATCGGGAAAAAATATTTGCCGTGTTAACGGTACGATGGTTACCGTCGGAATGCTGAAGGAAATCGGACAAAGGCTGGTGGATATACACGGCCAGCATGACAATCAGTCATTATTGAGGGCGGAAACGCACATTGAACTGTTGGATTTATTTGCCGGCGAAAAGCTTGCGGCGGAAAAGTCAGAATACCGGATACTGCTGCAGGAACTGAATTCCTTAAAGGCCAAGCTTAAAAAGCTTGCCGGAGAGGATAAAGAGCGGGAGCGCACGCTGGATATGTTGAGATACCAGATTGACGAGATTGAAGCCGCAAGATTATATATCGGAGAAGATATCGAGCTTGAGAATAAAAGTAAAATCCTCACTAATGCGGAAGACATAGTTTTAGCTTTTTCAAACGCCTATCAGTTGATCTATGGCGATGACGGAGAAAATGAAAGCGCCCTTGATAAAATAGGTCTTTCTTTAGAGGCAATAAGACGGATTGAAGATCTTAACCCTGAGTATATGGATATCAGTAATGCCCTTGAAGATATTAATGAAAAACTGACTGATATCTCCCGTGAGATACGGATGATAAGGGATGGAACCGAATACGATCCCCAACTTCATAAGCATATTGAGGAACGGATAAGTCTTATTCAGGGGCTGAAGCGTAAGTACGGCGAGACGATAGAGGATATTTTACAGTATTTGGATGATGCCAAAAAGCGGCTGGATGAGATTGAACGAAGTGAAGAACTGATTCTTCAATTGAGAAATGAGATTGAAGAAGTCGAAAAAAAACTACATAAACGCTGTGAGATAATGAATAAATTAAGGAAAGACGCCGCTAAAAAGCTGGAAGAAGGTATTATAAACGAGCTAAAGGATCTTGAAATGCCAAAGACCCGGTTCGAAGTATCGATAGTATCCTGTCCTGAGGAAGGCTTTACTGAAAACGGGACCGATAAAGTCGAGTTCTTGTTCTCCCCTAATATGGGCGAGCCGTTAAAACCTTTGTCGAAGATTGCGTCAGGCGGAGAAATGTCCAGGGTCATGCTGGCAATAAAGACCATTTTGGCTGATATTGACGCCATACCGACACTGGTATTTGATGAAATCGATACAGGCGTAAGCGGCAAGGCTGCTTCAAAGCTCGGAGAAAAGCTTAAGGCAGTGGCAAAAGGTCACCAGGTGATATGTATTACTCACCATGCACAGATTGCCAGTCAGGCTGATACACATTATCTTATTGAAAAGGATGAAAAGAGCGGACGTACGCTTACTTTGGTAAGACCGCTTGAAGGATCGGACAGAGAAAATGAAATCATAAGGCTGCTGAGCGGCGAGCATGCTACCGAAGCGGCAAAAAAACTTGCGCGTGAACTGTTAGTACAGGGATAGATTGGAGTGGAACATGTTAATTAAAAAAGCTGAGATTATTACATCAGCGGTGAACCCTGCCCAATACCCCAATACGGGTTGGCCCGAGATTGCATTAGCCGGGCGTTCCAACGTGGGTAAATCATCGCTCATCAATTCTCTCGTTAACAGAAAAGCACTTGCAAGAACAGGAAATACCCCGGGAATGACACGGATTATAAACTTTTATAATGTCAACGACAGCATAACCCTGGTGGATCTGCCGGGATATGGTTATGCAAAGGTTTCGAGGCAGGAAAGAGAAACCTGGGGTCAGCTTGCTGAAACATATTTGAATTCAAGAGAAAACTTAAAGATGATACTGTTGTTGGTGGATATCCGCCATGACCCAACGCCGGATGATGCTATCATGCTGAATTATATAAGAGAATCCGGCAGGGATTATGCCATTATTGCTACAAAAGCTGATAAAATAAACAGGTCAGAGTATAAGAGACATATGGACAGAATAAAAGACGTACTGGGCTTGGATAACGAACACGAAATAATTGCTTTTTCTTCGGCTAAAAGAATTGGAATAGAAAAAATATGGTCTAAAATTGAGACAGTATTGGAGTGATGCTTATATGGTAGCTGAAATACTGGCCGTTGGTACCGAGTTGTTAATGGGACAAATAGTGAATACCAACGCCCAATATCTTACAAAAAGACTTAACGACCTGGGTGTAAATGTATATTACCACAGTGTGGTGGGTGATAATCCCGCCCGTCTCAAAGAATGCCTGAGACTGGCTTTAAGCCGCTGTGACGTTGTGATTACAACCGGAGGGCTCGGCCCTACCAGGGATGACATCACAAAGGAAACCATAGCTGAAATTATGGGCGTTAAGCTTGTCAGACACGAAGAAACTTTGCGGAATATCAAATGCTTCTTTGAAAGAGTCGATCGCAGAATGATGGAAAATAATATAAAGCAGGCGGATATTCCCGAAGGTTGTATCATAATTCCGAATCATAACGGAACAGCTCCGGGCTGCATAATCGAAAAAGACGGAAAGACCGTAATAATGCTGCCCGGCCCTCCCAAAGAGATGATCCCGATGTTCGAAGAAACCGTTAGCCCGTATTTTGAGAAAAAAACCGGCCAGATTATTGGTTCCAGGATGCTGAAGGTGTTCGGAATCGGAGAATCCGAGATGGAAATGAAAATAATGGATCTGGTTGAAGCCCAGTCAAACCCCACTATTGCACCGTATGTAAATATGGGTGAGGTAGTAATAAGGGTTACCGCAAGAAGCAAAAATTACGATGAAGCCATGAAAATGATTGACCCGGTAATTGAAAAGATCAAGGAGCGCCTGGGTTCCAATCTATATGCTTATGACGGGGAAACCCTTGAAGAAATAGTAGTTCGGCTGTTGATTGAAAGGAATATCAGTATTTCCACCGCCGAGTCCTGTACAGGCGGAATGCTGGCATCGAAACTGGTGAACGTGCCGGGAGTATCGAAGGTCTTCGCCAATGGTTTCATAACTTATTCAAATCAATCCAAAACTGATATTCTGGGCGTTTCGCCTGATACTATCAGTACATTTGGAGCTGTGAGCAAGGAAACAGCTTTAGAAATGGTAAAGGGCCTGATAAAAAGGACAGCTGCCCGTGCAGGCATAGCCATTACAGGCATAGCGGGGCCTGACGGCGGCACGCCTGAAAAACTTGTGGGAACCGTATGGATCGCTGTCATGCTGGATGGCGAAATTGAGGCTTCCATATTTAAACTGAACGGAGACAGGGAAAGAGTAAGACACACGGCGTGCCTTAACGCGTTAAACATGCTGAGAAAGAAAATCCTGCACATATAGGATTGGAAAGTAAGAGGCAGGAGATAAACGTAAACTATTAGTTTCACTCATAATAACGATACGAAGATTTACTTCAGGCGGGAAAAACCGCCGGACTTGATATAGCTGATAAAAAATATAAGTGTACTTACAGGAGATTATAATGGAAAGCATCCAAGAGCAGTCCCGAAAGCTGACAGGCGTGGCAACCCTGGTAATGCTCGGAACATTGTTAAGTCGTATAACAGGTTTTTTAAGAAATGTTCTAATAACTACACAAATGAAGCCCATGGGGTATTCCGATGAATTCATTCTTGCATTTACCCTGCCGGATCTGATTTATGACCTTCTGGCCGGTGGAGCAATAGCCGCGGCGTTCATTCCCATTCTTTCCACATATCTGACAAAGGGTAAAGAAAGAGCCGGATGGAAAGCCGTCAGTACCTTTATGAATCTGTCGGTTATTTTAATGGTAGTTTTGGAAATAGTGTTTTTCATCTTTACCGATAGTTTTTTAGGCATCCTGGCCTCCGGATACAGGGAAGGAACGACGGGAAATAAGGAATTACTGATAAAACTCACCAGAATACTTCTTCTTAACGCGCCTTTTATGATGATGGCAGGTCAGATGAATGGTATCTTGAATTCATATAAGCGGTTCGCCATAGCTGCGTTCGGGCCTGTAATATACAATATTTGCACTATTATCAGCATTGCCATTTTCGGTGCCAGGAGCGCCGAATCAACAGCCTGGGGTGTTGTGGCAGGCGGCGGAGTGTTTTTCCTTATCCAATTCTCCGGTGCATATAGACATTTCGTTTACTACCGGCCAAAACTCTATCTAAAAAGTAACGCCTTCAATGAACTTATACGTCAGGCTATTCCCTCTCTTATCTCGTCAACCATTATAGAGGTAAATGTTATTATATCAAGAAGCTATGCAACTTTTTATGAATCAGGCATGGTTACTATTTTAAACAACGCAAACCGCACATGGCAGTTGCCACTGGGAATATTCGCCCAGAGTATAGGAATCGCTCTTCTTCCCACTTTGTCGGAACAATATGCAAAAGAGAAACCCGATGACTTTAAGAGAGTACTTTATAATGGACTCAGGACAGTCTATCTTTTGTCTTTGATCACATCTGTCATAATGATGATTTTAAGCGATGACATTATGAGGGCTTTATTTAAATGGGGAAACTCTGGCTCTGAGTATGATGTATTTTATGGCGGGCTCTGCCTTCTGGCATATTCGACAACTCTTGTGTTTTCTTCCACAATTGCGATGATGACCCGTGCTTTCTATTCGATTCATGACAGCAAAACTCCACTGTTTGGCGGCATATTCGGGATAGTGATTTTATATATCCTTAACGCCGGTTTTAATAATTTTACAGACATAGGTATTGCAGGTACTGCTCTTGCATATTCCATCAGCGCATTTTTTAATATGATGGTTTATATTCTTGCATTCAGAAAAAAGACGGGTATAGATGTAATTACCGATAACTTCGGCTATATTGTAAAAGCCGTGATGGCAGCCATCCCGGCTGGATTGATTACTTACGGAATTAAAATTCTGGTACGACCCGATATCAATTCCAAGCTGAGTCAGATATTGGCGCTTTGTGTCCCCGCAGCCGGAGGCCTGGGCCTGTTTTGGTTTATATTATTAAAACTGAAAACTCCGGAGATAACATATATCAACAATTTGGTATTATCACGCCTGAAGCTTGTAAAAAGATAATTATAACTATATAAAAATGTAAATATTTAAATAATATAACAGCAATAGTGCTTGACATATTGAAATCTTTATCATATAATTAGAACAAATGTTCGGCAAAGGAGGGTCAGCCGCAAGGCGTATTATGGAAGAAAAGAAAAAAGCATTGGAACTGGTCATGAGCCAGATAGAAAAGCAGTTTGGCAAGGGTGCGGTAATGAAATTGGGAGAAGTGCCCCATGTCAGTGTTGACGCTATTCCTACCGGGGCTCTTACGCTTGATATTGCATTGGGAGTAGGTGGCATGCCCCGGGGAAGAATTATAGAGATTTTTGGTCCTGAATCATCAGGCAAAACCACAGTTGCCCTTCACATTATTGCCGAAGCTCAGAAAGCCGGTGGCGAAGCAGCATTTATTGATGCCGAGCACGCACTGGATCCGGTATATGCGAAGAATCTGGGTGTGGATATCGATAATCTGATAGTATCTCAACCCGATACCGGAGAGCAGGCTCTTGAAATCGCAGAAGCCCTTGTCAGAAGCGGCGCCATTGATGTTATTGTTGTGGACTCTGTGGCGGCTCTTGTTCCAAAAGCCGAGATAGACGGCGAAATGGGTGATTCCCATATGGCACTTCAGGCCAGACTGATGTCTCAGGCAATGAGAAAGTTGTCGGGCGTTATCAGCAAATCTAAAACAGTTGCCGTCTTTATTAACCAGTTACGTGAAAAAGTCGGAGTTATGTTTGGAAATCCTGAGGTAACCCCCGGAGGCCGCGCATTGAAGTTCTATGCTTCTGTACGATTGGATGTAAGGCGTACTGAAACTCTTAAAGAGGGAAGTGAAATAATAGGCAGCAGAACCAGGGTAAAGGTTGTTAAGAATAAAGTGGCTCCGCCGTTTAAGGAAGCGGAATTCGATATTATATACGGTCAGGGAATATCAAGGGAAGGCTGTATTCTTGACATGGCCGTTACCCTAGATATTATTAAAAAGAGCGGCGCGTGGTATGCTTATAACGATCAAAGAATCGGGCAGGGACGCGAGAATGTCAAGAAATTCTTAAAAGAAAACCCGGAGATTTCAAAGGAAATAGAAGAAAAAGTAAAAGCCGAGTACGAGAAAGCTTTTCTAAGCAGCGTTGAACCCCATACTATTGAAGACGAATGATAATTATTCATAGTTCTGAGTCAGTTATAGGGCTAGAACAAAGTAAAATGGAAAAGTAGTTTTATGTTTCTGGCAGATAATCATTTAGATTGTCTGCCAGTTTTATTGGTTGTCTTATAAAGCTGTCAGTCTTATTCCCTATTTTGGCCCCCATTTTTCTGCATGCTTCACACAATACTGACTTTTTTTGCTGCTAGAGCAAAGTTTCACAGCAATAAATTGCTATGATTTAACTTATGATATAATTATTACGATAATAAAGATATATTAATCAGCATGAAGGGTGAATATGTATGACCATAACAGCAGTGGAGAAAAACAAAGAAAAAGGCATGGTGAGAGTTTTCATTGATGATAATTATTCTTTTTCAATTCCGGAACAGGATTTTATCAGCAATAAATTATATAAGGATATGATAATAAGCGAAGAGCAGTTATCTGTTATTCGTGATAAAATATTAGTTCGTGCAGCCAGAGAAAGAGCAGTCAGATACTTAACTTTCAAGGACAGAAGTGAATACGAAATTCTAAATAAGCTGATAGATGCAGGCTTCGATAAGAACATAGCGCAAAATGCGGTAAATGATCTTAAAGCAATAGGATATTTGGATGATACTCGTTTTGCCATGAAATATTTATCCGAACGAATAAGGACAAAGGCATTATCAAAAAAGACACTCGGATATGAGCTTAAAAATAAAGGCGTAGACAAGGAGATAATAGAAAAAGCCTTATCAGAATTTGAAATAGATGATTATGAGGTGGCATTGAGGGAAGGAAAAAGAAAATTCGGGAAATATGACTTAAATGATAAAAAAATAGAACAAAAACTCTGTCGTTTTCTGCTGCACAGGGGATTCTCATATGAAATAGTTGACAAAGTGATTCGGGAAATGAAAAAGGAATGAATAGAAAATAATAGAAGTAATAATAGTTGACACCTTCGGAACAAAATAATAAAATAAATGTATAAATTTGTAATATGTTATAATTTTCCGGAGGTTTGCCATGTGGAATAGATTTAAAAGTTTTTTAAAAAGCAAGAGGGGTATTAATACGGTCGAAATTGTTATACTTCTTGCTATTATGGTAGGGCTGGCATTAATATTCAGGGAACAAATAGGGAAATTTGCAAACGGCATTATGAAGTCGTTGTTCGAGGATACAAAGGTGGACTGGTCGCCGGAAGGGATGAAAAATGTGAAATAGGCACAATATGATATTGAGTATATATACATAAAACAGCGCTGATTATTAAAACAGCGTTGTTTTTTAATATTGGTAATATAAGAAATCGGAAAAGATTTTGATATACAAATTCTCAGTATTGCATACACTAGAAAAATATAATATACTATTAACTGAACATATTACTAGGTACTAATTAAATGGAGAGATCGTTTTGAGCAGAGATTCCAACGCAAAGAAAGTAAGGCAGCAAAAACTTACCGAAATGCTTAAGGATGATCCGTTTCTCACGGATGAGGAACTGGCAGAACTTTTGGAGGTCAGTGTACCAACTGTCAGACTGGACAGATTAGAGTTGGGCGTTCCGGAGTTAAGGCAACGCATTCGTGAAATGGCTTCCAAAAACTATGATAAACTTAGAACTCTTAACGCTGAGGAAGTTATAGGTGAAATCGTCGAGCTCAATTTGGGAGAAAGTGCAATATCTATTTTAGATACCACTGATCAAATGGTATTTTCGCAATCAAAAATAGTCCGTGGACATTATATTTATTCTATGGCCGAATCAATTGCAATAGCTGTAATTGACGCGGATGTGGCTTTGGTCGGGATTGCGAATATTAAGTATAAAAAGCCTGTTTATGCAGGCAGCAGACTGGTTGCAAGAGTGACTATAAAGGAAAAACGTCCTAAAGGTAGATATATAGTGTGGGTAATGATATACAATAAGCAGGTAGAGGTATTCAGGGGAAAGTTTTTGTTGGTGGAAATGCCAAAGAATCAACATTAAGCAAAAACATGTTATCCCTATTCTATTATTAAGGGGCTGAGCTATTGAGGATTGTAGTTGATGCAATGGGAGGAGACAACGCTCCTCATGAAATAGTTAAAGGGTGCCTTGAGGCATTGAAAACTGAGGGCTTTGAAATCGAGCTTTTGGGCGACCGGGCAAAAATAGAGGAATGTCTGGGCCCGGAAAATTTAAAAAATAAAAGAATCATCATAACCGAAACATTTGACGAGATAACAAATTCCGATAAGCCTACCGAGGCAGTCAGGAAAAAGCGGAATTCTGCCATTGTAACAGGCATGAAAAAAATTAAGGATCAATCGGCACAGGCTTTTATTTCTGCAGGAAGCACAGGAGCTCTTTTGGCAGGATCACTTTTGATTGCCGGCAGAATGAAAGGAGTTGTGCGGCCTGCTTTGGCACCGGTCGTTCCGTCAATAAAAGGCCAGACAATGATCATTGACGCGGGAATGAACACCCAGATTAAAACTATTAATTATGTTCAGTTTGCCATTATGGGAACTGAGTACATGAGGAATATGTTCGGTATTCAGGAACCAAGGGTAGGCCTGGTGAATGTCGGAACTGAAGAGGGAAAGGGCAATGAAGCTCTTAAACAAGCTTTTGAGGAGCTTCAGAAAGCCAATATTAATTTTATAGGAAATGTCGAAGGCCGTGACATTACCGAAGGAAAAGTTGATATAGCAGTATGCGACGGATTTACCGGGAATGCCATGCTTAAAATCATGGAAGGAACGGGCAGGTACTTCATGAATTACTTAAAAAAGATGTATTCAGGAAGCATATACGGTAAGATAAGCTATCTCCTTATCAAGCATGAACTGAAGAAACTGAAAAAGGAAATTGATCCTGAAGAATTCGGCGGCACGCCTATTCTGGGTGTTAACGGCATGATATACAAATGTCACGGAAATTCCAATGCTAAAGCCATTAAAAATACTATCTTAAAGGCATGCAGTTCTGCCTGCACATCGGTATTGAACAAGATGAAAGATATTTTTTCAAGCATGGAAGTTGGTGGCTTGTATGATGAAGCCTTATAGAGCCGGAATAACAGGAACAGGCAGTAGCCTGCCAGCCAAAAAGCTTACTAACAGTCAACTGGAAAGTATTGTGGAAACCAGTGACGAATGGATTGTTAAAAGGACCGGTATCCGGGAAAGACGTATACTTAAGGTTTCTGTTCCTCTTGCCGATATTGCCGCTGAAGCATCTGTAAAAGCAATAACCGATGCCGGCCTAAGTCCGGTTGATATAGAATTGATTATTGCATCAACATGCACACCTGACTACCTTAGTCCCTCTCTTTCATGTATGGTTCAAGGCATAATAGGGGCCAAAAATGCTGCGGCATTTGATGTCAATGCTGCCTGTACAGGTTTTATTTATGCATTGCAGATCGGAAGGCAATTTATTGAAAACGGTACCTGTAAAAATATTCTTATAGTTTCTGCTGAGGCATTGAGCAGAGTAACTGATTATACCGACAGAAAGACTTGTGTGCTTTTTGGAGACGGCGCTGGCGCAGTGGTGTTAAGTAAAGTTGACGATGAAACCGGGGTTGAGGCAGCCTGCCTCGGAGCTGCGGGAGAAAACGGGAATGTGCTTACAATACCGCTCTTGTACGCTTCGGATACCGATATCCAAAACCGGAACGATGGCAAAAAACAGGTCATATGGATGGAAGGCAGCGAGGTCTTTACTTTTGCATCCCGGATTATGGCTGAAGCCACAAAAAATGTACTGAATAATGCCGGTGTTGAAATGGAAGAAATAAAGTACATTTTCCCGCACCAGGCAAATATGAGAATACTTCAGAATGCGGCAAAGAGACTGGATATTTCAATGGACAAAATATACAGCAACCTGGAATACACAGGAAATATATCCAGCGCCAGTATTCCTGTTTGTCTGGATGAGGCATCCAATAAAGGCTTGCTTAAAAATGGCGACAAGATTGTTATAGTGGCTTTTGGCGGTGGCCTTACCTATGGTTCGGCTCTGTTGACATGGTCGAAGTAAGCTTAACTTTCACAACTAAATTGCCGTTGACAGCTAAGTCGTTATTAAGTGTTTAACTTGTCATCCTGAACGAGGCGAAGAATCTTATTGATTGACGAAAAAGTCCTATGGCTCCGCAATTGCTCGTATCAGTATAACAATTTAGAAATAAAAAAATCGGGTGCGAAATGTGAGTCAGAAGGATATAAGTTAACCGCAAGGACCGTCCCCGTGATTACGTAGTTAAAATGGAGGAAATGTGCATGAGTAAAATTGCTTTTGTGTTTCCCGGGCAGGGAGCTCAATACATAGGTATGGCAAAAGAAATTTCCGAGATTTCAAAAGCCGCCGGTGGCATTTTGGATGACGCAACAGAAGCTTTAGGCTTTGATATAAGAAGATTGCTTTTTGAAAGCGATGAAGAAACTCTCAAAATCACTGAAAATACCCAGCCGGCAATACTGGCAGCCAGCATTGCCTGTGCACAGCCCCTTATTGAAGCCGGCATAAGAGCCGACTTCACCGGAGGTTTAAGTCTGGGAGAATATGCTGCGCATGTAATATCAGGATCCATTACCTTCAAAGACGCCGTTAAACTAGTCAGGAAACGCGGCAAATATATGCAGGAAGCCGTGCCGCTGGGAGAGGGAGCCATGGCTGCAATACTTGGCCTTTCCCGTGAGGATGTGATTGAAACGTGTGAGACAGCATCTGAGAAGGGAATTGTTGAACCGGCAAACTTTAATTGTCCCGGCCAGATAGTAATTGCCGGACAAGTCGCGGCTGTAAATGAAGCGATAAGAATCGCATCAGAGAAAGGCGCAAAAAGGGCTATGCTGCTGAATGTCAGCGCTCCTTTCCATTGCAGTTTATTAAAGCCTGCCGGAGAAAAGCTGTCCGGAGAGCTTGAAAAAGTGTTGATAAATAAGATGAATATTCCGGTCGTTACCAATGTGACGGGTAAAATAATTGAATCAGAAGCTGAAATAAAAGACCTTCTTATCAAACAGGTAAGTACACCGGTTTTATGGGAAGATTGTGTCAGGACCCTTATAGAAAACGGTGCCGATACATTTATCGAAATAGGTCCGGGCAAAGTTTTAAGCGGCTTCATTAAAAAAATAGATAAAGGGGTTCGCATTTTGAATGTTGAAGATAAAGCTTCTTTGGGAAAAACCATTAGCGCATTGAAAGGGCAGTAAGTACGGTTAGGAAATTTGATCTTAAAAGAAAGGATGACCGGATAATGGATTTTAAAGGAAAGACTGTAATAGTAACCGGGTCGACACGCGGTATAGGATATGATATTGCCGTGCAGTTCGCAATGCTGGGAGCCAACGTAATGTTTTCCGGGACAAGTGACAACGTATATGCCGTTGTTGACGGCCTAAAGAAAAAAGGTTTTTCAGTAGACGGATATTCCGGTGACTTGAGTATCCCGGCTGTGGCTCAGGGTCTCATAGAGAAAACTGTCGAAACTTTCGGAAGTTTAGATATATTGGTGAATAACGCAGGAATCACATGTGACAAACTTTTAATACGTATGGAAGAAGAGGATTGGGACAGAGTAATTAATGTCAATTTGAAGAGTGCTTATCTCTGTACGAAAGCGGCTGTTCGAATAATGATGAAAAAACGAAGCGGCAGCATAATTAATATTTCTTCTGTCGCTGGACTTATGGGGAACGCAGGACAGGCCAATTACGCTGCATCAAAGGCAGGCTTGATAGGTTTCACCAAGTCTGTAGCCAGAGAATTTGCTGCACGCGGAATAACATGTAATGCTGTTGCGCCTGGTTTTATAGAAACCCGGATGACGGACTCACTTTCTGCGGAAATTAAGGAGAGCTACCTTAAAAGCATACCCCTCGGCAGATATGGGACACCTTCCGAAGTTGCTGATTTGGTAGTTTTTCTTGCTTCCGACAGTGCTCGATATATTACGGGACAGGTAATAAATATTGACGGTGGGTTATATATGTAATATTATTTCATTTGAACGCAATAATATTGATAAGTTGGTATTAACAATCCTGTCTGGAAGGGGGTGAATGGGATGGTATTTGAGAAGGTTAAAGATATCATCGTAGAGCAATTAGGTGTTGATGAAGAAGATGTTAAAATGGAAGCTTCTTTTATTGATGATCTTGGTGCTGATTCTCTCGATATAGTTGAGCTTATTATGGCTATTGAGGAAGAGTTCGATTTGGAAATACCAGACAAGGAAGCAGAAAAGATAACAACTGTTGGTGATGCTGTTGAATATATTAAGGCACATCAATAAAATTAAATTTATTATAGAAAGTCCCAACAATTTATTGTGGGGGCTTTTTATATTATATACTAATTAATCGGCGCAGATGATTATTTTAATATATAGTTATCTTTTTCTTAATCAGGAGGTCAAAATGATGAAGAGAAGAGTAGTAATAACAGGTTTTGGCGTTGTTCATTCCCTCGGGATCGGCGTGAAGACCTTCTGGAATAATATCAAAGAAGGAAAAAGCGGTATCAAAACCATAACAAAATTTGATACCAGCGATTTTTCGACAAAAGTAGGGGCACAAATCGATGATTTTGACGTATCCCTCTATATCGATAAAAAAGAAGCCAAACGTATGGACCTCTTTACACAATATGCCATAGTAGCGACTCAGGAAGCTATTGACATGGCGGGACTGGACTTTTCGAAGATGGATCCATATCGCGCGGGAGTGATAATAGGCTCCGGGGTAGGCGGAATGGATACTTTGGAAGTCAATTGCAGAACTTTGTTCGAAAAAGGTCCCAAAAGGGTCAGCCCGTTTTTTGTGCCCATGATGATTGCAAATATGGCTTCCGGTCAGGTGGCAATAAAGTATGGAATAAAGGGCTACAATGCCTGCGTGGTTACGGCATGTGCCAGCGCAAATCATTCAATTGGCAACGCTATGAGAGTAATCCAGGGCGGTTATGCAGATGTAATGATTACGGGCGGATCTGAGGCTTCCATAACTCCTTTGGCATTTTCCGGTTTTTGCGCTATGAAAGCAATGTCAGAAAATCCCGATCCCAATACTGCATGCAGACCTTTCGATAAAAATCGTGATGGATTTGTTATGGGTGAGGGTGCCGGTATTCTAATTCTTGAAGAATATGAACACGCTGTTAACAGAGGTGCCGATATCATTGCCGAGATAGTGGGTTTTGGCGCCACCAGCGACGCTTACCATATTACGGCTCCTGATCCTGAAGGGGATGCCGGCGTAAAATGCCTGCAGCTGGCAATTGAAGACGCAGGTATTACACCTGATATGATCGGTTATGTAAATGCTCACGGGACAAGTACCCCGCTGAACGATCCTTTGGAAACCAAAAGCATTAAGAAGGTATTTGGGGATAATGCCGGAAATATTCCGGTCAGTTCGACAAAATCAATGACCGGCCACCTTTTGGGGGCGGCAGGAGGAATTGAGGCAATTATAAGCATATTGGCAATAAAGGATAGCTTCCTTCCTCCGACCATTAACCTTAAGGAACCGGATCCTGAATGTGATTTGGACTATGTACCCAATACAGGCCGTCCAAAAGATATAGATTATGCAATTTCCAACTCTTTAGGTTTTGGCGGACATAACAGTGCTTTAGTGTTTAAAAAATTTAATGAGTAAAAAAGTAAAAAAACAGCGGCCTGACAATATTCGGAGCCGCTGTTTTTTAAACATATACAAAGCATCAATAATGGTAAAAGTGAAAATATTGAAATAACTGCGGATGGTGTTTTTCCCCATTTTTTATCCCCATTCAGATCAGGGAATCTTCCAGGCAGGATCGAATTTATAATAAACACAGGCGTAATATATCTGAATCCATAGTACAGCAATAAAGGTACCTTTATATTAAATGATAGATAGGCATACATAAGTGCTATAGCGGAAAGTTTAAGATAATATATGTTCAGGTCCTCTGTTCTGAAAAACCGGAATATTTCATATAAAAGAGAAA
>Ga0134100_1001167_pt1 | contig 25970 bp, 23 predicted proteins | sample 11_taG_2_FD_94444 | JGI IMG/M metagenome (GOLD analysis project Ga0134100, IMG submission 94444) | Switchgrass degrading microbial communities from high solid loading bioreactors in New Hampshire, USA - 11_42_5_180_A3 metaG | ecosystem: Engineered > Bioreactor > Semi-continuous > Anaerobic >...
CTTGAAATCCTTATTACATGAGCGTTTCATGTATTTATATTATACCATGATTGTTATGTCCTTAACTACTCTTTTAGATAAAAAAAGCCCACTTTTCAGTGAGCTTTGTCTTCAGTCTGAGCTCTCCTGTGAGGAGAGACTTTTGCCATGGCGGCTAATGAAGATTTATCGTCTTAAAATGTCAGATTATTAAGGGCATCAGCTGAAACGGGCTGGTCCCCCAGGACAACCATCCCTTTCTCGCCCTCTTTAAAGACCCAGTTAATAACATCCAAAACATCATTTATGTTTATACTGTCAATTTCCTTTAATACTTCTTCGGGATCATGAACTTTACCGGTTATGATTTTTGATTTGCCAATTGCTGTCATTCGGCCCGAAGTACTGTCCAGACTTAAACAATAATTTCCCTTAAGCTGGTTTTTACTGCGCAATAGTTCGCTTTCGGTAATTCCGTATAAAACAAGATTTTTCAGTTCCGTGCCCATACATTCAATAACCTTGTTTACTTTTTCAGGATTTGTGGCGGCATAAATAGTAAACATACCGCAATCCCTGAAGGACGTGGGAAATGAATATATCGAATAAACAAGTCCCAGTTCTTCACGAATGCTCTGAAACAGCCTGGAACTCATCCCACCGGCTATTATGTTATTCAGAGCCATTAAAGCATACATACGCTTATCTTCCATTGGCAAACCGCGAAAACCTATGCTTAAATGCGTTTGTTCAATTTCTTTCTTTCTGAATAGAAAGCGGGTGGCAAGTGATGGGCGTTCATTTGAAATACTGCAATAGCCAAGCGGCTTCCATGTGCCGAAATATTTATCTATAACTTCTATCAGGTATTCTTCTTCAAAATTACCAACGACCGATATTACACAGTTATCAGGTACATAGTATAATGACATATAATTAAGCAGATCATCTTTGGTTATGTTCTCTAATGATTCGGCCGTACCGAGGATCGGATACCCTAAAGGGCTCCCGTTCCACATTTCCTCGCTTAACAAGTCGTTGACCAGTTCTTCAGGATCATCCTCATACATGCTTATTTCTTCAAGGACAACTTTTTTCTCTGTTCCAATATGAACGGGGTTAAATACCGGGTTCAATAACATATCAGATAAAATGTCTACAGCAATTTCAAGATCGCTGTTTAACGTTTTGGTATAAAAGCAGGTACAATCTTTTCCGGTAAAGGCGTTTATTTCCCCTCCGATCCTGTCTATCTCACAGGCAATATCCTTTGCAGTTCGTGTTTTAGTACCCTTGAACACCATATGTTCAATGAAATGTGAAATTCCATTGTTGCTGCGGGTTTCATACCGGGCGCCGGCGCCGATCCAAACCCCCAATGATACGGATTTCAGATAATTTAATCTTTCATAAATTACAGTCAAATTGTTTTTCAATATGTACTCTTTATACAATACTTCTACCACCTTAACAGATATTCATTATAAAAATAAATCTATAATAATATTAAACAAAGTAATAAACTTTGCAATATGAAACCGGAATCTTATTATACTTATTATATATAATAAATAACGGCGGAAAACCGCCGTTTGACTTAATATTTAATCATAAATCATTTATGAATTGAAAATGCTTATACGAAGCCAAAATCTCCTCTGAACTGCAATGTGCCCACACTGTTCACCAATTCATTAATTATGCTTCTCAATATGTTTCGTTTCTCAACTCGTCCGGTATACTTGCCGTCCGTTAATTCCACTTCTCTGTATTGTTGGAGTACATATCTCTGTGCCCCCCGGATGGTTTCGCATATTTCCGCAAGGTCCTGGTCAGACAGTTGGGGAGCATAAGTCGTACGAAACTCATATTCTACCCTGTTCATTCTAAGAATATTTATGCTTTCAGCAATTTTACGGGTATCAACCTGTGAGCGGCATACATTTCGATATTTGCAAAGAGGCGCCTTTATATCCATCGCAACATAATCCAGCAGTTTGTTTTTAATCAGCGAGCGCAAACACTCAGAATCAGTTCCGTTAGTATCCAGCTTTGTTTTATACCCCATACTCTTTACTGTTTCCAGGAATTCCGGAAGATCTTTCTGCAAAGTCGGCTCGCCTCCTGAAATAACAACACCGTCTATAAGTCCGCGCCGCCTTTTAAGAAAATCAATTACAGAATCCTGCTCAAGCAGTTGATTATCGGGGGACGCTCCTATTAATCTCCGATTATGGCAGTATCCGCAGTTCATATTGCATCCCTGAGTAAATACGACCGCCGAAATATTCCCCGGATAATCTATCATGGAGTTTTTCTGCAATCCCGCAATTTTCATGTTATATCATTTATCCTGCCTGTTCATCAAGTACGAATTTTTTCCTTAAGAAGTATTCTTCTTTCTTTCCCTTGTTATAATTGCCCACGGGCCTTAAGTATCCTACGACCCTGGACCAGACTTCCGTTTTTTCTCCGCAGGTGGGACATTCAAAATGCTCTCCCTGAATATACCCATGCGTATTGCATATTGAAAATGTGGGTGTAATAGAAATATACGGCATCTTATATCTGTTAAATATCCTTCTTATGAGGTTTTTACATACTTCTGTGTCTTTTATGCACTCTCCAAGATACAGATGCTGTACCGTACCGCCGGTATAAAGCGACTGAAGCTCATCCTGGAGATCTATACATTCAAAAATATCATCTGTAAAACCAACAGGCAGCTGTGTCGAGTTCGTGTAATAAGGTGTTTTTTCACCTGCAGTTATTATGTCTGGATATCTTTCCCTATCCAACCTTGCAAGGCGATATGAAGTACCTTCGGCAGGTGTTGCTTCAAGATTGTAGAAGTTTCCGGTTTCCTTCTGGAAATCAATCATAATGTCCCGCAGATAGTGCATGATCTCTATTGCAAACGCCTGGCCTTCAGGTGTGGTTATATCCTTTCCCATGAAGTTTAAAAGAGCTTCATTCATGCCTATTATACCAATTGTGGAAAAATGATTATACCAGTATGATCCGGTTCTCTGCTTGATGTTTCTAAGATAATGCGTGCTATAGGGATAAAGCCCCTTTTCCGACTGCCGTTCGATGATTTTTCTTTTGATTTCGAGGGAGGTCTTTCCAATACTGGCTACTTGTAATAATCTCTGCTTGAATTCTTCTTTTGTAGAGCTTAAATACCCGATTCTTGGAAGATTAATGGTAAAGACTCCAATGGAGCCGGTTAGAGGATTGCTGCCAAATAATCCTCCACCTCTTTTCCGGAGTTCGCTTGTGTCAAGACGCAGTCTGCAGCACATTGAAACAGCATCTTCAGGTGAAAGATCAGAATTTACATAGTTTGCAAAGTACGGAATACCATATTTGCATGTAATCTTCATGAAGCCGTCTACTGCAGGACTGTCCCAGTCAAAGTCTTTTGTGATGTTAATCGTAGGTATCGGAAAGGTAAACACTCTTCCTTTTGCGTCACCTTCCAGCATAACATCACAGAAAGCCTTGTTGAATAGATCCATTTCAGCCTGGAAGTCTCCATATTTATCATTTGTATATTTTCCTCCGCATATAACAGGTTCGTCCTTAAGGGTTGATGGTACCTTAATGTCGAAAGTCAGATTGGAAAAGGGGCACTGAAAGCCAACTCGTGTTGGTACATTGATATTAAAAACAAATTCCTGAAGGCATTGTTTAACCTGATTATAATCCAGATTGTCATAGCGTATAAACGGCGCACAATAAGTGTCAAAACTTGACCACGCCTGAGCTCCGGCCGTCTCTCCCTGAGTGGTAAATGTTGAATTGACAATCTGCCCTAAAAAGCTTCTCAAGTGCTTTGCCGGTTTACTTTCCACTTTCCCCGGAACACCACCGAAGCCTTCAAGCAGAAGCTGTCTTAAATCCCATCCTGCACAGTAGGGTCCGAAAAAACCCAAATCATGAATATGGCAGTCACCGCTCAGATGAGCTTCCCGAACTTCAGCAGGGTAAACCTCATGAAGCCAATAGTTCTGAGTAAATATTTCTCTTATGTAATTATTAAGTCCGTTTACGCTCTTTTGTGTATTTGCGTTCTCTTGTATCTTCCAATCTTTATCGCCCAAATAGTTCCCAAACATATCTATAGTGGCATCTATGAGGGCATTGATTTCTCTTGCATTTTTACGTTTATCCCGGTACAGGATATAAGCTTTGGCAGTCTTGGCATGACCGTTTTCAATAAGTACATATTCCACAAGATCTTGGATTTGTTCGACATCGGGTATTTTTCCTTCGTATTTTTCGTTAGCCAGCTCAACCACTTTATCACAAAGCCGCTGAGCCAGGGCGAAATCGTTTCCTCCGCAAGCTACTGCTGCTTTATAAATAGCAGATGAAATTTTTTCAGGCATAAATTTCTCTATACTTCCGTTTCTCTTGCGTATCTTCTCAATCATACCTGATTGCCTCCTCCGTCTGTTAAACAAACCAATATCTCGTCGTGAAATATATTATCATACACAATATATAGTGTCAATTCGAAATGATCGACTTTTTTGTGCAAAATGACGAAAATAAGTAATACGAAGCGTTTGGCAATATATTATATTTTGATAAAAATCAATATTTTGTTGGGCTGTCATGACATAAATACAACATGTTGAACAATATATGCATTAGTGAAAATGCCTATATTGCACTGATCAAGCCATTTTCAAGAATTCAAATATTTTTCGACAAAACAAAAATAATTTAGAATTATTCCGACAATTCTCGCCTTGAAATAAAATTTGGTAAATTTGACTAATAGTACTTTAGTCCGGGTATACCCAGGAACACGGTACTATCTGATACATGAAACAACTACTAAAAGAAAGTAAGGACTTGAATATATGATGATATATCCTTATTTAAATTATATAATCAACGAATCAAGAAGACCCTGCTCCGCAAAGCTCAAATAGCGGTCTCCTGCTACTATTATGTGGTCAACCACATTTATGGAAATAGGTTTCATAGCCTGACAGATCTTTCGGGTAACATCAATGTCGGCATTAGACGCCTTCAGACTTCCGCCCGGATGATTATGAGCAAGTATTATACTGTTTGCCTTATGTCTTAAGGCTGTTTCAACTACAAGCCTGGGATATACAGGTGCTTCATTTATTGTCCCTTCATGTACCAGAGCAGAATAATTCACCCGATTCTGGGAATTGAGACAAATTACATAAAAGCACTCATATATACGCCCTGCAAAAAGAGATACGGCATAATTTCCGGCAACTGTTGACGAATTGACAATCGGTCTTTCTCCCCATTTCTGTTTTAAGTATCGTCGTGATAACGGCGCCACAAGTGAAATAAGTATAGCTGTATTCAAACTTACATTGCAGCGCCTTTCAATATCTCTGGGATCAGCCTCAAGAAGATCATGGAGAGTACCGAACTCTTTTATCATACGATGCGCCAAAGCGTTGGTATCATGCTGTGGAATACTATAAAAAAGAAGCAGTTCAATGATTTCATGGTCTGAAAAATTATCCAGCCCCTCTTCCATGTATCTTTGTTTCATCCTGTTTCTGTGGCCTTTATGAATATTAGCAGCAGACATGTTAATGCTCCTCATTTACTTTTTTCATGTATTTATTGTATATATTAACATAATATTACTATTTCTTACAATATAAAAGCGCAGCAGTCATAAAACTACTGCGCAAAGAACTCTGAATCGTTAGAAACACTTCATTTAAAATTCTCTTTTTCCATATATTTTTATCGAAAAAACAGCGGAAATGAATAATAGTCCGACAGAAATTACAGGCATAATAGAAGTAACTCTTTGTATAATACTCTCCAAATGCGTAGGATCTAATTCAGCAAGCTTTATCGAACTGGCTATTCCACTCGCGAGTATTACAGTTATTAATATGAACCACATACGGCCTTTTTCAACGCCAAGTTTAAACATTATCGGAAAATTAACAGCTGAAAAAAACAAACCTGCCGAAAGCATCAGCATTGTCTCATCTATTAAACTTACAAAGTCAAAAGGTTGCTTTAAAAAGTACCATTTTACTATGGTGGCGATGATATAAACTATTGTAGCTGTAAATGTGCATATCAGAGAAAAAACATATTTGCTTAAGACCATATCTTTTCTTGAATAGGGCATGGTTAATGCATAATGATCCCATTTACTTTTTTCATCCCAGCCCATTACAGTAATCGGTAACATGGACATAAAAATCACTGAAAAACCAGCAAAAAAATATCCGCTTCCGGTAACTGCCATAATGCAGTATATCAAGGCCAGCAGCATCATAAACCTACCCTGGTTCCAGGTAGCGAGAAATTCTTTTAGTAATAGTGCTTTCATCTTTCTGTACCCTCCTTGGCAAGAAATATAATTATGTCTTCAATACTTGCTCTGTCAACAGGCATTGATGAAGGAATCATTGAAGTCTCAACCAATGCCTCAATACAGTATTTATTTTTTCTTAAACCATAAACCGCTTTAGGATCAATTGCCTCAAAATCGGTTTCGCTGCATTTTAATATTCCATACTTCTCCAGTAAAATATCTTTCTCTTCACAGAACAGAAGCCTGCCTTTATGAATAAATGCAATATAATCACATAGTTTTTCCAGGTCGCTTAAAATATGTGAAGATATCAATATGGAATGATCATCATCCCTTGTAAAATCATAAAGAATATTTAATATTTCGTCTCGGGCAATGGGGTCAAGCCCGCTGGTAGCTTCGTCCAGGATCAATAGTTTGGCTTCGTGTGACAGTGCGACACAAATAGCCAGCTTCATCTTCATGCCTCTTGAGAAATCCTTGAATGCCTTATCCTTGGGTAGAGACAGTTTTTGGACATATGTGAAAAAGACATCCTCATTCCATCTCTTATATGTATTTTTCATTACCAGATTAACTTGTTTCACAGTGAAACTTTCGGGAAAATAAGCTTGATCCAGTACAACACCTATATCCTCTTTTCTCTCTTTGAAATTATTCAGATTATCCTCTCCAAGGACTTCAATAGTGCCGCTGTCGCGTTTAATTGTATCTAATATCAGTTTAATAGTTGTGGTTTTGCCTGCACCGTTTTCTCCAATTAAACCCATAATACATCCCTTTGGTAATGTTAAACTGATATTATCCAGCTTAAATCCCTTGTACGTTTTTGAAAGATTCTTTATTTCTAATGCGTTCATGTTCTAGTCATTCTCCTTTATTATAATCTCGAACATTTCCAGCAGTTCCTCATTGCTTATATTGCATAACGCACCTAATTCGGATATTTTTTGCATATAATCCTCGATTTTCTTAAGATTTTCCTCTCGTATTAACTCAAAATTCTTTTCGGCAACAAAACATCCTTTAGCCGGAACAGTATAGATGAAACCATCTCTTTCAAGTTCATCATAAGCCCGTTTTGTTGTAATTACACTTATTCTTAAATCCTTTGCCAGACTTCTGATGGATGGTAGCGGTTCACCTTCTTTTAGCTTGCCCGATATAATTTGATTTTTTATCTGCGAATAGATCTGATCATAAATTGGCTGATTGCTTGAGTTTCTTATGATAATATCCAGTTAGCTCACATCCTTTTATCTCTGTATATATACAGTATATACAGTATTAACAGTAATGTCAATATACATTTTTAATGAATAGAAACAGAATTTTTGAAAAATAAAAAGGACATATCTCTCAGTATTACTGATTGATATGCCCTGTTTTTCATAAGTTTAGGATCTATGATTCTTTATTTTCTCGGGTTATTTACCTGAGCCTGTGCTGCTGCAAGACGAGCAATAGGCACACGGAACGGAGAACATGATACATAGTCCAATCCAACTCTGTGGCAGAAGTCAATAGATGAAGGATCTCCACCGTGCTCGCCGCAGATACCCAGTTTGATATCAGGACGAGTCTTCTTACCCAGCTTAACTGCCATTTCAACCAATCTTCCTACGCCAATTTGGTCAAGCTTAGCAAACGGATCGGATTCGTATATCTTCTTTGAATAGTAGTCTTCCAGGAACTTACCTGCATCGTCACGAGAGAATCCGAATGTCATTTGTGTAAGGTCATTGGTACCAAATGAGAAGAATTCTGCTTCTTTAGCTATCTCATCAGCCGTTAAAGCAGCTCTCGGAATCTCAATCATGGTTCCGACCTTGTATTTAAGCTCTACTCCGGCATTCTTGATAATCTCATCGGCTGTTTTTACGACAACATTTTTGACAAATTTTAATTCATCAACATCCCCAACCAGAGGAATCATAATTTCCGGTGTTACATTCATGCCTTCCCTGTTCACGTTGATAGCAGCTTCTATAACTGCTCTGGTCTGCATTTCAGCAATTTCAGGATAAGATACCGCCAGACGGCATCCACGATGACCCATCATCGGGTTAAACTCATGCAAGCATTCTACAACAGCTTTGAGATCATCATAACTCATGCCCATCTCATCAGCGAGATTCTTGATGTCTTCGTCTTCCTGAGGAAGGAATTCATGCAGCGGAGGATCCAAATAACGAATGGTAACGGGATATCCCTTCATTTCGCGGAAAAGACCTTCAAAGTCGGCTCTTTGCATCGGAAGCAGCTTATCCAGAGCCCTTCTTCTTTGTTCCTCGGTACGAGAAACGATCATTTCACGCATTGCCTTGATTCTGTCACCATCAAAGAACATGTGCTCAGTACGACACAATCCGATTCCTTCTGCGCCGAATTTATACGCCTGTGCAGCATCCTGAGGGGTATCGGCATTTGTTCTTACCTTCAGCACCCTAATTTCATCAGCCCATTCCATAAACTTGCCAAAATAACCTGTAAGCTCAGGGGCAACGGTTGGCAATTGACCTGCATATACATTACCGGTAGAACCGTCAAGAGAAATCCAGTCGCCTTCTTTATATACATTTCCGGCTGCATCCATAAATTTCCTGCCAGTTTCATCTATCCTCAGATCACCGCAACCGGCTACACAGCATCTTCCCATACCACGGGCAACAACAGCTGCGTGGGAGGTCATTCCGCCGCGAGCGGTTAAAATTCCCTGTGAGACATGCATACCCTCAATATCTTCCGGGGATGTTTCAATACGTACAAGAATAATATTCTTTTCACCATTGTTGAAAGCCTTTGTAGCATCTTCGGCAGTAAAGTATACTTTACCTGTTGCGGCACCGGGCGAAGCAGGCAATCCCTTTGCAATAGGCTTAGCAGCCTTTAAAGCCTTAGCATCAAAAGTCGGGTGGAGCAATGAATCAAGTTGCTTGGGATCGACTTTCAAAATTGCTTCTTCCTTTGAAATCATTCCTTCTTCAACTAAGTCAACGGCTATCTTTAAAGCGGCCTGAGCCGTACGTTTGCCATTTCTGGTCTGAAGCATGAATAATTTTCCGCGTTCGATCGTAAACTCCATATCCTGCATGTCACGATAGTGTTTTTCAAGGATATTGGCTATCTTAACAAACTGATCATATGCAGCAGGATTTGTTTCCTTAAGCTGATCTATAGACTGGGGAGTACGGATACCTGCAACAACATCTTCTCCCTGGGCGTTCATAAGAAATTCACCGTAGAGCTTTTTCTCACCGGTCGACGGATTGCGGGTAAAGGCAACTCCTGTACCGGAATCATCGCCCATATTGCCGTAAACCATTTCTTGCACATTAACAGCGGTACCCCAGTCACCTGGAATATCATTCAAACGCCTGTAAACAATAGCTCTCGGATTATTCCATGAGCGGAAAACGGCTTCTACTGCTTTAATAAGCTGATCTTTAGGATCCTGCGGGAAATCTGTTCCAATCTCTTTCTTGTACAGGTCTTTGTATTGTTCAACCAGTTGCTTCAAATCGTCAGCGTCTAATTCAGTGTCGAGTTTAACGCCTTTATGCTCCTTCATTTCTTCCAGCAGATGCTCAAACTTGTTTTTTTCAATTCCCATAACAACATCGCTGAACATGTGAATAAACCTTCTGTAGCTGTCATACGCAAATCTCGGATTGTTGGTAAGCTTGGCAAGACCTTCCACGACAACATCGTTCAGACCCAGATTGAGAATTGTGTCCATCATACCGGGCATTGACGCTCTTGCGCCGGAACGGACCGATACCAATAACGGATTTTCCGGATTGCCAAATTGCTTTTCTACTATCTGCTCCATTTTAGCCAGATACTCATAGATTTGGTCTTCGATATCTTTTCCTATTTTTTCCCCGTCATCATAATATCTTGTGCATGCCTCCGTTGTAACTGTAAAACCTCTTGGCACAGGCAATCCAAGGCCTGTCATCTCGGCAAGATTCGCGCCCTTCCCGCCGAGTAGATTTCTCATTGAAGCATTTCCCTCGCTAAAGAGATATACGTATTTTACCATCCATTCTACCTCCTGATCATATTTAATAAAAGCAACCCTGCTTAGTTATTACTAGAAGATTATTTTTTCCTTTAAATACCCATTTAATTCTATAATGGGTATTCTTACCTGTTGCATTGTATCACGTTCACGTATGGTTATGCAATCATCTTCTAAAGAATCAAAATCAAAAGTTACACAGAAAGGTGTTCCTATTTCATCCTGTCTTCTATATCTCTTCCCGATTGAACCGGTTTCATCAAACTCACAAACAAATTCCTTACAGAGGCTTTCATAAATCTTGAAAGCTTCATCGGAAAGTTTCTTTGACAGAGGAAGCACCGCAACTTTTACAGGAGCAAGATACGGATGCAGTCTCAATACGTTTCTTACATCTCCTTCACTTATTTCTTCTTCATCGTAGGCATCGCATAAAAAGGCCAATGCAACACGATCTGCGCCTAATGACGGCTCAACGCAATACGGGATGTATTTTTCATTTTTTACAGGGTCAAAGTATGATAAATCTTCTTTTGCATGTTCCATATGCTGCTTTAAGTCAAAATCAGTGCGATCGGCGATTCCCCATAGTTCGCCCCATCCGAAAGGAAACTTATACTCTATATCAGTAGTAGCATTACTGTAATGAGACAACTCTTCCTTGGTATGATCACGCAACCTGATATTTTCTTCCTTCATGCCAAGATTGAGCAGCCAATTCTTGCAAAAATCCTTCCAATAGCGGAACCATTCTAAATCGGTTCCCGGCTCACAGAAAAACTCCAGTTCCATTTGTTCAAATTCTCTTGTTCTGAAAGTAAAGTTACCGGGAGTTATTTCATTTCTGAATGATTTACCTATCTGGCCTATACCAAAAGGTATCTTTCTTCGGGTGGATCTCTGAACGTTCTTAAAGTTGACAAATATACCCTGAGCAGTTTCAGGCCGCAGATATATCTCATTTTTGGAATCCTCTGTAACACCCTGGAAAGTCTTAAACATGAGATTGAATTTTCTTATGTCGGTAAAATCATGTCCGCCGCAATTGGGGCAAGGAATATTTTTCTCTTTTATATATGCCGTCATTGCATCGTTCGATAAACCGTCCACGATCATTTCAATATTATTTTCTTTGTTGAAATCTTCTATCAGTTTATCTGCCCTGTGTCTTGTTTTACATTGCTTACAATCAATAAGGGGATCCGAAAAACCGGCTACATGACCGGAAGCAACCCATACCTGCGGATTCATCAGGATAGCGCAGTCAACTCCCACATTATAGGGGCTTTCCTGGATAAACTTTTTCCACCAGGCTCTCTTTACGTTGTTTTTGAACTCAACACCCAACGGACCATAATCCCAGGTGTTGGCAAGACCGTCATATATTTCCGATCCCTGAAAAATAAAGCCGCGGTTTTTACACAGCGCGACCACCTTGTCCATGGTTTTTTCGAACTGCATTTATTACTCCTCCTGTATGTTACTTTAAATCTCATTGGTCAAATTTGGTCCTCGGTGCTGTTAAGTGAAGCCTCGACCATATTTTCATGAGTTGGCTGCTGTTTTTTGATTCGGTGATAAGTAATTTTACCCTCATTGATTTCATTAATGGCAATGGTTACGTCCTTGTCAGTTGCCGTATCTGTGAGCCTTTGCGCTCCGTTTGTCAGCATGCGGGCGCGTTTTGCCACCAAAATCGCCAGCGTATAACGGCTGTCCACCTTTTCCAATAAAGAAGACATAGGCGGATATATCATAAAATCTCAACTCCTTAAACATTCTTAAATTTAAATATTTTTAAATTTATTTATCAAAGGCTGATTTCTTTTTGTCCGCATTTGTTCAGCCTGCATTATGCTGAAAAACCTTTCCGCCGCATTATCTATACAATCATTCAATATTAAGTAGTCGTATTCTTCCAAATACTTGAATTCTTCTTTTGCCCGTGCAAGTCTTTTTGTTATGGCTTCCTCGGTGTCTGTTCCTCTTCCCCTGAGTCTCTTCTCAAGCTCTTTAAAATCCGGCGGAATAACAAAACAGAGAACGCAATCAGGGAACAGGCGTTTTACGTTAAGCGCACCTTCAACTTCAATTTCCAATATAACCACATTCCCTTTTTTTATCTCATTGCAAACGAAATCTCTGGGGGTTCCGTAGTAATTCCCACAGTATTCCACCCATTCGATCAGCTCGTTATTTTTAATCATTTCTTCAAATTGTTCTCTGGTTTTATAAAAGTAGCTTTTGCCTTCACTCTCGTTCGGTCTTGGACCCCGGGATGTTGCTGAAACCGATAAAACGAACCTTGGGTCTTTTTCCAGCATCTTCCGTACTATAGTACCCTTGCCTACACCGGCCGGTCCGGATACTACAACAAGCAAACCCGGATTCATATATCTGCCTCCCGTTCGGGCTTTATCTTTTTCAAAGTCTCGCCTGCCGAGTTATCTTCAATACCCTGCATCCTGCTTGCAACTGTTTCCGGCTGGAGGGCAGACAAAATAACGTGATCGCTGTCAGTAATGATAACGGCACGTGTTCTTCTGCCATAGGTGGCATCTATTAATACTCCCCGTTCTCTTCCTTCTTGAATAATCCGCTTAATAGGCGCTGATTCAGGGCTGACTATAGCAAGTATTTTATTTGCTGAAACCATATTCCCAAACCCAACATTTATTAGCTTCATTAGCGCCCCCTCCTCTTAAAATTATTCAATATTCTGTATTTGCTCCCTTAGCTTTTCTATTTCGCTCTTGAGCTCCACAACATTGCGCGTAATATCGATATTGCTGGCTTTCGAACCTATCGTGTTTACTTCTCTGTTCATTTCCTGAATAAGAAAATCTGCCTTTTTGCCTACAGGGCTGCCGACATCCAGCATTTCTCTCATCTGGATTATATGACTTTTTAATCTGACAAGCTCCTCATCAATACTGCACTTATCGGCAAACAGGGCAACCTCGGTAGCGATCCTCGCCGGATCGACCCTCTGTATATCAATCAGCTCGTTAAGCCTCATTTCAAGTTTTTCCTTATATTCTTTCACGACAAGAGGCGCTTTTTCTTTGATTTTTTCGATATAATCTTCTATTGTCGACAGGTTTGCCAGGAGGCTTTCCTTAAGCTTTTCACCCTCACGGGTCCGCATCTGTACAAGCTCATCAAGAGCCATGCTAAAAGCCTTCTCCAATATCTTGCCGACTTCTTCGTTATTCTCCTGTTTCTCTACTTTCAGGATATCGGGAAAACGAGCCAGTGATGTCGCCGAAATATCATCTCTGAGACCAAGCCCGTCTGAAATTTTTCTCAAAGCATCGCAATAAGCTTTAGCTAGTCCTTCGTCAAGTATTACCTCCTGGAAGTCAGAGGATTTATTATCGTAAGTTATGTAAATGTCGATCTTTCCTCTTTGAATTTTTGCCGATACAAGAGAACGAATCATATCTTCGAAGACTGAAAGTTGTTTCGGCATTTTTAGAAAGATATCGATATATCGATGATTTACGGTTTTTATCTCAATGGTAAAACTAATATCGTTTTCGGTATATTCACAATGGCCATACCCGGTCATACTTCTAAGCATTAAAATTAATACTCCTTATTAATACGTAAAAATTATTACTCCATAGAAAGAACATTCTTGATTGACTGGTACACTCTTGATTTATCAAATGGTTTTACGACAAAATCTTTTGCTCCCTGTTTTATTGCTTCAATAACCATGGATTGCTGACCCATGGCCGAAACCATTATAATACGCGTTTTAGGGCTAACTTTAAGAATTTCTTTGACAGCCTGTATACCATCCATTTCGGGCATAGTTATATCCAAAGTCAAAATGTCCGGCTGACACTTTTTCGCAACTTCAATTGCCTCACGGCCATTTGAGGCTTCGCCGACGACTTCATACTCTTCAAATTGCTCAATGATTTTTCTTAACAGAGTTCTCATAAACAGCGCATCATCCGTAATTACAAATGTAACCTTTTTCATTGATTCATTTCACCCATCTCATACATAATAATTGAAAGGACAGAAATACTAGCTGTTTCCGCTCTCAAAATCCGTTTTCCCAAACCTACTATATTGTAACTGAAGTTCCTGCAGTTTTCCACTTCCTGATATGTAAAACCGCCTTCAGGTCCAACAAAGAGTGCAATATCCTCAATCTTATTAATATTATAACATTTCAGTGTTTCTTTCAAACATTTTTTTTCTTCATTCTCATACAGTACTAAAGCAGCGTCACACGATCCAGCTTTTATCAAAGCCTCATCAAAAGTAACAGGTTCCGTAACCTCCGGCACATAGGCTCTGCGGCATTGTTTGGCGGCTTCTCTGGATATCCTTGCCCAACGTTCTGTTTTTCTGTCACTGTCTTTTTTATCTAGCTTAACTACAGTTCTGTTTGTTATAACGGGAATAATCCTGTGGACTCCCAGTTCCACTGCCTTTTGTATGATAAAATCCATTTTTTCGCCTTTCGGCAGCCCCTGGAACAATGTTACACGGATTTTTGGCTCGGTATCGCTTTGAAAGGCAGCCTTGATTTCGGCGATTGCCCTGGATTTTTCAACAGAAAGGATAGCAGCTTCATATTCGATGCCGCTGCCGTCAAATACATTTATACTGTCGCCGGGCTTAAGCCTGAGAACTTGACGTAAATGTTTAAAATCCTCGCCTTCAAGCGTTATTATATTATCCTGAATATTATCGGGAGAGACTATAAACCTATGCACGGAAAACCATCGCCTCCCACTCTCCCATATTCAGCTCATCAATGAGAATAAAGCCTAAGTCTGTATATTTGCTTTTTACTTCGGCTTTTCGATCTTTTATGATTCCCGAAAGTATGATATGTGTCCCGCTTTTTGTATATTTTTGAATATCCTTAGATATTTCAAGAATAACATCTGCAATGATATTAATAAATATCAGATCAAAGGCTTCTTGAGGTACATCATTCAATGTACCCCGTATTACCTTAATTTTATTTTTTTCACCATTCTTTTCTACATTTTGCCGAGCTGTCTTTACTGCGGCATCATCAATATCCACAGCTAAAACAGATGAAGCACCGAGCTTTGTGGCCAGGAGTCCCAGTACAGCTGTTCCGCAGCCCAGATCTAATACTCTGTTGTTTTCGCTTAAATACTTTTCTCCCAAAAGCGCACACATTTTCGTTGTTTCATGGGTTCCTGTGCCAAAAGCCATACCCGGATCCATCTCAATTACAATTTCACCTTCCTGGGGGATATATTTCTCCCAGCTTGGCTTGATAACTATATTTTCGGTTATCTTAAACGGTTTAAAATACTGTTTCCACAAATCTTTCCATTCGGAATCGTCCCGAAGGGTATACTTTATCTCTCCGGAACCTATATTGATCTGTTCAGAAATGTTATTAAGAGTTCGCCTAAGTTCATCAGATATGATTTCAGGATCAAGTTCATCTGAAAAATAAGCCTTAACAATAACATCAATTCCGTATTTATCAAGAAATCCATCATCGGTATAATCAAGATACCTGTTGTTTTCAAGGGCCTGACGAAATGCAATCGGGTCAACCATTTCAGTACCGTTTGCGCCCATACTCATAAGTTTCTCGCTAATAGCCTCGGATGCTTCCTGTGTCGTTCTTACTGATACTTCAATCCATTTCATATGGTACCTACTTTCATTCTTTAAATAAATCCTTCACCTTATTGAAAAAACCTTTTTTCTGGTCAAGTCCTTCATCACCGCTGATTTCAGCAAATTGACGCAATAAATCTTTTTGCTTTTGAGTCAATTTAGTCGGGACTTCCACATTCACTCGAATATACTGATCGCCCCTGGAATTGCTTCTCAAACGCTTTATCCCTTTACCTTTCAACTTGAAAACAGTTGATGTCTGTGTCCCTTCAGGGATGGTATACTTTATTATGCCATCGATAGTGGGAATGTCAATTTCGCCTCCTAAAGCTGCCTGGGTAAACGATATTGGAATATCACAAACAACATCATATCCCTCACGTTTAAATATCGGGTGCGGCTTGATATGTATAACCACATACAGATCGCCTGCCGGACCTCCTCTTAAGCCTGACTCGCCTTCCCCTTGCAATGATATGGTTTGACCGTCATCAATTCCGGCAGGAATATTCAGACTTATTCTCGAATTCTTTGATACCCGTCCTTTGCCATAGCATGTTTCACAAGGATGTGTTATTATTTTCCCTTCACCATTGCAAACATCACAGGTCTTTACATTGACAAACTGTCCAAAAGGCGTTGCCTGCGAATAACGAATTTGTCCGGTTCCCTGGCAACGTTTACAGTTTTCCGGTTTGGTTCCGGCCTTTGCGCCGGTCCCGTTGCATGTTGTACAGGTTTGCAATCTTGTTACGGGAATTTCCTTCGTTACGCCAAACGCAGCTTCTTCGAAAGTAATATCTATTGAATATTGGATGTCCCTTCCCCGGACAGGCCCATTATTCCCGCTTCTCCTGCTTCTTCCAAAGGCTCCGCCCATAAAAGTTTCAAAAAGATCATCAAGTCCGCCGAAACCAAAATCATCGAATCCACCAAAACCATTTCCTGTACCGTCAAAGGCAGCATGCCCGAAACGGTCGTATTGGGCTCGTTTTTGCTCGTCACTTAACACACTGTATGCTTCGTTTACTTCCTTAAACTTTGCTTCTGCATCTTTATCACCGGGATTCATATCGGGGTGATATTTTTTAGCCAGCTTTCTGTAAGCCTTTTTTATATCTTCAGAGGTTGCTTCTCTTGATACGCCAAGCACCTCGTAATAATCTCTCTTTTCAGCCAAAGATTAACCCTCCAAAACAACTTCGATGTACAAACACGGAACGGTAAATGTCTGTAACACAGGTAAAGTTATTTTACCATAAATGTCAGACAAATACCGTTCCGATTTAATATTGGCATAAAATTTCCCGATGGATATATCATGGATTTATCCATCTATTCTATTGTTTATCATCCTCATCGACTACTTTATAGTCAGCATTATAAACATTGTCCTGAGCGCTTCCCCCGGCTCCCGGATTAAATCCGGCACCCGGATTAGGACCCTGACCCTGAGGATTCTGCTGATACAGTTTTTGTGATATGCCATAGAATGCCTGGGTCAGATTTTCGGTAGCCTGCTTAATTGCATTGATGTCACTTCCTTTAAGAGCTTCCTTAACTTTATTAATCTCGGCTTCGATTTTGGATTTATCGTCAGCACTCAGCTTGTCGCCCATGTCTTTCAGTGCCTTTTCTGATTGGTAAATCATGCTGTCGGCTTGATTGCGGGCTTCAATGCTCTCTTTTTGCTTTTTATCTTCAGCAGCATACTTTTCGGCCTCTTTAACGGCTCTTTCGATATCGGCTTCACTTAAATTACTGCTGGCGGTAATAGTTATCTGCTGTTCATTTCCTGTTGCCAGATCCTTAGCAGATACATGCACTATGCCGTTGGCATCGATATCAAATGTAACTTCAATTTGAGGAACACCGCGAGGTGCCGGCGGAATACCCGTAAGCTGGAAGTTGCCTAACAGCTTATTATGTGCCGCCATCTCACGTTCGCCCTGGTAAACCTTTATGTCAACACTTGTTTGTCCGTCAGCAGCAGTTGAAAAGATCTGGCTCTTCTTTGTAGGAATTGTTGTATTTCTCTCAATCAGTTTTGTAAATACGCCGCCAAGAGTTTCAATTCCAAGAGACAGTGGAGTTACGTCCAAAAGAAGCAAGTCTTTGACCTCTCCGGAGAGCACACCGGCCTGAATAGCCGCTCCGATTGCAACACATTCATCGGGATTTATTCCCTTGAACGGTTCCTTTCCTATGAACTTTTTAACTGCCTCCTGAACAGCAGGAATACGTGTTGATCCACCTACCAGCAATACTCTGTGAATATCGTTAGGTGAAAGGTCAGCGTCTGCCAGCGCTTTGCGCAATGGATCCATTGTTTTTTCAACTAAATCGGCCGTCAATTCATCAAATTTGGCACGTGTTAAGTTCATATCCAGGTGTTTTGGGCCCGATGCATCAGCAGTAATAAAAGGCAGGTTTATATTTGTCTGAGCAACACTGGAAAGCTCGATCTTGGCTTTCTCTGCTGCCTCTTTAAGACGCTGCATAGCCATTTTATCATTTCTTAAATCAATCCCGTTTTCTTTCTTAAACTCATCTGCCATCCAATCAATGATTCTCTGATCGAAATCATCGCCGCCTAAGCGATTGTTTCCGCTGGTTGCCAGAACCTCAAAAACACCGTCTCCGATTTCAAGAATCGATACATCAAAGGTTCCGCCGCCCAAGTCAAAAACAAGAATCTTCTGATCGCTTTCTTTATCCAAACCATAAGCCAATGCAGCAGCGGTAGGCTCGTTAATTATCCTTAATACTTCAAGGCCCGCAATTCTGCCTGCGTCTTTCGTTGCCTGACGTTGTGAGTCAGAGAAATATGCAGGAACAGTAATTACTGCCTGACTGACTTTTTCGCCTAAATATGCTTCAGCGTCTGCCTTAAGTTTTTGTAAGATCATCGCTGAAATTTCCGGAGGGGTATAGGTTTTATCGTCAATTCTTATCTTTCTATCAGTACCCATATCTCTTTTTACGGAAATAACAGTTCTGTCAGGGTTTGTAATAGCTTGCCTTTTTGCGACCTGTCCGACAAGTCTTTCTCCGGTCTTTGAAAAGGCAACAACTGACGGAGTCGTACGACTCCCTTCTGCATTTGTGATTACAACAGGCTCTCCGCCTTCCATTACAGCGACACATGAATTAGTAGTTCCAAGGTCTATTCCTATAACTTTTGCCATTTTAAACACTCTCCTGTTAATATATTAAGGTCAAAGAAGTACAATTCTTATACTTACATGTTTTTATAAACTTTACCGGTATTTTATCAATTTGCCACTTTTACCATTGAATGCCGTATTACTACTTCATCTTTGTAGATATAGCCTTTTTGGAATTCTTCCACTATTATATTGTGCTCCAGCGAATCATCCTCAATATGCATTACGGCATTATGAAACTCGGGGTCAAAGCATTTTCCAACGGCTTCGATCGGTTTAACCCCCAGTTTCCCCAATGCATCCATTGTTTGTTTATAAATCAGATTTATACCTTCCTGTATACCCTTGCTTTCCTCCTGTCCGGCTGCTGTAACAGCTCTTTCCAGGCTGTCTACCACCGGCAGGAACTTACCTACTACATCAGCAAGCGCATCAACATAAATTCTCTCTTTCTCTTTTTGAGTTCTTTTCCTGAAATTATCATATTCCGCAGCCAAACGCTGCATCCTGTCAAATAATTCTTTTAACTCATCATCTTTCTTTTTGATAACCTCGTTAAGATCAATCTCTTCGTTTTGTTTATCCTGTTTTTCCGAATCCTCAGCATCATTTTGATCAGGTGCTTCAGGTACTTCATCTACTTCAGCTGCTTTGTCAACTTCTTCATCCGCACCGGTATTCTTTTTTGGTTCAACATCACTGTTCTTTGCCATTTTTTACTCCCTTTCGCACATATCAGAGATCATCACCAAACATTTTCATCAATTCTCTGTTCAGAAGCTCTCTGATGTATTTTATTGAAGAAACTACTTTACCGTATGTCATACGTCTGGGACCTATGACTCCTATAGTTCCATAGTTTTTCCCTTCTCCGCCGTATACTGTTGTTATTATGCTTAGGTCCTTCATTTCATCATATTCATTTTCGCTGCCGATTTTAAAATCCAGTTGCTGCTTCTTTGATGCCTCGTAAATCATTTGATGTATTATATCTTTTTCTTTGAGAAAATCAAGAACTTCTCTCGCCTTAATTAAATCGCTGAACTCCGGGTAGTTCAGAATATTAGTTATGCCATCCATATAGAAATCGGTAGTTTCTATTTTTCGCACACAATCCTCTATTGCATCAAAAACAGCGAATATCACTTCCTTTGGAACATCTATGTCTCTTGGAAGCTCCCTTAATGCCGGCATAGAAACCTGATCTATAGTTTTGCCCGATATAAGAATGTTAAATGTTTTATTAAGCTTTGCTATATCGGATTCATCAATTACACTGTCGTGCCTAATTAGTCTGTTGTGGACTATTCCGCCGCCGGCAACCACTACGACAAGCAATCTTTTTTCACCAATAGCCAGCAATTGAACAGATTTAATTACTGCCCTTGAAAGCTGCGGTGACATAACAACGGCAGTGTAACCGGTTACATTAGAAATTATAGTACTTGCTCTTTGGATAAGATGATTTATTTCCTCTATTTTTTCATCCATAGCCTGTCTTATCATTTCAATTTCTTCTTTTGCAAGATTATGAATCTGCATTAAGTTCTCCACATAAAACCGGTACCCTTTATCGGAAGGTATCCTTCCGGCAGAAGTATGAGGTTGTGTAATATAGCCTAATTCTTCCAAGTCAGCCATTTCGTTACGTATTGTTGCAGAACCAAGGCCCAACTCGTGTTTCCTGGCAATAGTCCTGGAACCAACAGGTTGTGCCGATTCTATATAATCATCTACTATGGACTTCAGTATGCATCTTTTTCTTTCATTTAGCTCGTCCCAGGCCATTACCTTCACCTCCGTTCTTTTTGTTAGCACTCTCACTCATTGAGTGCTAATATAAAAATATCATTGTACTTTATCTTTGTCAAGTATTCATAATTTATAAATGTAACAACTTTACAAATTGTCTAAAAAATACCCTTGCTTAAATAGCAGGGTATTTAAAAGACGGGTTACTGTATGTATTTTTAATAAATCATCTCTGAATTATAATGGATATTCTTACTCCTTCACCATTCATATCATCGGTTTCCAGCCGGCACTTTAAACAATTTAATTTTTGCATGTTTTCAATATATCTGTTGTCTGACTTCAGTTCTTCTATATCAGTAACGACATCTCCTGTAATATCTATATGAACGGTATTGTTTTCTTCATATGCAACCACTTCAATACTGCCCAGACGTTTATTATTTTCTTCTTTCTTATTATACGCCTTTTCCAGAATCAGCCAGACCAAGTCCCCAAGAGGCAAAGCAATCCTGTCTGCTATGTCCTTGTCCACTTCAATATTTTCACCCAAGGTCGAAAACATTACTTCCAGGTGATTTTCCTCAATTATCGAACACACAATTCTGGTGAGTTTCTGGAATGCCTGCTGCAGAGTAACCATACGTAATTCCTTCAGTATATTCTTTACATCGTTAATTAAGTAGTAGGCTTTTGTTGATTCAATGGTTAATAAATCATTGCTGCCGAAACGAAGAACAGCTTCATCCTTCACCGAATCATACAAATTGCTTACGTTTTGTATAATATCTATAATTTGATCCAATCTTTCCAAAGGAATTCTCACATACTGGTCTACAGAATCGGTATTGCGGACCTTCTGCATGCGGATGGCTTTGATAATATCGGATGCGTCAACCTTTTTCTCTCTTAGTACGATTTCTCCGAACTTCATTTTATAATTGCAGCTATTTTGCTTTTTCAGAACATCCTCAACTTCAGATTGAGCCAATGCTCCCTCATGAACCAGGATCTCCCCTATACGAGAATCTCTTACCATAGGATTGCGTACTTCCAGCAGGATGTCTTCCTTTGTGTTGGACATATTAACCAGGTGGCGTCCGATCTCGCCGTTAAACATACTGTCATTGATCAATTCAGGATTATTGTTGAGCTTTTTTATAAATGCTATGGAATCCAAAACAAGGTTGATTATAGTTTTTGATGTGACAGGACAATATTTTCTGACTGTTTCCAATAGTTCTTCAGTAGCAACCGTTATTTTTGTGCAGGCCGTATTGTTAAGTAATCCGGAAAGGCCTCTGATTGTATGAAAGCTGCAATAAATAGAATTGAGAGATTCTTTATTACCGGGATCAACTTCTAAATTAACAAGTTCAAGTTCTATATCATTCAAGATGTCCATGATTTCTCCCAGGAAATCTTCCTTATAACTATTGCTGATTTCAGAAATTTTGGGCACTGCCAGAGTTATATCTCTCTCTTTCTTATCATCCATTAAAAATCCTCCCCCTTTATCTCTTAACTTTAAGAAAACTAAATTAATTCAACCATTACTGCATTTGCAAGATCCATTCCTTTTTTTGTCAATCTAATAACAGTTCCATTACGCTCAATTAATTTCTGGGAGATAAGCCATTCAAGCTTTTTATTAATCCTACTTTCCAAGTCAATTCCAAACTCTTTGGAAAGCTCTGAAATATCAATTCCTTCATTAAGGCGCAACCCCAAAAAAATGCTTTCCTCAAGCTGGTCTTCCCTTGAAAGATAAATATCTTCCGATAAAACTAACTTTCTGTTATTAACACCCTCAATGTACATTGTTACATCGGGTGTATTTGCAAAACGTTTCCTGTTGTAATGCGAATGCGCACCTGCACCAACCCCAAGATACTCTCCTCTTCTCCAGTAATTCATATTATGTCGGCATCTTAATTGAGGTTTCGCAAAATTTGATATTTCGTATTGATGCAGTCCGGCAGCATTAAAGTGGTCAACAGCAAAATGATACATCTTCCTGTCAATCTCGTCTGCTACCTCTGTAATAGTGCCCTCTTTCTTCATATTACCATAAACAGTGCCTTCTTCAATAAGCAAGCTGTAACATGAGACATGGGCAAGATCAAGGGAGATAATCTGCGCAACAGTTTCCTGCCATTGTTCAAATGTCTGGTTTGGAATACCAAATATAATATCGGCATTTATGTTATCAAATTCATGTTTTCGCGCTAGTTTCAGGGATGTTAAGAAGTCGTCGAAAGTGTGAATCCTGCCCAGCGCTTTTAAAATACTGTCCTGACACGCCTGCAATCCAATACTGAGACGGTTTATACCGGAATTTTTATATATTTTCAGTTTTTCATCCGTTAAAGTGCCGGGATTGCACTCAATAGTACATTCATAATCTGAAGAAACATTATAATGTGAATAAACGGTATCCAGGATCTCTGATATATACCTGGCAGGAATAATGGACGGAGTGCCTCCTCCGATAAAAACAGTCTCTACGCATGTGTTTTTATATTCTTCCGCCTTAAGCATAAGTTCAAGCATCAAAGCGTCGATATAGGATTTCCAATAACCCTCCATTCCTGGATAAGAAGGGAAATCGCAGTAAAAGCACTTCTGCTTGCAGAAAGGGATATGAATGTATAAGCCGATTTTTTTTTGCTCCATGTATTAGCCTTTCACATGTCTTACATTTATTATATAAAAGATTCTCCATGCCTGTTTTTAATGAGAATCATGCATTTATTTTGTTATGTCAGCCTTTAAGCGGGTGTAAGGATCTCATTTCGAACGCCTTTAAGCACCCATGTCTATAAAATCAATATTACCGTTTTATGACATTCCTCCGCTTTCGCTCCGTCATGTCCCGGACAGGTGGTCTTCCGTTTACGGGTCGCTCATTCATTTTCAATTAGGTCACCGTTCGGTGGTCTTTTCTCCGAAGCAAATCGGCTTATCTCCATGAGAAACCTTGCACCCGCCCTAATATAGTTGATTCCATGAATAATTTCAACTTTACGTATCCAGTTTAAGAACGCTCATGAATGCCTCTTGCGGCACTTCTACACTGCCCACCTGGCGCATTCGTTTTTTGCCTTCCTTTTGCTTTTCAAGCAGCTTTTTCTTTCGGGTTATATCTCCCCCGTAACATTTGGCAAGAACGTCTTTTCTATATGCTTTAACCGTTTCCCTGGCTATTATTTTATTTCCTATACAGGCCTGTATAGGAATCTCAAACATTTGCCTGGGAATCGTTTCCTTCAGTTTCTCGGCCATTCTTCTTCCTCTTGAATATGCCTTATCGACATGAACGATAAAAGAAAGAGCATCAACCACTTCATTGTTTATCCTTATATCCAGTTTTACGAGGTTGGATTCCTTGTAGCCCTTTAACTCATAATCCAGTGACGCATACCCCTTCGTACGGGATTTCAGGGCATCAAAGAAATCATATATTATTTCATTGAGAGGCATTTCATATTTCAATATGACTCTGGTAGCCTCCAGATATTCCATGCCTAAATATGTCCCTCTCCGCTCCTGACAAAGTTCCATTATATTGCCGACATATTCGGTAGGGGTCATTATGGTGGCATTAACTATCGGCTCTTCCATTCTCTCAATTTGCGTGGGGTCAGGCATGTTTGTAGGATTGTCAAGTTCAATAACTTCTCCGTTGGTCTTAATTATTTTATAGATTACGCTGGGTGCCGTCGTTATAAGATCAAGATTATATTCACGTTCCAACCGTTCCTGAATGATCTCCATATGAAGAAGACCAAGAAATCCGCAGCGGAAGCCAAAACCCAATGCTTTGGATGTCTCAGGTTCAAACAGTAATGAGGCATCATTCAATTGCAGTTTTTCAAGAGAATCACGAAGATCGCCATATTTGGAGCCGTCTGCAGGATATATGCCGCAGAACACCATGGGAACAGCCTTTTTATATCCCGGCAGCGGCTCTTTTGCAGGGTTCAACGCATTTGTTATGGTTTCTCCCACGCGGCAATCCTTTACATTTTTTATGCTCGCGCATAAATACCCTACCTCCCCGGCAACAAGCGAGTCGCTTTGAATAAATCCACCGGGTCTTAAATAGCCGATTTCAGTTATTAAAAAGTCTTTCCCTGTGTGCATCATACGGATAGTGTCGCCTAACTTCGCTTTTCCATCCATGACACGGACATATGCAACAACACCTTTGTAAGAATCATAGTAGGAATCAAATACTAAAGCTCTTAAAGGCTCATCTTCGTCACCTGTCGGTGCCGGAATCTTCTTTACTATTCCTTCCAAAACGCTCTCAATATTGATTCCGTTTTTAGCTGATATTTGCGGAGCATCCTGTGCTTCCAATCCTATTACGTCCTCTATTTCCTGAATTACCTCAGCAGGTCTGGCGCCAGGAAGATCAATCTTGTTGATAACCGGCATTATTTCAAGATTGTGTTCAAGCGCAAGGTATACATTGGCCAAAGTCTGAGCTTCAATTCCCTGGGATGCATCAACAACCAGCACAGCTCCTTCACAGGCAGCAATACTTCTGGAAACCTCATAGTTAAAATCCACGTGACCCGGGGTATCGATAAGGTTTAATATATACTCATTACCATCGTTCGCTTTATATATCATCCTTACGGCCTGTGCCTTGATGGTTATTCCCCGTTCTCTTTCAATATCCATATTGTCAAGGACTTGCTCTTCCATCTCTCTTGATGTAAGAACGCCGGTTTTTTCCAGCAATCTGTCTGCCAGAGTAGATTTTCCGTGGTCAATATGCGCTATGATGCAGAAATTACGTATTTTTTTCTGTCTTTCCTTTCCCATATATTTAACTCCATTAAGTGCAAATTTATTTAAATGAAATCTTAAATAATGAATAATTATATCATACTTTAATCAGTTAATAATTAAAACTGCAAGAAATTCTCCCACGATTGGATTAAGTCTATATAATGGTGTAAAAAGAAGTTGAGCCAAAGCTCACACCTCGGTTAAAATATAAGTTGCCCAACAAATACCAAACCGAGGAGGATGAACCATGGCTCAGTTTAATATTACA
>Ga0134100_1001168_pt1 | contig 25888 bp, 24 predicted proteins | sample 11_taG_2_FD_94444 | JGI IMG/M metagenome (GOLD analysis project Ga0134100, IMG submission 94444) | Switchgrass degrading microbial communities from high solid loading bioreactors in New Hampshire, USA - 11_42_5_180_A3 metaG | ecosystem: Engineered > Bioreactor > Semi-continuous > Anaerobic >...
AGATTCAAAGAGCAGCCGGACTTTTCGCTTGTCGGCCAGCAGACGGTAAAAATTATCCTGTCGGATGAGAACAACAATGAAACCGAGCTCGAGGCGAAGCTGACCGTGATACAGGACACAGAACCGCCGGAAATATACGGTGTCAAAGACAATACCATATATATAAATACACCTGTTTCATTCAAAAAAGGCGTATATGTTTATGACAACAGGGATGGTGAGATCCCGGTCCAGGTTGACACTTCCAATGTCAATCAAAAGGTGGAAGGACAATATAAAGTTATTTACACCGCAACCGACTCGTCGGGCAACACTTCACGAAAAGAGGCTATATACACTGTCAAGCAGGAAAGAGTTACCATGGAGCAGCTTGAAGAGCTAGCCGATGAGATATTAGCTAAAATTACTACTCCAGATATGGACTTAAGGGAAAAAGCCTGGGAAATATATAAATATGTTAACAAGCATCTTACTTATACGGGATACTCCGATAAAACCGACTGGATGTATGAGGCCTACAACGGTATAGTAAACGGTGTGGGAGACTGCTTTACCTATTTTTCAATGTCTGAACTTCTGCTTAACAGGATCGGTATGCAAACAATGAGGGTAGAAAGGCTTACAAAGCCGGGAGAGGCAAGGCATTACTGGCATTTGGTGAATTTCGGCGAGGGCTGGTACCACTTTGATGCCTGCATTCACATACCCAAACTGGTTTCATTTATGTTGACCGATGCGGAGATGGATGCTTTCTCGGCCAGGGTAGGAAAAGACAATTACTATTATAGATTCGATAAGTCCAATTATCCCAGGACTCCGGAGAAGTACAATTATCCAAGGCCTGAACCGGATACATTCTGAAGTAAAGAATCTATATATGCTATTCTGAGTGAAGCGAAGGATTTGTTAATTGGCTAAACAAGGGGGTATACTTACGAAAGAACTGGGCGTAATCGGCGGTCTCGGCCCTATGGCGACAGCTTATTTTCTTGAACTGGTAGTAAAAATGACGGACGCAAAGAAGGATTGTGAGCATGTGCCCATGATTATTTTTAATCATCCAGCCGTTCCGGACCGTACGGACTATATTTTGGGGAAAAGCAAGGAGAGTCCGCTGGATGTTATAGTTTCCATAGGGAAGACTTTGGTTGGGCTTGGCGTCGATATCATTTCAATACCCTGTATAACCGCCCATTATTTTTATGATGATATATTAAGGGAAATCGGCATTCCGGTTATAAATATGCTGGAGGAAACCGCCAATTATCTTAAAGCTAATCAGATTAATGAGGTTGGCCTGATGGCAACTGACGGGACCATTAAAGCAGGATTCTTCGCCGATGTGCTGGAGAATCGGGGGATAAAGGTCCATATCCCCGGTGAAATGAGCCAGAAGATGGTCATGAGCATCATTTATGATGATATAAAAGCCAATAAGCCGTATGACATAAATAAGTTCAAACTTGTGGAACGTGAATTGAGAGAAGCAGGAGCGCAGGTTATAATACTGGGCTGCACGGAGCTTTCATTGATTAAGAAGGATGGGAAAGCAGGTCCAGGTTTTTTAGACGCAATGGAGGTTCTTGCAATTAAATCAATCGAATTAACAGGCGCGAATGTAAAAGACGAATATAAAAATCTGCTTGTATAGCCCAAGCTGGTATAGAAGGTGTTAATTAATGGACAGGCAAATTAATATACTCGAATACCTGGATAATATAGTAAAAATATGTCCCGATAAGATCGCATATGCAAATGAGACCGATGAATTATCATTTAAAACGGTGTATGACAACGCAAGAGCCATAGGAACTTTTTTGCATAATGAAGGAAGATACAAGGAACCAATTGTTGTTTTCATGCGAAAACACCCGGACACCATAGTTGCGTTTCTTGGCGTTGTCTATGGAGGATGTTATTATGTGCCCATTGACAACGAAATGCCTAGACACCGTATAGAGCTTATATTTCAGAACTTAAAGCCCAGATCGGTTATATGCGATGAATCAACCGCAGACTCGATTAAAGGCTTTGACTTTAACGGAGCGGTATATTCCTATAATGAAATAATAAAGACACCTGTTGACCAGGCTGCTTTGGATGAAATCAGGGATAAAGCCATTGACACTGACCCTATTTATATTGTGTTTACGTCAGGATCCACCGGCAGACCGAAAGGTGTTGTCGCAAACCACCGGTCGGTAATAGATTATATCGAAACCTTATCCGAAGTCTTACAGGTATCCGGGGATACAGTATTCGGAAATCAGACCCCGCTGTATGTGGACGCCTGTTTAAAAGAAATATATCCAACGCTGAAATTCGGGGCAAAGACATATATCATACCAAAGGAACTGTTTATGTTCCCCATTAAGCTGGTGGAATTTTTGAACAAATATAAAATAAATACAATTTGCTGGGTAGTTCCGGCCTTGACCCTTATTTCAGGTTTAGGCGCACTGGATAAGGTTGTCCCCCAATACCTACACACAATAGCATTCGGCAGCGAAGTATTCCCCATAAAGCAGTTTAATATGTGGAGAAAAGCTTTGCCCAACGCCAGGTTTATAAACCTTTACGGGCCTACCGAAGCAACCGGGATGTCATGCTATTATGTTGTTGACAGGGAATTTGCACTTGATGAAGCAATTCCCATAGGAAGGCCGTTTAAAAATACTGAGATACTGCTTTTGACAGATGATAACAAACCCGCTAAGCAGGGTGAGCAGGGAGAGATTTGCATAAGAGGAACCTCCCTTACCCTGGGCTATTATAACGATTTTGAAAGGACTAACGAGGTATTCGTGCAGAACCCGTTGAATACCATGTATCCGGAACTGATTTACAGGACGGGGGATATCGGCAAGATCAATGAGAGAGGCGAATTGGTATTCGTATCCAGGAAAGATTACCAGATCAAGCACATGGGGCATCGTATAGAACTGGGAGAAATCGAAATGGTAATGAACCAAATGGACGGGATACAAAGTGCAGTATGTATTTTTGATAATGACAAAAAGAAGATTATTATGTATTATGTTGGTGATGTAACAAAAGCAGACGCTGTGAATTATTGCAAGCAAAAGCTTCCCAGGTACATGATTCCGAACCTTGTTGAGAAACTTGACGTCATGCCGCTTACATCAAACGGAAAAATAAACAGACTGGCTTTGAAAGAAATGTATGCCAATCGATAGGAGGAAATATGGAAACATTATTGGAAATACTCGAGGGATTACATCCGGAAATTGATTTTGAAACTCATGATAGTCTTATTGATGATAAAATACTCGACTCCTTCGACATTGTAACCATTATTGCTGAAGTCAATGATCAGTACGGTGTGGCAATTCCCGCCCATGAAATAACACCGGAGAATTTTAACTCTGCATCGGCGCTTTACGAATTGATACAAAGGCTGATGGACGAGGATTAATCAGGGGGAGTTATGCTTTTTACTTCATATGGGTTTATATTGTTCCTGTGTATAGTAATCGGGCTTTACTATACAATACCTAAGCGATTCCAATGGAAGCTGCTTTTGGTAGCTAGTTTCGTTTTTTACTATTTTTCAGGATGGAGCAATTTAATCTACATTTCGGTTACTATTGTCTCCACTTATCTTATAGGGGTAAAACTCGGCAACCTGGACAAGCAGCAAAAATCATACATTAAGGAACACAAAGAGTCTTTAACCCTGGAGGAAAAGAAGGCATATAAAGAGAAAATAAAGGTAAGACGCTGGAGATGGCTTTTACTTTGTCTTCTTTTCAATCTGGGAATTTTAGCGGTTATCAAGTACACAAATTTTGCAATTGCAAATATCAATCATATATTTACATTGTTTAAGATGAACGAGCTTTCCTTTGTTAATATCATACTGCCCATGGGCATTTCCTTTTATACTTTCCAGACCATGGGGTATATCATCGATGTTTACAGAGGAAAGTATGAGCCGGAGAGGAATATAGGAAAACTGGCTCTGTTCGTTTCATTCTTCCCTCAGTTGATACAAGGCCCCATAAGCCGTTTTGATGATTTAAGCCAGTCCCTGTACAGGGAACATGATTTTGATCCAAAGAATTTTGCATTCGGATTTCAGAGGGTGCTTTGGGGGTATTTTAAGAAGCTGGTAATAGCCGACAGGATAGTTGCTGCCGTACTGGAGATCACAAAGAATCCTGAAGTCTATGACGGGATCTTTGTACTGGTAGGTATGGTCTATTATGCAATACAGCTTTATGCCGACTTTACCGGAGGAATCGATATCACTATCGGTATTGCACAAATGCTGGGTATAAAGGTTACAGAAAACTTCAATCGCCCGTTTTTCTCCAAGTCTATTACCGAATACTGGAGAAGATGGCATATCACTATGGGAACGTGGTTCAGGGACTACATATTCTATCCGCTTTCTGTCTGCAAGCCGATGCTGAATATATCAAAATCTTCAAGAAAGCGCTTCGGAGAGGAAATAGGAAAGAGAATACCCGTTTACCTGTCAACTATCACCGTGTGGTTTACAACGGGTTTATGGCACGGCGCCAGTTGGAATTTCATTGTCTGGGGTTTGTTAAACGGATTCGTGATTTTAGTTTCACAGGAGTTTGAGCCCTTGTATGCCAAATTCCATGAAAGATTCAATGTGGCTGATACCTTCGGATTCAGATTATTCCAGGTTATGCGTACTTTCCTGCTTATGTCCTCCTTAAGGATCCTGGACTGCTACCGGGATGTAGGCGTATCTTTCAGAATGTTTGGCTCGATGTTTACCAAACTCAACATTAATGAACTGTTTAACGGCTCATTGCTTAAACTGGGCCTTGATATGTCCGACTATATCGTAATTATAATTGGAGTTATTGTGATGATATCGGTAAGCCTTTCGCAAAGAAGCGGAAGCGTACGGGAAAAAATAGCAGGTAAGCCGGTAATAATAAGGTATGCTGTTTTTGTACTGCTGTTTTTCTCGATAATTATTTTCGGGGCATACGGAATAGGTTTTGACAGCAATCAGTTCATCTATAATCAGTTTTAGCATTAAGGAGAATCGTTAAAACCAATGAAAAAAAAGAAGATAATATCCTTTGTGATTTTAATATTGGTTGTTTTTACTTTGGCCTGGCTCCTCCAGAAACTTCTGATGCCCAAGTATATGACAAAAATAGTGGAAGGAGCCTTGATATCCGAGTATTACGAAGAAAAGAACAAGGACCACGATGTAATATTCATCGGGGACTGTGAGGTCTATGAGAATTTCTCGCCAATAACCCTTTGGGAAAAATACGGGATCACAAGCTATATCAGGGGCAGCGCCCAACAGCTTATTTGGCATTCTTACTATATTTTAGAGGACACTCTGAAATATGAAAAACCGGATGTTGTTGTGTTCAGCGTGCTTTCAATGATGTATGACAAGCCCCAGAAAGAGGCATACAACAGGATGTCTATTGACGGATTGCCTTTATCGCTGACTAAGATAAAAATGGCCAAAGCATCCATGCTTCCCGAAGAGGATTTAATTACATATATTTTCCCTTTGCTAAGATTCCATTCCAGGTGGAATGAGCTGTCTGAAGAGGACTTTAAATACTGGTTCAAAAAAGAACAGATTGCCCATAACGGATATCTTATGAGAGTTGATGTCAAGCCTGCAGGCAGTTTTCCCAAACCCAGAAAGCTTGCGGATTACAGATTCGGCGACATTTGCTATGATTATCTGGACAAAATCGTTAAGTTATGCAAAGATAACGGTATAAAGCTTGTGCTGCTGAAAGCTCCGAGCCTTTATCCCCACTGGTATGAAGAATGGGACGCACAGATAGTTGACTATGCCCAAAAGAATGATTTATTATATATAAACATGCTCGATCATTTAGATGAAATAGGCCTGGACTATAGTACCGATACTTATGATGCTGGGTTGCATCTGAATCTTTCAGGCGCTGAAAAATCATCGGCTTTTCTGGGAAAAATTCTTCAAAAGGAATTCAATCTTGCAGATAAGCGCCAGGATAAATATTTACAGGCTATTTGGCAGGAAAAGACCGATGCATATTATAAAATGAAAGAGGATCAGTATAAGGAACTTGAAGAGTACGGTTATTTGCTGAAGTTCAACCTGAAGAAGGCACAAGAGGATAACCGGCAGTAAAAAAGATGGAATATAATCTGATTTAATTAAAAAGAAGTAAAAGGAGATTTTAAAATGAAGATAAAAATATTTGCAATATTAATGTCTGTTTCAATTCTATTGGCTGGTTGCGGTTCCAATTCAGGAAATGTTAATCCATCGCCTGCCGAACCGGCTGAAACAACTCCCGTAGGCCAGGAAACCAAGCCTGCCGCAGAGGAGAAATCAAAATATTATTTTGACTATAATGGTACAGCAATCTACATGAATGCTGATGCAAAACCAGTCTTGGATGCTTTGGGAGAGCCGATGGAATTTTTTGAGTCCCCCAGTTGTGCTATTCAGGGTATGGACAGAACATATTCGTATAACGGATTTGATCTCTACACACGTGAAGACGAAAATGATGAAAATGAATATATTGTTTCAGTTGTCTTTATGAGCGATGTTGTTGAAACAAAAGAAGGTATAACTATTGGTAGTAAACTGGAAGATGTTATTTCGAAGTATGGAGACAATTATACAAAAGAAGGAGAAAGATACACTTATACTGATACCAATACAAATCTTTCCTTTGTATTCGAAAATAGTGAGGTAGTAGAAGTATCGTATAATCTTATAGAGAATTGAAACCGACACTGTAACGGAGATTTTCCACATCATAGGCGGACAGAATTACCGATTCAGGCGGTATATACTAACCTCGGGTCTCAGCGGCTCGGGGCTGTTTTTAATTCGGTACAGGGTGAGGTCGTGATATGAGTGAAAGTCGCGATATGAGTGAAAAAAGAAAGTTCAGAATCGGATTACGAACCATAAAGACAGTTATTGCTGTATTTATTTGTTGTGTAATTGATTATTTCCTGGGGGTAGTTCCCATTCAAAGTACGATTGCGGCGCTTCTTTGTATTAAAGCTGATAAAAAAGAAACTATGGAGACGGCAGTGACAAGAATAGTAGGTACGCTTCTTGGGGGCGCAGCCGGTGTGTTGGTATTATTCTTTTTTCTGAGAGTCGGAATTAAATATTATTCACTGCTGTTTTATTTAATTCTGTGTATTTTAATTATTCCTATCATTTATATTCCTGTAAAATTGGGCTGGCCGGATGCCACCGCGCTTACATGCATTACTTATTTGGTAGTAGTTATGGGATACACCGGCGAAATTACACCTTTACAAATGGCAATTGGTCGAACCCTTGACACATTGCTGGGGGTTATTGTTGCCGTACCTTTAAATGTAATATTTCCATACCGCGTCATAAACCAGGGAGATAATTCTTCAGGTTAAACAACACAATGAATAGCCGGAGGTGATAATTATAAATACCTCCGGCTATTTTTGTGCTGCGGCAAATCGATGGCGGAATACTTAAAACGTATGAAAAACTGTTGCCTCTGTGTATATGAATAAAGACTTTTTTATCTGCCATGGAAAAAATATCTTGACAGTAAGGATAATAATGTATATATTACGTAAGTAAGTGATAACTAACCGATAAGAGGCAAAAATGATAAAAGGTATTTTACATAGAAAAGAGCGTCTCATTATCACTGCTATTGAAGTTATAGATGAGCTGGGGATACAAGCATTATCAACAAGAGAGATTGCCAGAAGACAAGGCATCTCTGAAGCAGCTTTGTTCCGGCATTTTAAGAGTAAAAATGAACTGTTGATTGCAGTACTTGATCATTTTTCGAAATTTGACAACGATATTTTCCAGTCGGCTAAGTTAAAAAATCTTTCACCAAAAGAATCCATCATATATTTTATTACAAAAACTGTTGAGTATTATGAAAATTACCCGGCTATAACATCGATTATGCAGCTTTTTGATGTTTTGAGGTACGATGTTGAGCTTTGTGATAAAGTCAGGCAGATATTGGATAACCAAACCGCTATAATAAGAGATCTTGTCGAAGGGGCAAAAAACGAGGGCGAAATAAGAGCCGATACTGACTGCACCATATTGGCGCATATTATAATGGGATCTTTCAGAGAGATATGCCTTAAGTGGAGATTTGCCAATCAGGAGTTCTCATTAAGAAAAGAGACTTTATCCGCACTTGAAATGATACTTAAAGCATTTCAATAGAGAAAGAAATATGTGAGGTGATAAGACAGCTATGAAAAGAGTTCTTGTTGTTGATGATGCCAGCTTTATGAGAATGTCTATCAGCATGATGCTCAAAAAACATAATTTTGAGATTATTGGCGAAGCCGAGAATGGAGTTGAGGGCGTCCGAAAATATAAAGAATTAAAGCCGGATATTGTAACAATGGACATTACGATGCCTGAGATGTCAGGCATTGAAGCTCTTAAACAGATCCGGGAATATGATCCGAAGGCCAATGTTATTATGATAACCGCAATGGGACAGGAGATATTGGTAAGAGAAGCGGTAATGAATGGCGCAAAATCCTTTTTGGTTAAGCCATTTAAGGAAGAACAGCTAATTAACGTATTTAATAAGCTACTGGGAGTTTAGTCTATAGAGCTGTTTATGATTTACATGATCATTACCGGTATTACCGATTATTCAGAAACCTTATTAAGCTACTGATGTGTATGAGGAGATTAAAATGGCAGGACAGTATGGAAATGAGCCTATGATGGAGATGTTTCTGTTTGAAACCTCGCAGCTAATTGAACAATTGGAACAATTGATTATTTCATGCGAAAAATCCGACCACTACACTGAAGACACAATTAATGAAATATTTCGCATCATGCACACTATAAAAGGTTCTTCAGCCATGATGATGCAGGACAGCATTACAGCTATTTCTCATTCTATGGAGGACTTATTCTATTTTTTGCGCGAAAACAAACAAAAAGTTGTTGATAATTCCGCAATATCAGATCTGGTTTTAGAAGGTGTAGACCTGATAAAGGAAGAATTAGAGAAACTTAAAAACGGCGAAAAAGCGGATGGAAATACTTCTGAGCTGCAGGACCGGATAAAAAACTTTTTATCTGATCTAAAAGTTGACACTTCATCAGAAGCTGCAGCAGAACGGAAAAATCTTGAGAATGAAAAGCAACAGTATTATCTGAGCATGGATAAGAAAAAAAATGATGCCTCCAAATATAAAAATGCCTTCAAAGCAACTATACGTTATGAAGAAGATTGTGAAATGGAAAATATACGTGCATATACAATCGTTCATAATGTCTATGATATCACAGATGAGTTTTTCCATATTCCTGAAAATCTTATAGACGATGACGAGAGTGCCAAAAAAATCAGACAGGAAGGTTTTCAAATATATCTGAAAACAGATTCTTCTTATGAAGAGGTACGTGAGTTCTTCATGCAGACTCTGTTTCTCAAGGAGCTGAAACTGGATCAGATTGAAAATAGTGAATACGATCAATTACGTGACGCGAAGAAAAAAATAACCGACAAAGAAAAATTTATTTCGAGCAAAGATTTCGAGGAACATTCTGAAGGCAATAAAGAAACCCAGGCCATGTCTCTTAAGCAAAACGTAATCAGTGTCAATATGACGAAGCTGGATAAACTTATGGATTTAGTCGGTGAAATGGTTATATCTGAGGATATGGTCATTCAAAACCCTGACTTAAAAGGGCTGGAACTGGAAAACTTTCAAAAAGCAGCGCGGCAACTGCAAAAAATTTCCTCAGAGATTCAGGATATAGTAATGTCTATTAGAATGGTACCTCTGTCAGCTACATTTCTTAAGATGCACCGCATCGTACGGGATATGAGCAAAAAGCTGGGCAAAAAAGTGGATCTTAAGATTATTGGTGAAGAAACGGAAGTAGATAAAAATGTGATCGAACATATCTCAGATCCGATTATTCATCTTGTAAGGAATGCAATTGACCATGGTATTGAGTTCCCGGAGGAACGACTGGAAAAAAATAAACCGGAAACCGGAACCGTTACTTTAGAAGCAAAGAATGCAGGAAATGATGTTCTTGTTATAGTAAAAGATGACGGAAGAGGTCTGAACAAAGAAAAAATCCTTAAAAAGGCAAGAGAAAATGGATTGTTATATAAGGCAGAGGAAGAAATGTCCGAGAGGGAAATCTATAATATGATATTCCTTCCGGGATTTTCGACAAAAGACAATGTTACTGAGTTTTCCGGACGCGGTGTGGGGATGGATGTTGTAGTCAAGAATATTGAAACCATAGGCGGTTCAGTTTCGATAGACAGTACCCCTGATAAGGGCTCGGTTATTACACTTAAGATTCCTCTGACACTGGCTATAATTGATGGAATGAATATCAGAGTCGGTTCATCCTACTATACTATTCCCACTATTTCAATAAGGGAATCTTTCAAGCCACAGGAAAATGATATTTTTTCAGATCCAAACGGAAATGAAATGATAATGGTAAGAGGGCAGTGCTATCCAATCCTTAGGCTGCATGAACTATTAAAAGTAAAGACCGATATTACAAGATTCAATGATGGAATTATTACCATAGCTGAACAGGATGAGAGAACGGTTTGCATCTTTTCAGACGAATTAATAGGACAACAACAGGTAGTTGTAAAGGCATTACCCGAGTATATCCGCAGACTCAATAAAACAAAAGCCCTCGCAGGGTGTACGTTATTGGGTGACGGAAGCATAAGCCTGATCCTTGATATTACGGGTCTTGCCAACTTAAAAGGGTTAGCGTGATTAAATGAGCTTTAACGCTTGCGTTTTGGTATGCACCACATACGTAAGCGTTTGTTGCAAATTCAGAGAAAAGGAGAGGTAGCAAAGTGGCGAACAGAAAATATAGTATTTAGACATAATAAGGATTTAGGAATTTAAAAATTGTACAGTACTGTGCATCTAATGTAAAATTATCAGCATTTACTATCGCAGAAAAAACTACAACACTTTAAGAAATATGAACAGATATATTATGGGGGGTCTTATATGAAAAGTTTTAAAAACATGAAAATTGGTGTTCGTCTGATTCTCGCGTTTTTACTGGTTGCATTTATTGCCGGATTTATCGGAGGTATAGGTATTTATTCTCTTAGGCATATCGACAGTTCTTACAGTGTTGCTTATACCGACAGTGTTGATGCACTGAGATATGTAGAAAGAATAAGTGCTCTGTTTCAGCGTACCAGGGCAAATGTTTTCGGAGTAGTACTGGCAGAGAATAAATCAGATAAAGAATATTATGTTCAGCGTGTATATGAATTTAAAGATGAAATTCAACAAAACATAGACAAGTATAAAGAACTGTTAAGCAAATATGATGAAGGAGAAGTGGAATACGAACTTTCCTTGTTAAATGCGGTACAAGAAGCTTTAGATGCATACATGAATAAACATAATAATTTTTTAAATACGATCGCCCTGGAACCTAGTTTCAGGACAAGTGCTTTTGCAATGTTAAAAACGGGAGGCGAGTTACATAGTTTAGGACTTGCTATGGATGATGCCATAGAAGCCTTAATTGCTTATAATGATGAGTACTCAGCAAATCAAATAGTGTTAAACGGCAATAATGCAACAAATACTGTTTATACATTGAGTATTGCAATATTCGTGGGAGTGGTTTCTGCAATACTTATCGGCTTGTTTATTTCCCGCGGCATATCTAAACCTGTCGGCCTTCTTGTAGAAGCTGCTGACAGCCTTGCCATGGGCGATATAGATATTGAGACAAATATTTATACAAAGGATGAAATAGGTAAACTGGCAGAATCTTTCAGAAACTTGATTGAAAGTACGAGAGAACAGGTCAAGGCAGTCGAAAGAATAGCCGACGCAGATTTAACAGTGACTGTCCCGATCAGATCGGACAAGGATGTGATGGGACAAAAGCTGTCTCAGCTGGTAAGCGATCTTAATGAGATTATAGCTAACATCGCTTCTTCATCAGATCAGGTAGCTGCAGGATCAAAACAGATATCGGATTCAAGCATGGCTCTTTCACAGGGGTCTACAGAGCAGGCCAGTGCAATTGAAGAACTTACGGCGTCTATCGAAGAAATTTCATCTCAGGCAAAACAGAATGCACAAAATGCCAATCAGGCAAATGAGCTGGCCGAACATGCCAAGGCAAATGCTGAACAGGGTAATGATCATATGCAGGAAATGCTGAAGGCTATGGAAGAGATAAACGAAGCATCTGCCAATATATCAAAGGTAATTAAAGTTATAGACGATATAGCTTTCCAGACCAATATGCTGGCCCTGAATGCCGCAGTTGAGGCAGCAAGAGCCGGACAACACGGGAAAGGCTTTGCAGTAGTGGCTGAAGAGGTCAAGAATCTTGCGACCCGTTCCGCTAATGCCGCTAAGGAAACTACAGAAATGATAGAAGGTTCAATAAAGAAATCCGAGATTGGGACAAAGATTGCAAAAGACACTGCAGAGGCGTTAGAAAGGATAGTAAATGAGATAGAAAAGGTGGCAGCTATTGTGAATGATATTGCTACTGCCTCTAATGAACAGGATGCCGGTATCGATCAGATAAATCAGGGTATCATGCAGATATCAGAAGTAGTTCAAAACAATTCAGCAACCTCTGAAGAAAGTGCGGCGGCAAGTGAGGAACTTTCAAGCCAGGCAGAGCTCTTGAAAGATATGGTCCATAAATTCAAATTGAAAGATAAAAAATTGTATAGCAATTCTGAAGCAATTAGCCCGGAAATATTAAAAATGCTTGAAGATATGGCTCAAAAAGGGAAACAAACTTCTCCAGACAAAATGGATACCGACGTAGAAGCTATAGATAAGGAAATAATGATTAGTGACAGTGAGTTTGGCAAATATTAGATTCATATTTATGTTGCTCTGAGCTTGCAGAAATGTTCCGGATTCTTCTTGCTTAGAGCAGCGTAAAAATTTTGTTAAACGTATGTTTAACTTAAATAAATCTTTAAAAATGTGATGCGGAGAGGAGTTAAGAAGATGGCTGAAATTATGGAGAATTTTGTGGAATTGGAAGAAGATACACAAAAGGACAGATATTTGACATTTTCCCTGGGTAAAGAGAGCTATGGCATAGAAGTCAGACATGTTATTGAGATTATTGGGATACAGTCTATTACGGAAGTTCCTGAGATGCCTGAATATGTAAAGGGAATTATAAACTTAAGGGGAAAAATTATCCCTGTAATGGACGTAAGACTTCGCTTTAAGAAAGAACCAAAAGAATACAACGACAGGACCTGTATAGTAGTAATAGAGATAAAGGACATTTCAATAGGGCTTATAGTTGACAGCGTATCGGAGGTCATTACAATTCCGGAAGAAGATGTTGTGGATCCTCCGGCTATGAATAAGGGGTTAAATAACAGATACATAAAAAAGATCGGCAAAGTAAAAAACGAAGTCAAGCTTCTGCTGGATTGTGAAAGACTGCTTAGCGATGATGAGCTTGAAGATATAGGCGATGCTTTATAGAACATGGAACTATATTTATTAAAAAGGGAACAATATGATAAAGGAGGGCCCAAAATGATGAAATGGTTTGCTAATTTTAAAATCGCAACAAAATTAATAATCGGTTTTCTTATTGTTGCAGTTATTGCAGGTGTTGTAGGTATTGTCGGTTTGCTAAATATATCCCGTATAAATCAAGCCGATACGCTTCTATATGAAGAAAATACGCTGGGAGTAAATTATTCGGGTAATGCGGTAGAATACTACCAAAGATTGAAGTATAACATTGCAGAGTTCCTTTTATTGAAGGACAGCAGCTTAACAGAGGAATATGTCCAAAAATTTAACGATTATATTGCTACAGTTGACGATCAGTTAAAAAAGTATGAAGCTGGCATAAGAGACCAGGAAGATTCGGAAATTTTTAGTGAATTGAAGCCACTTTGGGTACAGTATAAATCTTATATTCAGGAAATCATTCGATATGCAAAAGATGGAAATTATGAGAAAGCTGAATGGGTGCTGCTAAAAAATTCGAATCAGGTTGGAGATGCTCTCCGTGATGTTTTATTCAGACTGGCGGAATATAATGAAAAAGCGGCTGAGAAGAGGGCTGAAGAAAACACGAGGTTGGCTAATACTTCAAGGAATCTGATGGTTATAATAATAGCCGCAGGTATTATTATAGCTGTTTTATTAGGAATTGCCATCTCACGTGCTATTAGCAGGCCAATAAAGAAGGTGGTGGCAGCCGCCAATGAACTGGCCAAAGGTAATATAAATATTCAGTCAACTATTTATACCAGGGATGAAACCGGTCAACTGGCAGAAGCGTTCAGAAATTTGATTGAAAGTATAAAAGAACAGGTTAGAATAGTAGAAAGAATAGCCGACGCAGATTTGACAGTGGATGTTCCGATCAGATCAGACGATGATGTGATGGGAAAGAAGCTGACTCAACTGGTAAGAGATCTTAATGAAATTATGGCAAATATCGCTTCTTCATCGGATCAAGTGGCGTCCGGATCAAAGCAGATATCCGATTCAAGCATGGCTCTTTCACAGGGGGCTACAGAGCAGGCCAGTGCAATTGAAGAACTTACGGCGTCTATCGAAGAAATTTCAGCACAAACCAAACAGAATGCACAAAATGCCAATCAGGCAAATGAACTGGCCGAACAAGCCAAGACAAACGCCATACAGGGTAATGCTCAAATGAATGATATGTTAAAGGCCATGGAAGAGATAAACGAAGCATCTGCCAATATATCAAAGGTAATTAAAGTTATAGATGATATAGCTTTCCAGACCAATATGTTGGCCCTGAATGCCGCAGTTGAGGCAGCAAGAGCCGGACAACACGGAAAAGGCTTTGCAGTAGTGGCTGAAGAGGTCAAGAATCTTGCGACCCGTTCAGCTAATGCTGCTAAGGAAACTACAGAAATGATAGAAGGTTCAATAAAGAAATCCGAGATTGGTACAAAGATTGCAAAAGACACTGCAGAGGCGCTAGACAGGATAGTAAATGAGATAGAAAAGGTGGCAGCTCTTGTGAATGATATTGCTGTTGCTTCAAATGAACAGGATGTCGGCATTGCACAGGTAAATCAGGGAATCATGCAGGTATCAGAAGTAGTTCAAAATAATTCAGCAACTTCTGAGGAAAGTGCGGCGGCAAGTGAGGAACTTTCAAGTCAGGCAGAGCTCTTAAAAGAATTGGTTTATAGATTTAAACTGAAACAGAACACAAAAACAGACAACGACAATGAAAAACTAACACCTGAAGTATTGAGAATGCTTGACGATATGTCCAAAAATGGAAAAACTAATTCACAGGTCAATGGGAATTCCGGTGAAGCTGAATCTGATGGTAAAAAGATTGTACTGAGCGACAGGGAGTTTGGTAAATATTGATGAGAGACAATATACATCAGAATATTGGTTTATGGTCATCGGGTATCGGGAAAGAAAATGAGTACATAAAGGGGTCGAAAGACCCCTATCCTATATATAATTATCAGTCAATGCCTAAAGAGAATAATCTTCAATTCTCTGCATACACAATCAGCGATAAGGAATTTGATAAGTTGAGCAAATACATAAAATCAAATTATGGTATAAATCTTAAAGAAGAAAAGAAAGCACTTCTTATAGGCAGACTTCGCAACGTGCTTATGCAAAAAAACTTTAAGAACTTTTCCGAATACTATGATTATATTATATCCGATAAAACAGGTGTCGCAGCCACTACTTTGATTGAGAGGATCTCGACCAACCATACCTTCTTTATGCGGGAGGCAGATCATTTTAAATACTTTCAAGATACTGTACTTCCATATTTGAAAAAGACAGTTGGAAGAAGCAAGGACCTCAGAATATGGAGTGCGGGATGTTCTTCCGGTGAAGAACCGTATACCCTTGCAATGATTATTGATGAATTTTTTGGGAACGAAAAGGCGCAGTGGGACACGAAAATACTGGCTACTGACATCTCAAATAAAGTGCTTGAAACAGCCAAAAAGGGGATATATGATAATGAGAAGATGGCTACTCTTCCATCAAATTGGAAACTCAAGTATTTTAAACAGGTAAATGGCGATTGCTCCGAAATTATTGACAGAATTAAAAATGAAGTGATTTTCAGAAGACTTAATCTCATGGATGAGAAATTTCCTTTCAGGAAAAAATTTAATGTTATTTTTTGTAGAAATGTTATGATTTATTTTGATAGTCAAACAAAAAAGAAACTGGTTGAAAAATTCTATGATTTAATGGAATTTGGGGGGTATCTGTTTATAGGACATTCAGAGTCCATAAGCCGTGGGGAGACAAGGTTTAAGTACATCAAGCCAGCTGTATACAGAAAAGAGTAGTGAGGTGAAGCTGTGTCAACAGGGAAAAAAATTCGGGTGTTGGTTGTGGATGACAGCATGTTATTCAGAACGGTATTGTCCAAAGGACTCTCTTCTGATTTGGATATTGATGTTGTTGCAACAGCTGGTGACCCGTTTGAAGCAAGGGATAAAATTATTAAATACAAACCGGATGTAATGACATGTGATGTGGAAATGCCAAAAATGAACGGGATTGAGTTCATACGAAGGCTTTTGCCTCAATATCACTTACCTGTCATTGTAATAAGCGCAGTTAGCGGAACAGTATTTGATGCTATGGACGCGGGAGCGGTTGATTTTGTTGCCAAGCCTGATGTAAGTTCGGTGAAGAGTGTTGAAAATTTCATCAACGAAATTATTGAAAAGGTAAAAGTTGCTTCTAATGCTAAAGTCTTATGCAGCCCAAGGGAAAATAATACGGGAAAAATCACAGGCAAATTCAGCAGTACTAATAAGATTATTGCAATAGGTGCCTCAACCGGAGGTACTGATGCCATTTACAAAATCATCAGGGCATTGCCTGAAGACACTCCCGGTATTGTTATTGTACAGCATATACCTCCGGTCTTTTCCCGTTTATTTGCTGAAAGACTGAACAATACAACAAGGCTCAATGTAAAAGAGGCAGAATCAGGGGATTTTGTTGAAAGGGGAAAGGTACTTATTGCCCCGGGCAATCAACATATGAAAATTGTAAAAATCAATGATAAGTATAAAGTATTATGTTATGAAGGAGAAAAAGTAAATGGCCATTGTCCATCAGTTGATATACTTTTTGAATCGGTTGCCAGGGAAGCGGGGGAAAATGCTATTGGAGTAATTCTGACGGGTATGGGATATGACGGAGCAAAGGGACTTCTTGCTATGAGAAGGAAAGGTGCCAGAACAATTGGCCAGGACGAAAAATCCTCAGTGGTGTATGGTATGCCAAAGGCCGCATTCAATGTAGGTGCGGTTGAGAAACAGGCTTCACTGAATGATATTGCGCAGCTAATATATAAAATGTTGAGCTGAAAGATTGGTGATTGTTAAAAGATGAAAAGAAATACAAAGTCAGATGATCATGAACTTAAAGAAGCAATTCTTTCAGGCATTGGAGACGGCGTAATAGCCGTAGATTTAAATAAAACAATCATATATATAAACAATATAGCTGAAAATATAACCGGTTGTAAAACAGATGAAGCTATAGGAAAAAACATAGATAGTGTGCTGATGGTTTTTAATGCAGAGACTAAAGAACCTGTGCCACTTCCTATTGAATATGTGATTGAAAAAGATACAACCACAGGTCTTGACAGGGATACGGCTATAATATCAAAAGGTAATGTACTGAGGTATATTTCTGCAACATGCTCCCCAATAAAGAGCAAAGAAAAAGAAATAATCGGGGCGGTAATGACTATTCGTGACATTACCAGACTCAGAACTTTGGAAATAGGGCAAATGGTTGAAAAAAAGCAATTAGCGAATATATTTAACCAGTTGCCTGCATTAGTATGGTATACAGATAAAGAAATGAATGACCAATATTTTAATGAAAACTGGACGAGATTAACGGGAAAGAAATTAAGACTGCCCTTATTTGAAAAAACCAGCGATGTTCTTCATCCTGAGGAAAGGAACCTTATAGAAAAAGAAATTAAAGAAGCTATGGCCCTGAAAAAACCCTTCAGCATGGAAATGCGTTTACTTGCGCGTGACGGTGATTATAGATGGTTTATTAATATCGGCCAGCCTTATTACGAAATAGATGGTGAATTTGCAGGTTATATAGGAATAATGTATGATATTACCTCAAGTAAGCTGGCTTCAAAGAAAATTATCGAAAACCAGGGAAAATACAGGTCTCTTGTAATGAACATGTCCGGAGGCTATGCTTATTGCAAAATAAAATATAATGATAAAGGAATTCCTGAAGATTTCGTATTCACGGAGATAAATGAAGCGTTTAAGAAAATGATCGGATTGCGTAAGAAAGATATAATAAATAAGAGTTATACCGAATCGTTTGCAAAGGATTTCCATTTACTTTACCAACATATAAATAATAATTTGGGGAAACTTGCAAAAGGCAAGAGTATATTTATAAGTGAATATTTATTGCCCACATCCAACAAATGGTGCTCAATATCGATATATTGCCCCAATAAAGATAATCTGGCGATCATACTTTACGATATTACCCAAATGAAAGAGTCTGAATTAGCTTTAAAAAGTGCAAAAGAAGCAGCTGAAGCAGCCAACCAAGCCAAAAGCGAATTTTTGGCGAATATGAGCCATGAGATAAGAACTCCAATCAATGGCGTAGTAGGTATGATTGACCTAACGTTGCAGACTGATTTGACATATGAGCAAAGGGATAATCTTATCACCGCGAAAACATGCGCTAACGCACTGCTGTCTATTATTAACGACATATTGGATTTTTCCAAGTTAGAAGCCGGCAAAATGTCCATTGAGTATAAAAATATTGACATTAAAAATCTTATTGAAGAAATAATAAGGTCGCATGTCCCTAATGTAATGAAAAAAGGATTAGAATTAAACTATTCTTTATCATCGACAATACCCAGATATATAATATGTGATCCGAAAAGATTACGACAGATATTAGATAATTTGCTAAGCAATGCCGAGAAGTTTACAGAAAACGGTGAAATAAACGTAGATATCAGGAAAATATCGCAAATGGAAGACAAAGTGGAATTAAAATTTTCTGTATCAGACACGGGGATAGGCATTGCTGCCAAGGATTTTGATAAAATTTTCAAAAGTTTTGGACAAGTCGATAGTTCATATACACGAAAGATTGGTGGAACAGGGCTTGGCCTTGTAATATCAAAACAATTAGTAGAGATGATGGGAGGGAAAATATGGGTTGAGAGTGAGAAAGGAAAAGGAAGTTGTTTTTATTTCACAATTCCGGTAAAGATCGGAATAGAAAAGGAGGCTGAGAATGATGAACTGCAACCGGTAACCATAACACAGACCCCGTTGAATATCCTTCTGGTAGAAGATGACCTGATCAATCAAAAGGTCATTATGAAGATGTTGCAAGCAAGGGGACATAAAGTTGAAGTGTCCGGCAACGGGGAAGAGGCTCTTGAAATCTACGAAACTGGAAAATATGACGTCATTTTGATGGATATACTGATGCCCGGAATCGATGGAATTGAAACAGCAAGCAGGATAAGACAAATGGACGGTCCAGATAATCACACACCTATCATAGCACTGACAGCATATGCTTTGAAGGGCGACAGAGAAAGCTTTCTGTCCATGGGTATGGATGAATATGTACCAAAGCCGATTAATATGTTTGAATTATTTTCTGTTATTGATAAAGTAACATCAAGGCAGCAGCATAAAGCGGAACATATTCCTGACAGAATAAAGCTTACGGAAAATGGTGAAATAGCATTTGAATATAATGGAAATGAGCATCAGATCGTCAACGCATATGAAACGATAATAGAAATAGGTGAAAATATAGACCAACTGGAAACCGCATTGAATAGCAGTGATTTTATGGCTATTGAGCATATTGCCCACAATATTAAGCTTACTTCGAAAAAGCATGATATTACTGAAATGGCAAACACAGCTTTCAAGATCGAACTTGCGATAAGACGTGGAAGTTTAAATGAGGCCGCTCTATATATCAATAGTATAAAGTCACAGTACAAAACATTACAAAAATATATTGGCAGAGGGAGAAATGAATCATGAGAATCTTAATAGCGGAAGACGATTTGGCAAGCAGAAAATTCCTTTTTAAATTTATGTCCCAATACGGTGAATGTGACCTTGTAGTTGATGGTCTTGAGGCTCTGGACGCATTTTTAATGTCTGTAAAGGAAAATAATCCATATGATTTAGTATGTCTCGATATAATGTTGCCAAAGGTAGACGGGGTTAAGGTCTTGAAAGCTATAAGGGATTTGGAGAACCAAAATGGTGTATCTTTGGACAAAAGGACTAAAATTATTATGACAACAGCTCTTGCCGAAACGCAGCTGGTGAAGGAGGCATTTGAAATTGGTTGTGAGGCTTACGCGGCCAAACCGATAGATGTCGAAAAACTTGCGAATGTTCTTGACAAGCTGGGATTCCCAAAAAATGCTGATCTTAATAAATAATGGAATTGTGAAATAAATAAATGTTAAAAAATTAACAATTAGTTGATGTGTAAAGACATCACCCCCGCACCTATTGATGTCATCCAGATAAAACGGAGCACACTGCTGTCATCTGAGGGTCGCGCAGCGTAGTGAAGAATCTTATCCCAGTCATTCTGAATGCAGCGAAGCGGAGTTAAGAATCTTTGTGAACGAAAAAAATCTTTCACCGTCGCTCAGAATGACATAATAGGCGATTCTCAGATTGACATTGCTCTGATGACTGCTGGTTTAAGGGATTATGTGAGAATAAACGACCAGCAGATCAAAAATCTTTTAAATATTTAAAGCAAGTGGTCAGGTGGTCATTTATTATCCCGGTAGCCTGAAGATGCGAATAAACTATTGTTGAACCAAGAAACTTGAAACCACGGGATTTCAAGTCCTTGCTTATTTTATCGGACAGCCGGGAATTGGCGGGTACCTGTGAAATATCAGTCCAATGATTTTTCACAGGTTTATTGTTTACAAAACTCCAGATATAATTGTCAAAACTACCGAATTCTTTTTGAATTTTTAAGAAGCAGCGAGCATTATTGATTGAAGCTTCAATTTTTCTTCTGTTTCGTATTATTCCTGGATTCTGCATAAGTGCATCTATTTTTTTGTCATCATATTCAGCGACTATTGCGGGGTCGAATCCATCGTATGCCTTTCTATAATTCTCTCTCTTGCGAAGGATAGTGATCCAGCTTAAGCCGGCTTGCGCCGACTCAAGGACCAGGAACTCAAAATGTTTTCTGTCATCATGAACTGGGACACCCCATTCTTCATCGTGATACTTGATGTATAAGGGATCATTGCCGCACCATGGGCACCTCTTCAAAATTGATCAATCCTTTCGTTCCTGTAGTTTTAACATTTTTATTTTAGCATAAACGGATAAGGAAAAGCTGTTGTCATTAAAATGTTACTCGGGTATACTAATTCAGTAATAATTTTTTAGAAAATACTGTTATAAACAAGCAAAACATAAATTGCGGAGGAAAATTATTTGAACAAAAAACTTGACTGGAAAAAGAATGTAATATTGTTTCTCACAAGCCAGACAATATCTCTCTTTGGGTCATCCTTGGTCCAGTATGCTATTATGTGGTATATAACCCTGAATACGAAATCCGGTATAATGCTGACTATATCAATTATTTGCGGATTTCTGCCTACCTTTTTTCTCTCGCCTTTTGCAGGGGTATGGGCTGATCGCTATAATCGAAAAATGCTGATTGTATTGTCAGATTCCATGATTGCTTTCGTAACTTTAGTGTTGGCAATTTTATTCTTTATGGGATATGAGGCGATGTGGCTTTTATTCTTTGCTTCAGCGGTAAGAGCCCTGGGAGGAAGTATCCAGACTCCTGCCGTAAATGCTTTTATACCGCAATTTGTCCCGGAGGATAAATTATTGAGGGTCAATGCTGTAAATGGTACGGTGCAGTCATTTTACCATGGTGGCATCACCAATGTTAAGCGGTGTGCTGCTTACTTTTTCATCTATTGAAGTAATTTTCCTTATTGATGTTGTAACGGCAGCTTTAGCAATATTCATCCTGTTCTTTTTCGTTGATGTCCCGGCTCATGAGAAGGCCCAAAGCATTCAAACGACCGGTTATTTTGATGATTTGAAAAAAGGAGTAAGGTACATCAAGGATCATAAGTTCATTAAAGAATATTTTATATTCTTTTCGGCTTTCTTTATCTTGATATCTCCGGTTGCCTTTTTAACTCCCCTTCAGGTTGCCCGCAGTTTCGGCGATGAAGTATGGCGGCAAACAGCCATTGAGATATCATTCGCCTCCGGAATGATAGTGGGGGGATTAATAATGTCAGCATGGGGAGGTTTAAAAAATAAAACATATACAGTTGCGCTTGCCATCCTGATTTTCGGAATCACGACCATTGCTTTGGGAATTGTTGCCGCGTTCTGGATTTACATTGCCTTCATGGTGATTTCCGGTGTTGCGATCCCGGCATTCGAGACACCTGCTATAGCCTTATTGCAGCAGAAAGTGGAAGGGGATTATCATGGAAGGGTATTCGGCGTTTTTGGTATGATACAAAGCGCTGTGATGCCTATCAGTATACTGGTATTCGGTCCGCTGGCCGATATAATTGACATAGAATGGATGTTGATATTTACAGGAATATTTATGTCTGTTATGTCTGTACTGTTAACTAAAAATAAAGTCCTGGTAGAGGCAGGAAAGCCTGTACCGGAACCATGAGCAGTTGCAGCTTCCCACTTTCAACAGAACACCTGATATAACCTGCGACATTTATGTTATCATCTTAGCCACTTTAACTGGGCTTTGCTCCATCTCCAATATATTATTGAGGCTGCCCACGAGCGGGGAAGAATCCTCCCCAAAAGGGACAGTATCCTGTTCAATAAACCGGGAATATATATGCTTTTACCCTGGAGGGCATAGTCAACGGTCTTCCGTGCAACGATCTCCAGCGAGTTTGTTGTGGCATTACCCCAAAAACCCTGGGCCGAGATACCCTGCATTGCTTCTTTTGTGGTAACCAGGCCGCCGGGGCACAGGGTCAGAACAGATACATCCTGGTTTTTCATTTCCTGCCTGAGGGCTAAAGCGAAGTCCAGCAAAAATCTCTTGGAAGCGGCATAAGTCGCCTTCAACGGCATTGGGTACAGTGATGCCAGGCTTGAAACAAAGATCAGTGCAAATCGTTTTCCGGGTCTTCGGCGCAATAAAATGTCATGAGTGATTCTTAAGGTAGCTTCGTTGTTAAGTGCAATGATTCTAGTAATCTTTTCACGGTCAATTCTGAGAAAACCGCCTTCATAATCTATTCCTGCCACATTTATAAGCATGTCAAATCTAATACCGTGCATATCGATAAAAGACATCAGTTCGTCAACGCTTTCGGCCTTTGTTAAATCGCAGGCTTTTGCGGCAATACATACTTTAAACTGCCTTTCCAAACCTTGTTTAAGGGATGATAACCCGTCATGGTTAATATCGGTTAAAAATAAATTGTAACCGCGATCGGCGCATTCAGTAGCTAATACTCTGCCAAGACCGCCGCTTGCTCCAGTTATCATAGCATTCATCTTCAACCATCCCATCTGTTATATGAAATCCCGCATAATTCCTCGCTGAGCAAAAACAGCTTGTCAGCGTTTTCGCTTGTAACCTGCCTGCTGTAGGCTTTTTCCTTGAATGAACAATAGTACAGCCCCTTAGGTGCCGGGTGGGTTCCAAGAAGGAATTCATAGGTTTTGGCAGGAATTTCCGGCGAAACGCCATGCTTTTTACGTATAGACCATATCAGGTTTACAAGGTAACCGGTTTGCTTGTTGCCTATATCGGTCCTGACCAGACCGGGGTCTACGACATATGCCCTGATATCCAAAGATGCAAACCTGTCATTCAAACCTTTGGCAAACAGGATATTGCAAAGTTTGGACTGCTTATATGCTGTCAGAGGATTATACCTTTTCCTTAACATGACATCGTTCCAATGTATTTTGATACCCTTATGAGATTGGCTGCCGGTCATTATTATCCGGCCCTTTGTCTTGACGATTAAGGGAAGAAGCCTGTAGGTCAGTAAAAAACCTGCAAGATGGTTAAGAGCGAATTGTTGCTCGTAGCCTTCCTCAGAAGTCGTGTACCAGCTTCGGACACAGCCGGCATTGTTGATCAGGCCATAGAGCTCCAGATTTTTATTGTTTTCAAGATAAGCTCGTATTTCATCTGCAACACGGTTTACTTCGTTTTGTTGAATAAGGTCAGCAATGAAATATACTATTTTTGCGTCAGAATTTTCAGATAGTATCAATTCTTTGGAACGCGCACAGTTATTTTTGTTTCTTCCTATTCCAATAACAAAATAGTTTTTGGATAATAAACGGGCAATTTCAAATCCGATTCCGGAAGAAGCTCCTGTTATAACCACAGCCTTCATTTTACGAACCATCCCCATACATGCCAGAATTCAAGATTACCCGCTATGATTGCCGATATAATATACCCTGAAACCAAGCTGACCGCCAGCATGGTAAGAGAGGATAAAGCAAGCATCCTCAGACGGCGCTGAAATTTATGAGACAACAGGGGATGTACAGGCAGGGAAGGAAGGGCTGCCTTTCCGGATGAACCGGCTATAACATTAATATGGAACCTTTTATAGGAACGCATGAGCTGTCTGGTAAAAACAACGAAATACAGGAATGCCGCTGTCGATAGCACAGCAAAAGCAAAGAAAGATACTGCAAATATAAAAGCGCACAAATAGGGCATGCCAGGAATGAGACCATAGAAATTTAATCCTACCAAAAGACATATTCCAATTATAGCTGCTGCGACAGTAACGATACCCATAACTGCTGCAAAAATAAAGAGCATCAAAAAGAAAGCGCCTGCAAAAAGATCCGCGAATATCATTCCAATAACAGTTACAATCTTTCTTCCGCCATATTTATTTTCTGAAACGTTCGGAATGAATTGTGACGCCAGTTCGACCGGGTCTCCCAGTTTAGCCGCAATTTCTTCTTCTGAAAAACCGTCAGCAAGCTTAAATGCGAAGTGCTGCTCATATTCGCTTATGATATCATCCAAATCTGAAATATTATTTTTTTTCAGCTCATTTTTCAGCTGTAAAAGAAATTCATTTTTTGTCATCATCTTCATCCTCCAATAAGGTTTCAATGGTTTTTGCGAAACTAAGGTATTCTTTTTTATCGGCCTCATACGTTTTAAGTCCCAGGTCAGTAAGAGAGTAGTATTTTCTGGGAGGGCCGCAGCTGTCCTCCGAAAGATATGTGGTAACCAGTCCGTCGCTTTTAAGTTTTCTGAGAATTGGATAAACAGTACCGTCGGCAATATCGATGTATTTCGAGAGGTATTCCGATATCTCGTATCCGTAGCAGTCACGACGCTTCAGAATTGACATCACACACAGTTCCAGAACACCTTTTTTATATTGTGTATTCAAGTTTACCTCCTGATAAAATATTTTGTTAATTTTTATATAATATTAAATAACGTTTACTATTATATATTATTCAATAGTGATTGATATGTCAATGGATAAATCAAAATATCTGATAAAAATCCCGGATTAATGATGTTGACCATTAATACGGGAGGATTTTCTGAAGCTTCTAATAAGATTAAGTGAAAAAATAAAGCTTCCGGAAAAGGTAATGAACCTTGGTTCTATAATAAATGTTGGGGTACCGAAAGATAAAAATTTGAGGTGCTTCAACATTTTTTTAAATAAAGCGAGCATGAAGTTGAAATCTCAGGTAAAATGAAGTTGCTCAGACTACATTTG
>Ga0134100_1001195_pt1 | contig 25399 bp, 20 predicted proteins | sample 11_taG_2_FD_94444 | JGI IMG/M metagenome (GOLD analysis project Ga0134100, IMG submission 94444) | Switchgrass degrading microbial communities from high solid loading bioreactors in New Hampshire, USA - 11_42_5_180_A3 metaG | ecosystem: Engineered > Bioreactor > Semi-continuous > Anaerobic >...
CAATGGCGCCGCCGCGCCGCTTCATCATCAAAGGGGTCACATGGCGGATGGTGTTGAAGGCACCCTTCAGGTTCACATTTAATACCTCATCGAAGTGCTCCTCGCTCATGCGGGCGATGGGACCGTCCCGGGTGACGCCGGCGCAGTTGACCAGCACGTCGATGCCGCCGAAGCGCTCCGCCACTTCCTTCACCAGAAAGACGCAGCCCGAAAAGTCGGAGACATCCGCCACAAAGCATTCGGCGCTTACCCCAAGCTTTCGGCAGCTCTCCGCCACCACTCGACCTCCCCGCTCCACCGAGGAGGAGCTGTGGCACCCAACCGCAATGTGGTATCCCTGCTTTGCCAGCCCAAGGGCAATGGCGGCCCCAATGCCAGAGGAAGCTCCCGTAATCAGCGCGGTGTTATGCAAGGGTAATCCCCCTTTCCTCCAAGTGGCGGGAAAAGTTTGCGCACAGCTCTTCCGCCTGCTTTACCACATCGGCAATAATCTTCGCGGCGGGCCGAATCTCCCGCACCAGGCCGGCGGATTGCCCCGCCATAAAGCTGCCCTGGTCCAAATCCCCCTCCAGAACTGCCTTGCGCAGGGAACCGAGCAACGCCTGCTCCATTTCGTCGGTGGAATGCAGCTCCTTTTCCATCTGCATCATCCGGCGCATAAACCGGGTCTTAAGGCTCCTGGCAGGATGCCCCAGGATGCGCCCGGTCACCACCGTATCGGTGTCTCCGGCCTCCAGCACCAACTGTTTGTAGGTAGGGTGGACGGTACACTCCTCCGAGCAGATAAAGGCGGTGCCCATCTGTACCGCGTCGGCCCCCAGCATGAGAGCCGCCGCCATTCCTCTGCCGTCGGCGATCCCCCCCGCCGCGATGAGGGGGATGTCGACGGCGTCGGCTATCTGGGGAATGAGGCAAAAGGTGGTGGTCTCCCCAATATGTCCTCCCGCTTCGGTGCCCTCCGCCACCACGGCGTCTGCGCCCGCCCGCTGCATCCGCAGGGCCAGCGCCACGCTGGGCACCACGGGAATCACCTTGCAGCCGGCCTGCTTCCAGGCGGGAATGTAAGGCCCGGGGTTTCCCGCCCCCGTTGTGATGACCGGCACCTTCTCGTCAATGCAGAGCTGAGCCAAATCGGCCACCGCCGGGTTGAGCATGATGAGGTTCACCCCGAAAGGCTTGTCGGTGAGGGATTTGACCAAACGGATTTCCTTGCGCAGATGGTCGACCTGCATGCTGCCGGAGCCGATGATGCCAAGGCCCCCGCCGTTGGAAACGGCCGCCGCCAAATACCCGTTGGCCACCCACGCCATTCCCCCCTGCAAAATGGGGGCCTGAATTCCCAACAGTTGCGTAATTCTTGTCTTCATAACACATTCCGCCTATTCCTGGTAGTGTTTATGGCTTGTTTTGATACTCCAGCACCACGGCGCCGTAGGTAAACCCCGCCCCGAATCCCACCAAACAGATTTGGTCTCCGGGGGCGATGCGCCCTTCCCGAATGACTTCGTCCAGGCAGAGCATAATACTGGCACTGGAAGTATTGCCATATTTTTGAATGTTGACGCAGATTTTCTCCATAGGGATTTGTAACGCTTTGGCCGCCGTTTCGATTATCCGCAGGTTGGCCTGGTGGGGGATGATAAGGTCCAGCTCCTCCACGGCAATTCCCGCCTTTTCGCAGGCAGCCCGGGCGGCGGCGGGCATGACCCGCACCGCAAACTTGTAAACCTCCCGGCCGTTCATAAATGTCAGAGCCTTTTCCTCCCTTGCCGGAATGCCCCCGCCAAAGGGAAGGGCCTGCCGGGGAAGGGGGCAGTAGAGGTGCCGATTGAGGTCGGGTTCGCTGAACAGAGCTGAGGCAAACAGCCCTTCTCCCTTTTGCAGAACCGCCGCCGCCGCGCCGTCTCCAAACAAGATGGCGGAGCCCCGGTCGGTGTAGTCGGTGGCCTGGGAAAGAGCTTCGGTGCTGACCAGCAAAACGGTGTCCACATCTCCTGTTTCCAGATACCGCCGCGCCAAGTCCAGGGCGTAAACCGAACCGGTGCAGGCGGCCGCCACGTCCATGGCAAAGGCACGTCCCGCCCCCAGCCCCCCCTGTATGAGGCAGGCTGCGCTGGGATAGCGGTAATCCGCCGTCACCGTGGTGCAGAGAATGAGGTCAATTTCATCGGGGGTGACACCGGCTGCTTCCAGAGCCTGCCGGGCAGCCAGTTCCCCCATCTTCCAGACGGGGGTATCCAGCGCAATCCGCCGCTCCCTCATGCCGGTGCGGGTGACAATCCACTCGTCGGAGGTATCCAGAAAGGTTTCGTATTCGCGATTGGAGGCAACATAGTCCGGCAGATAACGGCCGGTTCCCAAAATTGTAATACCCAAAAAATTCACGCCCGCCTCTGTACAAATTTGTGTTCTTGCGCTATAATGAAGTCAAAATGTAACAGTTGTTAATGTAACAGTTGTTATTTCTTAGAATATCCGCAGTCGACTGCTTTGTCAAGAGCGTTTTTTGAAAATTCTGCGAAAGGGGTTGCCACATTGAAAATCGCCGCTCTGTTTGGAGGTCAAGGTTCGCAGTATCCCGGTATGGGAAAGAGCCTGCGAATGGAAAGTTACGCCGCTCGGCTGGTGTACGAGTGCGCCGGGGACATTTTAGGGTTTGACGTGGCAAAAGCTTCGGAGCAACGCTCCGAGGAGGAGCTGGCCCAAACCCGACTGGCCCAGCCGGTCATCTTCACCCACTCCCTTGCCGCCTTTGCCGCCGCCCGGGAACATCTCCCTTTGCCCGACGCCACCGCCGGTCACTCTTTAGGGGAGTATGCTGCCCTGTGCTGTGCCGGCTGCTTTTCCATGGAGGACGGCTTTCGCATCATCGCCGCCCGTGCCAAGGTGATGGAGGAGGCGGCCAACAGCGCGCCGGGGGCCATGGTCGCCATTTTGGGCAGCGACCCTCAAACGGTGGAAAAGGTCTGCAGCCGTTATCCCAACGTTTGGGCGGTCAACTACAATCATCCCGGCCAGACGGTGATTTCGGGGGATGCCGCCAACTGCCTTGCCGCCGCTCGGGAGCTGGAAGAAGCCGGAGCCAAAACCTCCCGCCTTGGGGTGAGCAGCGCCTTCCACACCCCCATGATGGAGCAGGCGGCATTTCAGTTTCAGCTGCTGGTGCAGGACATCGCTTACCGGCCGCCGCAGTGGGATTTTTACTCCAACCTGACGGGGGAAAAGCTGGTACCGGAAAACTTCTCCGAATATTTTGCCCAACATATGGTAAGTCCAGTCCAGTTTTCTCGCCAAATTGCCGCCATGGTGGCCGACGGGGTGGAATGTTGCGTGGAATTCGGCCCCAAACGGACCGCCTCCACTTTGGCCAAAAAAAATTGCCGCAGCCTTGCGGTCTATCAGGTGGAGGATATGGAAACCCTGAAAAAGACCGCCCAGGCTTTGGCTTAGAATGCAAAAATCCTCCTTATTTGTTGGCGCCCCGCTGATTCCAAGGAATCCTGCGGGGCGCCTTTTGATGAATGGATATACAAAAACGCCCGCGGAAAATCCGCGGGCGTTTATTGCGAATGAAGAACTTACGCTCTGGCGTCCCGGTAGTTGCGCCACCGCACCCAGAGAGGTCCGGCAATACAGATGGAGGAGTAAACACCGGAAATAAGTCCCAGAATCATGGGACCGGAGAAGGTGATAATGCTCTCCACGTTGTAGAGGAACGCAACCACGGTGACCACCACCATGGCAAGAACCGTGGTAATGGTGGTGTTCAAAGTGCGGCGGAAACTTTGGTTGATGGACAGGTCCACCAAATCGGACAGGGACATTTTGTCGCCCAGCAGCTTCTTGTTTTCCCGGATGCGGTCATAAATCACGATGGTGTCGTTGAGGGAGTAGCCCAAAATGGTGAGCACAACCGCAATAAAGTTGCCGTTGAGGGGAATGCGCAGAAGCACAAACACGCCGTACACAACAATAACGTCGTGGATCAGGGCAACCACACCCATGACGCCGGCCGACCAGCCGCCAATGCGGCGGAAACGGAAGGCCACATAAATCACCATCAACAGGGAGGCCACGGCAACGGCGGTCAAGCATTTGGCCAAAAACTCGGCGCCCATGGTGGCGTTGACGTTGTTGATGGAAAGTGTGCTGAGATTGTTGTTGGGGAAGCGTTCCCGCAAGCCTTCGGTGACTGCGGCCATTTCCTCACCGGTCAGGCTTTTGGTGCCCGGCATGGTGAGAACCATGGTGTTCCGCCCGGTGGCAATGTCGGTGCTGGCCTGAATGGAAAGATTGGCTCCGGTCAATTCCCGTGCGACGCCGGCAAAGGCGTCTTTGTCCAAATCTCCCTCGTAGGAGTAGCTGATGATGGAACCGCCCTTAAATTGAACGTCCAGCTCCACCCCCAGCACCAGCGATGCCAGCAAAATCACTGCGATAATAACCAGTGAAATGGTGAAAAAGCGTTTGGAAAGACCCATGAACGGAATGTTTTTCATCACTTTTCACCTCCATACAGCCAAGCCTTGCGGAAGGGGCGGAACCGGCAGAGAGAGCGCAGCATCAACCGGGCGGCAAAAATGCCCATGATGAAGTTTGCCACCACACCCACCAGCAAAGTGTAGCCAAAGGAATAGATGGCTCCGGCCGTGGTAGGCCCAAACATAAAGAAGACAGGCTTTAAAGCTTTTGCAAGAATACTGTTGGGCGGGCCAAAGGACCCCATCAGAATAAGGGAGACAATGATAACGGTGATGTTGCCGTCGAAAATGGCGGTAAAGGCACGGCTGTATCCGGCCACAATGGCGCCGTCGATGGTTTTGCCAATGGCCATTTCCTCTTTGATTCGCTCGGCGGTGATGACGCTGGCGTCCACACCAAAGCCGATGGAAAGGATAATACCCGCAATACCCGGCAGGGTCAGGGTAAAGGAAGGCACAAATCCGAAGAATCCGGTAATGGCGGCAATCATCAGCCCAATTTGCCCCGCCAGACTAATGCAGGCAACCATTCCCGGCAGGCGATACTGCCAAATCATATAAGCGCCGACCAACAGATAGGCAATCACACCGGCCAGCACCATGGCGTTTTTGGCGCCTTCGCCCAAAGAGGGAGAAATGGTGCTGTAGTTTTCGGTGGTCAGTTTAAAGGGCAGGGCGCCGCCCTGAATCTTGCGGGCCAGCTCGGCGGCGGAAGCCGCGGTAAACTGCCCTTCGATGACGGCTTGTCCGTCGGTGATGTGGGCGTTGACCCGAGGGGCGGAAATCATCTCGTCGTCCATCCAGATGGAAATCTGGGAGCCCATCAGCCGTTCGGTGGCGTCGGCAAAGGCCTGTTTGCCGGAATCCTTAAACTTCAGGGATACGAAGTGCTTGGGAGGCCCGTTTTCGGTCAGGGTTCCATACACATATTCGGCGCTTTCCACGTCGTCGCCGGTGAGGATGATGTTTTCGGTCACGCCGGTAGGCTTGCCGTTTGCATCCACCTCGGCCCCTTCCCGGAAGGTGAGCATGGCGGTATCTCCCAGCTCCCGAATGGCCTTCTCGGGGTTGAAGTCCGCTTCGTCGGACTTCCAGGGGAACCGGACAATAATTCTATCCCGCTCCATGTCGGGGTAGATTTCATAGTCGGTGATGTTCAGGTTGATCAGGCGGGTTTCGATAATCGCCTGTGCTTTGCTGATGTCCTCGGGAGAAGCATCGTACCCTTCCGGCGGAGAGAAGGTGACGTCTACACCGCCGCGGATATCAATGCCCCAGCGGATATCCTTGGCCCCCTTGATGTAGGTCGTTGTGATATCGCCGTACTGCCAGTGAATTCCCACAAAGCTCAGAATAATCAACAAGGCAATCAACGACACAACAACGAAAAAAACTGGTTTTCCCACTTTTCTCATATGTTGTCCTCCGTCTCTGCGGGAGCTGGAAGCAAAGCCCCCAAACACCCTTTTAAGCCCCCGCTGCACCTGTTGGTGGGACAGGGGGGCTTTTATTTACAACGAATAATAGTATATGGGATTCAAGCAAAAAAGTCAACGAAAGCGCAGAGATTTACATTCCTTTGGCAGAAAAACCGCGAGCGCTCTTTCTGGAAAACGCATTCTACGCTTTGGTGTCGCCGTCTTCCGCGCCGGTTCCGGCATCGGCCGGTTCTTCGGATTCGTCTTCCACAGCCGGCGAATCTTCCGATGTGGATTCCCCCTCGGTGGCCGTTTCCTCTGTCGGAGGGGTTTCCGATGCGACTTCCTCGGATGGGGTTTCCTCTCCGGCAGCTTCGGCGGGTTGGTCGGCTTCCGCAACCAAATTTTCCTCATCCTTTTTGTAGAAGGTGCCAGCCACAATGGCCTGCCCTTCCTCGGTGTTGACATAGAGCTTCATAAACTCGGGGTCGCCCGCCGCCTTGATTTTCCGGTGGAAGTAAGCCAAAATGGACACCGAAACAATCACGCAAAGGGCGGCTAAGGCTTGAGACACCCGCAGCGAACCCAACATCAGGGAATCGGTGCGCAGCCCTTCGATGAAGAAGCGGCCCAGTCCGTACCAGCTCAAGTAAAGCAGGGTAAGCTGCCCGTCGTACCGGCGGCGTTTGGTAAATATGGCCAGCAGGAGAAAGCCCACCAGGCACCAGACCGATTCATAGAAGAAGGTGGGGTGAACCGGCATGGTGGGGTCTACCATGACACCGACGGCGGCCAGCTCATCCTTTTTCCATTCCAGATACCGGACAATGGAGTCGCTGGTCATTCCCCAGGGAGCGGTGGTGTTGCAGCCGTAGGCCTCCACGTTGACAAAGTTGCCCCAACGCCCGATGGCCTGGCCCAGGGGCAAGGCGCTGAAAAACAAATCGCACAGGGGGATAAACTTCACTTTTCGCAGGCGGCACATGAGATACCCCGCCAGAGCGGCGCCGATGACGCCTCCGTACAGGGCAAGGCCACCTTCCCGCACGTTGATGATTTTCATGAGATCCCCCCGGTATGTATCCCATGAAAACGCAACGTAGTAGGCCCGGGCGCCGACCAAACCCCCGATGACCGTACCCAACAGCACGTCAATCACTCGGTCGGCGTCCAGTCCAAATTCCTTTACCCGTTTGATGATATACAGAGATGCCGCAATAAAGCTGAGCCCAAACAAAATGCCATACCAATAGATGGGCCGGCCCAATACGGTAAAGGCCACCCGGTTCAGCTCAACGGCAAACCCCAACCCCGGAAACTTCACCAGTTCAACCATAGAATCTCCTCCTTTTTATCAAGGCGGACGGTCAGCTGCGAACGATGGAAAGGGCGCAGCGCTCCACGTCAAAGCTGACCGGCAGGCGCTCGTTGAGCTGGTCCAACGTCAGGGAAGCCAGCATCTCCAAAATTTCGTAGGCATCCGCGTCGGCGAACTGGGCGGTTACCATCAGCCCCGCCAGAGCCTCCGGCCTGCCGTATGCCCCCAGATAGCGGCCGTAAACCGCCTTCTTCACCCGGTCAAAGAGCTGCGGGTCGATTCCCTCGCTGCGCAGGCGAAGAATTTCGGTGGCAATTTCGTCCCGCACCCGCTTGGGGTCCCTGGACTCGCCGGAATAGAAGGTGAGGGAATAATCCCGATTGGCCATGGCCTCCCCTTCAAAGGTCTGGTTGATGAGCTCCGCCTCCAGCAGCCGGCGGTAGAGGGGGGTGGAATCGCCGGCGATGATTTCCAGCAACACCTCGTCGGCAATTTTGCCCCAGAGGTTTTCCCGCTCGGTTTTTCCGGCTTTGCCTTTAAACCCAATTTGGAAGAGGGGAATGGCCACCGGCAGCGTCTGCTCCACCAGGGTGGTGCGGACGGTGTCCGGCTCGTCGGCCACCTTGCGCGTCAGCTCCTGCTTGGGAGCGGGCTTCAAAATCCGGTCGGCGGCATCCAGTACCACGTCGGGGTCAAAGTTGCCCGCCACCGCCAAGGTCATGTTGTGGAGGTTGTAGAAGGTGTGATAGCAGCGGTAGAGCAAATCGGCGTCGATTTGGGCGATGGACTCCACCGTGCCGGCAATGTCAATCCGCACCGGGTTGACATGGTACAGCGCCCCCAGCAGGTTAAAGTACACCCGCCAGTCGGGGTTGTCGTCGTACATGCGGATTTCCTGCCCGATAATTCCCTGCTCCTTTTTCACCGTCTGGGGGGTGAAGTAGGGGTGGGTGACAAAGTCCAGCAAAATTTCAATGCTTTCCTTAAAGTGGTCGGTGCAGGAAAAGAGGTAGGCGGTTTTGTCAAAGGAGGTGAAGGCGTTGGCGTTGGCGCCGGTTTTGGCATACCGCTCAAAGGCGTCGCCGTCCTCGCTTTCGAACAGCTTGTGCTCCAAAAAGTGGGCGATGCCCGCCGGCACCGTGACAAAATCCTCGTCCTTGTCGGTTTTGAAGGACGCGTCCACCGAGCCGTAGTTGGTGGCGAAGAGAGCATAGGCGCTTTTAAAGCCCTCCATGGGGTAGAGCAGGATGGTCAGCCCCGAAGGGTGCAGAATTTTTTGATACTGCTCCCCCAGGCGCTGCGAGCGAATGATTTCCTTCATTGCGCCTCCTCCTTTCCTTTCAGGAAGTAAATGGTGTCCAGCCGGGCCGCGTTGGCGGCTTTGATAATTTCCTCCCGGGTGATGGTATCCAAAAGGTCGGCGTCCTCCTGGGGAGATACCATCTGCCCCCGCAAAATCTGGGCCATGTACCATCCCTCGGTAGCGGAGGGGGAATCGGTGGTGGTAATAAGGGAACTGCGCATCAGCAGTTTGGTTTCGGCTATCTCCTGGTCTGTAAAGTCGCCGTTCTTTACGCACTCCAACTGGCGCAGAATCTCGTCCTGGGCCTTATTCTTGTTCGCCATTTCGATGCCACTGTCCACCAGCATCAAATGGGTGGCGGAATCAAACCGGGAGGCGCAGTAATAGCACAGGCTGAGCTTTTCCCGCACATTGCGGAACAGCTTGGAGAAGGGCGTGCCGCCGTAAAGGGCGGAAAAGAGGCGCGCCGCCCCAATCTGCCGGGGAGTTTCCAACCCCTGGCAGCGCAGGCCCAGCACCAGCTTACCCTGGGCTATCTCCATCTCCTCGGTTTTTTCCCGCACCGAGGCGGGGGCGGGCCCCAACTTCACCGGCTGGTAGGCAAAGGGGGTGCGTTCCAGCCCGGCGAAGGCGTCCGCCAGAATCTTTCCCGCCGCCTGGGCGTCTCCCGCTCCGGTAAAGACAATTTCAATGGGAGCGTTCTTTAACATGTTGCGGTAGGCGGCGGTGGCGGAAGCCGGCGTGATGGCGGCGGCGGTTTCCGGATATCCGTAGGTTTTCACCGCGACCGGCTCTCCCTGACACATGGTTTGCAGGCATTGGGAGATGGCGTAGCTGCGCTTTTCGTTGATTTCCGCCTCGATGGCGTCCTGAATAAACCGGCGCTGCAGGGCGGTGTCGGTTTCGTAAAACAGCCCGTTGCCGTCCAGCTTGGGGTCAAGGGCAATCTGGGCCAGCAGCCGGGCGCACTGGGCGGTGATGTCCTCCTTCTCCAGGGCGTAACGGTTGTCCACCCCCCGGATGGAAAGCTCCAGCACCTGGTATCCCCCAAACTTGTAGACGCTGGCGTCCAAATTGGCGCCGTACAGCTCCTGCAGCCTTGTGTTGAGGGAGGTAATATCCGGAAAATTCCGGCAACCCATCCGCAAAATATGGGGAACCACCGCGTTGTCCGAGGCCCGGTCCCGGTCCAGCGGAAGAACAAAATTAATGGAAAGCAGATTGTGTTTGAATTTGGGGTCGGAGATGGTGGTGAGATGAATCCCCGTCCCAATCGATGTGCGGACACATGTCTGGCTCATATGCTCACTCCTTATAAAATTTGATTATAGCACAGGGAGGAAAGGTTTGCCAGACTTTTTACACAAACACCACTCGAACAGTGTATTCACCTCCGTCCAATGGAATTTTCTCCACCTTGCGGCCGTCCACGTAAAGGCCGGGTTCCTCTCCCCGCTCATAGCGGAGGGTAAGTTTGGTTCCCCGAACTTGGGCCAGAAGCTCCGCCCGGTTCCAGGCGGAGGACAGGCGGGGTGTGACATAGAGAAAGTTTCCCCTCAAGGTCAAGCCCAGCAGTTCTTCAAAGATAACGCGGAAATACCATGCCGCCGCCCCGGTGTAGATGCTCCAGCCGCCTCGTCCGGGCACCGCGGGGTTGGTGTAGATGTCGGCGGCAATATAATAAGGCTCCAGCTTGTAGATTTCCGCCAGGCTTCGGTAGCCGGAACGGTCCACGGGGTTGAGCATTTCAAGAATCTGCCAGCCTTCCTCCCGGCGGCCAAAGTGGAGAAGGGCCAGAGCAAACCACACCGCCGAATGGGTGTACTGGCCGCCGTTTTCCCGAATACCCCGGGGGTAGGCCTTGATATACCCGGGCTGCTGCTCCGAATGGCGGAAAGCCTCGGTAAACAGCCGCACCAGCCGCAGCTTGGGGTCCACCAAACGCTCCCACGCCGCGCTCAACCCTTGGGCGATGCGCTCCCGGTTGGGCAGGTTTGCCGCCACCGCAAAGCTCTGGGGCAGCAAATCGATGGAACACTCCTGGTTGTTTCGGCTGCCCATGGGCTCGCCGTTGTCGTAAAAAGCCCGAACATACCACTCGCCGTCCCAGCAGTGCTCCTCCACGGCGCGGCGCAAAGCCTCAGCCCGTTGTCGGTAGAGGGCTTCCAGGTCCTCCCGTCCTTTTTGACGGCAAAGGGGAGCGAACTTTTCCATCACCAGAATCAAAAACAGAGCCAGCCATACGCTGCGGCCCTTTCCCTTGGCCCCCACCATGGAAAAGCCGTCGTTCCAGTCGCCGCAGCCGATGAGGGGTAAACCGTTTTCCCCTAAATTGTGTCCCCGCTCCAGGGCTTTGATGCAGTGGGCAAAGACGCTTTCCCGCAGGGCGGAGCGCCTGGGGGAAAGGTAATGCTCCTGCTGGCCCGGAGCAAGCTCCGGCGCGGAAAGATAGTGGACCTCCACATCCAGCAGGGCCTCGTCCCCGGTTTTTTCCACATATTCCGCCACCGCCAGGGGCAGCCAGAGCAAGTCGTCGGAAAAGCGGGTGCGCACCCCTCTCAGTCCCCCGTTTCCGTGTTTCAGCCGAGGAAGGGGATGCCACCAGTGGAGGACGTCCCCTTCCTCAAACTGGGCAGAGCAGCAGCGAAGAATCTGCCGGCGCAAAACCTCCGGGTCCAGCAACTGATAGGCCATGGCGTCCTGCAGCTGGTCCCGGAAGCCGTAGGCGCCGCCGCACTGATAAAAGGCGGTGCGGCCCCGGATGCGGCAGGCCAGAATCTGATGGGGCAAAAATCCGTTGACAAAGTTGTCCAGCGCCGGAAATTCGCTGTGAAGCTTCAGGGAATGTTTGGAGCGGTAGCTGTCCTTCAAAGGCAGGGTGGTCATGGCTATGGCGCTATCTTTGGTTCGGCCGCAGGCCAGCAGGAAGGTGACTGTTATTTCCTCCCGCCCCGCCAGTTCCAGACTGACAATGGCGGCGGCGCAGGGGTCCGCCTGGGGCCCCGTTTCCTCCCCGCTCCAGTCCCCCGCCAGAAAGGCGGACCGTCTGGTGGTGTACCGCACCTTCTGCCCTGGGGCCGCCAGCGCCATCCAGCAGGGCACGATGGTGTTCCAGACGTTGCGCAGAAGCAGAACCCCCTGCTCCTCCCTGGCGGCGATGGAGCCGCAGCTGTCCCGGTCCACCCCCAGCACCGGCTCGGTGTAATAGGCAAGGCGCAACTTTTGGGGCGTGTCGATGCGGTTTTGCAGGGTGATTTTAATTTGCTTGACCATCCCTTTCTCCGGAACCGTCACCTCCACCGTGCTTTCGATGGTGGAGTTGCGCCCCTGCCACCGGGCGTCCCGGGGAGAAAAGGAAGCTCTGGCCCCCTGGATCAGGTTGTAAATTCGACCGCCCTGGGAGAGCAGCAGCATCTCGCCGGTGTTGTCGGTGGCGATGTCGTTGTACCATGGGGTCAGCTTGTTTTCGCGGGCGTTAAAGGCCCAGGTATACCCCAGCGCGTTGTCCGAAACCAATGTTCCAAAGGTGGAGTTGGAGAGAATGTGGCTCCAGGGCAGGGGGGAAGTTTTGTCCACGTAGAAGCGGCCGTCGGCAAACACGCCGCCGTGCACCCCAAGCTGGGGATGCTCCGGCAGAGGGTGAGGCGCCAGCGGGAGCACCTCCGCCGGGAGGAAAGGCTTCTCCCCGTCCAGGGCTGGTTCGGCGGGGAACACATGGCGGGCCACCGCGTCCAACAGGGTGAGAAGCTCGGGGGTGGTCACCGGCGTGTGGAGCAGGAAAACCCCGCCCCGGCTGCCCAAAATCCCCTGGACGCTGTTTTTCCGCACCCTGGCCTCCAGCTCCTGACGGGTGTCGGCTTTGTCGTAGAGGATAACCAAATCGAAGATGACCCCCACGCTGCGCAGGCTGGCGTGGAGCTTTAAATAACTGTCCAGAGCCGCCAGGCGGGCGTCCAGACTGTCCTGCAGTTGGGAATCGGGTTCTCCGGGAATTTCCAAACCGGGAGGAGTATCCTGCCCGTCGCCTTCCTCCAGCCGGAACAGGGCGATGGGGTAATCCCCCGAAATGCCCGCCGGCCAAAGGCCGCTCTGCCCCAGCTGGTTGCGCAGCTTTGCCTCCTGGTTGTTGCGCTGGGGAAAGAGAATCTGCCCCAGAATGCCGCTGCCCAGCCTTCCCTCCAGGGAATCTCCCAGCAGAGGGGAGGTGGCGGCGGTATTTTCGTCCAGTAGGCCCTGCTTGCGCATGGCGATGATGGAGTTGACCCCCTCGGCCTCGGTGCGGGAAGCGCAGAGCAGCAAGGTGACTTGCTGCTGCCCCCCCGCCGGGATGTGGAGGTCCAGCTGCAGGGCGCAGCAGGCGTCGGGAATTCCCAGCTCGCTGTTGGCGCTACTGCTGGACAGCTTCTTTTTATAAAAGTGTTTGAGGTGCTCAAAGCCACCGGGCGCCGGCATCAGCGCCTCCCGGTGGGTTTCAAAGGCAAATTCCGTGGACTGCTGCAGCAGCCCCACCGTCAGGTAGACGGAGCGGGTGCCGTCCTTGTCCCGGCGCAGGAAGGTAAGGGTCCTTGCCTCCTCGTCGTATTTGGCCGAAACAAAGAGCTTGGAGTAGGCGGGGTGGGCGCTGTAATCCCGGTGGTTGCTTAAGGTGGGCTCCAAATAGATCAACAGTTGGGCCGTCTGCCTGCGGGAGGAATTGTTCTTCACCACAATCTGCCGCTGCTCGCAGCTGATGGTGGGGTGCATCATGCAGCGAACCCCCACCTCCACTTCCTTTTTCTCGGCGTAGTAGGTGACGCTCCGCTCTTGATGTTCCACCCGGTAGGAAGCCTTCTCGTCGAAATAGGGGGCGGGAGTGGCGCAGAGAGTGGTACCGTTCATCCGCACCAGGACAAACACTCCCTGGGCCCGCCGCAGCAGGTCGGTGCTGCGCCGGGTCAGGTCGGTTTCGCCCAGGGCAAGCCAGCCGGCTCCCGTGTCGGTGAGAATATCCGTCAGCTCCCCGTTGGTGATAAGGGTGGCCCGAGGCGCCTGGGGGTAAATGGCTCTGTGCTCCTCCCGGATGGAGGGGCGCTCGTGCTTTTCGCTTCCGCGGTTTTCCACCGTCAACTCGTCGTAAATCACGGTATCCTTCGCAATCTTCTCCTGTAAGAATTCCTGGGCAGAGCGCATGTAGTGGTTGCTCATAAAGCGCTTTTGCATCCTGTTTTGAAAGAGCGCGTTGCAGGAAGCCACCATGCTCATGCCGATGTGGTGCGCCATATAGCTGCGGGTGACGGCAAGACTGCCCTTGCCCACCCGCTCGGCGGTAAAGTCCACCGCTTCGAAGAATCCGTAGCGGCCGTACACTCCCAGCTCCTGCAGGCGGGCCAGATTGGCCATGGAGGAGTTGGGCGCCATGGGAATGGTTAAAAAAGTAGAATAAGGGGAGATGACCAGTTCTCGGTCCAGATGTCGCTTGACCCCCAGCTTTTGGACGCCGTGGGCCTTGTACTGGTAGTTGAGGTTGTTGTCGAAGGCGTAGAAGGCGCTTTCGCTGATGCCCCAGGGCACTCCCGCCCGGGCTGCCCGGCGCTTCTGGCAGTAAAGGCAGTAGTCCAGCGCCTCCCCCAGCAGGGAGCCGTCGTACACCGGCAGCAGCAGGTGGGGCATAAAGTATTCGAACATGGTGCCGGTCCAGCTCACCGCCCCGGCGTAGGAGCCGCTGCGGCTCATGGTGCGGTTGAGGGAGCCCCAGTGCTTCTTCCCCACCAGCTTGCGGGCCACGGCGTAATAGCTGGTCAGCCGGGCTTCGCTCATCAAAAAGTCGTAGTGGGAGTTGACCAGCGACTGCTTTTCCACTTCGTAGCCGATGGAAAACAGGTTCTTCTTTTTGTTGTAAAAGACGGTCAGGTCGGTGTTTTCGATGAGCCTTTCAATGCGGGCAATCAGGTCCTGGATGGCGGGCTTTTCCCGCATGAATTCTTTAAGGCCCTCCACCAGCGCTACCAGACAGCAGATAAAGTTGCCGCTGTCCACCGTGGAGACAAACTCGGGCTTGAGGGTGTCCAAAGTCAGGGTGTCGTACCAGTTGTACAGGTTGCCGTTCCACTTGGGCAGCTTTTCGATGGTGGAGATGGTCCGCTCGACGCGGGTATACAGCCCTTCGGTGTCGATAAAGTCGAAGTCCCTTGCCGCCAGAACCGAAAGGAGCATGATGCCGATGTTGGTGGGGGATGTGCGGTTGGCCACCCGGTAAACGGGGCTTTGCTGGACGTTATCCGGGGGCAGAAAGTGGTTTTCGGCGTTGGCAAAATCCTCGTAGTACCGCCACATGGCGGCGTTGTAGGAAAGAAGGGTGTCCCGGCTGGCGGGGGAAAGGCGGTTTTCCTCCTCGCTGACCGGGCGGGCGGTGATCAGGGCGATGGGAATCAGCAGGCTGAAGCAAATGCCCACCAGCGTCAGGGAAGAAGGGGATGCGAAAATCAAATACGCAAGCCCAAAGAATTGGGCCAGCCAATACCGTCGCACCAATCCCAGCAGATTCACCCCCTGGGCCTCGCTTTGGGCGGCTGTGGTCCACTCCAGCATCTTTTTGCGGGAGACGTAGGTTCTCCACAGGGATCGGAGCACCGCGTCCACCGTAATGATGCTCTGCGCCGGTAGCATAATCAGCAGGAATAGCCCCTGGGCCATCAGCTCGAAGGCGTGGGGAAGGGTGCGGGTAAAAAACTTGCGGGAAAGGGTGAAAAGCCCTCCGTTCAGTAAGGAAAAGAGGGCTGCCCAGAAGGAGGGGAAGATGACTCCCAGCAGGCCGATGATGGCCGCCAGGGCTCTTGCTCCTCCCGTCAGGAAAAGGGCGGCCACCAGGCACCCCAGGCTGGCCACGGGAGTAAGGGACCGGCGGAGGTTGTCCAGCAGCTTGTAGCGGGAAAGGGCGTTGATGGGGTTTTGATACAATTTGCCGTCTACCCGGTACTGGGTTCCGATGAACTTGATGTTCTGCCAGTCCCCCCGCAGCCAGCGGTGCAGCCGGGAAAGCCAGGAGCTCATGCTGGTGGGGGCGGTGTCGTTCATCTCCACATCGGAGACAAAGGCCACCCGCAGGTAGGCCCCCTCCAGAATGTCGTGACTGAGCACCTGATTTTCCGGAAAGCGGCGGGAAAGCAGGGTGTAAAAGGCGTCGATGTCAATCAGGCCCTTCCCCGCGAAGATGCTTTCCCCGAATAAGTCCTGGTAAAAGTCCTTGTCCCTGGTTTCATAGGCGGTGACGCCGCCGCAGCCGCACATCACTCGGGAAAAGGCGGTGGCCCGGGCGCTTTTTAAGTCCGGGCTGATTTTTGGCGCCAAAATGCCGTAGCCCTCCACCACCACCTGCCGGCTTGGGTCCACCACCGGCCGGTTGAGGGGGTGAACGGCGGCGCTGACCAACGTTTGAGCGCATTCGTAAAGCAAAGAAGTGTCCGAATCCAGCGCGATGATATAGCGCAGATGGGGCAGAACCGCCCGGTCCCCCTCAAAGGTGTGGAGGCTGGTCTTTTCCCCTTTTAAAAAGCGGATGAATTCGGTGATGGCGCCCCGCTTGCGCTCCCAGCCGCTGTACTTCCCCTGGGTTTTGGAGTAGGTGCGGGAGCGCAAAAACAGCATGAAGCGGTTGTCGTGGCGGCGGTTTAGCTCCCGGATGAGAGCCACCGCCGCCTTGACCTGAGATTCGTCTTTTTCGTCGTCAGGCAGGTTCCACTCCTTAAAGTCCGCCAGTACGCAGTAGTACATGTCCGAATCGGAGTTGGAAAAGTAAAGCTGGCGCAGCCGGTCCTCCAGGGTGGGAAGCTGCCCCACCTCCGGCAGCAGGGTGGAAAGGAGCACCACGCTTTTTGGCTTTTCCTTGAGCTTCTTTAAATCCATGCGGGGGATAAAGCCCGGTTCCACCCCCGCTATGGCCCCCTGCCAAAGGGGAGTGCGCAGCACCTCCCACAAAGGCAGGAAGCAGAGCGCCCCCAACCAAAAGCTCCGGGTGTACAGCCCAATCAAAACGCAGCAAAGCAGCGGCAGCAATACCCCTGCCGTCAGGGTGATTCTCCCTCTCCGACGCCGGCTGTTTTTCAGATAGGGGCTGTGCAAAATGGGGTAGCCGATATGCCGCCGGGGGCTGTTCTCCGGCTCCTCCGGCTGGGCAAGGCACTCCTCCAGCATGGCCCGCGCCGTTTCCTCCTCGCCGCGGCGGGTTTTGGCGGCAATCAGCGCCACCTGCCGGCGGTAGTACTTGCGGGAATCCACATCCATCAGGGGATAGATGCCGGCAGGGTCCTGCAACAGCACCCGCTCCACGCCGGAGCAGAGGTAAATCACCTCATCCAAGTCAATGTCGGACAGCTTGCCGATGCCGATAATGGCATAGCTCATCCGCTTTTGGCTGTACTGTCGAAAACAGGCTTCGTACGCCAGGCGAATCAGGGCGATTTTGAGGGCGGTGGGCACGAATCCAAACTGAACTTCGCTGATTTTGCGCACCTTTCCCGCCGCGGTCAGAACGGCGACCAGAGTTTCGTCGTTCAGGGGCGGCGTTTCCCGCACCACCGCCCAAAACAAGGCGCAAAAGCGCTCCAATTCGCCGGGAGCCGCCCGCTTTGCCTGGGTTCGGACGTCCCGGATGCTCTGTTTGCTTTCTCGTTCCAACACGTAATAGTTATCGCACAGCCATTCCTCCACCGCTATCTGTTCCGGGTCTTTGCCCTGTCGCTCTCCCCGGCTGACCGCAAGGTAGTACTGGCGCAGTTGAGCCGTCATGGATTTCAGTTCCCGGCAAATGCGCCCCGGACTTCCCGAAACCGGAGCCTTTGCCGCCGTTTCTGCCAATCGTGTCAATCCCGCTTGAGTCAGATTATTCATGCAGATACTCCCAACCTTGTCGTCATCGTCATGAAAACAAATTCTAGGAGTAGTCTTGCCGTTCGTTGCGCAAAAATTCAATTTGGGGGAATTCCTTCCAATTCCTTTTGCAAAAATGGGGGAAAACGGGAATGAAACAGAAGAAACCGCAAAAAGGTAAAATACCGGCGCCGAACCGCACTTGTAGCGAGTGCATAGACTGAGATGAAGGTTTCAGGTTTATTCCAAAAACCGAAACAAAAAGCACTGATAACAAGTGAAAGGAGCGAAAACGTTTGGACAACAGAAAAAAAGAAGCCCAGCTCCGGATGGAACGGGGTAGGGGCGGCTGGACTGTAAGCCAAGTCCCGCCTGCGGAGCAATCTGTGACCAAAGCGCCGGCACCGACGCCCATGCCCTCGCCGATGCCGCCTTCCGCTACCATGATGCCTATGCCCTTAACCACACCCGCCGAGCCCACCAAACAGGAAGCTCGCCCGGAAGCCCGTATGGGGAAGAAGCCTGCGGAGGAATGCGGCTATTGCATCACCCTTGCAATGGCCTATGTGCCCATGCAGGAATTTACCGATATCTACGAGCCGGAGCAAGGCTTGAGCCGAGGCACCATTTTTGCGGAGCTGGATTTGCCCTTTATGGGGAAGGGGGATTGTCGCCGTGAGTGAACGCGAAATGCTGTTAAAAAGAGTGCAGGTTTGCGACTTTGCTCTGATGGACGCCGCCTTATTCCTGGATACCCATCCGGAAAATCAAATGGCTTTGGACTTTTACAAAAAGCATCTGGAAATGCGCAAAGCCACAGTGGACGCTTACACCAGCAAGTATGGCCCTTTGGTACATACCGACTACGACGGCGGCCCGTACTGGAATTGGGTCGAAGGACCGTGGCCATGGCAACATCAAGAGGAGGCTTAACCAATGTGGACGTACAGTAAAAAACTTCAGTACCCTGTCAAGATTAAGAACCCCAACCCGGCTGCGGCCAAAATCATCATGACCCAGCTGGGCGGACCCGACGGCGAGCTGGCGGCATCCATGCGGTACCTGCACCAGCGGTACAGCTGTCCCTACGGCGAGGTGACCGGTATCCTCACGGATATTGGAACCGAAGAATGGGTGCCATCAACCTATCCGTCATTTGAGCAACTCAGCCTCATAAAACCTGGAATTGGACTTGCTTAAGGGGCAAGAAAATCCCAAGCCGCCGTCTTTTGTAGCGCTATGCGGAGTTTCAATGGTGAAACTGTTTTGCAAGTGTGGTATATTAAAGAAGAAGTTGTATCCAAGTCTATTACGCCACATGGATAAGGATGGGAGGAATTATGATTCAAGCAATTCGTGGGGACATCACCAAAATCAGCGATGTGGACGCCATCGTCAACGCCGCCAACGAAACCCTTCTGGGCGGCGGCGGGGTGGACGGCGCCATCCACCGGGCGGCGGGAAGCCAACTGCTGGAGGAGTGCCGGAAGCTCAACGGATGCAAAACGGGAGAGGCGAAAATCACCGGCGCCTACCAACTGCCCTGCCGGTACGTTATCCATACCGTCGGCCCCATTTGGCACGGCGGCGGCCGCAACGAAGAGGCGCTGCTGGCGTCCTGCTACGCCCAAAGCCTGCGCCTTGCCATGAAACATGGAATTCGGCGCATTGCCTTTCCTTCCATTTCCACCGGCGCCTACCGTTTTCCAGTCAGGCAGGCGGCAAAGATTGCGGTCAGAACGGTGCACGACTTTTTAACGGAAAACCCCGACGCTTTCGACCTGGTGGAGTGGGTTTTGTTTGACGACAGCACCTACCAAATTTACCAGGAGGAAATTGGGGCCATCACCCAGACGGCGTAGAAGCGTTCACGGTATTGTGTCAAAGTTTGAAAAACGCGAACAACAGGCTTTGAAACCTCCACTTTTGGCGGCTGCAAGGCCTGTTGTCCATCATTGTCGCTGAAAACCTTGACATATTTTGGTTTGCGGACTATAATGCTGTATGTTTCCGAAATCAGAAACATACAGGGAGGTGCTTTATGAAGGAACATCTACAGCACCAATTGCAGACCCTTACCCGTTTGTATAAGGAGAGCGACCATGTCTATCGCAACCTTGCCTCCCGCTTTGGCTTGAGCGACACGGAATTTTGGATTTTGTACGCCATTTTTCATACCGATGAACCCTTGACCCAAAAAGAGTTGTGCAGCCATTGGCATTACCCCGTGCAGACCATCCATTCCGCCGTCGGCAATTTGTTGAAGAAGGGGCTAATCCGGTTGGAGGTCATACCCAGAACCAAAAACCAGAAAAAAATTCTCTTAACCGAAGAAGGAAAAGCCCTTTCCTCCAATACAATTAGTAAGGTGGATGAAATGGAACGAAACGCTTTCCTCAAATTTTCGGAGGAAGAGCGGGAAACCTATCTTTCCCTTTTCAAGCGGTACCTTGAAAACCTTGCCGGGGAGGAAAAACGAGTGCTTAACTGGATGGCAGAGTAAACTTCCAAATCAGGAGGGCCCTATGAACCTGTTAATCACGATTAATGCAAATTATCGATATCCATTTAAAGTCATGTTGCATTCGTTTTTTGTCAGCAACCCACATGTAAAGGATTTGACCATTTATCTGCTGCACAGCCATATTCCGTCCCAACAGCTGGAGGAGCTGGAACGGTGCTGTGCCGTTTACCATGCCAAACTGATTCCCATTGCGGTGGACCCCTCATTATTTGAAAACGCGCCCACCAACAAGCGCTACCCCAAAGAAATGTACTATCGGCTGCTTTCCCCGCTGATTCTGCCGGAACATGTGGATCGAGTGCTGTATCTGGACCCCGACACCCTCATCATCAACCCCATTCAATCCTTGTGGGAGATGGATTTGCAGGGCAACGCCTTTGCGGCGGCCTCCCACACCGGGCTGACCGAAATGGCCAACGGCATCAACTTCGCCCGATTGAGCATCGACCACGAATATTTTAACACCGGCATTATGCTCATCGATTTGGCGCAAGCCAGGAAAATCGTAAAGGCCGACGATATTTTTCAATGTGTCAGCAAGTATGAAAAAATCCTCATTCTGCCGGACCAGGATGTGTTCAACGTTTTGTATGGCGACCAAACCTTGCCCGTCGACGACGTGATTTGGAATTACGACGTGCGCAACTACTCCAAGTATGTGATACGCAGCAAGGGAAAATACGATTGGAACTGGGTGATGCACAACACCGCCATCCTGCATTTCTGCGGAAAGAACAAACCGTGGAACAACGAAAGCAAAAATCCGTTTGTGATTTTATATCGGCATTACATGAGCCTTTCGGAGAAAAAACTGTGCATCCTCCAGGAAGAACAGGCGGGATGATATCCCTTGCGCGGGAAGAAGCGCTTGCAACCACTTCCCGCCCTTTTCAATAAGGAGCCCGACACAGCGGTTTCCCGCTTTACAAACAATACTTACCGTTGTATTTTAATATCGGGAGCCATAGAGGTTACAATACCACCCAAGTCAAATCAACGGAGGCAAATGCAAATGGAACAACCAATGGAAAGAGTGTGCAAATTTTTAAAGGAAGCCAATACTTATTACCTCGCCACGGTGGAAGGGAACCAGCCAAGAGTGCGTCCCTTTGGCACCGCCCACATCTTTGAAGGAAAGCTCTACATTCAAACCGGCAAGAAGAAGGCTGTCTCCAAACAAATCAGCGCCAACCCCAAAGTGGAGCTTTGCGCCTTTAAGGACGGCGTATGGCTCCGGGTTGCCGGAGAGCTGGCGGAGGACGACCGGGTGGAAGCCAAAAAGTCCATGCTGGACGCTTATCCCGAACTTCGTTCCATGTATGATGAAAACGACGGCAACACCCAGGTGTTGTATTTCAAAAACGCCACCGCCACCTTCAGCTCTTTTACCGCTCCGCCCGAAACCGTAGAGTTTTAAGAAAAATCCCCTCCTGCAAGACCGGAGGGGATTTTTGATACCGTAACGTCCCAACGCTGTCCTATTTATGCAAGGTATCGCTTTCCCTTAAATTTCCATCTTCCAGCGTCTATTTTTGTCTGAAATAATGATTTTGAAAATTCTACCTGATTCGAGCTTTTTCGCCAAGCATTGGGTTCATAATAGAGTCGTCCCTCAGGATTCATCCAAACCGGTTGAGAAAAGAAAGGATGCTAAAATTGAAAAAAATCATTGTAGGAAAAAAAATGTTGGAGGAAAAACTTTCGCAGGCAAAAGATGCAAGCTACATCGAACTGGCCATTGTCCCCGCGCAGAACGACTGCGGGTACCGCATGCCGGCTTTTCTGCACCTTACCGCCATATACGGCAACGGTGTCAGCCAAGACCTGGAGAGTATTGACGAATGCGCCACGGTGTTCTGTGCAAAAGAAATCGCTTAACGAGCCAAATAACTCTTTCCCATAGAGTATCCATACATATTCTACCGGAAACTTTCTACCTTTTTTCCATCCGACCGGGAATTATCCCGGGTTTTTGCTGTTATGGAAAATTGCTTTCCTTCTTCCCCCGTCGTTTCGCATTCCGATAAAATCCATTCCACGGCGCGGGCAATTTCCATTTCCCGCTCTCTGCGCTCCTCCGAAGTCTGAGACAAGAAGTCGCCATAAAGATACGACTTGGAGCCGTTTGGATACTGCAGCGTCCCAACGGGTATCCCCAAAGGAGTGGGCCGGTTGGGAATCTCCTTGGCCTGGCCGGCATAGGACATAACATCACCTCCGTAATGTTGTATGAAGGGACGACTTTGTCCTATGCCGCCACCCGCGCGCCCCACTCAACTCATTTATGGATTGCGTCCCGGCCCGCGACAGGCCGGGGCTTTTTGTCGTTCATGTTTCGTGTAAGCTCTGTTAAAACCTGGGACCCCTTCGGCCCTTTCTCGACAAATATTGCCATCGCCTTTCCGAATAGACTGCAAGGGGACGGATATTCGGCTGCTTCGAGGAAAGGAGGGCTGGAATGAAGGGGAGCAAAAGTCCTTCCGGCGAATACTGCATTTACCTGCGCAAGAGCCGCGCCGACGTGGAGGCAGAGCAAAAAGGGGAGGGAGAAACCCTCGCCCGTCATGAATCTGCCCTGTTGGCACTTGCCAGGGAGCAAAACTTAAAGGTCACTCAGATTTACCGCGAAATTGTCAGCGGCGAAACCATTGCCGCCCGCCCCGTCATGCAGCAACTTCTCGGCGAAGTGGAACAGGGGCGCTGGGCCGGCGTGCTGGTGATGGAAATCGAGCGTCTGGCCCGCGGTGACACCCTGGACCAGGGTCTGGTGGCGCAGGCCTTTCGGTATTCCGGCACTCGGATTATCACCCCCGCTAAAACCTACAATCCCAACGACGAATTTGACGAAGAGTATTTTGAATTTGGGCTCTTTATGTCCCGCCGGGAATACAAGATGATTCACCGCCGCCTTCAGCGGGGAAGACTTGCCTCGGTGCGGGAAGGAAAGTATGTGGGAAGCAGGCCGCCCTATGGGTATCAAAAGGTAAAACTGGAGCGGGAAAAAGGCTTCACCCTGGAGCCTGTTGAGAAGCAGGCCGCCGTGGTGCGGATGATTTACCGCTGGTATCTGGATGGAGTGGACGGTGTTCGGGTGGGGCCCACAGTGATTGCCAACAAGCTGACGGAGATGGGTATCCTTCCTCCCAGGAAGGGCCGATGGTCCCCCTCCACCGTTCGGGATATTGTAATCAACCCGGTGTATATGGGCAAAATCCGCTGGAACTGGCGGCCGGTCGTCCCAACCGTAAGCGGCGGGCAGCGCAGCTTCCATCGGCCTCGCACCGCCGATTACGAGCTGGTGGACGGACTACACCCTCCCATTATTCCCGAAGAAGATTGGCAAAAGGCGCAGCGGCTGATGCAGAACAACCGCATCCCAAAAACACAGCGGGACCGCGCCTTGAAAAACCCCTTAAGCGGATTGGTAATCTGCGGAAATTGCGGAAATCGAATGGTACGCAAGCCTTACCGCCACGGCGCCCAAGACAGTCTGTTGTGCGCCACTCCCGGATGCCGGATGCCCTCAGCTCCCCTTTGGGCGGTGGAAGAACAATTGTTGGACTCTTTGGCGTTATGGCTTGCAGGATACCAAATTACCATGCCTGCCTTACCAAGAAATGAGGGCAGCCACCTGCATGCCCTTTTGGCGCAACTGCAAAAGGAGTTGGAAAACGCACGTTTGCAAAAGTCCAAACTCCATGATTTGCTGGAGCGGGGAATCTACGATGTGGACACTTTCTTGTCCCGCTCTCAGGAGGTTGCGGCGAGAATCGATACCCTCACCGCCGGCATTCAAAATGTCCAGCGGGAACTGCAAAGAAACAGGAAGCGAGAAAAGCGGTGTAACCCCCTACCGGAACATAGCAACATCCTGCAATATTACCACCTTGCGAAAACTCCGGCTCATAAAAACGCTCTGCTGAAATCCCTGCTGGAAAAGGTGGTTTACTTTCGGGCCGAAGCCGGGCGCTGGAAGCCCTGCCAACTGGAGCTTCACCTCTACCCCAAAGTGTCGTCAAGTGTCGTCGCCCAGAGGATGATGGTACCGACGAACTGGCCCACATGGAGATGATTGCCGCCATTATCTACCAACTCACCCGCCGCCTGTGCACCGACGAAATCAAGCAGTCCGGCTTTGACAGCTATTTTGTGGACCACACCACCGGCATCTACCCGGTTTCCGCCTCCGGGGTGCCTTTCACCATGGCCTATGTGGCCTCCAAAGGAGATATCATCACCGACCTCCACGAGGACCTGGCGGCAGAGCAGAAAGCCCGCACTACATACGACAACATCCTGCGCCTGGTAGACGACCCCGATGTGAGGGACCCCATCAAGTTTCTGCGAGAGCGGGAAGTAGTGCACTTCCAGCGGTTTGGCGAAGCTTTGCGGATTGCCCAAGACAAACTGGACTGCAAGAACTTCTACGCCTTCAACCCGGAATTCGACTTGCGGCAGGCCAGAGCGCTGGAACAGTCCAGAAAGAAACAGGGAGCATAAAACCTTACGTTGACGCCACAGGCTACGCTGTGGCGTTTTTCCTTTTTCTTCCTCCTTGTTTCTTGCTTCCGACATTTTGGTCTGGTATACTGAATCTGTCGCATTCAATCGAAAAATGTAATACGGGGTGTGTGCCGTGCGAAGGTTTTCCTTTGGCTTGACGCTGCTCTGTTGCCTTTTTCTGCTCCAGTACCCCTCCAAAGCGCTTACCTTTTTGGACCAGATGGACGGTTCCGGAAACGGCGCCCGAGGAAAAACGGAATATTTGGCCCCCGTCCTGCGCAGCCGCAATCTGGAGCCTGCCGACCGCTACCAGCTGCAGGTGATGCCGGGGCCGGACGGCAAACTGCGAGGCAGGGTGCAGTATTTGGCGCAGGGAGCGGAGAAGATTTCGCTGCGCGTTTACACCGCCAAGGGCACCTACGTCACCTCCGTGGGCGGCACCTTCGCCTTGGGAACTGATTCCGGCGTCTTTCAGCCCGACCCGGCTTTGGTTGCCAACGCCTATTTTCATTCGGAAACCGGCAAACTGTATGCCTTTGGCACCGGCTGGCAGGTGTTTGAACAAAGCCCCAGCGGCAACTTTGGCGAGTTTCGGCCCGCCGAAGAGGTGGACAAGGCAAAGCTGATTCCCTTTGGGGTTTGCGCCTACGCTTCCTTGGAAAGCGGCGGCAAAACCCTGCTTTCCCTCAGCCGCGCCTCCATCCAGCACATCGAAGCCGACGGGCAGCTCTACTGCGTGGAGGACTTTGTCTGCGACGCCATTCCCCCCAACGCCACCGGCATTTGGGTGGAGCTCAACGATTTGGAGGGAAACCTTCTTTCCAAAATCATGCGGACCAGTTTGGCCTGGGTGATGGTGCAGGGCTCCTCTCTGACGGTGGGCCCGGTGCGAGAATCCTCCAACCCCGGAGTTTCCAACCCGTCTTCCCAAATCTCTGAAAGCAGCCCTTCTTCCAAAACTTCTTCTAAGGCTTCTTCGAAATCATCTTCCAAAGCATCCTCCAAGGC
>Ga0134100_1001203_pt1 | contig 25265 bp, 11 predicted proteins | sample 11_taG_2_FD_94444 | JGI IMG/M metagenome (GOLD analysis project Ga0134100, IMG submission 94444) | Switchgrass degrading microbial communities from high solid loading bioreactors in New Hampshire, USA - 11_42_5_180_A3 metaG | ecosystem: Engineered > Bioreactor > Semi-continuous > Anaerobic >...
GTATTTATATATATGGTATTGTCTTTGACGCCGTATATTTCCGGCGGCTCTGTGTCCTGTATCACAGTCAGCTTCGCCTCAAGTTCTGTTTCATTGTTGTTCTCATCCGACAGGACAATTGTTACTGTCTGCTGGCCGACAAGCGAAAAGTCCGGCTGCTCTTTGAATCTTACAGTTACATTGGTCAAATCTTTTATATTGGTAACAAATTTGGATGCTTCAATCTGATCGTTTTGCCAGATTTGCTGGTCCACAGGATCCCCTTTCGGAGGAGTCAAATCAGTAACCACTATATTTGAGTCGTAAATAATATCATCAATTTGGATTTTGGCAGGATAGGTTCCCATTTTTTCAGGAACACTTGATGGCTCAATAATGCTTGCTTTCTCAAGATCGTTCTTGTCCTTCAAAAAGTCCTCAACTTTATATACCCGGTTACCGATATCCACTTTAATACTTTCTTTTGTCTTGGAAACTCTTAATTTTGCATGGTATTCAGATTTATTACCTGCTTCGTCTTCCAGCAGCAAAACAACATCCTGAGTACCTATTTTATTAAAGTCAGGCGTTGATTTATAAGCTACTTTGACATTCGTAGCGTCATTTATGCCCTTTATAAACTCCTCAGGTTCTATTTCGCGGCCTTCATACAGGTCAATATTCTTAATTTCCGCTTCAGGCGCCAAAGTATCCTTGATTTCCAGTTTAACCTTATACTTTATCCCGTCTGATTCTATTTTTAAGTCATATGTCCCGGGCTTGTTCGTCATGATTGTTTTAGTATCTGTAATATATTCAGCCTGTTTTGTCTGATCTTTCAAAAATACATTTGCCTGCGGCAGGTCTGTCCCTGCTTCGATGGTAACCTTCTTATTGATACCGCTATATTTGAAAGCGTTTGCCAAGAGCAGTATAAGCAAAGTGATCAAAACGCATACTATTATATAGAATCTGGAAATTCTTTTATTCTTTCGTAAACGCATATAAGTCTCCTCCAAAACTTTGCGAACAGCAAGCTAAAATCCTATACAGGTAATGTCAGCAAATAAATCGTATTTCATTTTAACACAAATATATTGTAAAACAAAGTACCAATGCCTTATGGATGATTCCACCAATTATTGCCTTTTTCCAAAATGTTATTTATCCGGAGTTGCAGGATATTTTGACTTGTCATGCCTGTAATAATATGCATTTGGACCTTTTTGTCTGGAATAAGCCTCAGCCTCCGCATCGGTCAACATAAATGAAAAAAACTCCGGTTTATGTATGCAGGCATCAAAATGGTACCACCCGTCTCCGCAATTGATCATATGCCAGTAGTGATTCGTCTCCCCCTCATACTTGAGTCTTTCCACTCTGATATTTGGGATTCCCACCATATTAAGCAGCAGATCGGATGCTGCAAAAAAGGTATAGCAATCTCCCGGATCTTTCTTAAACGCGTAGTACGCTTCGGTAATAAGGTCGTCACTATGCCTTCCGCCCAGATAAAAAACATTTTTATTGACATATTTATAAATAGCCAATGCTTTTTCTTTCATAGTCATATCATCGGTAATGATCTTTGCCAGGATTTCTCTTGCCATCTCTTCTACCACTTCACGGTCAATGAGATCAGCGGGTTTCTCTTTTACGGTAAACGTAACTTCCCTGCTGGTACTGTTTCCCGAAGCATCGGCGGCACTGTATATAACCTTGTATGAACCTTCTTTCTTTATGTTGACTCTGCTGCTGTCTACAGAAACCTCAATATCTGTATCCCTGTTGTCTACCACATAAACTCCTTTTTTATAAGCAACAGGAGTATTGAGATAAACAGTGGTATCCTGCACCCCATATATTCTGGGAGGTTCGGTATCAGCTTCCAGGGTTAGAATCGCTTCCAGTTTGGTTTCGTTTTCTCCCTCATCTGTCAGTATGATACTGACGGTTTGATCCCCTACTTGTGTAAAATCGGGTTCTTTTTCGAATCTCGCAGTTACTTTAGTCGAATCAACAATATTCCCGACAAAATCCATAGCCGTAACTTTATCAACCGTCCAGAATTTCCTGTTTACAGCTTTGGCTACAGGCGCAACTCTGTCTACAATTTTAACAGATGAATCATAAATAATATCTCCAACCCTTATCTTCACAGGAAATAATCCTAACGTACCAGGGAATGGAGTATCTACAATCTCTGCTGCAGTGATATCTCCCTCATCCTTTAAAAACACGCCAGCGTCTAACTTGCCTTCGGATATGTCCACTTCGGCAACACTCTTTACCTTGGATATTCTCAGTAATGACTGGTATTCAGATTTGTTGCCGGAAGTATCCTCAAGGATCAGGAATACTTCCTGACTGCCTGTCCTGCTAAAGTCCGGCTCTGTTTTATATGTTACTCTGACTTTTGCAGCATCCTCAATACTTACTATAAACTCGTCAGGTTCAACTATACGGCTCTCGTAGATGTCTACAATCTTAGTTTCAGCAACAGGTGCGACAGTATCTTTAATTTCCAGTTTCACACGATAAGTTTTTTCCCCCGATTTTACCACTATATCATAAACCCCCGGCTCATTCGGATTAATGCCGGTAATATCTGTTACGTATTCTGCATCTTCAATATGATCCTTAAAAAAAGCACCGGCATCGGGTAATTCTCCGCCTGCTTCCATGGAAATGATCTTATTAGTGTTATTCCGGGGCATAGCCGCTATTATTACAACCAATAACAAAATTATTCCTGTTATAATATAGGCTTTATACATTTTACCTTTGTTTTTCATGCAGTTCCTCCACTGTCGCAGGAATAATCATATACTCCCATTGATACATTTTTTATTCTACTTTTAAAAACTGCTTTTCACAATATCATATATTAACAAATTGTTAAATAACGAAAATACAAATATTAAGCATACTAAAAACTTGTCCCTTTATAATAAATAAATATTGTCATAAAATATTATCAAACAAAAAACAGGTTTATTAACTGTTAATAACATCCTGATCAGTAAAAGAGGAGAATAATAATGACGAACTTACCAAGTGTAGCCTATTTTTCTATGGAATATGCTATAGAAAACGATGTAAAATTATATGCCGGCGGGCTTGGGATACTTGCCGGAGATTACCTGAAAGAAGCATGTGATAACAACTATCCCCTTATCGGAATAGGGATCAAATGGAAGCAGGGCTATGGTGAACAGTTTATAGACAGAAAAACCGGTATGCCCTATGATGCTTACAAAAGCAGACACTATGATTTTCTTGAGGACACGGGAATAACGGTTACCGTAAAAATATGCCGAAGGGATGTAAAGGTTAAGGTCTGGAAGTACAATGCTCATAATGTTAACAATCTTTATCTTCTGGATACAGATGTTGAAGGTAATGACAGCGATGCAAGATGGATAACCGGCCAGCTTTACGGGTGGTTCGGCGAAGAAAGAGTCGCGCAGGAAATGATTTTGGGTATAGGCGGCGTCAGAGCTATAAGAGCATTGGGGTTTCATCCCACAGTTTTTCATTTTAATGAAGGGCATGCGCTTTTTGCAGGTTTGGAGCTGTTAAGAGAAAAAATGGAACAAAGGCTGTCCTTTAAAAAAGCGTGGGAAATGACCCGCAGGGAGATTGTATTTACCACTCATACTCCTGTAATACAGGGCAACGAGTCCCACCCGATAGAACGTTTGATGTATATGGGAGCTAACCTGGGCTTAAGTAAAAGACATTTAAAAACTATCGGCGGAGAGCCGTTCAATATGACTGTCGGTGCTCTGAGACTGGCCAGAAAATCCAATGCTGTATCTCAACTGCATATGAAAACGGCAAACAAGATGTGGAAAAGAGTCCGGGGCAGAAGTGAAATTATAGGAATAACCAATGCCATCCATATTCCGACATGGGTCGACAAAAAAATGTTGGAGCTGGCTGAAAATTATACCTGCAGTGAAACACAGCGCAATATGCTATGGGAAAGGCATATGAAGAATAAAAAAGAGCTTATTGAATTTGTTGAAACAAAAACCGGGGTAAAGCTGGATCCGGATGTGCTTCTAATAGGCTTCTCGCGCCGTGCCGCTCCTTATAAACGCTCAAATCTGATATTCACTGAAAAATCCTTTATTGAACCTCTGATTAAAGATAATAAGCTCCAGATAGTATTTTCCGGCAAAGCCCATCCTCTTGATGATATGGGAAAAGAAATAATTTCTGATATTGTTGAGATGACAAAGGAATATCCTAATAACGTGGTTTTCCTTGAGAACTATGACATGGAAATCGGAAGGATGTTGACGAGAGGATCCGATATATGGCTGAATAACCCCAGAAGGCCCAACGAAGCCTCAGGAACTTCCGGTATGAAGGCAGCCATGAATGGCGTGCTTAATGTTTCGATACTTGACGGGTGGTGGCCGGAAGCATGCGAACACGGGATAAACGGATGGCAATTTGGAAATGCTTATCAGAACGATAATGAAGCAAAAGCTGACGAACATGACTTTAAAGCACTGAAAAACTGCCTGATGAACGAAGTGATCCCCACCTACTATAACAACAGAAATAAATGGATAGATATGATGGCTGCATCTATTAATACCACCAGGGTACCTTTTGGGATGAAAAGAATGCTGGATGAGTATTATTCTAGATTATATTCTGATAAATAAAAAAACCTTGCACCCGCCATTTTAGGGATTATCATTATCTAGTATACTTCAATCAGCCCCGGATTATCTCCGGTAATGCAGCGCCCGCCCTTATCGGTAACTAAAAATGTATTCTCGATCCCCACCATTCCGATGCCTTCTATGCCTACTTTGGGTTCGACGGCGATGGCCATTCCGGATTCCAGCGGTTCTGTAAAACCCTCGGCTATGACGGGGTATTCATCAATATGCAGACCAATCCCATGGCCCAGAAACTTGACTTTACGATTCTTAAAACCCATGAAGTTTTCGGCCAGCTCAGGATCCAGACTTCCCATAATAGTCCTGTATATATCCGCCGGCACATTCCCGGGCTTCAGCATTTCAGCTATTCTGTACTGAATTTCCAGACATTTTTTATGTTTTGAAATTACGCTTTCAGGAAGGGGTCTGCCGAACATATATGTCATTGTTTTGTCGGTATGATAGCCTTCAACACCGAAAGGTGCATCAACAAAAACCAAATCGCCCTTCTGGAGTCTGCGGTCCCATCTGCCGGAATACGGCGCGGCAGGACTGAATCCCCGGTTTCCGCCAGGCCCGTCGAAGAAAGTAGGATAAATGGAGCTTTCTCCAAATCCTATCTGTCCTATGCCTAAATCCGTTTCAAACATTGCAAACCTGCCTACTCCATGATGTCCTTCTTTCATCAGCACAGAATATAATTCTGTAATAAACTCAACTTCACTCATACCTTCTCTGAGAATTCCCGGAACACATTCTTCAAGTACATATCGATGTTTTGCGCCGGATTGCTCCATTAATGAAAGCTCGTAGGGGCTCTTTACGGATCTGACCTTGTTGATTTGTTTATCGCATGATTTTATGTTTTTAAAAGGGAAATGTTTCTGGAAACGCTGTAAAAAAGCAATGGGTATTATCTCGGTTTCAATATGGCAGGCTTCTGACAGCTTAATTGTACCTGCGGCATCACGGTAGCTTTCCATAGGTCTTATTTGAGGAAAAAGTGACTCATCAACTGCTCTGTCATAGCTCCGGCGGACCCACAGGGTGGCATCTTCATCTCTGGGGATCAACAGCATACCATTCTGCATGGTTCCCGTAAAATAATAAAGATTTATTTTACTGAATATTACAGCTATCTCCCAATCCGGATCAGTTCTGTCCATTTCTTTTCTGAATCTGCTCATCCTAATATTGAGTTCATTCAATGGTACCTTTTGAGATTCATTGATCAATTTCTCAATTCCTTTCAATATGAGTTTACTTGTCATTTAACCATTAGTTAAAAATCGTACTTTATTAAAAAAACAAATGAAATTTGCCGCCTCAACCGGCGGTTGACTATTCATTTAATATATTCCGGTCGTTATAGCCGAATATTGCTTTTTCCCTACCTGTTCATGCTGTTCTTAAAGATTTTGATTAACTCATCTGTGTCGGGAACTATCGGGCAGTTTTTTACATTAGCGGACTTAGCGGCAATTGACACATATTTTTCTATTTGCTCATCGGTAAGTCTTTCCTTTTCTCCTAACAGCTCGTCAAGCAGAACTATGAATTCATTAACAGTACTCATTCCCATAACCGACAGGATTTCATTAACCCGTTCCGGCCAGTTTTTCTCGATATATCTTAAAAACTCTCCCAACAACAGTCCATTGGCCCTTCCATGATCAATATCATGGAAATATGTCAAAGAATATCCCAATGAGTGAACAGCCGTAGTCTTCGTATTTGCTATTACCATACCCCCAAGCGTTGATGCATATAATAATTCAAACCTCTGCATCCTTGTCAGTTGACCGGATTTAAGACCATTAAAACAAAGTGAAATACGCCTGATACTTTCCCTGGCTATCGAGTCTGTAATGGGATTTGCCCTTAGTGACAGCATTCCTTCAATTGAATGGGAAAGCGCATCCAATGCCGTATTAATTGTTATCTCTTTTGGCAGGTTGTCCATGTATTTGGCGTCCAATACAGCTATTTGGGGAAACAGTATAGGTGAACCAATACTTTTTTTGGTCTGTAATCGGTCATTCGTCAGAATAGCGTAAGGAGTTACCTCAGATCCTGTTCCCGCTGTGGTAGGCACCATAATCATAGGAAGTATTTTATCTGAATATTGTCCTTCATAAAGTTTATCCATAGGAATGTCCTGGCAGGTCAGTAAGTTAATTGCCTTGGCTGCGTCCATGGGCGAACCGCCGCCTATAGCAACAACAAAATCAACATTTTCAGACTTAGCGAAAGCAGCGCCTTCATAAATACTCTCTATAGTAGGATTGCTCATAACCCTGTCATACAAAGCCCATTCCTGTCCGTTCGAAGACAGTACTTCCGTAACATCATCAAGAGCACCGTTTATTTTCGCTGAATGCTTACCGGTAACAATCAAAGCCTTTTTCCCCATTTTCAAAAACATCGGGCTGCTGGATTTAACACAATCATCACCCATCAAAATCTGTGTAGGCATATAATACTGTTTGATCATTGTTGTATACCCCCTACGGAAATTTTAATATTGAAATATGATACTTACTATTTTACTCAATTTAAAGCTTTTAGCAAAGCTTATGTCATTGCCCGCCATCAGTTTTCTGCTTTCTTACCGTACTATTACAAATTTTTTAAAAAACAGTTCGAATTATCAGGCAAAGCGGCTATTTATGTTAAAATTGAAATCAGGAAAAATAAAACAGTATGGAGTTTATCATGAAGTACATAAGAAAAAGTCTAATCTTAACCGTCATTTTTATTCTCTTATTTAACCTGTCGGCATATGCCGCCACTGATACCGCAAGCCCAAAGCAAAGCAAAGATTTTCGGGGGTTATGGGTCGCCACAGTTGTGAATATTGATTATCCTACAAAAGCAACTACCGATTCCATAAATCTCATGATCGAAGCGCTGCGGATTCTTAATTATGCAAAGGATACAGGGTTTAATGCTGTTTTTCTGCAGGTGCGCCCGACTGCCGATGCTCTGTATAAGTCAAGATACTATCCGTGGTCCAAATATTTGACAGGCAAGCAGGGTGTTGCTCCGGGCGGAGATTTTGACCCCCTTGATTATTGGGTTACAGAAGCCCACAAAAGAGGACTTGAGCTCCATGCCTGGATAAATCCTTACAGAGTTACAAAAAGGTCATCCGGAGAACCCAAGCATGATTTTGATTCTCTTCACAGCACGAATCCTGCCAAAATTCACCCCGAATGGACTGTAAAGCATTCCGACGGGAATATCTATTTCAATCCGGGAATACCCGAGGTCAGACAACTGATTGTAAACGGAGTCGTTGAAATAATCGATAACTATGCGGTGGATGGTATCCATTTTGACGATTATTTTTATCCCGATCAGAATTTCGATGATGCGGCAGCCTATAAGAAATATAACACAACCGGAAAAAGTCTGGATGACTGGCGCCGTGACAATGTCAATACACTGGTCAGGGATGTTTATAACGCCATCAAAAGCAGAAAAAGCAATGTCCGTTTCGGAATAAGCCCTTTCGGGATATGGGCAAATAAAAGCAGCAATCCTCTGGGAAGCGATACAAACGGGCTCCAGTCCTATTACAGTCATTATGCCGATTCATTGTACTGGATCAAAAACGGGATTATCGACTATATAGTTCCCCAGATCTATTGGAATATAGGTTATTCCGTTGCGGATTACAAAAAGCTTTCGGCCTGGTGGGAGAATGCGGTTAAAGGAACCAATGTTGATCTTTATATCGGACATGCTGCCTATAAGGCTGAGAATTCCGATCCAAAAAGTCCCTGGTACGGAACAGCTGAAATAGAAAAGCAATTAGCATTGAATGAAAACAGTAAAATAATTAAAGGAAGCATTTTTTACAATTATAATTCCATGGCTAAGAGTACCGCTCTTACCAATACCGTAAAGGCAGTGTTTGAAAGACGGGACGGCAAACTGCCGGCAGTTGCTGTAAAAATATCACGTCCTGAATCGGATATTACAACCAGCCTGTCATCCTTCTATTTAAACGGGGAGTCGGATCCCTCACAGCCGCTTTATCTTAACGGCAAGCCGGTAGAAAATCGCTCCCCCAAAGGATATTTCGGAGTGCTTGTTCCACTCTCTGTAGGTAAAAACACCTTTACATTTACTCAGCCCAACTCAAGCGCTACCTGCACAATTACGAGAACTGCCTCTTCCGGCTATGAGAAGATGAATGCGGTTGAAATACCGGCATCCTCCACATTCCCCCAATCCCAGGAATACCGGATGCCCAGAGAAAAAATCACGCTTTCCTGCCAGGCTCCGGCCGGCGCAAAGGTCTCTGTCAAACTTAACGGAAAGACTTATTCCATGAAACAAACCTCCGGACCGACCAATCCTTCCGGATTATATAAAGCTACTTATTCTGTTGAATATACCATTCCTTCTTACAGCGGAACACCCAGAAATATTGATCTGGGAGCGCCGGCTTATACCGTAAATTATAAAGGAACGGTGAAAACAAAAACCGCTCCTGCCAATATCGGAGTAATAATGAAAGGCTCGCCCTACTATGCTGAAGTGATCTACGATGTAATCGATACTTATAATGAGCCTGTTTCCGGTAACGGAGCGGCTTATGAGCTTTATAAGGGTATGGTTGACTCTGTTACAGGCATGACAGGCAGCTATGCTAGACTTTCATCCGGCCAGTGGGTATATAAAAGCAAAGTCAAAATCTATAGTCTGGCCAGGCCGGCCACTCCGGTTGTTAAAAGCGCAGTCTATTCAGCCGGAAATGATAATGATGTCTTTGAGCTTAACATGACGTCACCGGCGGCTGCTATAGTATCCTATGACGGTCAAAAAGTTGTTCTTAATGTTTCTGCCCCGGCCTCGGCAGCCATACCTGGTCTTCCGTCCAATTCGCTTATTTCATCTATAAACTGCTCTACAAGTATTTATGCTTCAGAGTATGTACTTACCAGAAAAGATAACGCTGTAATTGAAGGATACTATATTGAAAAAACTGACAATGGCATAAAACTGGTACTCAAGCGTAAACCTAAAGTCCAATCATCAACAGCACCCTTAACAGGCATTACAATTATGCTGGATGCCGGTCACGGAGGCAGTGAGCCCGGTGCGATCGGACCTCTGGGAAACAGTTATGCCGAAAAAGATATTAACCTGGCTTTTGCCTTTAAGCTCAAAAAAGAGCTGGAATCCAAAGGAGCAAATATCTTAATGACCCGGACCAATGATGCGACCATTTCTCTGGCAGACAGGCTGACCGCTTCAAGGAATGCAAGGCCGGATATGTTTATATCTCTCCATGCCAACAGTATGGCGGATGATGTAGATATATCCAAAATAAGTGGTTTTTCAGTCTTTTACAGGGAAGCTCTGTCAAAGTCTGCGGCACAGTTGGTTTATGATGCCGTCATCAAAGAGCATGGTAAAAACAAACATGGGGTCAACAAAAAGAACTTTTATGTCACAAGAAACACCTGGGCCCCTTCGTTCCTCATTGAAAGCGACTTCGTCCCAAACCCGACTGCGTTTGAGTGGCTCACAAATGACGCGGAACAGACCAAACTTGCAAAGACGATCACATCAGCTATTGTGCAGTATTATATGCAGTAATATGTTCCATTTTCTTTACCGGAAAATCAAAGATGTCTCCGCCGTCTGTGAGGGGACATCTTTTTATTGTTATGACTTATATATAGCTAAATGTTCCTTAAAAAGCTGTGAACTAAATTTATACAGTTATGAAGGGGCGAAGTTTTTCAAGAGTTTTAGCGCCAATACCTTTAATATTAAGCAGTTCTTCTACAGATTTAAACGGTCCGTTAGTATTACGGTACTCAATAATAGCCTTTGCTTTTACTTCACCGATATATGGCAAGGCAATAAGCTCCTCCATTGTCGCTTTGTTAATATTCACCCTTGCTGATTTATCGGATGATTCTTTTTCTTCTTGTTCTTCAACTGTCTTTTCAATCGGAGCCGGATCCTGTTGTTTTCCACTTTCGGTTACTTCCATTTCAGGCTGGCTTTTTGACTGTATCGATTCCTCTATTGTCTCCTCAATAACCTCATCATCCGAAAAAGATATCCAATAGCTCCTTATCGAAGAGAGATTCGACAGGATAAGTACGGCAATTAAGAGCAAAAACAAACAGGGTACGACAAGATATTCCCATGCTATTCTATAAGTCTTTCCTCTTACATTTATATCCATGGTTAACTCCTTATACCATATTATTTATCTATATTATTACATAATTTCTAATAATATCAATAATAAGAAAATCCCTATTTGGAAACTAATGGTCTTTTCCCCGGTCTTGAGTTTATAACTGATGTACTTTATAATAAATGATGATATATCAATATAATATAGAGTTTATATTATTCATTCATAAACCTTCCGCTTTAACTTAAGATAAAATAGGGGTTGATTTTTTGAAAATTAAGAATTTTAAATTGATTACAATATATACCTTAATAATCGTAATTCTTACACTTTCAGTTCCCATACAGATCTTTGCCGAAACAGAACCCGATATTTCAGCTAAAGCATATATTCTTATCGAAATGGAAACCGGCCAGGTCTTGGCGGAAAAGAACGCAGATGAACGACGTTCTCCTGCCAGCACCACAAAAATAATGACGGCTTTGGTTGCATTGGAGAATGCTGATCTTGATGATGAAATGACAGCCTCTGAGAATGCTATAAACAGTGTACCGTACGATTATGTTACTGCAGGCATAAAAGTTGGCGAGACATTAAAATTCAAGGATCTGCTTGATCTGATGATGATTACTTCAGCCAATGAAGCCAGTAATATTATTGCTGAAAATGTATCGAAAGACGGGACTATACAGGGTTTTACCGAGCTTATGAATGAAAAGGCAGCTGAACTGGGTTTGACGGGTACCCATTTTGCCAACTCCAACGGTCAGGAGGATGAGGATCACTATACCACTGCAAGAGACCTTGCAAAACTAGCCCGTGAAGCCATGAAGCTGGATGCCTTCAGAGAAGTTGTGGGACGTACGGATTTTAAAATGCCGGATACCAACTTAAGAAAAAGCAATGAATGGAAAGCCGGCCATCTTACCTATACGAATGAGCTTCTCAAATCCCGCTCTAAATATTACTCCAAGGTAACAGGAATAAAAACCGGGTATACGGAAACGGCCGGATTATGTTTAGTTGCCTCAGCCGTTAATCCGGATGGTCTTGAGCTGATTTCCGTTGTTCTCGGGGCAGAGGATAAAACTCATCAGTTTGAAGATTCTCAAAAACTCCTGGAATACGGTTTTAAAAACTTCAGCTATCAACAGCTTGCTAAAAAAGGTGAATACGTTGACAGATTTGAAGTTGCGGATGCGGTTGACGGCAAAAAGGTCGAAGTTATTACAAACAATGATTTCAGCTATATTCTGCCTTTGGATGAAGAGGTACGGAAAAATAACCTGAAAATTGTCAAAACATTTAACGAACCCTTCGCGGCTCCTATTGAGCAGGGACAAACAGTAGGTAAAATTGAATATATATACGATGGAAAGTCAATCGGAACAGTGGAGCTTGTTGCGAAAGAAGCGATAGAAAAAACCACCATAGCCATTTTACGTGACAAGTATAAGGAAATAATAAATGATGTACGTTTTATATTCGGCGTGAAAGCAGCCGTATTAACAATTATAGCTATAATCATAATTAGTTTTATCTTGCGGGTTATTAGGAAAAAAAGGCGCCGCAGTATGTTCTATTCCACAAGGAAAACTAATTACCGGTATAGAAATTACAAATAATGATAAAACCTTATAGAAGGAGCTGTTTAAAACCAAATCGGTCTTAAACAGCTCTTTAATTAACCATTTTATTTTACTTTCGTTTGCCTTGACGCAAACTGTTCTAAACTGTTCATCCTGTAAAGCCGGGTCGGACTTGTCAATCGATCCTGACTATTCATTCTCCCGGTTCTATTTCAACTATTACAGGGATAATCATAGGTTTCCTCATTGTTCTGCGATACAGGAAATTACTCAGCTCATCTTTGATCGCATTTTTTATATTGGAATAGCTTCCGTTCTTTTTACCTGCATTTTTAAGAATAATATCCCTGGCAATGTTTCTTACTTCTTCAATAAGGGCTTCTGATTCTTTCATATAAACGAAACCTCTCGACATTACTTCAATACCAGCCAACAGGTTTCCCTTTTTATCCATGGGCGCAACGACCATCACTAACCCATCCTCGGAAAGAATCTTTCTATCTCTTAAAACGACATCACCAACATCACCCACACCCAGACCATCTACAAGGATACTGCCTGATGGCACACTGCCGTTAATATTGGCTGTTTTAGCGGTCAACTCCAAAACCTTGCCGTTTTCCATTATGAAGATGTTTTTCTCATCCATACCGAGTGACATGGCGAGCTTTGCATGCTTTTTCAGCATCCTGTATTCTCCGTGACCGGGCATAAAAAACTTTGGTTTTACGAGACTAATCATAAGCTTAAGTTCTTCCTGCTTGGCATGACCTGAAACATGTGTTTCAGCAAGGGTGTCGTAAATGACATCGGCGCCTTGTTTAAAGAGATCGTCTATAACCTTATAAACAAGCTTTTCGTTTCCGGGTATGGGATTTGCGGAGATAATAACCAGATCCCCTTCCTTTATCATGACCTTCTTATGGGTTGATGCCGCTATACGTGCTAATGCGGACATAGGCTCGCCCTGACTGCCGGTTGTTATTATGACCACCTGTTCCGGATTGAGATTTTTTATCCTGTCAATATCGATCATAGTACCTTCAGGAATGGTTAAATACCCCAGTCTTGTGGCAGTATTGACCACATTTAGCATGCTCCTCCCAACCAATGCGACTTTTCTGTTATATTTAACAGCCGAATTGATTATTTGCTGAACACGATGAATGTTGGAAGCAAAACTTGCTACGATTATCCTGCCTTTGGCACCTTTGAAAATATTATCGAAGGTATCTCCCACTGTTCTCTCGGACATTGTGTAGCCAGGTCTCTCTACATTGGTGCTGTCTGAAATAAGCAACAGAACTCCTTTTTTGCCTATTTCGGCAATACGCGTCAGGTCAATGGGTTTCCCCTCGATGGGAGTCTGATCGATTTTAAAATCACCGGTATGGAATACCGTTCCGACAGGGGTAGTAATGGCCATAGCTACCGAATCGGCAATACTGTGATTGGTATGGATAAACTCAATTGAAAACGGACCTAATTTTATTGTCTGGCCTGCTTTTATCTTACGCAGATCGACCGATTCGTTCATTTCGTGTTCTGCAAGCTTATTTTCAATAAGCCCTATGGTCAACTCGGTGCCGTAAACCGGTACATTTATCCGTTTCAGCACATACGGAATGGCTCCTATATGATCTTCATGTCCATGAGTAACCAATATTCCATGAACCTTTTCAATGTTCTTTTCCAAATAAGTTACATCCGGAATAACGAGATCAATACCGAGCATTTCATCTTCGGGGAATGCAAGTCCGCAATCCACAACTATAATATTTTCTCCGTATTCAAATACCGTCATGTTCTTTCCTATTTCTTCCATACCACCTAAAGGTATGATCTTTAGTTTATTTCTTTTCTTTGTCGTCACATTCAACCTCCGTTGTATTTTTAAAATTATATTATATATTTATATACCTTTGCCCAGATAAAGCGTCCATAAGTTTATACAATCCTTATCTTATCATCAGCATAAAAGGATAAAATCCTTCGGTGAAACCTGAAAACCATCACACCGAAAGATTCACACAGGATCAGTATAAACAATGCCTAATCATAAGCAAAAACAAAATCTTATAAAAAGAGCTTATTGCTCTTAAACATTCACATTAAAGCCTGTAAAATTTACACGGATTTAATTATAATAATCATGTGCCTATATATTTATACCATATATTGTTTAATTTCACCAGTAACACTTTTTTGGAGCATTATTTATGAAAATTAGTCTTCCCAAAAAAATATCCAATATTATTGCAATAATCAATAAAAGCGGTTTTAAAGCTCATATAGTAGGCGGCTGTGTCCGCGATATTATCATTGGCAGATCCCCGACCGACTGGGATATTACCACAAACGCAAGCCCGCAGATCATTAAAAGCCTGTTTTCCAAGACTGTTGATACAGGTATTAAACATGGTACGGTTACGGTAATACAGGACGGCATTACCGTTGAAGTAACCACGTGGCGTAAAGAATCCCGTTATAGTGACCATCGGCACCCGGACAGCATTTGTCCGGCAAATTCATTGGAGGATGACCTTTCCCGCAGGGATTTCACCATGAATGCAATTGCATACCACCCGGAAGAGGGACTGATTGACCCCTTTGATGGCTTTAAGGATATAAACAATAAGGTTATCCGCTGCGTTGGCAATCCGTATAAACGTTTTTCCGAGGATGCTTTGAGGATGCTCCGGGCCGTACGTTTTTCTGCCCAGTTGGATTTTGACATAGATGATCATACTAAAAAGGCAATTGCCAAACTATCACCGGATCTGGCCCATGTGAGCAAAGAAAGGATCCAGGCTGAGCTGAATAAAATTCTTGAATCGCCTTCACCTGCAAGAGTAAAACTTTTATGGGAAACGGGATTATTTAGATCTATTTTTCCTTATATAAAAAGCTTGCCTCCTATGTGGCGCACTCTTGCAAATCATTTCGTCGGCTCCCCTGACCGGAGGTTTATATTGCTGGCTCTGCTTTTCTATTTTTCATTTAACGCCAACAAACAGGAAGAAGCAGAGAAGTTTTTAGTCAGCCTTAAATATGACAACGAAACAAAAAGGAAGGTAACGGCATATTTGAAATGCCTGGAAAGTGTAGGCCCGTCAAGTCCGAGAAATATAAGGAAAACAGTCTCAGAATTCGGCACAACGGTCACAGCCGATGTTTATAATGTCCGGAGCATTATCAATCCTCATGAAAATATTAATGAAGGTTTTTTCAAAACTATCCTTGAAATGTCACCCATCAGGTTGTCCCTGTCCGGATCGGACCTTAAAAACGCCGGTTATACGGGAAAGGAAATAAGGGATATGCTCTCAATACTATCATTATGCGTTTTTGAAAAGCCGGAATTGAATGACCGGCAAACGTTATTGGAAATAGCTGATGCAATATCCCGACAAATTGGGTAGTGCGAATTTTATAGTCTTTTCACATATCTGCAGGTATTGAACCCTTACAACTATTATCGGAAAAGCCAGTCCCCTGTTGTAAAAAAGCAAAAGAGAACTGGCTTTATATCAACTTTTGGAATATTGGTGAATTAAAATTGCCAATGGCCTTGATTTTCCCTAATCTTGCAATTAATCCTCCAACAGATTGATTAATCCACTTGAATACCAATCAACCTTGTATCCCAAATTTTCGCCTATAAACCTAAGAGGTAAGAATGTTCTTGCATTAATCAACTGAGGGGGCACATCAAGTTCGATTGGTTTACCATTTACAAATGCAACATGGTGGTCTAACCACATTACAATTTCTCTTCCTTTATATTTTAATGTCACTCTTTTATCTGCAGGATCCCATTCGACAGTTCCTCCGGCATTTTCAACAAGTGCCCTTGCCGGCAATAGAGTTCTGCCATCAACTATCACGGGCATTACAGAGCTATTAGCAGGATCTATTGGATAAGCTTCCTGATAAATATTCATTATCGGACTTCCAATCATAAACTTGAATATTCGCTTGAACTGTGTTGAATGAGTTCTGGTTTCCACCACTTCAAGATGTAATAAATAACCCTTTCCGTCAAATGTGAGGTTAATCATTGTCTTACCGGGTTTTAAAAATTCTATTGTCAGCGCATCATCAACGCATTTATCCTTCATGCTTTTCATATTATCCCATACTCTTATATATTCAGGATCTATACTAGTTGATGTATGCTTGCTTACATTTATCTTCTCACCATTTGAAAGAGTTGCTATAACCTCAAGCTGTCTTGTTCTGCCATTTTTCAAATCTACCCTTAGTGATTTATCTCCCAGTTCATATTCTGTTTCCTCTGTATCATTAAGTGTAACTGCTAGATCCACTACAGTATTTCCATTTAATAACGATTCGAAATCTGTTATCACTACAGGCTTTTGTATTGTGACTCCTTTATATGTAACAGTCAACATTGTTCTGCCAGGTTTTATGGGTTTGTACTGAATATAATCATTACGTTGACCCAAAGCCATCAGCGTTCCGTCCTCTACACTCCACTTGGCTTCTTTTGTCGCATCACCTTCAACGACAGTATTTAAAGCGCCATTTTTTTCACTGTAACGGACTTTATCCACAAATATAGCCCCTTGTCTCTCATGAGGGATATCAATATAAATGCATTCATCGCCTTCTTCAAATTCTAACGAGGTTAAACCTTTGCCTTTCCCGTCATTTATTGCGAAGCATGTAACTGTTGATGTCATGATTAATAAAGCAAAAATTAAAGCTATCGTTTTTGTAATCTTTCCCATTGGTTAATTCATCCTTTCCTGGTATATGATTTTAAATATTATATATTATATATATATTATATATATATTAGTGTCAACAGATTAGCAATTTTTTGAAATACCATGTTCTTGCTTTTATTACGATGCTTTTGGAATGAAGAACTTTGTAAGATTTCGAATCCGAATGCTCCATGCAATGAAGAAACCGGCAGACAACCTTAACGATTATCTGCCAGTAAATTAGAGCTATTTCATTTTATTTATTTCTACACCAACAATTCACGCAGAACTGAATTTTATTTATTCATTGATCCTCAAAGCTATGAATGCAAGATCTTCGATACTGATGGTACCATCACAGTTAACATCGGCAGCTATTGCTTCATCCCAATCCTCGCTCTCTGAAGATTTCCCAAAGTAGAAGGCTGAGATTGCCAGGTCACCAATATCGATGGTTCCATCCTTATTGAGATCACCTGTGGATTCTGTGATAATGCTTGCCTCGAATATGTTTTTAGCTTCCTGTAATGCATTATGTGCGTTATCAACTTCAGGCTGGGTCGCATCATTGTCTTCGTATACGGCCTTAGCTGCGTTGATAGCTGCCAGTAATGCTGCCTTTGCAGCTGCAGGATACTGCCCGATCTCCATCCCCTCTACTGCAGCATCATATATAGCCTGAACTGCGGAGATCAAAGCACCCAATGCGCTCTTATCTACTGTCGGCTCCTCGACCGTTACCTGAATGCTCTTGCTTGTGAGTTGCGGTGTAATCACAGTGCCTTCCGGAGCAATACCTAGTTTGGCATCAGTTACGGCAATATTGCCGGAAACACCTTGTACTCCGCTCTTGACCTTAAAGCTGATAATCAGCACAGGAGAGCTTTCTTCGGTCACGCCACCTATATTGGCGGCTATGATCCTTATTGTTCCGTCACCGGGAGTTTCTTTTACAATAAGTATATTGCTATTGGCACCCTTAGTTTCCACGTATTCAAATACATCGTCATCGTAGCTTAAAGTTATGTCCTCGGCGAATATTTCTTTATTAAAGTTATCAAGACTTACCGTCACAGTGAAAGCAGAGCCAGGCTGTACGACGTTGTCTGTGGAAAGTGATACTGCAGGCCCCTGGGAATCTGAGACAATGATTGTAGCAGTGACTGTCTTGAACTGTTCTGCCAGCTCCTCTTCATATGTCATATTTAAAACCGGAGTTCCATCAGCAGCGAAATGTACATTTTTCACCCTTGCATGCCTGCATGGATCGTTCAGCTCTGACGAACTGGCATAAGCGCATTGGTTCAATGCGCAATCTTCAGGTCTTGCGTGATAAACGATAACCACATTTCCATTAGCATCCACCGTGAATGAATTATGTCCGGGTCCATATTCTTTATATAAATCATTGCTTGTAAGCAGAGGATAAGCATTCTTTGTCCAGGATGAACTGTCCATCAAATCAGCGTTTTCATCAGCCGACAGCATACCGATGCAATATGTTTTGTCAACAGACGAAGCTGAGAAGAACAAATATATCTTTCCATCATGCTTCAAAACGGCCGGTCCTTCATTTATAACATCTGATTCGTTCCATTCCCAACCATATTGCGGTGTTGAAATCAGTATTGCGGGACTTGTCAATTGCCATGGTTCATCCGGGTCGATGGTAGCAAGCATAATATCAGAACTGCTGGGTTTCTCTGCCCATGCCAAATAGTGTTTGCCATTGCATTCAAAATAGGTCATATCCAGCGAGAAATGCGTAAATGCATAGGTATCTCCCGGCGCAGCTTTTATCTGTCCTTTCAAAACCCAGTTTTCAGGCTTAAATGGATCTCCGTCTCCCTCGCATGCCAGTATATGAGGTCTGATATCCCATACATTGCTGGATCTGCTGGCTGTAAACAGTACATACCATTTGCCGTTTATATTATGAAGTTCCGGTGCCCAGATATATCGATTTGCCGTCGGGGAATCTTTTTCATGCCAAATCGTGATCTCTTCTGCGTCTTTCAAGCCCTCAATCGTTCTGGACCTTCTCAGGATGATCCTGTCATATCCTTCCGGATCACTATTTCCACGGACCGGATAGGACGCGGTGAAATAATACCATCCATCATCACCTAAGATAACCCATGGATCTGCTCTTTCTTCAATAAGTGGATTAGGATATTTAGGCTGCATAACCGTACCTGTTACTGTATAAATCCCTTCCTTGCCGGTATCGACAGCATCTAATTGCTGTTGATCCCATAAAACTCCCATTTCCTTCACAGAACCATCGCTGTATTTCAAAGTGACTCTGTCAGGAAGATCAAAGGTGTATCCGGTTTTGATCTTTATATCCGGTATGGGCTCTATTCCTGTATTGATGATCCTAGAATATTTATTTAAGATCCTGTCGAATTCAGCCTTCGTCAGTTCAAATATACCTGCTTCTATGGCTCCGGCCGGAAGTATTTCAGCATCAACAGCCGCCTTTTGATATGTCGTCTCTTCAATTGCTGTAAAGTTTACAAAATCTTTAGTAACTGTTGTATATGACTTTCCGTTTGAACCTTCGAAGTTAATGCGGTAAGACCCTATCGAAGTATCGAAACTGCAGCTTGGATTTTTAACATTTATACCATTGTCGCCTATTTGAATCAAACGTTCATTGGTATAGGTAATCAAATCTTCAGAATCATAAAGAAGAATATTACTGCTGCTGTTGTTATCGGAAGCAATCAGTCCATATGTGCCGTCAGCCTTCCTGAACAAGGTGGGTGCTCCCATCTTGTTGGTGCCTTTGCCAGCATAGCGGATAGGCTGATTATTGTATAATGCGGTATAATTTTTGCCATCCAGGCTGTATGCGATATGCAGGCTGTCAGTTTCATCAGTGTCTCCGCTTACCACATAGGTCAGCAGATATCCGTAAGTCTCTTCAAGCACTGTTACTGCAAAAGGCTTTTCAACTATTGCACGTCCTAATTGTAAGACAGCCGTTAAAGTAACTGTCTTATTTCCTTCTCCCGTTTTCGGCCTGTTTACCTGGCCTGTATCGCTGATCAAAGATGCATCGCTTGTTTTCCAGCTTACCGTTACAATTCCTTTGATGGTCTCCGGCAAGTTTATATTCTCTGTTATATAGCCGGTACCCAATTCAAAATCTTCCGCAACTTCGGCAAGAAAAGCTGCATTCTTTTCATCACTGTCTTCGAGGACAAGGATATTGAATTGTTTTGTCTCTGCTATACCATTTAATATCAGGGTTGCTGTCAATGTTACATTGGCATCCCCTTGCCCGGCCGCAGGGCGGGTCACTTTCCCGCCGTCCGTAATAATCTCAGTATTTGAGGATTTCCAGGTAACTACACTGTTATTGATCCTGGCAGGCAGGGATATATCGCTTAATACAGTTGTTTCTGCCAATTCAAGGGCAGCTTTGTCTTCGGCCAGAAGAGTTTTTGTCATTTCAATCTTGACCTGAGCTTCTGTAAGTGCCGCCGTATAAACCTTAACATCTTTAAAGGATCCTTTTAAGAGAATATCAGGATAAGAGGACTTTCCAAGATAAGCTACCAGATTATTTCCAAAGTCGCTTACTCTCCTGTTGACAGCTACCGTTCCTATCTTAACTCCATTGTAGTAGGCGGTAATTTGGTTCGGTTCAATGACTGTCGTATAGAAAGCCCAGCTATCGTCTGTCAAAGGTCCTGCGATTCCATATGCACTATTTGTGGGAGATATCCCATACTCGGTACTCCATGGAGAAGAAGTATTATAGCCGTTTGTTATAACAGACTTAAACCTTCCGTCCGGATTGCATGGATTAAATAACCAATATTGTACAGGGTAATTCTGTGTTGTTCCAAAGAACATAGCAGAATAATTTCCTTTACCGGTTTCATTTTTTAGCCATGTGGTAATGGTCAGCGTATCTTTTTTGTCAAACATACCTGTGGGAAGTTCAACGTATGCATTCCCATTCAATGTCAATATTCCGTCACTCATTGAGACACCGGTACCTCTAATTATTCCGTCATTCCCCTTGCCGGAGGAATCCCGCACTATTCCTTCTGCTATGTCATCATTGAATTCATAATGTAAAATCAAGTTTTCACGGTTTTCATCCGGGATATTTACCTTGATCAGTCTTGAAACTGCATCTTCCAGAGCAGCAATAGCTTCACTTACTTCCGCATCGGTTGCATTTGCTTTATTGGCAACGATCACTGCCTGATCATAAGCCATTCTGAAGGCGCTAAAACTATCGTATGTATATTCTGTTTCATTGATATCAGTATAAGCCGCTATAAGCCGGGATAGTTTTATCCTGTTGCTTTCTGCAATGATTTCCTGCACCGTAAGCTCCCTGTTGTAAACCTTTACATTGTCAAAATAACCTTTAAAATAGGCATCTGCCGAGTAGAAGGATTTACCCAGGTATGCCAAAAGATCTGGCCCCAGATCTGTGATTTTAATCGTTACATTCTTGTTCTCTGCTAATAATACGCCGTCTTTGTATATGGTCATGCTTGTTGGAGTGATTATGAGCTTCAGGTTCATCCATTTGCTCTTGATGGAAGAAGGCAGATTACCCTTTGCTTCCTGCTCATTCTGATAAGAATTGACTGTAATTGCGTTTCTGATTTGTGTATCGCTGGTTTTTAAGAACATATACCTAATATTGTTTTTACCGATAGTGAATGTAAAGAAATTACCCGATACTGTTTCCGGCTTAATATCCATGGAGATGGAAAATGTATCTCTTCCGTCGAAGAAACCTTGGGGGAAAGCTGCGTAAGTACCGTTAGTCCCGTCAAGATATAATACCTGGGAATTCTTTTCACTATCTGTTACATAGGTTGCATTACCATACAGGGTACCTGTGTTATTATTGCCTGAAACATCCTTAATGGTATTACCAGTCTTTACTTCGTCAAAGTTGTACTCAAGCACCGGGGCCTCTTGAGGTTCTTCATCCGGCGGTATGACCGACTTATACCATTTTGCCATCAGGGCATCATATTCGTCCTGAGTAATTGGTAACACTGTTCCATGACGGGGACCCGTAGGCATCCTGTATTCCGATGCATTAAGAACTCTGAAATCACCGGACGCAAGATCTGTGGTAATTAACGGATAATAGCCTCTGCCTCCGTAATTATCCAATAACAGTACCCATTTGTTCTCACCGTTAAGCTTATAGATAGCAGGTCCTTCAACTCCACTTTGCTGTTCAACGACAGGAGCTGAAACACGTGTAAAGGCTTTACCCAGGAGTTGATCACACTTATCCATTATAACGTTTTTATTGGTTTCGTCCTTTGAGAACCTATAATATACACCATCATGCTTGATAATGGTAGCATCAATAACATCAACCGCTCTTTCTATATAAACTTGCGGCTCTGTAAAGGTATAGAAATCCCTGGTCTTCGCAATGTATATCCTCTGTTTTGCATAATTGTCCGCCCCTATGCGGGATGCCCAGAATACCAAATATTCTCCTGTTTTATCATCGTAGACGATTTCAGGAGCCCAGGTACAGCCTGCATCATCCCTGGCAACCTTTACAAGCCTTGCTTCGGACCAATTAATTAGGTCAGTGGATTCCCATACGACGATTGACTTGCTTCCCTGTCTTTGCGCCCTGTTCCAATCCCCGTTTCCATAAATCTTGAGGTCAGTTGCTATCATATAGAACTTATCGCCTTCCGGAGACCTTATTATAAACGGGTCACGGACTCCTTTTTCGCCAACGTTTGAGGTCAATATCGGTTCATTATCTTTAAGGTCATCCCAAAACAGTCCGTCTTTACTGGTTGCAAAGTATATCTGTTCTCCGTTCGATCTGCCTTCGCCCGTAAAGTATGTAAACAAATAGGCTTTATAATCGCTCTCGGATATTGGTTCAGGTTTTTTCCTGACGGTTACTTCTATAACTTTGGAGAATGTTGTTTCGTTTAAAGTTATTGTGGCGGTTAATTCCACCTTGGTATCAGCTTCAGGACGGGTAACCACTCCTGCCGGGATTGGAGCATAATTGTCATTTTCTTCAGCCGGAATAGTACGGGTGCTGATTATTCCCTCCGGAGAAGCTGTCCATATGACCGGCAATCCGTCAATTGTTTCCGGAAGTGTAATGTTTCCTCTGATATCACCCGTGTTTTGAATACTGATTTTATCTAAAGCTTTTTTCACTTTCTGTTCATCAGATATGTCTTCCAATATGGTTACCTGGAATTCCTTCGTTTTTTCATAAGAGCCTTTTTTAATCAATGCTGTTAACGTTACGGTCTTATTACCTGTTCCATGTGGTGGCCTGTTTACTTTACCGTCATCAGTAATATATTCGGTATCAGAAGATGTCCATGTGATATTGGAACCGTATTCTCCTGTAGCAGGAAGACTTAAATCAGAGATAATACCGCTTGTGTCACCAAGGGATAATTGCTGATAGTCCTGTTCGACTGCGTCTTCATCACCCTGATAAAAATCGAGTTGTATTTCTTGTGCACTCCACGCCCTGTTATAGATTCTGAATCCCTTTATCTTACCTTTAAAGTAATTATCCTGGAGATAAGCCGGTTTTCCTATATAGTTCGCTATAGTATTCTCCACATCTTTCGGATCCAGTGTAACATTTGTATTCCGGGCAATTTCCATTCCGTCTTCATACAGTATAGCGGTGGTTCCGCTGAGAGTGTATGCCATCCTCTTCCATAAGCCCCTGGTCAATCCTCCGCTTTTAATTACATTTTGTTCTCCGCTCCATCGATTGTTGGAGATACTGCCTCTTAATCCGCCGTCCGCATGATGGAATAATGCAAGATATGCAGAACCCTGCGTATTATATGGATCTGTTGAATTACCAAAGGTATATATCCATGAGGGGTTTACATTATTTTGATGTACCAGCACATCAACTATTATAGTAATGTCCTGCAAGTTCTTAAGAATCCCGTTGGGCATCTTTACATAGGCATCAGTTCCGTTTAGTTCGATCCCGATCCCGTTCAGCCAGGTTACCCCGCCATACAAAGTACCATGATAGCCATTGCCTGAGTAATCGGTGACGGTCGTACCCTTACCTTCATCAAACTTGTACCATAGTATCAATCCTTCATCTTCAGCAAACACATTTATAGATGTCATTGCAGAAAGCGAGCTGAAAACCAGAGTAAACACCAGTAGTAAAGAAATCAGCCTGTTTCTCATTTTTCACCCCATCCTTTCTATTGTTTGTATTGGAAAAAACACAAAGAACACTTGACCCCTCTTTAATATGCATCTTAATCTTAATTTAATTTACTATCAATTCAATATTTTGCGTTTTTTGTGATTTATTTACTTAAATTAACATTATTCAATCAACCTTATGCAAAATCCGTACCATGAAAATTACATCTGAATAAACTTAACGAAAAACTATTAACTGAAATATTTCATCCGATAAGAGCCATAAAAATTGCTCTCTTCTGGCTTCTTATCAAAGATTGGTACCAGAAAAGAGCAAATGGGATCAGGAATCTATTTTAATACAAAAAAAGCTCACCTTTTGGAGCGGTCAGATAGGGATTTATAATTCCTGAAAAATTCGGCATAGTCGTTGATATTCGGCTATGCCGTTTTTTCGTTTAGTTTGGTAAGTCGATAGCGCCTATGCAGTTATAGAAAATTTGAATCCGCTGGGTTCTGCGGCCATCTACTTTTTCAGCCTTAAATACAATAATTTTGTCAATGAACTCTCGGATAATCTCTGCATCCAATTCTGTAATTTCTGTGTACTTTTTAACCAGTGCCAAAAAGCGGTCGGTATTGAGGGACTGTTCATTTGCTGTATCAATGGTATGTTTTAATTTGGTTATCCTTTCTTCCAGTGCCTTCTGCTCGGCTTCATATTCAGCGGACATCTTGTAAAAACGCTCTTCGGGAATTTTGCCCATCACATTGTCTTCATATAGCTTTCGAATGATTTTGTCTATGTCAGCAATACGAGCCTGTGCTTGCTCGTACTCCTTTTGACTTTGGCGGAGTTCTTTGGCAAGTTCCTTTTCTGAATTATTCATAACTATACGGATGAATTCCTGTTCATGGTCTTTGGCAAAGGAGGTTACAC